>JAESGL010000472.1_pt1 | contig 17498 bp, 16 predicted proteins | sample 9269711 | NCBI WGS metagenome assembly JAESGL01 (sample SAMN14515918, study PRJNA621676) | algae metagenome | isolation source: Kastovskya adunca ATA6-11-RM4 and co-occurring heterotrophs from soil and... | place: Chile: Atacama Desert | collected 2011-06-27
TCCACGGTATAGATCCCCAACCCTCCTGCTCGCGCCGCAGAAGGAAAATAGGTGGACGACTTTTACGCCGCCCGCGACAGGACTATCCTGCCGCTACCCTGGACTAATTTTGCACCGCCGCTCTCATTCCGTACCATTAACCTTCCTGAAGCCCACGACTCGCTGCGCCCCGTCCACCGGTGATGCAGCGCTACTGTAGGTGCCCTCACTGCCCTGCGGCAAATGTTCGGCGAACAGAACGTGTTCGCTGAGGTCCAGTGGACCATCCGCAAAGGGGTAGCGCGCGACCAACATTCCATCTTCGCGTACCATGCTGATCGTGGATTCTGCATCAAGGTCGAGCGCAGTCCAGAGCTCTGAGAGAAGCGCAACTTCAAAGGAGATGATGGCGACGCCCGCAAAATCTCCTCTGCGTTCGATGCGACGGCTGAAGGTGAAGATCTGCTGGTCGTTCAATCGGCTGACCATAAGCGAAGAGGTGTAAAATCTCTGACCTGAGGCCGGCGCCGAAAAGTACTCGCGGTCCCGAACGTCTATCGGCTGGACACTTGGATCAGTGGAGTAGAGCGTTTCACCATCTGGTGCCACAATATAGGCTTGGGCGCTAACCGGCAGACCATTCAACGCGTCGCGGATGTCAGCATATGCGGTGGTGGCTCGGTCCTGAGGATCCGCCCCAAGCGCAGAGTCCATGCGCCGAAGCGCTTGCCCCGCCACCTCAACAATCCACACCGTGTTGATGGCCACGGCTTGGGCTGCGGAAGCAGCTTTCTCGGCGGCTCGCGTCTCGTTGTCGCGATAGCCTTGGTAGATGAAGGTAGCGATGATTGCGGTGAAGAGCGCCAGGAAGGTGAGGATGAGTGCGATGGCAGCGTTCGCCGAGAACGCTGGTCTTCCAAAAGTATCCGATGCGGATTTCGTAGCCAGATCGGGGCTCCCCTTGGTCCAACGCCCAGTAGACCGGGGCGCTTATTAGTTATCAGGATTTAGAGTATCGCCAATGCCTAATGGCGACTATTTTGCACGTTCACACGACCTGTGCTTCTGAGGTCCCCGTCCAGGCACAATGAAGCTCGTCTGCATGCTTCGGCGCCGTTCGTGCCCCTATCGCCCTCGCTCTCCTCCATGCTTTTCATCAAACTCTCGTCGATGCGAGAGCCATCGATATTCATCGATCTCGAACTTCCAGCCATCGTGCTCGAACGTTTCGTCAAATGAATGCCGGTGGTAGAAAACTGTAGCATCACGCAGGTGCCTATGGAGACTTATCTGGAGCTCGGCACAAAGTCGGCGCAAGCCGAACGATCGCCGCACCGATTCGCTGTACTAACCTGTGATAGACAGGGAGATCTTCGGCGCGAGAATTTCAAGCCGAAAAGGATCGCTTTGCATCTCGGTAGCGTGCTTGTGCGTGCCAATTTTTGGAATTGAACTTCTTCTGAATGGGAGAATTGAACGTGAGTGACTTCGGTGAAAGCCATTTCCACTCTCGAAAAGGACACACTATGCTGCAGATCCGCCGCACTCTCTTGTCGGGCGTCGCCCTGACGGTGCCGATGCTCACTAGCCCGATGGCGCTCGCCCAGCCGCAGGGCGATGTGGGTGAATTCTCAGATGTGACCATCCAGAACTCCGTTGTGGAGCCCGAGCCAATCATTGTCACCGATGATGAGCAGCTGACCTCCCTTATTCGGGTGCCGGAGGGTTTCGAAATCGACATCATCGCACGCGACCTGGGCAACACCCGCATGCTGGCCGTCCATGAAGACGGCGGCATCTACGTCACCCGCCGCACCGAAGGCGACGTCATCAGGTTGGACGATGGGGATGACGACGGAACATACGAGGACCAAACCGTCCTTGCAGCGCGCCCGGGCATGCACGGCATCGCGTTCGATGGCGACACGGTGTTCCTGGCGACGGTCAACGATGTCTACACCGCTCCGGTGAACGAGGACGGCAGCTTCGGTGAACTCACGCGCATCATCGACGATCTTCCTGATGCGGGGCAGCACCCCAACCGAACACTCGCCATCGGGCCAGACGACATGCTCTACATCTCGGTTGGATCCACGTGCAATGCGTGCGCAGAGTCCAATCCGGAGAATGCGACCATGCTGCGGGCCAGCAAGGACGGCAAGAGCCGCACAATCTTTGCAACCGGGCTGCGCAATACCATTGGCTTTGGCTGGCAACCCGAGACAGGCGAGCTCTTTGGCGCCGATCACGGCACCGACTGGCTGGGCGACGAGGAGCAGCAGGAAGAGTTCAACCTGATCGAGCGGGGCAATCAGTATGGCTGGCCGTATATTTACGACTTCTCCAACTTCAACCCACAAGACAATCCGCCTGAAGGGATCACACTCGAGGCGTGGGCCGAAAAGAGCGTTGAGCCCGAGCTTGGCTATATCGCGCACGCCGCCCCGATGCAGATGACTTTCTATAGCGGCACCGCTTTCCCCGAGGAGTACCGCGGCGATGCTTTTGTCGCCATGCGCGGCTCGTGGAACCGTCGTCCGCCAAGTGGGTACGAGGTCACCCGCATCGACTTCGAGAATGGCGAGCCGCAGAGCTGGGAGCGCTTTGCCGAAGGTTGGCTGATCGAGAACGAGGATGGCGGCTACGGTTTTCTCGCCCGACTCGCTGGCCTGGCCGAAGCGCCCGATGGCTCGCTGATCCTCGCCGATGACGCCAACGGCATTCTCTACCGCATCAGCTATGCCGGAGAGCAGGCAGCTGATGGCGCCGTCCTGGGCGAACCCGAAAGCCAGGTGCCCGAGCCACGGGATTCCGATATTGCCTTTGATCTGGTCGAGGGCGAAGACAGCCTTGAGGTGAGTGCCAGCTTTCAGGAAGGCGAAATGATGCCGGTGGCCTATGCCGCTGAAGGCCACAATGCCTCGCCGGAGCTAGAGTGGTCCGGCGCACCGGAGGGTACGCAGTCCTTTGTTGTCATCGTCGATGACCCTGATGCGAGCAACCCGTCCCCGTTCACCCATTGGGTCGCCTATGACATTCCAGCCGATGTGACCCGGCTGCGCGAAAGCTTGCCGCCCGACCTCATCCTTCAGGAGCCCGAGGGCGTGCTGCAGGGCACCAACAGCCGTGGCCAGGTCGGCTACATGGGTCCTCGCCCGCCGCTGGAGGACGGACCTCACGACTACCACTTCCAGATATTCGCCCTGGATGTGGCTAGCCTCGAACTCGACCCAGGCGCCCAGCGCGAGGCGGTACTGTCCGCCATGGAGGGCCATGTCCTCGCCAAGGGCCAGCTTGTGGGTCAATACGAGCGCCCCGCGCCGGAACACCCGATGAACTAGCTCGGATGCCCTCGACTAATTGCGGCGAATGAAGTCGATGAGGGCATTGGCGGCTATGAATGTTTATCACTCTCGTCGCCAACAATCGGCTGATCCATGGGTTTTCCATGGGGGTCGTTCACGGGACGGCCGAGATCGTCAATGTTGTCGTCCTGCTGTCCTCCGGGAGTTGGCTCCAAAGGCTTGTCTTGTTCTCGATCAGGGGATTTCGGATCAGGCATTGTTTAACCTCTGAAATATCGTTTGGAAGCCGTTCCAGGTGATGGTCTACTTGCTCCTCACAGGAGCACTGATATGACGGGACTCCAAACCTTGTCCCAGGGGTGAGCAGTCCCGACCTTGTCCAACGGGTCGGCGCTCACTCTTGGTGAGCGCCTCACACTAGTTCTTCTACTGCCCAGCATAAACTACGCCGCATGCAATTCGATCGCCTGCATCGCCAGAAGGCTGACTCTCATAGTCATCGGGTTGTCCGTGAATAATAAGGGCAGTGCCGTCTGCATCGTTTAGGGGAGCATCGCCGCCGGTGAGCGACACGTTGGGGTTAAAGTGATCGAACTGAGCCGTGCCGTTCAATGCTGTGAAGTTGGGCATGTCACCAGCGTGATGACCGTCATCGGCCTGGTAGCCATGCTCCATGTTGGTGGGATTGTAGTGGCCGCCAGCTGAGCTGAAATCGCCTTCGCACTCACCGGTCTCGTGGAAGTGGATGGCATGGGATCCACCGGGCAAACCTGAAAAGTCGTTGCTAAGCAGGACGCCATCTGGCGTTTGACTCAGGGTGGCAGTGCCTGCACTTGAACCGTCCTGTAGCGCCATTGTTACGGTCAGCTGCATTTGCTCATCAGATGCCGTCTGGCTCTCCTGAGCCAGGGTAGGGGTAGCCAGGATAAGCGTGAAAAGCGCAATAACCGTTCTCGTCATGGTTCGTCCTCCAAGTTGGGATGGGCGCCTGGCGTGATGAAATCCAAGCGCAATCGGACGAACTCCACTTGGGCGTGATTGTTCCGTGCGCCCGGAAACAGGAATGGCACGACGGTAGCTTTTCAAACCGGATAAGGGTCTCCGCTGTCGAATAAGAGGGGAACGTTCATATCGACGCGTGGCGATGAAAGGATGGCGATGCACAAGGAACGCTTGATGAAATGAGAACTCGTGCCTGGGGCGCAGTTCCCCGACTATATCCTTCCCGATCAACTTAAGATCCCGAGGCATTTGTCGGTTCTGACGCTCGGTTTCTTCATCTAAGGATCGCAGCACGTGGTGGAGCAGTTTCATTCTCAATTGGTGGTGCGCTACACGCACCTCGTCACCATCAGGATTCATATTTGGCAAACGACGCTGCAGCAGGGGGCCTAGGAGGGCGGCTGTACACGACTATCGGGAAGGCGTACCGTTCACGGACTGACCGGGCACGCGCTGCCCGTCGTTCATGTTCACCCAGTCTATCGGATGTTCCTGTTCGGCCTGAGCCATTCCGATACTGGAGCGGCTGCGCCTAGGAGATTGCCGATGCGGGACCTCTCGCACATCGCCGTTGCGCTCGTCGTCGAGGACGATTACCTCATTTCCACCGATCTCAAGGACATTCTGGGACGCCTCGGCTGCAAGGGCGTCGAGACGGTCGGCGACTGCGCCTCCGCTCGCGCCCGGATTGCTCGGGGCGGAATTGACTTCGTGACCGTGGACATCCGGCTTGGCCAGGAGGACTGCACCGAGCTCGTCCATGCCCTGGTCGCCCGTGAAATCCCCTTCGTCTACGCCACCGGGTATGACCGAAACCAGCTCCGCGGCAGGCCGCAGGCGCCCCTCGTCAGCAAGCCGGTCCACGAAGAAGAATTGCTGACTGCGGTGCTGCAGGCGCGCCACGCGCGAGAGGTCGTCTAGCATTGCCATCATAGTCCCCCAGTGACGCCGAGGGAGTGTTTACAGGCTGCAGGTGGCATGGACGGAGAGAGTCCGGTAGTTGCATGCTTGATGAGCTGTGCAGTTGTTTGGCGGCATTCTCACCAGTGGAACCCCGGTATTAGTAAACATTGGAACCTGCCCCAACCTCGCGTTTCTGGCAAGTAAAGGCGCTAGAATTCCGGTCACTCTCCTGCCCCGATTTGCCGCTGGTGAAGCAGGAGAGCTGCTCCGCACGTCAGTGTGAAAGAAGTCTGATGCAACATCATCGGCGTCTCGGGTTTGTTCCGTAGTCGAACTCAACGAGGCCGGAGGGCACAATGCTAACCATTGATCTGGTATGCCGCGACCAGCTTAGGGAAACCTCGGAGCTGCACCACAAATACTTGCACATGGGTCTTTTCCCTAAGATGGGAAAGGGTTTCCTGCGTCACTACCAGGATACCTTTGCGGAATCTCCCTACGGCATCGCACTGTATGCTCGCAACGAGGAGGGTGTAGCAGGAGCGTTGTTCGGGACGACCTCGAACGCCAGCCACTATCAATGGGTGCTTCGCAACCGTGGCCCCGAACTCGCTGCGTTTGGCTGCCTTTCCCTGATGATGCGCCCGCATGTAGCCTATGACTTCGCGACCAGTCGGCTCGGTCGGTACGCAAGGGGCGCTCGGCGGTACCTGTTCAACAAGGGCGGAGGAACGCCTTCACCTGATGCATCGAACGGCGGGTCGACTTCGGTACTGAGCCACATCATGACACGGGACGGCCAACGCCGCAGCGGAGTTGGGCGTAAGCTCGTGGAGGAATTCAGGAGGCTTGCACGCGTGCGCGGCGCCAGCGAGGCGATGCTGGTGACTGAAGAAGGTGGGCAAGGCACTCCGTTTTTTGAACGCATTGGGTGTGAATGCATTGGCTGTCGAAGCGGGTTTGATGGCCGATCCGTACGCGAATACCGGCTAAGACTTGATAGGAGCCTGCGGAATGATGAAGCGCTTCCGCCACTCGAGCATGGCAGCTCTCTGCTGCACAGCCCTAGTCCTGAGCTTGTCGCCGCGCGCACTTTCGCAGCCTCTAACCCAAGTTACGCCGGCACACTCCACTGAGCCGGGCGCCCAAGCATCCTTCGCTGCGCTGCTATCGAACGGCCCAAAAATGTTCCCCGAGGCTCCGTTGGTTCTATCCAATCAGGAGACCTATCCAAATGCGAAGGCTCTTGCGAGCGAGATTGCGCTGACCCTGACCACCTACGAAGCGGGCGAGGAAGCGGCCGAAATTCTGCAGCGCTTGCCCAAAACAACTGAGGGCGTAAGCGCCGCAGTGGCGGCACTGCACCATCCTGATGCTTGGTCTCGCAGCAACGTCGTCTATCCCCAGCTCGGCGGAATTTTGCCGGACCGTGCATCGGTGATGGTCATCGTAGAGCAGCAAATCGGCTCGCCCGATGGCGTAAGGATCGAAACCAGGACTCTGGATGTGCGACTGCGCATCATCGACGGCGTGTGGGACTTCGACGACCTGGCGTCGTACGGCGGCAATCCCGTTCCTCAGCCTGCCAACCTCACGCCCGAAGCGCTTGCGGTGCTTGGTCATCCAGGCATTGTCATGCCGGACTCGGCCCGTTGGGATATTCACTCCGGTTCTGTCTCGAGCACCCTTCTGGGTCTTGTCGCCCGGCTCGCCGACCAAGTTCCCATCGGCATTGTCACCTTTATCGCGGGGCACCCATGGGAGATCTTCGGTACAGATCGCCAGTCGGACCATACCCGCGGCGTTGCGGTGGACATCTATGCTATCGGGGGACAAGAGATCATCGATGATCGAGCCCTCTCCTCAATTACATACGCCGCAGCCCAGTGGCTCAGTCGTCAACCTGAAGTTACGCGCCTGGGCAGTCCGTGGCGGTTCGGAGATGCGTCGGCGATTACCTTCACCGACGCCCTTCACCAGGATCACTTGCACGTTGCTGTCCCAAGAGACGCTCCCTAATCCGGGCAACTGACGACAAAAGGCGGCTGGAAGTGCTCTCAGTTAAGCCGCGGCGAGTTTGGTCATCGTCGTGCAACGGTTTTGACCTGCTCCTTGGGGCCAGCTAAGCCGGGACGAATACATCCCTAACATCAATGACCTGATCGGGCACTTGGATGATGGTTTCGGGGGAGATGCCTTCGGCACGTGGGACGCTGACGGCGACGGATCTGTATCGAGGCAAAAGTTCTGTGATGGTGTGTACCTTGCCTATGACGCCGACGAGAGCGGTGCCATTAAATGTCAGCGGACACCATTGAATGACGCGACAGCCGATCCGACGAGCGACTTCTTCAACACCCTGCTAGGATTCTCAACTACCCTGCACCACTGACGTTTGATTAACTATGATCTCCGCAGAAGGCCGATGCAGAACTTTGTTTCTCCAGGGGTACAACTTTGAGTTCCATGGAATCAGGTGCAAAAGCTCCCAATCATCTCAATGACCTACGGGGGGGAGATGCACAGCTTTGGTGCGTTCAACAGGAGCGCACGGCGACGCGCACCACGTCATAGGACTCCCGTGCGGCTCCCAGGATCAGCCCGGAAGCCCGGCTGCGCTGCCAAGGTCGCCCGAGGAAGTGCAGGCCGGCAGTCCCTGCCGGCACCACGTTCCAGCTATCGTGGGTGGTGTAGCCCACTGCCCAGACCACAACTTCGACAAGCTCACGACTGCCATCTTGGAAAATGGCGGACCTGCCATCCGCCTGTTGGAGTCGGGGCTTGACGGTAATGCCGAGCTTCCCAAGAGCCTTCAGGCCGCGCCCACGATCGGGAAACGGATCGGCAGCCTTCATCATCCGGCCCATGAAGGTGTCGGGGCCAGTGGCGAGGAGCCCGAGCCGGTCCATCCAGGCCCAGGTGCTTTGACCGAGCACCCGCTCGGGAAAGAGACGCCGGGGCTTCCCCGTTGCTAGCAGTACCTCGTGCGATCCTGATAGGTCGACAGCGATGTCTCTGCCGCTCGCGCCATCTCCTACCACCAATACGGTTCCCGTGGGCACACTTAAGGGGTTCCGGTACGACGCAGCCGTGAGTTGAACAACTGCGGAAGAAAAGTCGCCAGCGAGCTTCGGAACCATCGCGTCCTGAAAGGCTCCGGTGCAAACGATAACCGAACGCGCGGTCATTTCCGATCCGTCACTCAGACTGGCCACGAGCCTTCCGTCGCTGCCCGAAAGGTTATCCACCCTTGTGCCGCTGAGGACGGGGAGGTGAAAAGCGTCGGCATAGCTCTCAAGGTAGTCGGCGAACTCGTCACGGCTTGCGTAACCCTGTGGATCGCCGCTCATGGCTTGGTCAGGGAGACTGCTCAGGCTTCTCGGTGTGAACAGGGTCAGACTGTCGTAACGTTGTCGCCAGGAGTCACCGACCCGGGCCGAGGCATCCACCACAAGGTGGGTACGGCCTGCCGACGAGAGCCGCCGCGATGCAGCAAGGCCTGCCTGACCGCCGCCGACCACCAGAACATCGACATCGGTCGTCATTGGGCGGCTGCGACCATCTCCGCGACGAGATCGGCAAGGTCCTGCGGATTGGGGCTTACTGGTGCCCTGCCGTTGACGAAGAAGGTCGGCGTTTGTGCCACGCCCAGCGCTTCGATATCGGCCATGTCGGCATTGATCACGCCGGTAATACCGGGGCGGAGCGCATCCTGCCGGGCCTGCTCGACGTCGAGACCTGCCTCGCCAGCAATGCTCCAGGCCAGCTCAAGGTTTGGGTCCCCGTGCACGGCCCATTCCGGCTGCCGCGCCAGCAGTGCCTCTAGCACCGGCACGAAGAGGTCCTGCAGTCGTGCTGCTTCAAGGATCCTGATCGCCTCGTCGGACCCTTCGTGGAAAGGTGCGTAGCGAACCACCAGCTTCACCTCTCCGGCGTGCCGGTCCATGATCTGCTTGACGATCGGATAGTAGGCCCGGCACGCTTCGCAACTGGGGTCGAAGAACTCCGATATGGTCACAGGAGCGTCTTCGGGTCCGATTACCGGAGAATGTGGCCTGACATATCCTGCCTCCTCCAAGGTGCCCACCACCGGAGAGTTCACCTGCGGCTGCTCTCTGGGATAGAGCCAAGCCATGGCACCGAAGGCGACAAGCGCCACCACGGCGACTGCGACGACGACGACACTACGCTTCATGAGATCTCCTGGTGAAAGGCGTGATGAGAAGGGTGATGCCGGCAAATGCGGCAGCGGAGAGGTACGGGATGGGAATGCCCGCAACCTGCATACCGTCCCCGGAACAGGATGGCCCTGTCGCGGTGCACGGCTGGATAGGAGCCGGGATCGCCCCCGAGTACATGAGCGAATGGTAACCGGCGATCAGCAGCCCGATGATCGAGAGGGGCAGGGCATATCGCCAGGTCCCCGGGTCGCCGCGGTATGCTCCCACACCAAGCACGATCGCGAGCGGGAACATGGCGATCCGCTGGTACCAGCACAGCACACACGGCATCTGACCCATGACCTCGCCGATGAACAGCGCGCCCAGAGTCGAGACACCCGCGATTACCCAGGCGAGCAGAAGCATTCTCCAGCGGTTCACCTGCATTTCCCGACCTCCATCACTCAGCCCTACAACCTCAAGTCACTAGAGAAGCAAGCGCTAAGTTGACTACCGGCATCGACATGCGTCCATCCGCCTCACGGATCGCCCTCCTTGCCGTCAATGCGAACTGGGCTAGACTGCTCCCATGAAGAACTACCTGCTCGCGATCCTCATCGCAGGAACTGCCACTCCCGCCGTGCACGGAAACCCGCTGCCGGCGGAGATCACTTCCGGAGTCCTGGTCGAAGGGGCCTGGGTGCGGCCCGACCCTCGTGAGGACGCGTCCGAGATATTTATAGTGCTGAACAACCGGAGCGACAGTGTGATCAGGCTCACCTCCGTCGGCTGGCCGGATGCAGAACCAGGCACCATTGTCAGCCCACGCGGGGATCCCCTCGACGGTCTGTCGATACCTATTCACTCCGAGCTGTACATGACCTTGGGAGGCGTGCGCGTTCTGGCGGAGGGTGCTCCGGCGATGGGGTCTACGGTTCCCGTGCGCATCGACTTGGAGGGCGGCAGCACACTCGAGATTGCTGCTGCCGTGCTGGCACCGGAGGAGCCGCTCCCTGACCATCACGACTACATCCACTGAAGCTATAATATCCTTTGCGAAGTAGGTGTGACGAATCAACAGCAGATGACGTCAGGTCAATAGGCGAGGCCGCCGCTGCCCGACCCGAATTGTTACTCCGAGTTGGAGGAACGCGTGCCGCTCACTCGGGCTTGTCATGTCATGAACAATCAACCCCAACTGCCGCGCGCCAAGCTTCTGCTCCTTGCATTCTCCATGTTGATCTCCGGCTCTGCTCATGCTGAGCCGATGCAAACAAAGGCGGAGCTGGTCACCCTCTTGGACGACGCCGAGTCCTTGAGCCCCCTGCAGACGGTCGTGGTGTCTGTGGAGGGCCAGATTATCGCTGAGCGAGAGTATGGCGGTCACTCCGTGACGGAGCCCACCAACATCAAGTCCGCATCAAAGAGCATTATCTCAGCCCTGGTGGGGATCGCCATCGACCGCGGACTCATCGAAGGAGTCGATCAACGGGTCACTGAGCTCATTCCCGATGAGTTGCCCCAGGATGCCGACTCTCGGCTCGACGAGATTACGGTAGGCCAGCTGCTTTCGATGCAGGCAGGCCTCGAGCCCACGTCGGGTGCCAACTATGGCCGTTGGGTCGCCAGCCCGAACTGGGTTCACTTCGTTCTTGCCCAGCCGTTCACCGACAAACCCGGCGGTGCCATGCTGTATTCGACCGGCTCAACCCACCTGCTTTCGGCAATCCTGACCCGCGTAGCCGAACAGTCAACTATGGTGTCGGCACAAGAATGGCTCTCCGCTGTCGAGGGCTTCTCCATTGCAAGCTGGGACCGTGATCCTCAGGGCATCTACTTCGGGGGCAACCAGATGGCGATGAGCCCTCGCTCCCTTCTCGCCTTCGGCGAACTCTACCGGAACGGAGGACGCAGCAACGCCGGCGAGCAGATCATTCCCGAGGACTGGATCACTGATTCTTGGGAGCACAGGACAATGACGCGCCACTCTGGAGAGGGGTACGGGTATGGCTGGTTCCTGAGCGAGATCGCAGGCGAGCAGGTTCGCTACGGTTGGGGCTATGGGGGCCAGATGCTCTACATTGTCCCCCGACTGGAAATGACCATCGTGATGACGTCGGACGATACTGGCCCGTCCGCCCGCACTGGGCATCGAGACGACTTGCACCAGTTGATGAGTGAGATCATCGAGGCTGTGCGGCCCGAGGATAGCGAGTAGTGAGCATCTGAGTTTCCGACTCTGGTGGTCTGTAGAGTTGCCCTGTGGCCGAGAGGCGAATCGGTTCGCAGCTGCCACGCTGCCCAGGGACGTGATCGAACGAGGACGAATCGATCTTGTCACGGTCGATAGACGCCTCGTCGGCAACCGGTGCAATAAACTGATCGAAGCACTAACCAGCAAGGGCCTTCCCTTCGTCTATGTCAGTGGATGCGAAAGTTTCGCCCGGCGGTCTTCTTCGGAATCTCCCCGGGTAAGCAAACCGACCATTTACGAGGAGCTGTGAGCTGCCAGTCCTCAACGTGGCAAGCGCAGTGCAGGCCGGAGGTCAGGAGGCTCGGGGCAGAGTGCAACGCCATAAAGCGTTCCGGGATGCTCCAGTCGCCCTAGCTCGTCGTGAATGCGACGGAGATACGGCTAAGTGCGCTGATGGGGGTATCAGTTCTCTTTGCGGAGACCGAGAACGCTGCGCGCCAGCTTGCGGGAAGGAGGATCGAGTTATTGAACAGCAAGGATGAGCACGTTGATGCCGTCCCCGACTTGGCCACCGCCTCCCGCTCCCGCCGGAGCGTCGCCAGACGCGGGATAGCGTCACCGGATTTCCTTCAGCTGCTTCACCCATCCCCGCTCTCCCAAGGCCCAAAAGATTTCCTTCCAGCCTCCGATTGCAAACACCAGCGGAACGTCCAAGCGTCGCAATTGGGATTGCCAGGTGGTCCCGTCGAGTCGGGATGGTTTGGGGACGAATTCGGGATGGGTATGCCATTCACCGACATAGGTGTCCGTTCCCTTGCTGCATTTCCAAGCCGAGATGGCGGCCGCTTGATGCCCCGGGTCCATTCGGTCGAACAGGGTACGCGTGCGTACATCCAGCAGCATGGGCTCGGTGCAACCGAATATCTCGATGTGCGCCCCACGGTAGCACCCCAGGAAGATGCCGCCGGCCTCTCTGCCGGTTGTACCTTTTTCGATGCGTGAGGTCACACTATTGAGCACCGAGGGATGCACGAGGATCAGTCGCTCGCCGTCAGGAGACAGCACTAATGGTTCGGTCCGCACGCGGGGCACTCCCGGTGTCGCGAAGGGTTGGAGTTGGCAATGGTGAACGCGCGTGACGAGTCGAACGTCTGAGACCTGAATCTCCCTCCACCCTTGCCGTTGGTCCAGTCCATGATGATGTCGCACGCTAACGCGGCGGCGGATGCGGAGCGCGAGACCGGAAACGGCACGAACTCGGCATCTCCGCAGGCGGCTATGGACCCGATCTCCACGTCAACTCCGGGCCTGAGCGATCTGAACCTGGGCTCTCCCGCCAGGTCAGGCTTTAGGCACTTGAGACACGGCTTGTCTTGGTTGCCGTCAACGATGATCGCTTGCGCCAGGGCGCCGTTTCCCATTAGCCAGACAAAAACGTGCGGTGGTCCCGCAGGACGGCGGTCGACCAACCGCTGGTTGAGGGCAACGGAAAGTGCCTCCTCACCGGTCGCGTCTACCACCAAGTCATACTCGGAGACCCTGTCGTAGCCTAGCGCGTCAGCTTCCACGAAGTCCACGTCGACACCAGGGAGCATCCACTTCAGGAAATAGGCGCAGCCCTTGGCCTTGTTCCAATGCAGGAAAGGTACTCCCAGCAGATGGCGTCCGAGGTTTGCCGTCTGCAGGGATTGTTTGTCCAAGAGGACCAATCGTCCTCCGGCAATGCCGGCACCGCATTGGGCGAGTTGCTGAGCCAGGAAGCCGCCGATGGTGCCGCAGCCGAGCACCAGGACCTTCTTGCCAGCCAAACCCTTCCGGCTGCCGAGATTGCGGCGGTAGATGTAATGGAGGTCGGCGGCATCTCCGCGTACACGCTCTATCTTTACGGTCGCTTGGGCAAGGTCGAGTATCCGCGGGAGATTGGCCCGGCGATTCTGAAGGAATTCCGCCTTCCGTAGACCCTCCGGCACCGCAACTCTCATCGCGAACAGGCCGTTCGCGGCCCGAATTGCGAGATTACCCTCCGGGGATGTCCCCTTCGCCAGCGCTACGTCCAGCGAGGCGGCGAGACTGGGGTCTACCCACCGCAACCACTCCTTGAGCTGACCAAGGTTCGTCGGCGGCCACAGCATTTTGGGATTGACCGTGAGCGGCCCGTCTATTGCCACGACAAGCGCAGGTTCGGGATCTGACCTCCCGTGGTCGGTGTCCCGCTCGTACGTCCATGAGGAACCTGACGTCAGCACCGGGGTGCGGCTGTCCGAATTTCCGAGTTTTACGTATTTGATCTCACCCCAGCCGGTGAACCCGTGGGGAAGATCGTAGAGCATCCAGGACTCGCTCCAATAGGTTGCGAACTCCTCGGCAAAATCGTCGTCGAGCCGACCCGCTAGAGCGTCCCGCAACACCTTTTCGGCGCGTTCGATGCACTGAACGACGGTGCCGCCCGGATCGTAGCGGTCCAGCACGACGGAGCCGTACGCATAGTAGCAGAGAATGCCTCCGGGTCCGAGCACATGCGGTATCCGCCGCTCGGGGGCTGCCCAACTCTCGCCGATGACAATGGTGGGATAGGAGACGAACTCCAGGTCCGAAACCATCAGCGACACGGGGATCCGTTCCGAGCCGATGTCCAAGTTGCCAATGTAAAGATCTGCCCCAGGCTCAGGGACCCGTTCAAACCCGCGTCCCTTCAAGGCATCGTGGATAGCCAGGCGCCGTCTGTTGCCGGTTTCATCCACTGCGGGACCGGCCGACTTCCGGTGCGGGTACCACGCGCTTCGGCTCTGCAGCAGCCTTGGTCACCGCTGCCGCCGCAACCGACACGAGGTCTGGACGCCGCGGAACACGTTGGCCAAAGCCGTCGCGGAGCAAATCGATGGCGCGGTGGGGATCGTCGCAGTGCCGGACGGCCTGGCTTACGTTTTCGATAAGAGCCTGGAGCTCCTTAATCACCTTGTCACGGTCGCCGGTGGGGATGCGGTTTAGGTCCTCGGTCCTGCAGGCAGGGTTTGGGACTGCCCCCCCGATGTACTTCGGCACCTTCTCAAGAACTCGCAGGATCCGCTCGTCCTCGCGATCGGGAAGGAAGGGACCGCGGATCTCCTCGTAAGCCTGCCAGACACAGGCCATCAAAAGAATGGAGGTGACCCGGTACCTGTCGAGCTCCTTGAAGTCCCGCCAACCCTTCAGGAAGCGTGCGTCCCGGCGGAGACGCTCTCCATAGAGATCGACCGCATCGGTGAACCAATTGTGGATCTTCCGGGGATCAGATTCTACCCAGTCATCCACCCGGTGCGCCAGAAGAACGGCGTCTGACGGCAACTCACCCCAGCTGTCGACCTTTGCCCGGTCCGCCTTCATGGACGTGATGGCCCGGTCCTGAAGCTGTGTGAACTCTTTGTCGGGGATCGCGTAGAGCGGGACATCAACGTGGGCAGTGCTGCTGATCACCACCCTTGAGCAGGTATCTTTCTCGACGAACTTCCATCCTCGTTGCGCAGCCAGCTGCTTGAGAGCGCCGTCAATGAACTGGAAGAACTTCCTTGCTGCCTGGGAAGGTTTCGCTCCGCGAACGAAGGACAGCGGCAGATAGCACCCGTCGTCTAGATCCATCTGTTGGGCCGGGGGCCACGCGGGGCCGTTCAGGGTCTTGTAGGCGAAGCTGCCCTGAGTGAAGAAGCGAGGGCGGATGGTCCGGCCGAATACGTCCAGACTGGCCTTCTCGAACGTACTCCTCAGATGGGCACGGATGTCTGACCTGGCCGCCCGCAGCAAGGCGTCGTCTGGCGTCAGGTTGGCAAGATAGGTTTCGGGATCTACGGTCGTGTGGAACAGCTTGGCTACGTTCGCCATAGGTCTGACACTCCTGCGCTGAGCGAGCCGGCACCCGATTCGCTTTGACCTAAGGTATACCGGGATGGCACGAGGGAACATAAGCGGAACGTAGATTCGGAGTGCTCCGGTTGGTTTTCCAGATATTATCGCTCAGCGGTGGCGGATACCGCGGCCTGTTCACCATCGAGATTCTTGCCATGCTTGAGGAACGAGCCGGACGCCCCTTGGCGGAGTGCTTCGACCTGATCGCTGGCACTTCCATCGGCGGCATCATAGCGATCGGTCTGGCCATGGGGAAATCTGCCGCCGAAATCAGGTCGTCGTTTCTTGAGCATGGCGAAACGGTTTTTCCTCCTGCACCTACCGGCAGGCTGGCCAAGGCGCGCGCATTGGTCCGCTCCTGGAGTGGTCCTCGCTACGAAGCCGCGGCGTTGCGCAAGATCGTGGGGGAAGTCGTTGGCGAGGACAAACATCTTGCAGACTGCGTCACCAGGCTCTTGGTGCCCGCGTTCAACGTTACCACGGGCAGGGTGCAGTTCTTCAAGACGCCGCACTTCCACACGCTGGTGGAAGACAGAAAGCTGGCCGCTGTCGACGTGGCAATGGCAACTTCGGCGGCGCCGCTCTACTTTCCCATGGCTCGTATCGGCAGCGCCTACTTCGCCGACGGTGGGCTCGTCGCCAACTCGCCTGATGCCTGCGCTATCCACGAAGCTCTCCACTTCGCAGGACAGCCAGACATGACGGAAATCAAAGTGCTGAGTGTTGGCACGACCACGGCCGAGGTGGGCCTGCCGACATCTCTCGGCGCCGAGTGGGGGCTTAAAGACTGGATGGCTGACTTCCGCCTGCTGAACGCGTTCTTCGCCGCCCAGCAGCAGCTGGTTGACTTCACGGTCAAGCACGACCTGAAGGAGAACTACCTTCGGATCGACACCACGATTTCTAAGGATCATGCAACCGATGTCGGCTTGGACATCGCCGGTCTGGATCGCCGGGGCACGTTGATGGCTACAGCGGCGGCGGCATACCGGAATGTCTCGGCCGACCCGCAACTCGCGGCCATGCTGCGGCACCAGAGCCCCCGGATGGCGTTTGCTGAGTAGGTCTGCTGCCGAGCGAAAGTCTGCCTGTCCACAGGAGCTATTGCTGAGCCGTGCCGCGGCATTGATGCAAAGGAGTAGCCCGCTCACCCAATTCCTCGTTCAGGACCGCACATGATGGTGAGCCTCACAAGTGTTCACCATGAGGGAACAGGTCGACCAGCTCGCCGGATTCCGACATGAACGAGGAATTGGTGCTCTACGGGCGGAGTGACACAGTCAAACGGTCCGGCAACCCTCAAGATCGAAGGGGCGAAGAGTAAGCCGCAGCCGTGAGGACGCCCTCCAGTCTGTCTCTGGCAGACCAGCCGCGTGGTGTCTGCCCTCAGGATCAGTGCAGCCCTAGGGCCAGTGGAGATGAAAGGGGACAAAGGCGGATACTGCGTGCCAACGCTTATGGCCGTAGCCTTGGAAGCGTAGGCTGGCTTGCCTCGAAGCTATGCCACATCGCAAGGGATCCGCAGGTGGATTAGGCGAAGCTGCTTTGGGCGATCAACAAGATGTCCAAAGAGATCGTCTCCTGGCACGAAGCGGGTAAGCTTTACATTGAAGATGAAACGTCGGGAGAGACCGATGGCAAGGCAGGCACGATTTCCTGAGCATGGATGGCGCAACGGTCGCCACCTGTGGAGATCGGGGATGACCGTGCCGGCAGCGACACACCCTGGCATCCGAATCATGTAAAAATCCTCACTGCCCTCCGTGCGCAATGCAGGAGCAGATCGCCCACTCGTGTGGCGACCGCATCATCCTTGGTGCGTTAACAGCGGCATTCCGCAAGCTGCACTGCAGGCCCTGAGTTCTACGGGAAAAAGCCTACTTCAGAGGTTATGGCGGACTCTTTTCAGAGATATTCCGTTTTGACTCGAGATTATGACGGACTCCTACATCTGTTGCAGAATGGTGGTGCCGCGCAACAAAGCTCTTGCGCAGAACCGTACCGTACGGTACGCCATCTGACGAATTCGCCGTATTCCGTTCGCTTCAGCAAGAGGACAGCGCCTTGGCCCTGCCC
>JAESGL010000473.1_pt1 | contig 17480 bp, 15 predicted proteins | sample 9269711 | NCBI WGS metagenome assembly JAESGL01 (sample SAMN14515918, study PRJNA621676) | algae metagenome | isolation source: Kastovskya adunca ATA6-11-RM4 and co-occurring heterotrophs from soil and... | place: Chile: Atacama Desert | collected 2011-06-27
TGCAAAGCTTTGTACTTTTCCTGCATCAGCTTCTGGAATACTTCAGACGATGCTTAAGCAGTGAAAATTGGTCATTAATCAAAAATGTACCGTAGTATAGCCTTTGAGATAAATTCACTGCCGTTATCTACCTGGATACGCTCCGGAACAGTGCTAATCTCCTGCTTAATCCGCTCCATTACTTCAACCACATCCATACCTTTGATGGATTGCCCTACCTGGATCGCCAAACACTTGCGACTAAAATTATCCACTACAGTTAATGCCCGGAATTTCCGGCCGTCGAAGAGCTGATCGGCCACGAAGTCCATTGACCAGCACTGGTTCATATTAGAGAGCGGCAGGCGTTCCAAGCGGTGAGCAGCGGCCTTATTTCTCCTGGGTCTCTTACTCCGCAAATTCAGCCCCTCTTCCTTGTAAAGCCGATAAACCCGTTTATGATTATCCGGCCAGCCTTCTCTTCTAAGTAATGTAAATATACGCCAGTAACCATATCTAATCCTCACTTGGGCTATCTCACGCATCCGTCTCCTTATCAGTGAAGAATCCCTAGACTTAGATGCATAGTACCACAGTGAGCGGTGCAACATCACCACCTTACAGGCCCGACGGATGGGGACTCGATAGTCTGTTATTAAGGATTTGGCCAAGCCCCTCAATAGGCCTGGCCTTAAAGCTTTTTTTCAGCACATCCTGCAGCATCTGCTTGTCCAGACTAAGATCCGCTACAAGCTTTTTAAGCTGCTGGTTTTCCTCCTCCAGCTGGCGAAGCTTGCGCAGTTCAGATACTCCCAAGCCGCCATACTTCTTTTTCCAATTGTAAAAAGTAGCTTCGCTGATGCCCATTTTTCGGCATACCTCTTCTACCTTCACGCCTGTCTCTGACTGCTTGATGGCGAACAGAATCTGCGCTTCTGTGAACTTCGATTTTTTCATGGCAATCTGCTTTTTTATAAGTTAAGAAATTGCCTGATTTCTCTACTTTACAATGGTCCAATTTATTGGGGGGAGGTCAATAAACTCCACCCGTTAAGTCTGACCGTTGCAAGGCGACAGCTGGACTGCTCCAGCTGCGCTGTAAAGAAAATGAACAATTTACGAATCTAAACAAAAGAATAGTGGGCAGCCTGAGGGTGAGAGAAAAAGTCTTCAACGTCCAGTTTAAAGTTTGTATTATATCAAGAGTACACAAACCAGAAGTGTATATAACTTACAGTTGGTTGTATACAACTTTTAGCTAAAAGTTGTATACAACATCTCATAAATAAAATAAACCCGCTGATTATCAAAGATATATCAGCGGGTTTTGATTGATCTTAGTGCGCCCGAAGGGATTCGAACCCCTATCTTCAGAACCGGAATCTGAAATTCTATCCATTGAACTACGGGCGCAGTTTATTAACGGTAGCGCAAAAGTAGCGGTATTTCTTTCAAAACGAAAATCAATGCATTAAAAAAGAATAGCAGCCAGGGTATCAACACTTCAGGCCTATCACGGTTATAGGGGTATGTTCTTAAAACATTTTTCTCCTCAGGCAGATTGTTAAGGTAAAGTTGTTGAAACGTAAACATAAAACAGTAAACATATGCAATCGAAAGACCTGGATATTCAATACACCGCTACAGCTACCTCTACCGGGGGCAGACATGGTACCGTTAAAACGACTGACGGCGCCATCAATTTAAGTGTTACTGAGCCTAAAGAGCTGGGCGGCGACGGTGCAGGAGGAAAAACTAACCCTGAACAGCTGTTTGCTGCTGGTTATGCAGCCTGCTTCAGCAGTGCAGCTAAACTTGCTGCCGAAACCATGAACCTGAAGGTGAACACCGATGAGATGAAGGTTACCTGCCATGTATCTCTGGGCAAAGTTAAGCAGGATACGGGGCTAGGTCTGCAGGTAAAAATGGAGCTGGATGTAAACGGTCTGGAGCAACAGGATAAAGAGCGACTGCTTAAGAAAGCCAATGAACTGTGTCCCTACAGCAAGGCTATCAAAGGTAATGTAGAAGTGGAACTCCTAGCAAAGTAGAGAAGCTTAGCAACCATAAAATAAGAGCTGCCTGTATGGGCAGCTTTTTTGCTGATGTGGCTACTGCTAATCTCTTGAGTGCAGGGCCAGGCGGTTGCCTTCTGAATCAAAGAATAAAGCCATATTGCCAACTTCTTCTGCAATAAAGGTTTTGGGTTGAATGATGCGGCCGCCAGCTTCCTCCACACGGGCCAGCTCATTAGATAGATCGCCAGAGGGAGAGGTAAAGTAAATAAGTACACCATCTTTACTGCTGGGGCTGTAATGCTCGGGATGCCTTACCAGTGAACCAGAAGCGCCTATCCAGCTATCATCAGAAGGGAACCATGCCATTTCAAGTGGGCCCATCGGTTTTCTGATCAGCTTCAGTAAAAACATGGATTCGTAAAAACGAACAGCTCTATCCATGTTTAAAACCGGAATTTCAAACCAGCCTACCATGTTTTGTTTTAAGCTCATGGATTCAATAGGGTTTTAGTGGGTAATTTGTGCTGAAATTCCTATGTGGAGAGGATTTCCAGCAACTAATATGAAATAAATTAAGCTTCTCATCAAGTAGCTACCTTAATAATTCAGTTATCTGCATGCCTGTTTCGATGGAACCGCCAGGCATAGACTAAAGTATTAAATCAGGGCTGCATCCATAAAACAATGCCCTCTGCCAGAGCAGGCATAGGGCATGTTTGTGGTTTATATGCGGGGGTTTAAAACTTTTTAATTTTGCAGGAACATCTGCATGAAGTTACCCTGGTAGGCTACAACCTGCTGCTGTAGCAGAAAAACAAGTGCGCCGGCTACATAACCGATCAGGGCCAGGGCACTGATTTTTCTCAGGTACCAGAAGAAGTTAATCTTCTCCATGCCCATTACCGCAACACCAGCAGCAGATCCGATAATTAGCACACTGCCGCCTGTACCGGCACAATAAGCCAGGAACTCCCAGAAAGCATGATCTGCCGGGTACTCCAGGTGGTACATGCGCATCATGGCGGCTACCAGGGGTACGTTATCTACAATGGCAGAGAGCAAGCCGATCAGGAAGTTAATGGCATAAAAGTTACCCACTTTCTCGTCAAGAAAATCTGCCATCAGGGTAAGCTGGCCTGCAGACTGCATGGCACCTATGCTTAACAGGATACCAAGGAAGAAAAGTACAGTGGCAGAGTCTACCTTTTTTAGGGCGGTCAGAACGGAAAACTTGTTTTTCTGTTCTTCTTCTTTTTTATGGTGTACCAGCTCAATCACCACCCACAGCACACCCAGGCCCAGCAGCACGCCCATATAAGGTGGCAGGTGGGTGAGGTATTTAAATATCGGTACAAACACCAGCGCAGCTACGCCAAGGGTTAAAACCAGCTTACGCTCAAAAGGAGTAGAATCAAGCTTTCGTACCTGGCCCTCCTCCAGCTGTCGGTCTATGTTTCCTTTTGTTTTGTAGCTTAGGTACAGCAGCGGGAAGAGCAGACAGGCAAGGCTTGGCAGGAAGAGCTTTTGAACAATGTTTTCTGTGGTAATCTGGCCGCCAATCCAGAGCATGGTGGTGGTTACATCGCCAATAGGGGTAAAGGCACCACCGGCATTTGCGGCAATCACTACCAGACCGGCATAGAACATACGTTCAGATTTGTTGGGAACAAGCTTGCGCAGCAGCGATACCAGCACTATGGTGGTGGTGAGGTTGTCAAGGATGCCGGAAAGCACAAATGCAAGTAAACCAAGTATCCAGATCAGCTTACGGGAGCTGGTGGTTTTAATGCGGCTCACAATAACCTCAAACCCATCATGCAGGTCTATGATCTCCACAATGGTCATGGCACCGAGAAGAAAGAAAAGAATGGCAGCAATTTCACTTAGGTGGTGCGTAAGTTGCTCACTGACCAGGTGCGCATCGGCAATTTGGGTGGCGTAAACTGTCCAGCACAAAACGCCGATCAGGAGTGCTGTTGCTGCTTTGTTAATATGAAAAGCATGCTCGAGTGTGATAAACAGGTACCCGATTACAAAGATGGCTACTATCCAGATCATATATCCGATGAATGATTAAGCAGTAGTAAAACTACAATCCATTACGCTATCTGTATATTTAATCTGCAGCAGGATATGACCTCTGGAATTCAGTAGGTTAGTGGCCAAAAGAAGGGTTTAAAATATTTAAAATAGGGTCATGTATCAGAATAGAATACTATCAGCTCTTTTTCCTTACGCAATGCATTAAAAATTTATTAAGCTATTATTTAGGCCTGATGGAGGAACAGATCTTTCCGTTACTGAATATTTGAGGCAAAGAAGTTTTTTTGCTGATAGATGTGGGGGTGTATATAAAAAGAGAGGCACTGGTTTTACCAATGCCTCCTGATTATTCTTCGATAAAAGAGCTTACTAATAGCTCATTTCCACAATTTGGTATACATCCTCGGGCTTTATGTCTTTACGCTCACCGAGCCCTTTCCAGCCTCTTTCTTCAAAGCGCTGGGCAATGATTTTAGCGGTGTCTTTATAATCATCAGTATATGCAGACAGACGGGTTTTGATCTCCAGCTGATGAAAGAAATTAATGGTCTTTTCTATGGCACCTTTAGCTTTTTCTTCAACAGTACCTTCTGTAATGTTCCATACCCTTTCACCATACTGGGCCAGCTTTTCTTTTTTGTTTTCGAACTTATACTGGTAGAGGCTTGGGGCAATAATGGCGAGCGTTCTGGCGTGGTCTATGCCATACAGGGCAGTAAGCTCATGGCCTATCATGTGTGTTGCCCAATCTGTTGGTACACCTTTCTGAATGAGACCGTTAAGGGCCATGGTGCAGCACCACATAAAGTTAGAGGCAGCTTCGTAATCGTTCACATCCTTTAGCACCCTCGGGCCTACTTCTACCAGGGTGAGCAAAATGCTTTCCGCAAACCTGTCCTGCAGGTAAGCATGCGCCGGGTAAGTTAGGTATTGCTCCAGCACATGGGTAAAGGCATCTGTTATTCCATTCTGGATCTGGCGCAGGGGTAAGGTATGGATTACCTGCGGGTCTAATATCGAAAATACCGGAAACAGACCGGGGCCGCCCATGGTGCGTTTTTCCTTGATTTCAGAGCGGTTAATAACGGCTCCGGAATTCATTTCGGAACCTGTGGCAGGCAGGGTGAGTACTGAGCCAAATGGCATGCCTTTGCCTTCTTCTGTTCTGATACTTTTTTCCAGAATATCCCAGGGATTACTGCCACTATGTGTGGCTGCTGCAGATATAAACTTGGTGCCGTCTATAACAGAACCCCCACCAACTGCCAGCAGAAAATCAATATTCTTTTCCTTGATGAGCCTTACTGCCTCCATGAGGGTTTCGTATTCAGGGTTGGGCTCAATACCCCCAAACTCTTCTACATAATGATCTTTAAGCGCCGCTACTACCTGATCGTAAACACCATTTTTTTTAATGCTGCCGCCACCATATAAAATAAGCACCCTGGCACTGGCAGGTATTTCCTTGCTTATGGCAGCAATTTTGTTTTTACCGAAAATAATCTTTGTTGGATTTTTAAACTCAAAGTCTCTCATAATATCGATTGCCTGTACTGGCTAAGAATAATACATAATAAAGAATAGGCCTTGCTATTTACAGCAGCAGCCTGCAATAAAAGAACTGCAAAGCAGGGGCTAAGTTAATGCTCAAAAGAACAATTTAGATTACCTGCTTTGGCAGGGAATGGTAAATACCTGCTTTTGCTTTTTTTGTTGATCAGCCTATTGGCTATGGTTTCATACCGGCCATTAATTTCAAATCAATAAAAAATCAAGCAGTTCTAAGCTTACTTAATGCTTAGTCTGCTTGATTTTTCTACTGTATAGGTATGTGTAATTAACTTAAATCTTTGCGGCTACGGGTACCGCGGCCCTGGTTTCCGCCCAGTCCTGCACCTGCTGCTGCATCTCCTACATCTTTGCTGTTTTCCGCACCCGGAATGGCAGAAGTATCTGTTGTTTCCAGTTCTTCTGTTCTAAACTTACCTTTTTTTCCATTCAGGTCGGCGCTGTTTTTCACATCTGCATTTTTGGGATTCTTATTATTGTCTGGCATTCTGTTCACTTCCATAATATTTCTGTTTAAAGATTTCTCTATTAGATTCTTACGAGGCAAAAAGCTGTCGGGTTATCCCGCATGTGAGGTATTGGCCAGGCATAAGTGGTTGAGTAACACCGCTCTCTTACCGGCAAAGCTGGAAATTTAGATACTCCGCATCAGGCACAAATATGGAGATTGCGAGCATGCTAATTGGCCAAACTTTAAACTATTGAGGTAGATGACTTTAGCAAAACAAGACCCGGCATGTGTTGTTTTAGCATAAATTTTTGGTTTGCAGAACTTTTTAAGCTGATAAAAAGTATTACATTAGCACAATGATAGCAATACTATCTATGTCTTGTGTCTTACTATCAAAACAAGTGAATTACTAATTGCATATGATTAATTTGAAAGAACTGAAGCATGATTTGCCTGCAGGCATAGTGGTCTTTCTGGTAGCAGTACCATTATGTCTGGGTATAGCCATGGCATCCGGGGCGCCTCTCTTTTCCGGTATTATTGCGGGTATTATAGGTGGTATCGTTGTAACCCTCATCAGTGGGTCGCAGCTTGGTGTCAGTGGTCCGGCGGCAGGTTTGGCTGTTATTGTACTATCTGCCATTGACAGCCTTAACAGCTTCGAGATTTTTCTTTCGGCTGTGTTTTTGGCAGGTATCATACAGCTGGCCCTGGGCTTCCTTAAAGCAGGAAGTATAGGTTACTATTTTCCTTCTTCCGTAATCAAGGGAATGCTGGCAGGTATTGGTGTGATAATTATCCTGAAGCAAATTCCCCACGCCTTTGGCTACGACAGGGACTATGAAGGTGATATGGCCTTTCTGCAGCCCGATGGTGAAAACACATTTTCAGAGCTGATCAATGCCATCAACTATGTCACTCCGGCTGCCGTTATCATCAGCCTTGTTTCCCTGGCGGTGCTTATTCTCTGGGATCAGGTATTGTCTAAGAAAAGCAAGATCTTTCAGGTTATTCAGGGGCCGCTGGTAGTGGTACTCCTGGGCATTGCTTTCAACTTTTTGTTTTCTAACTATTTCGCCGGCTTAAGCCTTCGTTCAAACCAGATGGTGGAGTTGCCGGTAGCCGAGAGCCTCGGCGGCTTTATCAATCAGTTCAGCATGCCTGACTTCAGCCGTATATTCACTGCTGATGTGCTCATTATTGCGGCTACCATTGCCATTGTGGCCAGTCTTGAAACCCTTCTCTGTCTTGAGGCAACAGATAAGCTGGATCCTTACAAACGCATTAGCCCGGCTAACCGGGAGCTAAAGGCACAAGGCATAGGTAATATTGTTTCCGGCCTGATTGGTGGTTTGCCTATAACACAGGTAATCGTTCGCAGCTCGGCCAATATACAGTCTGGCGGCAGAACTAAACTATCGGCATTCATTCATGGTGTACTTATTTTAGGCTGTGTTATGGCCATACCGGGTATACTAAATATGATTCCGCTTGCGAGTCTTGCTGCTATTCTGCTGATGGTAGGTTATAAACTAGCCAAACCAGAACTGTTCAGGAGTATGTATAAATCCGGCTGGAGCCAGTTTCTGCCCTTTGTGATTACAATTGTCGCCATTGTGTTTACAGATCTGCTTACCGGTATTGCAGTTGGCGTGGTGGTAGCCGTTTTCTTTCTCCTGAAAAGCACTTACCATGTTTCTCACCATGTTATCAAAGAAAAGAATGCAAATGGCATGGATAGGTACCGTATGGTGCTCTCCGAAGAAGTTACCTTCCTGAACAAGGGCAGCATTATGAATTCACTGCGGCATATACCGGAAAATGTGGCACTGGAGATTGACTATTCAAAATCTGCTGTGCTCGACCACGATGTGAAGGAAATCATTGAGGACTACAGGAGTACTGCCAGGAGCAAAAACATTGACCTGACCATTATTGAAAATACTGAAAAGAAAAAAAAAAGAGCTTCGATAGAAGCCTAAATTAATCCACAGCCATTAAAATACCAGCAATATGAGAACCCAAACAAAAGAAACCCAATCCAAACTTACCCCTCAAAGAGCGAAAGAGATCTTGCTGGAAGGTAATCAGCGGTTTGTAAATAACCTGAAGGTGAACAGAAACCTCCTGCAACAGGTAAACGAAACTTCGCAGAGCCAGTTTCCCTTTGCCATTGTATTAAGCTGTATTGACTCCAGAACTTCGGCAGAGCTAATTTTTGACCAGGGGCTGGGCGATATTTTCAGCACCAGGATTGCAGGGAATGTGGTAAATGAAGATATCCTGGGCAGCATGGAATTTGCATGTAAAGTAGCAGGCTCTAAACTTATTGTAGTGCTTGGGCATTCCAACTGTGGTGCAATTAAAGGTGCCTGCGATAATGTAAAACTGGGTTATCTCACAGGGCTGGTTAATAAAATAAAGCCATCTGTAGATTCCATCCGTTATACCGGAGAGAGAAGTGCTGCAAATTCGGAATTCGTAGAGATGGTTGCCGCAGAAAACGTAAAGCGCATGACAAATGAAATTTTAGCGAAAAGTCCTATTTTGCGCGACATGATAGGAAATGAGGAGCTAGGTATCGTTGGAGGCATGTACAACGTTGAGACAGGCATTGTTGAATTTTATGAGCCAGCGGAGAAAATGACTAATCTAAAGCATGAAGAGGTTGCTGGATAACATCCATATCAAAGTAGATGAAAAGATTTACCTGAAAGATCCTGAAACCTCTGAGATTGGCAGAAACATTATCAAAGAAGGCATACTGCTGATCGACGAACTGGGTCTGGAGTCTTTTACCTTCAGGAAACTGGCAGAACGCATTGGTTCAACAGAGGCCACCATTTACAGGTACTTCGAGAGCAAACATAAGCTGCTCATATACCTGATCTCCTGGTACTGGAGCTGGCAGGAGTACCGGTTAATGTTTGCCACCAGCAACATAGAATCAGCAGAAACAAGGCTGCGGATTGCGATTAGGATACTGGGGGGAGAGATAAACCAGGACATGGATTTTGCCCATATTGATGAAACAACACTCCAGCGGATTGTTGTGGCAGAATCGGCAAAAGCATACCTAACCAAAGAAGTGGACCTGGATAACAAAGAAGGTTTCTTTCTTAGTTATAAACGCTTTTGCAAACGGATTGCTAATCTGATCGTAGAGGTAAATCCTGACTATCCCTTTCCTGCATCACTGGTATCTACACTTGCTGAAAGTGCCCATTATCAGAAGTTTTTTGCGCAGCATTTGCCATCCCTGACCAACATCAGGGAAAACAGCGAAAAGCACCTGGAGGATTTTCTGACCGACCTGACCTTCAAAACAATCAGCAAATAGCTGTTGTATAATAGCGCTTTGTGTTAAAAAGAGAGCCCCTGATTTAGAAATTCAGGGGCTCTCTTTTTTGCCTTTTTTAAGAATACCTATTGCTCCTAAGCACCTAAGTAGGCTTGGAGGCTTCTTCATAGTTTCTAATACACTGTTGAGTACTTGTCTATAACAGCGCATTCAGCAGCAAAGCCACACCAAAACCGCTTAAGGCAATAAGGGTGGTCATGACGGTCCATGACTGGAAAGTTTGCTTTTCGTTAAGCCCAAAATACCTGCTCACCAACCAAAAGCCGCTGTCGTTCACGTGCGAGAGAATGCTGGCCCCCGATGCAATGGCAATAACCATAAGTGCTTTTTGCATTTCGGTGTAATCAACACCCTCCAGCAGCGAGGCCGTCATGCCGGCAGCTGTGATCATGGCCACGGTAGAAGATCCCTGCATGATTCTGATGGCGGCCGCAGTAAGAAAAGCAAACACCATGGCAGAAAAGCCCATGTCTGTCATTGCATCTGCCAGCATTTTGCCTGAACCGGTTTCGGTAAGAATTTGCTTGAAGACACCGCCCGCCCCTGTGATGAGGATAATGATACCAGCTGGTGCGAGCGATTGTGTGGTGATATCCAGCATGGTTTTACTGCTGTAGCCCCTGCGGAGCCCCAGGAGATACCAGGCGAAAAGGTTTGCAATGATAAGGGCAATGAAGGGATGGCCAATAAATGCAAGCCAGCTCTTCATGCTTTCTGATATGCCTAAGCCGGCAGCGAGAGGGCTGTTGGTGAGGGTATTTATTAAGATGAGTACAAGAGGCAAGCCTACCAGTGCACCAATAAGGCCAGCCGAAGGCAGTTCCTCCAGTTCAGCTTTGGCTTCTATATAATCAGGAGTTACTACATGAATTTTACCGGCAATGTACCTGCCAAACAGGGGGCCGCTGATAATTGCTGCCGGAATGCCCGCCAACGTACCTGCCAGAATTACCCAGCCCAGGTCGGCTCCCAGGATGTCGGCTACGGCTACAGGACCGGGTGTGGGTGGAATAAAGGCATGTGTAATGGCCAGGCCCGCCAGCAGTGGCATACCATACAGCAGCAGCGACTTTCCCGATTTCTTTTGCAGCGCATACACCACCGGTACCAGAATTACGAAACCAACATCAAAAAACACTGGAATGGCCACCAGAAAGCCTGTAGCCATCAGTGCCCATGAGGCACGTTTTTCACCTGTTTTATTAAGTATTTGCGCCGCCAGCGCCTGTACACCGCCCGAATGTTCCAGGATAGCGCCAAACATTGCACCAAGGCCTACCACAATGGCTATAAAGCCAAGGGTACTACCCATACCCACCTGAATGTTTTCAACTATCTGCATTGGTGGCATGCCCGCCAGCAGGCCAACGGCAATACTAGCCATCAGCAGGGCCATGAATGCCTGTATTCTGAAGTACAGAATGAACAGCAGCAGCAGGGCAATGCCCAGCAGTACTGCCACAAGCAGTGAGTAATCGATCATGAGGGGGAGCGTGGTTGAGTGGTTGGTTTAAGAGGATAGAGGTTAGAAGAAAGACAATGGACTATGGATTATTGACAGTGGTAAATGTTATTGATCATGTACCCTTTTTCTATTATCTATTGTCCACCGTCTATAATCTTTCTTCTAACTTCTTACTTCTAAAAGATTACAGCGGTTTCCAGATGGTGTGGAATGACTGCTCTGCAGGTTTGTCTTTTCGCTTATAGGTGTGGGCACCAAAATAATCACGCTGCGCCTGTATCAGGTTTGCCGATGAGTCTGCAGTTTGTAAACCAAGGTAGTAATTAAGGGCTGCAGACAGTACCGGTACTGCAAAGCCAGATTTCAGACCTTCGGCTATTACCAGAGCAAAACCATCCTGCAGGTCTTTCATTTTATCTACAAACTCCGGTGCCAGCAAAATACTGTTGGAGCTTTTAAATACCTCCACCAGCTCTTCCATTAGCTGCGAACGAATAATACAGCCATTGGTCCAGATACGGGCAATTTCGCTGAAGTTCAGCTTCCAAACAAAATCATCAGATACCTGCTGCATCAGGTTAAAACCAATTTCGTGGTTAATAATGCGGGTTGCCTCATAGGCTTTTCTGATGTTGGCCATAAACGCCTGCTTGTTAATACCTGCTGCAGGCTGTGACTGGTGCTGGTACAGGCTGGCGGCTTCAACACGTTTATTTTTGAAGGAAGAGAGCGAGCGTGCCATTACTGCTTCGGTTAAAGGGCCGTAAGGCACCCCATGCTCCAGTGCGGCCGCAACAGACCAGCCTCCGGTACCTTTTTGGGCAGCTTTATCCAGTATTTTATCAAGCAGCAGTTCACCATTTTCCTGTTTCTGCATGATATCAATGGTAATCTCCAGCAGGTAGCTTTCCAGCCCGCTGCGCTGCCATTCTGTAAACTCCTGTGCAATTTCCCAGGGTGTTAACTGCAGGTAATAGCGGAGCAAATAATAGGTTTCTGCCAGCAGCTGCATTTCGGCATATTCAATACCGTTGTGAACCATTTTTACAAAATGGCCGGCGCCATCAGGACCAATGTAGGTAGTGCATGGCTTGCCGTTCTTGTCTGTGGCTGCTATGGTTTCCAGGTATTTGGAAACCAGCTGATAACCCTCCTGCGAACCACCCGGCATCATGGATGGACCTTTCAGCGCGCCTTCCTCACCGCCAGATATACCAGTACCTACAAAGCGAATGCCCAGCTCTGCAAGCTCTGCAGTGCGGCGGTTTGTATCTTTGTAGAGCGAATTACCACCATCTATAATTACATCTCCTTTATCCAGCAGGGGGAGCAGCTCTTTAATCTGATAATCAACTACAGGTCCGGCCACAATCATCAGCAAAATTTTACGTGGCGTTTCCAGGGACTTTACAAAAGCGGTAAGATCATCAAAAGCCTGTAATTTAGTCAGGTGCGCGTTTTCGAGCAGCACGCTTTTAGCAATGTCTACTTCTTTAACAGGCACATGCCGGTTGTAGATCGATAAGCTAATGTCTTTTGAGGCAAGGTTCAGGGCCAGGCTTTTGCCCATTACGCCCATACCAACTATGCCGAATTCTGATTGTGTAGCTGTATTTTTCAATTTGCTTATTATTTGCTGAACGATAATATCTGGTGGTGGTGCTATGCTGATGTGTAAGCCATATGCTGGCTTTTCAAGTATTTTCAGCTGGGAATCCAGCAGGGCCGGAGGCATATAGTGTCCTGTGCGGGCGCCAATACGTTCCATGAGCATATCGCGTGAGCCTTCCAGAAAGATCCACTGTATAAGAGAATGTGGAATAGATTGCAGGGTAATGCGGTATGTTTCCTTTAGGGCAGAACATGCCAGTACCGCACCGCCTTTCTGCTCCCATGCAATGATTGAATTAGCCAGTTCCACAAGCCAATCCTGCCGGTCATCGTCGGTGAGTGCAATGCCATTGCCCATTTTAGTAACATTGGTCGCCGGGTGGAAATCATCTGCGTCGTAAAATGGAAGGTTTAATTCTCGGGCGAGCATCTTGCCTACAGTGGTTTTACCGCTGCCAGATACCCCCATGACTATAAAAATCATCTTTTGTCTTAGGGTTAAAAATCAGAATCTTTTACTGGATTCTCCTGAAATTGTTAAAAAAACGAAAATTCAGGGATAAATTAAACTATATGGCTGGTAAGATGCAGAATTAGTGCATCTCTAGCAAAAATAATGGCTGTTATAGAATGTTAGCAGCCTAAGCGGCGGCTGTGCCTGCCAGGTTGCAGGGAAAAGAGGGCTGCGGGTAATAACACTACAATAGGGCACTTCCTGCCCCGCAGCTGCTAAATTAATTTTACTGCAGCTTGAAACATCTTCCCCGATAAGCTACTTTGCTTTTCAGGAACAGCATGATAAAAATTAAAGTATGGATGAGTTTATGAAACTGGCCATTGCCGAAGCACAAAAGGGCAGGAGCGAAGGGGGTATTCCCATAGGATCGGTATTGGTGAAGGACGGAAAGGTAGTGGCAAGCGGACACAACAAGCGGGTGCAGGAAGATAACCCGATTTTACATGGCGAAATGGATTGCCTGAACAATGCCGGCCGCATTGGCAGCTATCGCAATACGGTTATTTACTCCACCCTAATGCCCTGCTATATGTGTGCCGGTACCATTGTGCAGTTTAAAATACCCAAAGTGATTGTTGGTGAGTCGCAGACATTCTCCGGCGCCCGCGAATTTATGGAATCGCATGGCGTAGAGGTGGTTGACCTAAACCTGCCGGAATGTGTTAACATGATGCAGGATTTTATAGCAGAAAAGCCCGGGCTCTGGAATGAGGATATCATGGAGCTGTAGCAGAAACAATCGCCAGCTTATGATCAGGGCAAAATAAAATTCCCCTTCTCTTTAGAACCCTGCCAGGGCTTTAGAGAAGGGGAATTTTATTATAAACGACTTGGCTTATTTTCTGAAGGCCTTGTACTGGTTGATCAGGCCGTTGGTAGAGCTGTCGTGTGAGCTGATCTGCTCCTCATTCGTTAGCTCCGGCAGAATCTTTTTAGCCAGCTGCTTGCCCAGCTCTACACCCCACTGATCGAAGCTGTAAATGTTCCATATTATGCCCTGTACATAGATTTTATGCTCGTACATGGCAATAAGGCTGCCAAGGGTTCTTGGATCAAGCTTTCTGAACAGAATAGAGTTGGTTGGCCTGTTGCCTTCAAAAACCTTGAAAGATTTAAGGGCGGCAATGGTTTCTTCTGAGGCTTTCTCTTTTTTGAACTCTGCCAGTACCTCATCTTCTGTTTTACCATTCATCAGGGCCTCCGTCTGTGCAAAGAAGTTTGCCAGCAGTTTAGGATGGTGGTCGCTGATAGGATTATGGCTGATGGCAGGCGCCAGAAAATCGCATGGGATTAATTTGGTGCCCTGGTGAATAAGCTGGTAGAAAGCATGCTGGCCGTTGGTGCCGGGCTCACCCCAGATAATGGGGCCCGTCTGGTAATTTACTTTATTGCCGTTACGGTCTACCGACTTGCCGTTGCTTTCCATATCGCCCTGCTGGAAATAGGCAGCAAAGCGGTGCATGTACTGGTCGTAGGGGAGCAGGGCATGCGATTCGGCTTCAAAGAAGTTGTTATACCAAACACCCAGCATGGCCAGTATTACCGGTATGTTGGTTTCAAAGCTCTCGCTTTTAAAGTGCTGGTCCATGGCATGGGCACCTTCCAGCAGGGCCCTGAAGTTTTCGTAGCCAATGGTGCAGGCAATGGAAAGACCAATAGCCGACCACAGCGAATAACGGCCACCAACCCAATCCCAGAACTCGAACATGTTTTGTGTATCGATACCAAACTCGGCTACAGCCTGTGCATTGGTAGAGATGGCCACAAAATGCTTTTTAATATGCTCTTTATCACCGGCATGCTGCAGGAACCAATCGCGTGCCGAGTGGGCATTGGTCATGGTTTCCTGTGTGGTAAAGGTCTTAGAAGCGATCATGAACAGCGTTGTTTCAGGATCTACCTTTTTGAGCGTTTCAGCGATGTGGGTGCCATCAACATTGGATACAAAGTGTATATCGATGTTGGCTTTTTTATATGGCTTAAGCGCTTCTGTTACCATAACAGGGCCAAGGTCTGAGCCACCAATGCCAATGTTTACAATGGAGCTGATGGGCTTGCCACTAAATCCCTTCCAGCTGCCTCCGATTACAGCACTGGAAAACTCCTCCATTTGCTTCAGCACACGGTTTACCTCGGGCATTACATCTTCGCCATCTGCATTGACAGGCGTATTTGACTGGTTGCGCAGGGCGATGTGTAAAACAGAACGGTTTTCGGTGAAGTTGATCTTTTCGCCGCTGAACATGGCAGCAATGGCTTTGCCTAGCTGGCACTCCCGGGCAAGCTCAACAAGCAGCTTTATTGTATCTTCTGTTATCCTGTTTTTAGAATAATCAATCAGGATATCTTCAAAGCGTACGCTAAACTTATTGAACCTTTCAGGATCTGCAGCAAACAACTCGCTCAGATGTTTGGGCTTTATATGGTCACAGTGCTCCTGTAGTTTTATCCAGGCTTCAGTAATAGTAGGATTTGTTTTAGGAAACATGGCAGTATTGCTGACTTAATATATAATAATTTGGAGGTGCCAATTTATAAAGAAGTAATACGTAATGAAATAAAGAATATGAAAGAATACTACATTGTTTTGGCAACACAGCCAAAAACAAAGGGCTGCAGTGGCTGCAGCCCTATGGGGCATCAAGTAGATCTTTAAAACAACAGGGGTAGTGCTGGTGAAAATAATGCGGTTACGCACCAATACCAGCAGTACATCTGCTGTTATGGCGTTATTTCTGCTGTGCCACCAGCTGGGTTTCCAGCTGCTCTATTCGTTGTATATACTCTTTTTCCTTACGGTGCATTTCTTCCTGTGTGGCTGAGAGTTCTTCCATATTCTGCCGCATTTCTTCTTCCTGCGACTTCATTTCTTCTGCCATCTGCTGGGCACTTTGCAGCAGGCGCCGGGTCATTTCATTGGTTTTTGCTGTAGATACGGCAGAGGCAACAAATTCGCCCACTTTCTCCAGAAACTCGATCTGGAATTTATCATAAACAACAAAACTGGCAATTTCTATGATCACCTGCACTTCTTCATTGTATTTCATGGGTACAATCAGCAGGCAGGTTGGGGTAGCATCGCCCAGGCCTGAGGTGATACGGGTGTATCCCTTTGGTATTTCAGTGATGAAAATGGTTTCGGCTTCCAGGTAAGCCTGGCCTACCAGGCCTTCGCCAATCTCAAGTTTATTAGAGATATATTTTTGCCTGTTAAAGGCATAGCAGGCTGCCAGCTCAATAGAAGTATTGCTGATATCTTCATCTTTGTTAACCACAAAGAAACCACCCTGCTGTGCATTTAAATATTTAACCAGGTACACAATGGTGCTGTTGGCAAGTGTTTCTATGCTTTCCTGGTTATTTCTGATCAATTCAGAAATTTCTGTTAGGCCACGGCTAACCCATTGCCTTCTTTCTTCTTCCACCTTTACAGATTTCATCTGATCGCGCATTTTTACCAGTGCCCCGGCAAGGCTTTCCTGGTTGAGCAAAATATTCTCCTCTGTAAGCCCAGTCCATTCAACATTGTAGGCGCCGGCAGCAACCTGGTTTACAAAATCAGCGGCCTTCTTGGAGTTATCAATATAGCTGTTGATTAGCTGATATTCATTCCTGATGTTAATGGGCTCTCCAGAATTGAAATTGAATTTCCTGTTGTTGTGCTCCAGTTCTATGAACAGCTTCTTGCGGTTTTTCTCTGCCCTGTTCAATAAGAAAACAATAAGCCCCAGGGTTGGTAAGCTAAAGAACAAGAGTACCAGCATAATCCAGATACTGCCCGAGGAGGCATTGTCGTATTCCTGCTGGGCTTTAGTACTTAGTCCTTTTTCAAACTCCGACAGCTTCTTGAAGAAGTTCTGATAGATTGACCATGCCTCGTAGCCTTTATCCTGAATGATCATTTCCTTTACCTGTTCTGTTTCCCCTCTGTCTACAGCCGCCACCACCTCATCGCAGAAGCTATGGTAAGCCAGCATGGCTTTTTTCAGATGCTGGAAATCATCAGACTTGAAATTTTGCTGTGTAAGCAGCTTGTCCAGCTCATCAAATGCAGGCAGTGTTTCACCTGTTGCATCCTTATAGTGTTTGAGGTGTGCCGGATCGGCAGTAATGGCATAGGCACGCAAGCCCAGGTCTATGGCCTGCAGGTTGTTCAGAATGAAATCTGCTTTTACAAGCGTTCGTTCACTCAGCTCCTGCTGTTGCGTGGTTCTGATCATAATAGTACGGTTCTCAATCACCAGAACTGTACTAAAAATAATTAATACAAGCACCAGTGATGCCAGAACCGCTACTACATTCTTTCTGATAATTTTCTTGATTGAGTTCATTTAGGCTCAGATCATGTTTAAATTTTGAAGAGGGCATAAAAAAGAGGGTCAGTTGCGTAAGAATAAAAGCGACTAAACTCATTTACTTATGCAGACTCAACAAGAGAGACTTACTGACCCCCAGTGGGAAATTAT
>JAESGL010000475.1_pt1 | contig 17404 bp, 13 predicted proteins | sample 9269711 | NCBI WGS metagenome assembly JAESGL01 (sample SAMN14515918, study PRJNA621676) | algae metagenome | isolation source: Kastovskya adunca ATA6-11-RM4 and co-occurring heterotrophs from soil and... | place: Chile: Atacama Desert | collected 2011-06-27
CCACTGCGGGTCAGTAAGTCTCTCTTGTTGAGTCTGCATAAGTAATTAGTTTGGTCACTTATTTTCTTACGCAACTGACTCGCTTTTTTATGCCCCACTCAAAATTTAAACATGATCTAATAAAGCCAAAATGTAAATGAAAAAGTCCTTGTATCTGTTTTTCCTAATTTTGTTCTGCCTGTCATGCGAAGAGGAGCCTAACAATGAACTCATCCTTAGCATTAAGGATAGCAAGGCCAGTTGTTCCGGATACGAGGTTCAGACGGAATGCTACCTGGTTCAGAAAGGAAGTTTGATTGGAACGGATGAATGGGAATATTTCTATGAACAGATAGAAGGCTTTAACTATGAAGCAGGCTTTATTTACAAAATACGAGTCAATAAAGAAGATATCGATAATCCGCCAATGGATGCCCCAGATGTTAAATACACCCTGGTTAAAGTGCTTTCGAAAGAAGAGGTCTGATTAGCTAATCGGAAGGCACAATGCCTATAAAGAGCAATAGCCTGCCCTTTTCTTTAGTAAGCCTGCTGATCACCTGTTGCTAAGAATTCAGAAGAAAGATACAGGCTTAGCCAGCCTATCTTTCCTCCTGCTTTTGCATATCTTTAAGCAGCAGTTATCTATTATTCAGACCATTGTATGATAGCATATACAAGCGCCGGCAGCAGTGAGGACTTACTAGGCATACTTAATCTGCAAAAGGCAAATCTGCCAGAAACCTTAAGCAGAGATCAGATTGAAAGCCAGGGATTTGTTACTGTAACGCACAGTTACGAGCAGCTAAAACGGCTGAACGACATTGAAAAGCATACTATTGCAAAAGATGAGCAAAAGGTTGTAGCCTACCTGCTTGCCATGACTGAGCAATCAAAGCATGATATTCCGATTCTGATTCCCATGTTTGAAATGTTTAACAGCATTCTATATGCAAACAAATTAATATCAGCTTACAAATACATGGTGGTTGGGCAGGTTTGCATCGATAAAGACTACAGGGGCCAGGGTATTCTGGAAAACTGTTATGACAGCTACAGAAAGCAATTTATGGATAGGTATGATTTTGCAATCACTGAAATTGCAAGCACAAACCTGCGTTCGCTGAGGGCACATAACAGAATTGGTTTTGAAGAAATCAGCAGATATACGGCTGACAATATTGAATGGTGTATCGTTTTATGGAACTGGAATAGCGGCAGCTAACAAAGTTTAATTAAACAATTTTCCTACCTTTCCTGCACGGTTAAAGCCACTTTTTTCATCCATCAATAATCAGGCAAATATGAAAGCTTTGATTCGCCTTGAAGATCTCACGAAACTTTTAGTTGCTTACGGGGCAAGCATATACATGGGGTATGCCTGGTGGGTATTTTTTGCCTGGCTGTTAGTACCTGATCTAAGCATGCTGGGTTACCTGATTAACACCCGCGTTGGTGCCTGGACTTACAATATCATTCACCACCAGGGTATAGCCCTGGCTGTAGGTGTGGCTGGTATAGTGCTGGCAATACCAGAATTGCAGCTGGCAGGGCTGGTACTTTTTGGACATAGTGCCATGGACAGGGCCTTTGGCTATGGATTGAAGTACGAAGACCATTTTCAGCACACCCACCTGGGCTGGATTGGCAAAAAGGAGCAAATCCACAGCAGGTAAATCCGGGTAACCAGTCTGGTTTGACGCATTAGATTGTTCGCAGCAGCATGTTCCGGAAACAAGACTCTATCGCTCAAGAATAGTTAATTAGACCCATCCTCTCCATAATCCCGAAAGCTATGTTTATAGGCCATTTTGCCGTTGGCTTTGGCGCCAAACCGGCACAACAAACAATATCTCTAGGCACATTTTTTCTGGCAGCACAATGGCTTGACCTGCTCTGGCCCAGCCTGCTGCTACTGGGCGTAGAGCATGTATCTATCAGCCCCGGAATTACCCAAGTGAATCCGCTTGACTTCACCCACTACCCTATTTCCCATAGTTTACTGATGGTGCTTGCCTGGAGTTTATTATTTGGACTAGGTTACTGGCTGCTGCAGAAGAACAGGATAGGCGCCCTTATTTTGGGCCTATGTGTGCTAAGCCACTGGCTGCTGGATGTAATTATGCACCGCCCAGATCTGCCGCTATATCCCGGCAACTCACCCATGCTAGGCCTCGGGCTCTGGAACTCTCTCTGGGGCACCATCCTGGTGGAGGGCTTATTCTTTGCTGTTGGCCTGGTTCTGTATCTTAAAGCCACCCGTGCTAAAAACAAGAAAGGTGTGTTTGGGCTTTGGTCGCTGGTAGCTTTTCTTGTGGTGATACAGTTTGGAAACCTCTTTGGCCCTCCGCCGCCTGATGTAGCCGGAATTGCCTGGGCAGGACATTTACAATGGCTCTTTATTTTATGGGCATACTGGATTGATCGGAACAGAATGCCAGCCACAGAAGATAGAACAGTAAATAAAAAAGTAATGGCTCACAGTGCATAGCCCACAATAGAAGCCCGCTTTTCAGAGGTTGAAGAGCAGGCTTTATTTATTTTTGGATCAGAGATGCGCTCCAAAGACCCCACACCTGGGCAAGTTTTGAAATTAAGATAGCTGCGGCATGGGGTTCTTCTTTGTACAGGTAAGCTATTAACTTATCCTATTCAAATATGGATGTTTAGCCACATTGTCTTCTGTTTTTTTGAACCACTAAACCTTTCTTCTATAGACCCACTGCATCAGGAGGCGCAATAGTAAGCCAAAGGCCAGCAGGGAAAGGCCTGCCAGGATTGTTCTTAGCTCCAGCGAGGCAGCCATGGCCAGGCAGGTGATCAGCCCTGTAACAGGAATTACATCAGCATACAATTTATGCTCTTTGTGCATGCGCATGGCCGCCAGGTTAGCAATGCTGTAATAGAGCAGAATGGTGAAGGAAGCAGCCGAAACAATAAATTCAAGGGTACCGAACAGGCTTAGCATTATAATGACGAATCCGCTAAGCAGTATGCCAATATGCGGCACCTTATGCCTGGGATGCACCTTTTCCAGCACCGCAGGCAGGTCTTTCCTTCGGGCCATGGCAAACATCATGCGGCTGATGCCCAGCAGCTGGCTAAGCAGCACTCCCAACATGGCGGTGGTAGCCCCAATACCTATGATGAGCAAAACACCCGGCAGCGCAAAGGTAGCTGCCGCCGCTCCAAGTGGAGACCTGGTGCTGCTCAAAACCGCTGCCCCTACGCCACCCACCGCTACCAGGGCTACCGCTGCATAGAGTACAACAGAAGAAACCAGCGTAATAACCACGGCTCGTGGAATGGTCTTCTCTGGATTATGCACCTCCTCTCCCAGGGTGGCAATGCGGGCATATCCGGTAAAGGCAAAGAACAGGAGCGCAGCTGCCCGGGCAATTCCACTCCAGCCTTCTGGCGCAAATGGCTGCAGGTTGGCTGCTTTAAAAGCTGGAATACCCGCAATGATAAAATACAGGAGCGAACACAGCGTAACACCTACAATCAGCAGGTTGAGCTTCCCGGCTTTTTTGATGCCGTAATAGTTGGCCAGCATCAGAAATACTGCCGCACAAACGGCTGCTATTTTAGGATTTACACCAGGTATAAGTGCTGCAAGGTAGGTACCAAAGCCTATGGCTACCACCCCGCCGGCAGAAAGTTTGCTGGCCAGGAACATCCAGCCAGCACTAAAGCCAAGCCAGGGGTTCAGCAGCTGATAGCCATATTCGTAGGTGCCGCCCGATTGCGGGTAAGTAGCGGCCAGTTGCGCCGAGCTTAGCCCATTGCAGGTAGCGGCAATACCTGCAATAAAAAGTCCCAGCAGAAAAGCCGGACCAGCTACGCCGGCAGCCACACCGGTTACTACAAAGATGCCGGCGCCAATAACGGCACCCAGGCCTACGCCTACGGCATCTAAAAGACCTAAATCACGTTTCAGGTCTCCTGCTATGATGGGTTCATCAGCTTTCATGCTTTATGCCCTCTTTTGTAAGGCAGCATCTGCCGACCACCTGCCACCGCCCCTGATCAGTAGAAAAGTACTGCCCAGCAGCATCGACCAGTCTGTTCTGCTGCCATGCAGCATGGGCCAGAAACCTTCGCTGGTAAACAACACTGTTTTTGTGGTGGCAATGGCTACCAGCATAATAATGATGAGCGGAATGGCTGCCAGTCTGGTAAGCAAGCCCACCAAGATCAAGAGGCCACACAGTACCTCAATGCTGCCTACAAACAAGCCCAGGAACTCGGGTTCGGGCAGCCCTATCTTTTCAAAACGGCCCGCCCCCCTGCTAGCTGGAAAAAGAAACTTCTGGATACCCTCTGATAGAAAAACTGCCCCCACCATCAGGCGGATCAGGATGGTAGTGGCCGCATAGTCTGTTCTAAGAATTTTATTCATGCTGCTGATTAAAATGTAGGGGTAAGCAAATGCTTATCATCAGTAGGTATGCCTGCCTGAGTAAAAAATACCTACTTATTCCCCGCATTGTTGCTATTCTTGTCCGTAGCTGATTTTACGAACAGAAGATGGGCAAAATAATAAAAATCAGGCTATGGCTTGCATCCGGTACTGCTTATATAACTGTATTTAAACCAAAAGCAGGAGAACACTATCAACCACATCCCGAAGATCATATATTCGTTTACGATGTATGGGAAGGTATTCTTTTATAATTTACTATCGCAGGGCGACCCCGTGCGGGCAGCAGCCACGCTATCAGTAAGTCTCTCATATTAAGTCTGCATAAGTAAAGAAGTTTGGTCACTTATTTCTTACGCAACAGACAGCGCGGCTGCCGCTCGCTCTTTTATGCCCTCCTCAATATTTAAACATGATCTTAATCTGAACATTCTCGTTAGTTTTATTTAAGTCTTTCCAGCTAAGCCATTTTGTGATTAAAAGTTTAAAATGAATCTCAAACAGCAAATAATGTTCGCCAAGTGTTAATTATATTGCTTTGCACGATACTGACTTAAATGAAGAAACTTTATTTGATTGCTTTGCTCCTGTTGAACTATGCAACTGCTGCTGCTAATTCCCCAACTGATAGTGTATTAAATGCATTAGACCAGGAATTAGCAGTAAAGGAGGTATACATAGCCCATAAATTGGAACGCATATCTTCTCTTAGAGAGAAACTTAAATCTGATAACAGCAGCCTGACAGAGCAGTACAATATAAACCTGAGAATATTTAAAGAATATCAATCTTTTAAATTCGATTCTGCTTTCTCTTACGCCAACAAGCTTCAAAAGATAGCCAGACAGTTAGACCAGGAGGATAAGATCACCGCTACCCGAATGAACTTTGGATTTATTTTTCTTTCATCGGGTATGTTCAAGGAGGCGATTGATTCGCTTAGCACTATCCATACACAGAATTTGCCTGATGACACAAAGTCGGAGTATTATTCTTTGATGGCCAGGGTATATTATGGACTGGCAGATTTCAACTCAGATGCTTACTACACTCCGGTTTATAACCAAATTGGAAACAGGTACATAGACTCTGTTCTTATATTCTCCAGCCCCAAATCCTTTGATTACCTCTACTATAGAGGGCTTCGGAATGCCAGAATGCTCAACATCACTGAAGGTCTATCAGATCTGGAGCAGCTCAATGAAAGTAACAGTCTGACATACCACCAGGCAGCTGTTGTAGCCTCTACACTTAGTGATATTTACATAAGACTTGGCAATACAGAAAAAGCTGTAAGCCTGTTGGCAAAAGCTGCCATATTTGATACAAAGGCTTCTGTTAAGGAAACGGCAGCAATACTGATCATAGCAGACATACTGCGTCAGCAAGGTGAAATCAGGAAAGCTTATATTTATACTAAACAGGCGCTTGAGGATGCTAATTTTTACAATGCCCGTCACCGGAAAATTAGTGTGGGCACCATTTTGCCAATTATTGAAGAAGAAAAATCAGTCATCGTTGAGGCACAAAAACAACGAATCATCAACTATGCTGTTGTAGTAACCGTTTTGATTCTCTGTGTAATCCTCTTCATCATCATTATTCTGAAGCAGCTAAAAAAACTAAAACAGGCTGATAAATTAATTATAGAATCTAATAACTCCCTCCAGAGTATCAACCATAAGTTACTAGAGGCCAATAAAATCAAAGAAGAGTATATAGGCTACTATTTCAATGTCAACGCTGAATACCTGGACAAGATTGAGAAATTTAAAGAGTCTGTTGATCAGAGCTTAACAGCAAAGCGTTTTGATCATTTGCGCTATGTAGTCAAAAATATAAATCTGAAAAAAGAAAGGGAAGAGCTGTATCAGAGCTTTGATAAAGTTTTCCTAAACCTCTTCCCCGGCTTTATATCCAGTTATAATGCACTGTTCAGGGAAGAGGATCAGGTGCATCCGGGTGACAGGCAATTACTAAATACGGATCTGCGGATATTTGCACTGATCAGGATGGGTATCTCCGATAATGATAAAATAGCCAAGATTTTAGGTTATTCTGTCAATACCATTTACGCCTATAAGACCAGGATCAAAAACAAGGCAATTGTGCCCAACGAGGAGTTTGAAAAAAAGATCATGGAGATTGAGACAGTAGACACGACCGCCCCTATGCTATCTGTTGATTATTAATTTTTGGGTTCCTACAGCATCTGCTGAACAGAGCTGAACGATGTAAATGCCATTGCTAAGGCTGCTTAGCGAGAAAGACAGCATATTTATCCCGGCAGGATATATTTTTGCCAGCAGAATCTTCCCTGACAATTCCCGTATGGTAAGCTGAAAGGGGCTTCTGCTTTTTGTAAATTCTAAATGTAGCACCGCCTCCTGCAAGGGGTTGGGGTAAAGCTTAAAAGGCAAGTCTTCCGGCTGAATGCGCCCTTCAAACAATCCCAAAACATAAGCATCCAAAATGGCCCTGGCTTCAGCTATTTCCAGATTTGCCAGATGCTCGGATGCTGCATCCAGCTGCAGTTGCATCTGTGGATCATCTTTATGCTCTTTGCGCAATCTGAATAGTTTATACACCAGCTGCAGTTCTGCTTCGCCATAATTTACGCCGGTATAGGCTTGTATTTTCTTCAGGTATTCGAAGCCTGTTTCAACTGTTGGTTCAAAAATCGTTCCTTCGCCGAAATCATTCCAGGTGACCAGTTGCACCAGGTCAATTTGGTTCTGGTGCTCATTAAGTTTGTTCAGGGTCTGGTCCAGGGTAGCGCCATCGTTATGAGGTATATTAAAATATCCATTACCAGCCCCGCCTTCTTTGTAGTAATCCTGAAAGCCTGGGTATGCACTTCCCATAACTGTTTTTAACTCAGGGGCACGATTAGCATAAAAATTCTGAAGATGACCCAGGTGATTCGTGTTATTCTGGTACACCCACGCATACTCTCCGTCTGCCGCAGTACCTGCTTCACCAGATTCATGCCACAGGGTTAGAAATTCAATATCTTCTCCTGCCTCCGCTAAAATCTCAGTCCACTGCCCAGGCTGCTGAAAGGTGATGGGCCCAAAAATACCAAGCAGGGGATCCTGTTCATCTCCCCATCTTATGTAGGCCGGATTATTGAAATAATGCTCTTTCAGGTAACGTACATTGGCTTTGGCTTCATCAATGTTACGACTAAATCGATCTTCCATTACTACCCCAAACTCCATCCCATAGTCATCTATGTATGAGACAATGGCATCTGAGCTGGTTAGCAGGTCCTGGACATCTCCGTTCGATCCCTGTACACCATACCAGTTGATAAGCACACCGTCTATACCGGATAGCTTCATGAGTAACATATGGTATTCTATCACATCTTTATCACGGCTGGCATAGGGACCTATCAGTGGATAAAAATGTGAAGCAATCTCCCGCTTGCCATCTACTATTTTGTTGGGATTTTTGGTTTGCATGGTCCAGTGCCACCCCCAACGACCAATAGTTTCAGGGGTTTCAAACCAGGGCATATAGTGCATATAGACCTTTTTATCGTTTGTTTTCTGAACAGGCTTTTGCCCATACACCAACAAACTGCTCACCAGCAAACAGATCAGTATAAGTCTTCCCTTCATAATCAGCAGATATGATTTAAGCAGCATATTTAAAAGGATTTCGCTCCATTGCCTTTCCCTTGTGAAAAGAAATGGCAGAAAAAACCACCAGGCTAGTTATTACCTGAAACAGGAAATAAACTGATGGCTGCGCCACCACCCGGAGCAAGCTTTAAATTCAGCTTTGTATTTTGATAAACTTCCATTTCCTCGATAGCATAAGCTGTAGGATTATCATTCCAATGGGCATTAGGGCCGTCTTTGTAAACTGTAGCTTTATATTTACCGGCAGAATCCAAAAAACTAAAATCAACAGCCACTTCTCTTGCTTGCTCATTGGTAATGCTGCCAACAAACCAGTTGCCTGTCCCTTTTTCTTTTCGGGCAATGGTCACACTTTCACCTATTTCCCCATCCAGCACTTTACTCTTTTCCCAGTCTACGCCTACGTCCCTGATGAACTGGAAGGCAGGATGTCCCTGGTAGTGCTCAGGCAGATCTGCCGCCATTTGTACGGGGCTATATATGATAACGTATTGTGCCAGCTGTTGCGCCAGGGTAGTATTTACCTGGTTATTGGGTTTATAAGGCGACAGCTTAATGTTGAATATACCAGGCGTATAATCAATGGGGCCGGCCAGCATACGCGTAAAAGGCACAATGGTTAAATGATTTGGCGGGTTGCCTCCATCACTTGCCCAGGCATTGAATTCCTGTCCCCGCAATCCTTCACCTGATAACAGGTTAGGATAGGTTCTCCTTAGGCCGGTAGGTTTTATCGGCTCATGAATGTTGATGGCGATTTTATGCTTTGCAGCTGTTTCCAGCACTTTACGGTAGTGGTTTACCATCCACTGGCCGTGGTGGTGTTCGCCATCCGGAATGATCTTACCCACATAGCCCAGCTTGGCAGAGTTGATCCCATGCTTTTGCATAAGCTGGTAAGCGGCATCAAGTTGCTGTTCGTAAGTACGTGGTGCTGCAGAAGTTTCATGGTGCATAATAAGCTCCACCCCCTTCTGTTTTGCATACGTAGCCACTTCTTCAAGATTATAGTCAGCATAAGGCGTTACAAAATCAAACACACCCTCCCGATCAGGAAAACCCACCCAGCGGTTCCAGCCTGTATTCCAGCCTTCAACCAATACCCCTTTAAGATTATTGGCAGCAGCAAAATCTATGTAGCGCTTTGCATTTTCAGTGGTGGCGCCATGCTTTCCGCCTTCCATATCCCAGCCAGATTTATCCAGGTGCATTTCCCACCAGATGCCGTTGTATTTCATGGGCTTTACCCAGGATACATCTCCTAACCTATTAGGTTCATTGAGGTTCAAAATCATTTTGGAGTCTATAAGCCCACTGGCACGGTCAGTAATGATGATGGTGCGCCAGGGTGTTACAAAAGGAAGCGAACGCTTCACGGCATATCCAAGCCGCTCGGAATTTACAAGCGCACTTTTCAGCAGCAGCGCACTGGTATCAGCCAGCAGTGTCATGCTGGCATAGTCTGTAAGGTCTGCTTCGTGTATGCTCAGGTATACCCCATCTCCACTTTTCATAGTGAAAGGCGTGTGCACAGCGTTTTCTACAATGGTGCTCTGGTTAATGCCGGCATCACCAAGGCCCAATGCGTTAATCTTAGAAACAGGTGTGCGGTTGTAGAGGTGCTCATAGCTATCCCAGTCACCTGGAATCCACCAGGAATCATGATCGCCCGTTAGCCGAAACTCTGTATTCTCTTCTAAAATAATGGCTTCACTGAAATTTGGCTGCTCTGGAAAAACATAACGGAAAGCAACACCATCATTAAAGACTCTGAATATCAGGTTAAGCTGCCTACCGGCGCTAACTTCCTCCTGCAACTGTACCGTTAACTCTTTGTAATGATTCACTACAGAAGTCTGCTCGCCCCATGGCAGCTGCCATGTGTTGTTGAGAGAATCAACCTTCACGTCACGGATACGAAAATTATCTTTCAGTGAAGGCTGATCTTTGAAGTCAAAGCCTAGAAGAGAAGTATCAACTACTACTTTATTCTGAAAAAAAACCATGTATGCAGGCTCTTTTTCTGGTGTAAGAAAAAAGTTAACAGCAATATGCCCGGACGGTGACGTGATCCTGCTGACACCCACCGCATCTTCCTCTCCGGCAGGTATACTTTTATCTCCACAGGAGCTTAAATATCCCATAATCAAAATCAGCAACAGGGATTTCCACAGGTGGTGACTTAATTTCATTTTTGCTTAGGTTATACATTATCAGGCCGGTAATGCTTCTGTAAGAACACAACCTTATTGAATGAGGCTTTATATAAGCACTGAAACACCCTCTAAAGGATGTTTCAGTGCTACAATGGCTTTTAATTAGGATTGATGGTCAACGTTCTTACACCAGTCTCCACATTGATGGTAAGGCTGATGTCATACACACCTTCTTCTACCACAAGAAAGTTTTCGCTACCCTCTCCCTTTACAATCTCAGTATCAAAAGCATCTCCTGCTCTGGTAGTTGCACCATTGTAAAGAACGGCAAGTCCACCCCACTGCCCATTCTCCAGGACTACAAATTCACTTTCTGCAGCTAATTGTACACTATTCCAGCTCCAGGTGTAAACGTTACCATCTTTGCTTGGCGTTGTGAGGCCGTATGGTTCATTCCAGGCAGCTTGTTCTCCTGAAGGGAGTATATAGGCATTACCGAAAAGACCCACCTGTGTAGTGCTGTAATCTCTTATTTTGCTTTCTGTCCAATCGCCTGATGCTGCATCATATGTCAACCTTACGGTATATACACCAGTTTCTTTCTGTGGAATGTTATCATTGAAAAAACCAACGTCGTTAACTCCTGAATCCCAGGCTTCGCCATAGCTTTCCACGCCCAGGCTGGTAAGGGTTACTATATTCTCATCGTTAAAAGCCTGCCAGCCATTATTTAACCTGTATTTATAACCTGACTCACCTTTTAACTGAAGGCCTGTAGCCTCAAAAACAGCGCCTTCTGCTGATGCGGACACCATTGGTATAGGGGTGCCCATAGACCACAAGCCTTCAGTGGCATCGCCAATCATCTGCGGCTCTACCTTCATTAATCTGAATGTATTATCAATAGTATTCACGAAGGTATAATAAAGGCCTTCTTCACTTACCTCGATAGGTGCCCCATTTGCTTCCAGTTCACCATAAATAAATTCATCCTGTACATCAGTGTTACCTGCATCCACACCGGCACCTACGGTGCCACCATCTGCAGCACCATATACAGTAGCAACTTCATTCTCTACCTCTGAGAATTGGATGGTGCTATTGGCGCCGATATACATAAACTTCGCATATACACCTTCCATAGTGCTTACATTTGCACCCAGCGTAGGGTCCAGAAGTGCACCAGCTAAACGGGCATTAGGATTTGTAGGCTGTTCGGCTATTGTATTGGTTCCGTATACATACACACCGTCTAGCTTGGGTTGTAGTACCTGTGGAGCCGGATCGTCGTCGTTGCCGCATGAGTAGAAAAATAACGGCAGCAGCGCCAATAGCATCAGCCGTGTAAAAAGTAATTTTTTCATCTTTTATCTGATTTAATTATGTTAAAAATTATATTTCAATTGATAGAATGTAACAGCTACAGTGTAGCCCAGGCATCTTATTCATAGCCTGTACTTGGTACTATATTTATATTATTATCTACCTCCTGCTGTGGAATTGGATAGTAGTAGTCTTTCGGCTGGAATAGTATTTCACCTTGCGTGACTCTTAGCTGGTTGTATTTCAGCACCTCTTCCTCTACTATGCCCCAGCGCACAATGTCGTACCAGCGGTGGCCTTCTGCAAAGAGTTCCAGGAAACGTTCTTCACGGATGGCATCTCTGAGGGCATCACCTGTTAAAGCTGTAAGATCCACTTCCGGCTGTGGGCTGTCAGGGCTGTATCCCCAGGCTCTTCTTCTTACTTTATTTACATATTCAAGTGCTACAGCTTCATTTCCCAGCTGATACATTACTTCTGCATACATCAGGTACACATCTGCTAAGCGCATCACCAGAAAGTTGATGCCACTATTGCGGTTGGTAGAATTGACCGAGTAGTCTTCAGGCACATATTTTCTAAAGCTATGGCCCGTGTAGTTGAATTCACTTTTGCCGACTGGCTTCATTTCGCCTTCTGAAGTGGCGGCTGAATCTGTAGGGGCATAGGTGGCAATTTTCAGGCGTGGATCAGTGCCAAAACGGCTGATGTTGACCCCATGGGGCGTAACGTTGCTCCAGCCCCTGCCGGGAGGAGCCAGTGGTAGTGCAATACCGGAACCCAGGCCATTCTCCCATATATTCTGCTGCAGATCTATTGTATAATTTATCTCGAAAATAGACTCAGGGCTAAACTCGTATTTACCCTGGAACAAGTCATCATAGCGATGAGCAGGTACCAGAGAATACCTGGGACTGTTGATAATCTCTTCAAAATAGGCTTTGGCCTTATTATAGTCTTCCATGTAAAGGTATACCTTACCCAGAAAGGCCTTAGCAGCAAATTTTGAAACCCTGGCGATGTTGTTCATATCCCATGCAAGCGGGAGCTTTTCTTCAGCAACCTTAAAATCCTTTATTACCTGTTCGTATACCTCCGCCACGGTGGCCCGGGGCTGCATCATGGCTTCCCGATCAACGGCTACCTCTAGTATGAGCGGAACGGCCAGCCTGGAATTGTCGCGAGCATAGGGTGCTTCACCCCATAGCCTTACCAGATGAAAGTATGCGAAACCTCTTAGAAAGTGGGCCTGACCTACAATCAGGTCCAGTTGCTTTTGTTGCTCTGCTGTGGGATTATTGTTCTCCAGATAAACCGGCACATTCTCTATAATATCATTAGCCCTGGCTACAACCCGGTACCAGCCTCTCCAGGCTACAAAAACATTACCATCTCCTGCTGTTACTTCATTTCTGCTTTGCGCATTCCAGTAGTCAGACTCATGTGGCAGGGCCAGCAGGGTTTCTACGTAGAAGTTCTGGCCATATAAATCAAGACTTTTGAGCGCAGAGTAAACGCCGTTCAGGGCCATGTCAAAGTTCTCTATCCTGCTATAATAGTTATCTGAATTCAGCTCATTCTGATTCGTTACGTCCAGGAACTCATCTTCAGCGCAGCTGCCTAATACACCTGCAATTATGATGAGCAGCAGCATTTTCTTTATTATTTTCATGTCTTTGCTGATTAATGGGCTAAAAGTGTACCTGCAGACCTGCACTGATGGTTCTAACTTGTGGATACAAACCATAATCGATCCCCCGGCTAATATTCGAGCCTGCTATTTCCGGATCGAGGCCAGAGTAGCGGGTAAAAGTGAGGAGGTTGTTGGCATTCACAAAAACCCTTAAGCTGCTGATACGCACACGTTCCAGGAGGTTGGGGGGCACGTTATAGCCTATCTGCGCGTTTCTTAGCTTCAGGTAAGATCCATCTTCCACAAAATAGTCGGAGGGTCTGCTAAAGTTGCCGTTCGGGTCATTGGCTATGTTGCGTGGATGGTTGGTGTTGTTTTCGGGCGTCCAGGCCTCGTAGATCTTGGTAGTGGTATTGAAATCACCAAAGAAATTGCGGGTATAGGCCTTATCTGCATTAAATACATCTACACCCTGCACACCCTGGAACTGCAGGGAAACATCAAACATCTTATTATAGCCCGCATTCAAATTCAGGGCATACGTTAACTTGGGCCAGGGGTTGCCAATAAACACCCTATCGTGCTCGGCAGTAATCTGTCCGTCAGGTACACCATCCGGTCCACTGATATCGCGGTACATAAAGTCGCCGGGGCCGGTACCACCTTCCTGATAGGTGCCATCAGGAGCCCATGAATTAATAGCATAGACATCAGCAGCAGTATGTAGCATTTGCTGCACCTGGAATCCATAAAAGCTGGAGATGGGCATCCCGGCCTGCGTTCTGGTCATACCGCCAATCTGGCCTCCACCACTGCCCCCTATAATGTATTGATCTTCGCTTAGCGACCTCATTCTATTTTTCATGAAGGAGGTGTTGCCGCTTACATCCAGTGTAAGCTTGTTGAATTGGTGGGTGTAACCAAGCTCAAGGTCTATCCCGGTATTTCGGAGGGAGCCTATGTTTACTTCAGGGTTAACCGGATTGAAGTTATGCACCGCAATGCCTACCGAAGCCGGAATGGGCACGCCATAGAGCAGATCCTTGGTATCTTTGATGTAGTAGTCGGCGCTAAACCTTAGCTTATTCCGCAGGGCTGTCAGGTCTATGCCTATGTTGTGCATATTTACCTCTTCCCACTTCACATCCGGATTAGGAAACCTGCTAATGAAGAAACCAGCTACCTTATTCTGCCCATTTGCATCAAATGCATAGCTGGAAAATTGAGAGGTATATGTTTTCAGATATATGTAATCACCTATGTTGTCAGAACCCAGCTTTCCGGTACTGGCCCTCAATTTTAAAGTGGTGATATAGGGTACATTTTCAAAGAAGCTTTCTTCGGAGATTCTCCAGCCTGCTGAAAAAGAAGGGAATATGCCCCAGATGTTGGAAGGTCCAAATTTTGGCGCGGATGCATCCCGGCGAATGTTAGCCTCAAACAAATACTTTTCGTCATAGCTGTAGTTAAGCCGGCCGAACTGAGAGAGCATCCTGCTCTGGTACACATTAAACCTGTCAGTTGTGTTGAAAGGGCCGGTAGCGAGGTTCATGCTCCAGGCGACATCCAGTGGAAAGTTGGTACCTATTAAGTTGTAGTGTTTTGTGTCGAAGCGATAAGCTTCATAACCGGCCATGAGCTTAACAGCATGTTTGGCAAAGTTGGTGCTATAGGTCGCCACAACATTGCCTGTCAGACTCTCGTCATTAGCCGTGCTGTAGGTAAGGGAATTTATTGGGTTTTCTACTGAACCGTAATCAAAGGCTTCATGAAATCTTTCACCATCATAACCCATGTAGTTATAGCCTACTGTACCCCTTAACATGAGGCCTTTTAATGGAGTTAACTCCACATAGAGGTTGCCATCTATCCGGTTGTAATTGCGCAGGTCGTGCTGCTGATAATGACTGGCTACCGGATTTGGTCCCTGAAAGTAAACGGGCCCCATACCCCAACCACCATAGGGATTGTTGGCGTCACGGATCGGCATGATGGGAATGGAGCGATAAGGAACGGCACCCGAATGGTTCTCGTTGAAATTATCTATGGGATTTTCAATTACCTTAGACAGGAGCAAACTTTCGCCTATTTTCAGCCACTTGGTAAGTTTGATGTCTGAATTTAGCCTGCCGCTAAGTCTTTTGTAGGTGTTATCGATCAGAATTCCCACCTCGTCATCATAGCCCAATGAAAAGTAAAAATTGAACAGTTCTTCTCCTTTGGATACAGACAAGTCATAGGACTGTAGCAAACCACTTCCGCCATAGTAGGAATCAATCCAATCGGTGTTATGCTCCCAGTTATCCCAGGCAGGCTCCGGATTTTGCCCAGCATTCAGCCTGGATTCTCTTTTGTACCTTACAAAGTCTTCGCTGTTGAGCAGTTGGGGCAGGTTAAGAGGCGCTCTCTGCCCAATCATGGTTTTGAAATTAACCTGGGTTTGCCCTTTTCCTCTCTTAGTGGTGACCAGGATCACCCCGTGTGCAGCTTTTGCCCCGTAAACAGCAGATGCTGCTGCATCTTTTAGTATCTCAATAGAGGCAATATCATCAATATCGAAGTGGTTGCCAGGTTCCATTCTGATACCGTCTACAATCCACAAAGGCTGGGTATTGGAGATTGATCCTGCTCCCCGGATGTGTATGGTAGGACTGGAGCCCGGGGCACCTCCATTTTGGGTTACGGTCACCCCAGCCGACATTCCCTGCAAAGCCTGGTCGAGCCTCATCTGTGATTTATTCTCCAGATTTTCAACAGAGACAGAAGAGATGGCTCCTGAAATGTTAGAACGCTTTTGCTCGCCGTATCCCACCACTACCACTTCTTCCAGCTGATCAACATCGGGTGAGAGGGTTACATCAATCAAACTCCTGCTGTTCACAGGGACCCGCTGTGTTTGATAGCCGATAAAGGATACCTGCAACACTGCTGATCCATCAGGTACTTCCAGACTAAACTGGCCATTTATGTCTGTCGTGGTTCCAGTGGTGGTACCCTCAATCACTACTGTAGCACCCGGTAAAGTTCCTTTTGTATCGCTCGCAGTTATGCTGCCTTTAACTACCATTCCCGTATTTACTGCCTGAATGAATTCCCCGGCATGGATAGAACTGGTTGTAAGGAAGAAAAGCATGGCAGCAAAAACACTTTGTAAACAGTAGATGTGCTTCATAATCTTTAAAATTGCGATAGTACCTCTTCAAATATGACTGCAACAGCCTGGGTGTCTCGAGTCCTCCTTGTATTCTTTTTCTTTTAAGCGCCTCATCTCAAAAGAGAACAGTTGAATGGTTTTTCTTTTAAAGGTGCAATCGATTGCGAGAACCGGGTAAATGAAAAACTATTTATTTCACCTATACACCAACCTGACTGATACAAAAGAAGAGGAGCTGCAAGTAAGACTCAATTTATCTATATCAAATATTGAAAATATAGCTCCCTTTAATGTGTATCTGCCTGTTTTTCAGATATATAACATCATTGAGGATATAGATAAAATTCATGCTAAAAAGGAGGCAGATAACCTGGATTCGGAATAAAAGAGCACAGTATGAAAATTTTATTCAGGGATATTTAAAACCATACCCCATCCCATTAGCGAGAATTTTGGAACACATCGACAGGAAATAAAAACAGCCTAAGGTGCCAAAAAAAGAAAATAGGGTAACAGTAGCATACTTTTAATGAGGTCGCTGAATACCCATAGTTGCTCTTGCATGTAATGGCATAACCATCGCATAAATTACTTTTCATAGGCAGCATCAGCTAAGATTTACTTCATTCGATGCATATAGCCCTGCAGAAAAGCAACTACTTTTTGCCCCATCACACCATCAATCTGGTGTGCTGCATGAACTATTACTGCCGATACCAGCCCCAAAGTATCTGTGATGACATGCCTTTTTCAGCCATTGATCTTCTGGCTCTATCATGGAAAGTGCCCGCAACCACATCACGAAGATCATATATTCGTTTACGATGCATGGAAAGGTATTCTTTTATAATTTCCCATCGCCGTGCGACCCCGTGCGGGGGTAGCAGCGCTGTCAGTAAGTCTCTGATATTGAGCCTGCATAAGTAAAGAAGTTTGGTCACTTATTTCTTACGCAGCTGACAGCGATTTCTATGGTTTAAACAAGCACAGTCGTATAGTTTTTTTCATATTTTCTGTTGTCTCTGACGCAGGCAAAGATTCTGTGAATGATTTTGTTTCTAATGGCATTGAGTACAGCCATTTTGC
>JAESGL010000477.1_pt1 | contig 17292 bp, 19 predicted proteins | sample 9269711 | NCBI WGS metagenome assembly JAESGL01 (sample SAMN14515918, study PRJNA621676) | algae metagenome | isolation source: Kastovskya adunca ATA6-11-RM4 and co-occurring heterotrophs from soil and... | place: Chile: Atacama Desert | collected 2011-06-27
CGGTCGGGGCGTCACCGCGAGCGTGGATGGCGAGACGGTGTGGATCGGGAAGGCCGAGATGTTCGGGAGTGAGGGTATTCCGGCGCTGGGGCAGGGAGCGCAGGACGCGATCGCGAAACTGCGCGAGAACGGTCGCACGACGATGGTGGTCCGCAAGGGGGACCGCGACCTGGGCGCGATCGGCCTGATGGACACGCCCCGCGAAGCGGCAAAGACCGCGCTGCGCCGGCTGCACGAGATGGGCGTGTCGCGGATGATAATGATCTCTGGCGACCACCAGAAAGTCGCCGAAGCGATCGCCAACGAAGTCGGGATCGATGAGGCGTGGGGCGACCTCATGCCCGAAGACAAGGTTGCCGCGATCAAGAAGCTCGCCGGTGAAGACAAGGTCGCGATGGTCGGCGACGGCGTGAACGACGCGCCGGCGATGGCCAGTGCAACGGTCGGCATTGCAATGGGCGCGGCGGGCTCGGACGTGGCGCTGGAGACAGCCGACGTCGCATTGATGGCCGACGATCTGGCGCACCTGCCGTTCGCGGTCGGCTTGAGCCGTCACACACGCGGGATCATCCGCCAGAACGTCTTCGTCAGCCTGGGCGTGGTCGCCTTCCTCGTTCCTGCCACCATCCTGGGCCTCGGTATTGGGCCAGCGGTGGCGGTTCATGAGGGATCAACGCTGCTTGTTGTCATCAATGCGCTCAGGCTGCTCGCCTACCGCGATCCGGCGGGGAAGGCGGCATGAAGTGGATGATCGCCTTCGACCTCGACGGCACGCTTGCCGAGAGCAAGCGGCCGCTGTCGGAGGATATGGCCACAACCCTCGCCCGATTGCTCGCCGTCACGGATGTGGCGGTGATCTCGGGCGGGGACTGGCCGCAGTTCGAAAAGCAGGTCGCCTCGCGTCTTCCTGCCGGCGCCGCGCTTGACCGTCTCTGGTTGATGCCGACCACAGGCACAAAACTCTATCGGTTCATCAACGGCGCTTGGCGCGCGGTCTATGCCGAGCTGTTCGACGACGCAGAGAAGGCGACGATCCGCGCGGCCTTCGATCAAGCCCTGACCGATGCCAGCCTCGCCGACGAACGTATCTGGGGCGAACGGATCGAGGACCGGGGCAGCCAGATCACCTTTTCGGGGCTGGGGCAGGCAGCGCCGCTAAAGGAAAAGGAAGCGTGGGATCCCGACCGAAAGAAGAGGACCGCGTTGCAGGCCACGTTGCGCGCGACGCTGCCGGACCTCTCGATCAATCTAGGTGGCACGACATCGATCGACGTGACCAGGGCAGGGGTGGACAAGGGCTATGGCCTGAAGCGCCTGAGTGCTGAAAGCGGCGTCCCGCTCGACGGGATGCTGTTCATCGGCGACGCGATCTTCCCCGGTGGGAATGACTATCCCGCCGCTGAAATTGGCCTCGATACGGTGAGAGTGCGCGACGTTGCGGAAACCACCGCCGTCGTGACAGCCATCATCGCATGTCTGCACCGGTAGGGATCGCCGATGTTCGCGATCCCCGCCTTGGGCCTGAACGTCTGTGGGACTCTCGTCCCGACCTTAGCCCTTTACCTCCGATCTGGAGCAATCGCGTAGAACAGGCAGGCCGGCATGTTTCAAAGCTCGTGGTGGGAGATCGCCACCCATATCATCAGTCTCGCCGTCGCCTACGCGCTCGCCCTTCCTGTTGGCTGGGATCGCGAGAAGGACGCCCGCAGCGCAGGCATCCGTACATTCCCGTTGGTTGCCATCGCCAGTTGCGGCTTCGTGCTGGTGGGCATCGCGATCCTCGGCCGCACGTCTCCAGCGCAAGCCAGGTTGCTCGAAGGTCTGATTACGGGCGTCGGCTTCATCGGGGGCGGCGCGATTCTGAAGAAGGGCGACAAGGCGTCAGGTACGGCGACGGCGGCCAGTCTGTGGGCGACTGGGGCACTCGGCGCGGCCGTAGGCTACGGCCTATACGACATCGCCTTCATCCTGAGCGCCACTACCTTCCTCACCCTGCGCTGCTCTCGTCCGCTCAAGCGTGCCACCAATGGCGACGTTGGCAGCTCGGCGAGCCCATGACGAGCCCTTGGGCGAGCCGATGGATGCGGCCTGTGCGATCCCTTACCCGGCGCTGGTCACCGGCGACGACCATCGCGGCGCGAGACCGCCAACATCGCTTGCTGCGCTGGGCGACGCTGCTGGAGCGCAATCCCCACCAGATAATCGGCCTGCTGTCCCCTCGTGGGCGGGCGGCGACGCGCGCAGCACGATGGTCGATCGGCCGAGCGCGATCGACGTCGCATGGAGCGACGTGGTGCTGCGGGTGATGGGGTTGGCGGGACGATCGCGAGGTGAAGCAAAATCGTTCTTCGGGTTGTCGGATGCCGAGCTGGATCGGATTGCCGCAGGTTCGTGGCGGTGTCCGGTTCGACCCGCTTGGCAGGTCGCCGTGCGGATCAGGACGTCGAATGTCCGCGCCTGGAAAGTCGGATCGTTGGGTCCGTCGTCGCCCTCCTGCTCGTGACTTGCGCGATCTCCTATTGGATCTTCTGACGAGGCTGGTTTGTGTTCGACATCATAACATCGATCCTCGCGTCACTCGGCGGCTTTGGCGTCTTCCTGTTGATGCTGGCTGAGAACGTCTTTCCGCCGATCCCATCGGAAGTGATTTTGCCACTTGCCGGCTACACCGCTGCGCAGGGGCGCGGCTCGCTGTGGGTGGTGGCAATCGCCGGCACCCTCGGATCGGCTGCAGGGGCGGTGCTGTGGTACTATGTCGGCCGCTGGATCGGCATCGAACGATTGAAGCGCTTTGCTTCCCGCCACGGCCGATGGCTGACGTTGACGCGCGGTGAGGTCGATCATGTCGACCGCTGGTTCGACCGCTACGGTCGTTGGGCGGTTCTGTTCGGGCGCATGGTCCCGGGAGTCCGGACCCTGATTTCGGTGCCCGCAGGGGTCAGCGGGATGCCCCTTGGTCCATTCTTGGTCTCGACGCTCACCGGCTCGGCCATATGGACCGTTATCCTCGTGCTGGCGGGCTATGAGCTGGGCGAACGCTATAGCCAGGTGGCGAGCGTCATCGAACCGATCAGCAACGCCGTGCTCGCGCTGGCCGTCATCTGGTATCTTTGGCGGGTCGCGACTTTCGGGCGATCAAGGGGTGGCCATTGATGGCTGACCTGCTGCCCGCGTTTCCTGCCGGCCTTTGGCTCATGGCAGCTTCGATGCTTGTCCGCATCACACGCTTTGCACGTGCTTTTAGCCTGATCTCACCAGCCAGCTCGATCATCCTCATCAGATTGGTTGGAAGGCTTCACCGCAGCGGATTTCACGCATGGCGTCGCAACGGAGGGAAGTGGCGTTGGGCCGGAATATGGAGAGGATCGACATAATGGGGAACAGCAAGCAGCAGGCGATCATCGCCGTTGCCGCAACAATCGTTCTGTCCGGATGCGGGCTGATTAAACCACGCGACGCCGGCTATTTCCGCTTCCACGCGGAAGAGGCGAGACTGGTCGTCACACGCTGCGAGCGGGGCCAAGAGACCGGCAGCGATTGTGAGGCCGCAGCGCAGGCCGTGGCCGAGCTCGACGCGGCGGCGCAGCGAGAGTCCTCCGGCAACGGCCGACGCTGATGGTGGCCGCCTTCGCCCGCACCGACGCTATGGAACACCGTCTATCTCGACCGCGTCGTCCGGAATCTGCTTGGCAACCGGGTCGACGTGCCCGACGAACTGCTCGCTCACGTCGCGCCATTGCGCTGGGAGTACGTCGGCCTCAACGGCGACATTCTCTGAGGCGACATCGACAAACCCCGTGAACAGTTCAGGTCGCTCCGGCTCCACCAGCAAGGTCGGAACGCTTAGCGTACGTGCTCGACCATCCTCTCACCGGTGCACACCCTGCATGTGACGCTCGCGGAAGGGGCGGACCCGGATGCCGTTCGCCGGTCCGTCAGCGGCCTGCTCGCCAAACGGTTCGATATCGAGCATAGCACGGTGCAAATCGAGGGTCCGGGCGACGGCTGCGAGGATCGGTCACATCTGTATCGGTAGCACCGATGCGAGACCTGCAATCGTCATGGCGGGCATGGGTTGACTCCGGACTATGGTACGGACCCCATATAGGCGTTACGATCCCCCGGAGAAGTGACATGGCCGCGGCAGCGAAGAGCGCCAGTATTTATCGGATGGTGATGCCGACGCACACCTGTCCCTATGGCCTGAAGGCCAAGGACCTGCTGCGGCGCGAGGGCTATTCGGTCGAGGACCACTGGCTGACGACGCGCGAGGAGCAGGACGCCTTCAAGGCCAAGTACGACGTGAAGACGACGCCGCAGATGTTCATTAACGGCGAGCGGGTCGGCGGCTTCGACGATCTGCGCCGATACTTCGGCAAGGCCGTCCGCGATCCCAAGGCGGTCACGTATCGGCCGGTGATCGCGGTATTCTCGATGACGGCGCTGATGGCGTTGGCGGCGAGCTACGCCGTGGTCGGGGCACCGTTCACCATCCGCGCGGCCGAGTGGTTCATCGGCTTCTCGATGATCGTCCTCGCCATGCTGAAGCTCCAGGATATCGAGAGCTTTTCGAGCATGTTCCTCGGCTACGATCTCCTCGCCAAACGGTGGGTGCCCTATTTGTAGCCGCTCGCAATCGGATGGGCTCCTGCTCGCAAACAGACCACTTTTCTGCTCGGATTAGCTGACAGTCAGAGCGCGCGTCTGCTCACGCTTTTTGACAATATGCTCGCGATCTCCCGCGGCTGCTCGCAATCAGCGCCCCGCGCTCACGCTCAGCGCTACTGACGGGACTGGTCAGAATCTGATCCCCTCGACCAACCGAGTTGCGGCCTGGCAGCTCGCGGTGGTCGCGCACCAAGCCCTGACTTCAAGGCCCGGGCTCCGAACACGACGACGTTGCGCCTCTGCATCGAGAGGGACGATAGCGGCGTAGAGGAGATCGGGCTCTTTCTGTCCGGGGCTTGCTGGCCTGAACTTCCGGAGAGTCACCCCATCGATGTTGAGCGTCGAGGGCGCGGCCGCGGAAAGGGGCCGGCGAGCCAGGCCGTTCCCGAATGAAATCTCCACCCGATAACCCTCCCCCTCGACCATGCGGCCGTCAACGTCGCCCTCCAACTTAGTGATTCGCGCCTGTCCCACGTCGAACGTGCAGCAGCCGGCGATCAGTAGGCGGTCGCCGGCCACATTGCGGGGGTGGATCGAATACTCGGTTCCGACGGGGCCGGAGAGCTCGGTGGGCCGCGGCTCCTTCTCGGAGCCGCGGTCGCACCCTGCCAGGGCGATGAAGGCCAAAAGCCATCCCGCCCCGGTCGAGGCCTTGCCTCGGTCAGCCATAGAACCCGACCAGCAGCGCCCGCTCGTCAGAGCATAGGCTCCGCTTGATCTGCCCAGGGTTGAGATAGGTCGTCATCAAGCATGGCCCTGTCGAACCATCGGTGCGGTGGTCCATCCCTTTCACGTGACCCATCTCATGCGTCATCGCGGACTGCCAGTCGATATGCTGGCCGATGTTGCTCGACGTGATCGACGAACCGCAGATCAAATCGGTCGATTGCGCCGTGTGGCCCGTGTCGTAGTAGATGCGGTCGGTATTGACGTACACGGTCGCGTCGATCGCCTGCGCAGGTGCTGGCCCGGAATAGCCGTAAATGATGGTCCGCATGATCGCCGACATGCTGGAGCCGTCCTGGATGTTGATGAAATCCGGGTCCTCGGTCGCCGAGTAGTAAGTCGACGTGTAGTTCTGCGTCGTTCCGGTGAGCTGGAACGAGCGCCCTGCGGCGTTGATCGTGTCGACCGCGGCCTTGGTGTTGGCGTCGCAGGCGGCCGGAAGCGCATAGTTGATCTTCACACCCCGCGACCCGTTCGGGAAGTAATAGGGTTGCGGGATCGGCCCGGCGAACGCCGGTGCGGCGTTGGCGAGGGCAAGCACGCGCGCTGTGTTGGACACAACGAACCGGGAACTTGCGAGTAAAGTGCCGGCCGTCACGCTGGGCTTCTGGATCATCAAAATCCTCGCCACCACGCTCGGCGAAACGGGCGGCGATACCGTCTCGATGACGATGGACCTCGGTTATCTGGTCGGGACCGCGATATTCCTGACGGTGCTGGTCGCCCTGGTCTGGTGGCAGGTCGCGTCAACGCGCTTTCACCCGTTCCTTTATTGGGCAACGATCATCGCCTCCACGACCGCGGGAACGACGATGGCGGACTTCGCCACGCGCTCGCTCGGCATCGGCTATACCGGGGGATCAGCGCTGCTGCTCGGCTGCGTGCTGGCCTCGCTGTTGGTCTGGTATCAAACGCTGGGCTCGATCTCGGTCAGCACCGTGCGCGAGCCGAAGGCCGAGCTGTTCTACTGGGTCACGATCACCTTCTCGCAGACACTCGGCACCGCGCTTGGAGACTGGACGGCTGATACGGGCAACCTCGGCTATATCGGTGCGGCTGGCATCTTCGCGGGTCTGCTGGCCGTTTTGGCGCTGCTCTACTTAATGACGAACGCCAGCCGCGTGGTGCTGTTCTGGGCCGCCTTTGTTATGACGCGACCCCTTGGCGCTGCGGTGGGCGACTTTCTCGACAAGCCGTTCGATCATGGCGGGCTCGCGTTCAGTCGGCCGCTCGCGTCCGCAGTCCTGGCGGCCGCCATCCTGCTGCTGATCGTCGTTCTCCCGCAACGTGCCGGAGAGCATCCTGGGCATAGGGAGAGAACCTAGCTCGCTACTTCTCAAATGCCCTCAGGATCGGACACGGCCCATCCGACCCGGACCCGCACTCCATCGCAAGCCGGCGCAGCGCTGTGCGGACCCGCTCGAGTTCCTCGATCTTGGCATCCAGCGCGGCAATGCGCTCGTTGGCGAGCAGGCGCGCGCGCGCGCGATCGTCGGTCGCGTCCAGCGCCAGCAGCTCGCCGATCTGCTCCAGCGTGAACCCGGCCGACTGCGCCGCGCGGATGAAACGGAGCCGTCGAACGTCGTCGTCCCCATAGCGCCGAAATCCGCCGGCCGATCCCGACCCGCCGGGCCGCTCGGGCGTACCCAGCAGGCCGCGGCGCTGGTAGAAGCGAACTGTCTCGACACCGACGCCGCCTTCGCGCGCAAGCCCCGCGATCGTCATGCTCGTCATGCCTTGACTCCGGACTATGGTACAGACCCTATATAAGTCGTGTAACCAATTGGAGAAGCGATATGGCGACCACCGCGCCCAAGAAGGCGGCGCTCTACCGTATGGTGATGCCCGAGCATACTTGCCCCTATGGCCTAAAGTCCAAGTGGCAGCTCGAGCGGCACGGCTATGAGGTCGAGGATCACTGGCTGCGCACCAAGGAAGAGACCGAGGCGTTCAAGGCGAAGCACGACGTCAAGACCACGCCGCAGACGTTCATCGGGGCCAAGCGGATCGGCGGCAACGACGACCTCACCCGCTTCTTCGGCGGTCACGTGCCGGCGAAGGACGAGACCAGCTACAAGCCGGTGATCGCGGTGTTCGCGATGACGGCGTTGATGGCGCTCACCGCCAGCTATGCCGTGCTTGGCACGCCGTTCACCGTCCGTGCGGGCGAGTGGTTCATCGCCTTCTCGATGTGCGTGCTGGCGCTGTTGAAGCTCCAAGACGTCGAGAAGTTCTCGACCATGTTCCTCAACTACGATCTGCTCGCCAGGCGCTGGGTGCCATACGGCTACATCTACCCCTTCGCCGAAGGCGGCGCGGGCGTGCTGATGATCGCGGGCGCGCTGACTTGGCTGTCGGTGCCCGTCGCGCTCGTCATCGGCACGATCGGGGCGGTGTCGGTCTTCAAGGCCGTCTATATCGACAAGCGCGAGCTGAAGTGCGCCTGCGTCGGCGGCGCAAGCAGCGTGCCGCTCGGCTTCATCTCGCTGACCGAGAACCTGATGATGGTGGGAATGGCGCTGTGGATGCTGTTCGCCCCGTCCGCGCTGTCGATGGCGCACTGAGGCTGCAATTGACATCGAAGCGGCGCGCGCGCGGATAGGGAACGTGGGAACCAGGTCGCAACCTTCCGCCAGCCTGCTCCGCGTCGCCCTGCTCGGCGTGCTCGCGGCGCTCCTGCTCCTGCGCCTGGGACCGTGGTGCGAGGCGGCGGCGAGCGCCGCGCCGGTGGCGCCGGTCATGGCCGGTTGCGACTGAAAGGGGACGCCGACGAAGAAGGCACCCGGGTCGGCATGCACAACACCATGCGCGGCCGTCCACCAGCCTACCCTAATTAGGCCTGCGCCGTGGCGCTTGCCGTCGACAACGCCAATTCCTGCTCCGGCTTAAGAGTTGGCCGGGCTGCCGGTGCCACCGGCAACGCCCCCGCCGCGAACGGTGTGACCTCCTCGACAGCTCACACGTTCAACCGACGGAGATACTGATGACATGACTGAAACTGATCCGCGCCGCCCTGGCGCTCGCCCTCCCGACCGCGGCGTTCGCGACCGATGCGGGCTGCTGCTGCGGCGCCGACAAGGCGTGCTGCAAAGGATTGCGCGGACTGCTGCGACAAGATGAAGGCGAAGCCGGGTGATTCCAAGCCTGCACCGATGCCAGGCATGAACCACTGAAACGGGGCGGGGGCGGGCAACCGCCCCCGTTCTCGCTAAGACCCTCGTCTAGCCGCCGTGGCGAGCATAGACGCGCTGGCCGCTCGGGCCGAACGCGATCACGTCATAGGCTTGGGGCCGCATGCCCGCGACCTCCATGCCGGGAGAACCCATCGGCATTCCGGCGACGGCCAGGCCGCGCACACCCTTTGGGTGCTGGGCGATCACCCGCTTCATGTCGGCGATTGGAACGTGGCCCTCGAATGCCATGCCGTCGATGATGGCGGTGTGGCAGGACGCAATTGAGGTCGGCACGCCGAGCCGGCGTTGGTACGCGGCGCGGTTGGCATCATCAACGATTTGCACGTTGCGGCCGAACTGCTGGCGCACTTGCGCCGCCCACTTCTCGCAACAGCCGCAGCCGGGGTCGCGGTGCATGACGATATCCGCCGCAGCCGATGCGACGCTCGGAACGGCGATCAAGAGCATTGCGGCTAGGAAGCGAGGGCGATGGGTCATGGGTCAGCTCCAACGGAAGTGATCCCGCCCTGCCGCGGGTGGTTGGGGGGACGGCAGGGCGGGTGCAGCGCGCCTTACTGCGCGCGCTTGCCATGCTTACGAAGCCAGGCTTGCAGCTCCGCGATGTCCTTTTCCTGCTTCGAGATCGTCATCGTCGCCATCTGGCGGGTCTCGGCATCCTTCGCATCACGTTGAGCGACCCGCGCCATCGCGATCGCGCCGCGGTGATGCTCGATCATCTTGCGGGTCCACATTTCTGCCGCATCACCCTGCTTGGCCGCCATCATCTTCCGGTGCATGTCCATTTCGGCCTGGCCGTAGGGATTGCCCGCCATCATGCCGGCCATATCGCCGTGATCCATGCCCTGCATCTGGCCATGGTCCATGCCTTGCATTTGGCCGTGGTCCATCGCCTGCTTCCCGCTCTGTTGGGCAAACGCGGGCGTGGCGACGAGCGCCAAAGCGGTGAATATCGAAATAGAGCGCATTTCCTTCGAACTCCTCGTGCTACCCCCATCTGCTACGCGGCGCAGCCGCTCACCCCTCAACGTTTTATTTCACCTGCTTGAGCCCGCCACTAAGACCTGATGAGCGACAGGCCGCGCACGCAATCTCCCTATCAAGGTGCAAGTGGCTGAGCAGAGACGCCGCCAGGACGCCGGAGGGGGGCAGACCTGAACTGGCGGGTGAGCGCTTAGATGCTAAGGGCCATGAGGCCATACATCACGAGCGTGAACGTCACCGCGGTTAAGCGGCCCGGCCCGTTCCCATCATCAGCTTCATCTTGTCGGGTTTGTCGTCCGTCACGCATGCCCCTGCTGGAGCGTTGATTGATCCTTGGACGCCCGTCGCGACCGCTTCGGCCAGCGCATGTAAAGGAGCACCGCTCCGCCCAGCCAAAGCGCCACGCCGCCAATCGCGAACGCAAGCAGCCAAGGCGTGTTGAAGTTCTCGTGGTTGCTCCAGTCCATGATGTGTAGCCCCCAGAAGAAGTCGTAGAGCCGCCACGTCCCGGTCCTGACCGCCGCGATGCGGCCGGTGTCGCCCGCGACGAAGACGCGAGTCGCGTCTGCGTCGGCGAAGGCGACACGCCATGCGGGGAGCGGACCGCGATATTCGGGGCTGGGACACTGGATGCGGTCCACCTTGGCCTCCGGTCGGCCGTCTCCGCGCCACGCGGCGCGGGCGACCGCCTCGGCATCAATCGCGGTTGGGGCGGGCAGCGCCGCGCCGGTCCGCGCGTCAAACAGCCGTGTGCCCTTGGCCGCCGTCACCTCGGCAATGGGGCGGCCCAGCCACAGGCGATAGGTGACGGCCTCGACCGGCGCGGCACTGGCCTCGGTGATCGCCGATGGCGGTGCAAGCGGGACGCCGGTAGGCAGCGCCGCCACGGCCTTGCGATTAATCAGGTGATCGCCATGCACGCGGTCGATGGGCAGGAAGCTCATCAATGCGCCGCTGGTGAACCACAAGAGGAGCTGCGCGCCGATGATGAGCCCAAGCCACCTATGCGTGCGGCTCGCGAACAGGTGCAGACGGGCGCGCCGGCTCCTCAGAACCACGTCCTGATACCGGCGACGAAGCTGAACCCGCCCGTGTTCTCGCCCGGCGCACGCGAGTAGCGGCGGGTGTCGCCGAACTGGCGCTCCCACGATACGCCGAAATAAGGGGCGAACTCGCGCCGGAGCTCGTACCGAAGTCGAAGCCCCAGCTCGGCGTCGATCAGCCCGGCACCGTAGCCGTCACGAGGCACGTCCTGCGCGGCCAGGTTGAACTCGGCGCGGGGTTGGAGAATGAAGCGCTGGGTCAGCCGTTGATCGTAATAGCCCTCGATCCGCGCCAGCACGTCGCCCTTGTCGGACAGAAAGGCGGCAGCTTCGAGATCAAACATATTCGGAGCCAATCCCTCGATGCCGAATGTGGCATAGGTGCGCGACGGATTGGGCTTGAAGTCGTAGCGGATGCCACCCTGCAGGTTCCAATAGGGGCCGATCGTGCGCGAGTAGAGCGCCTGCACCTCGGCACTCTCGATGCCCTTGCCGAACGTGCCTTCGCCCTCGGTCTTCGCAACGAAGCGGTTGATGTCGCCGCCATACCAAGCCTCGCCATCCCAGCGATAACCGATCCGCTGACCGGACTTGCGAACCGCCGATCGTTCGAACGCTGCTGCGAACGTCACCTTGCCGGGGGCGGGGGCGGCGCGATCGCAACCTTTGACATCGATCTTTTCAAGCAGGTCAACGATCGCCACGGCCACGCGGCCGGCGATTTGGTCCTGAAGCGGTTCGCGGCTTTGGCCAAAGGGATGGTGCGGGAAGGCGATGTCGTCGCCCGGCTCGGCGGCGAAGAGTTCGCGGTCCTGCTGCCTCGCGCGAACTCCGAACAGGCGCTCGCAGTGTGTGACCGGCTTCGCGATGCGACCCAGAAGATGGCAGTATCGGTCGGCGGAGCGACGATCCGCATCACCGTAAGCGGAGGCATTGCGCCGCTCAGTGCGGACACGAGCCTCGATGCCACGATGGCCGTCGCCGATGCTGCCTTGTACAGCGCGAAGCGGGCAGGGCGGAACGTCCTGATGATGGCTGCTTGAGGCGAGGGGGAGGCGTTGCGCTGGAACTTGTGTGCCGGGCGCAAGCTCCGGTCTACGTCCGCTCCAGCATCTCTCTTACCAGCGCCAGCAGCTCGCGGGGCCGGTATGGCTTGGGAACGAACCGGGCGCCGCTGGCCAGATCCTGCGGTTCAGGCGTAACCTGCCCGGAGGTGACAAGAATGGCGCAATCCGGGCACATGGTCCGCAGGAGACTCGCAAGCTTGAGGCCGTCGGGATCGCCCGGCATCTGGATGTCCGTGAACACGGCGCAGACATCCGCTCCCGATTCCAACAGCTGGAGCGCGGCACTGCCGCTATCCGCTTCAAATACGGTGTAGCCGGCATCGGTGAAGGTGTCCGCCGCCAGCATGCGCAACAGGGGATCGTCGTCGACGACGAGGATTGTGTGTAGACTGGAGGTGCTCACACTCGCTCAACCCGGCATATCCGTCCGCGATCCATTGAAGATGCTGGAACTTCGTCTGATCGGATAATAGGTTGGAGGTTGGGCGCTCTCTGCGCTGCAGGGGACGCCAACCATCATGACCGATCCACAGGACGAACTTGCCCGCTTGCGGGCAGAAGTCGTCAAGCTTCAGAGCAGCCGTGGCCCGCTCGGGCCCGAGAGCTTCCACTCGCTCGAGTGGGCACTGGAGCGTGTCGCGGAGCGGCAAGCGACCGATCAGGCGCGCTATCGATCCTTGCTGGACAGCACGACCGACTACGCCATCATCATCATGGATGTAGAGGGCGTGATCACTGATTGGAACGAGGGTGCGCGGCGCATTCTCGGGTGGGAGTTTGAAGAGGTGAGGGGGCTTTCTGCCGACCTCATCTTCACACCCGAAGATCGCGCTGCAGGCGTACCGAAGCAAGAGATGCTCGGCGCCCGGGAGAACGGCTGTGCCGAAGACGACCGCTGGCACCTGCATAAGGGAGGTAAGCGGTTTTTCGCCACCGGCATGATGATGCCGCTCCTCGTCGAGGGCCAGGAGCAGGGCTTCGTCAAGATCCTGCGCGACCGTACCCGCCAGCGGGAAGAGGCAGAGCGTCGCGCGCGCATGGACGAGCGCCTTAAAGCGGCGCTTGCGGCCAGCCCTGGGTTGACCACTTTCGAGCTCGATCTTCCGTCAGGTGTCCTGCGCGGCGACAATCGCTTCTGGCAGCTGCACCGACTGTCAGCAAGCGACGAGCAAGAACAGTCGCTTACGCGCTTTCTGGGAGCGGTTCATGACGCCGATCGCGCGCATGTCCAGAGCGCGCTTGAGAGCGCCCGTAACGATGGCGTGGCGGTTGCGATCGACTATCGGGTTCCACAGCATGCCCAACTTCCGCGCTGGATCACTCTTCAGGGTCGACCAACCTTCGACCACGAAGGCCGATCAACGCGGCTGCCAGGAACGGCGCTGGATATCACGCGTCGAAAAACGCGGGAACTCTGGGCTGCGGCGCTGGTCGAACTCTCCGATCGTTTGGGACGAGCCCGGCATACGTCGGAGATGACGCAGGCGCTCGGCGAGATCCTCGGGCGAACATTCGAACTTACCCGTGCCGGCTATGGGACGATTGATCAGGCTGCGGGGACGCTCACAATCGACCGCGACTGGACATCGCAAGGTGTAGCGGGTCTCGCCGGTTCCTACCAATTCGAGGACTATGGCCTGCCGCTCGACCAACTCGCAGCGGGACAGCCTGTCGTCATCGACGACATCGAGTCTGATCCGCACACTGCCGGCCATGCCGAGAGGTTCCGTACGCTTACCATTCGCGCGCTGGTGAACGTGCCGCTGCTTGAGCATGGCCGGCTGGTAGCCCTGATCTTCCTGCATGACCGTAACGTTCGGCATTGGTCCGATGACAAGCTGGCCTTTCTGCAGGAGGCGCTTCGTCGGACGCGTGAGGCGATCGAACGGCGACGTGCCGAGGATGCGCGCGAACTGCTGACGGGCGAACTCCATCACCGCGTCAAGAACATGCTGGCGGTGGTCCAGGCGATCGCCACGCAGACCTTTCAAGGCGAAGGCGTCGAGGACGCGCTCGACACCTTTCACGCGCGTCTCACTGCGCTCGGGGCGGCCAATGAAGCGCTTACGCAGGACAACTGGCGTAAGGCGTCGCTTGAGTCCGTCGTCCTTAGAGCCTGTTCGGCGCAGGTAGGGGCGGCCGGGCGCATACGCTCCTCGGGGCCGCAGCTCGTGATTAAGGCGCAGGCGGTGACCGCCTTCTCCTTGGCGCTTCACGAACTCTGCACCAATGCTGCAAAGTACGGGGCATTGAGGAACCCTGAGGGTTTCGTCGAGGTAAGCTGGACTGCTCAGGACGAGCAGTTGCAGTTCAGCTGGATCGAGGTCGGCGTGAGCGACGTCACGCCTCCGTTGCGCGACGGGTTCGGGAGCAAGCTCATCGAGCGGAGCCTAGTGCGACAGTTCGGGGGCAAGTGGAACCGAGATTTCGAGCCTACAGGACTGCGGGTTCGCTTCGATCTTCCGCTTGACCGACTTATCGCTGATTGATTCCCAGTCTGCCAAGCATGCGTCGCAAGCCATCGCCCCGCATCCTTCAACCACGTCGTAGCGAGAACGAGAAGCGTGACCTTTCGCCGGGGATGCCATCGGCCGCCGAGCGCGCCCAACTAAGCGGTCGCGCAACATACGGCGGGTATGCCAAGCACAAGCGCGATCCCTATGCCTGGGGGCTGGAACCGTATCGTGGCCGTGCTCCCGATCGGACATTTTGTGAGGACACCGGCTTCGGGATCGCCGATCAGCAACGTATTCCGCAGCTGTTGCGGCGAGGAATTGACGCCGGCCTGTTCGGCGACCTCGTCCGGCAAGGCGACCCGACGATGCTCTGGACGCTGGACGACGATGGATGGATCTACGAATTGCGGCAAACCATTCCCGGGCGCGCGCTCTACCACGGTTATCCTTTGCTGCCGACCAATGCACTGGGCCGCAAGGTGATTGCGCGTTTCGAGAACTGGTATCTGTCGCTGTCGCGCGCGCAGAGACAGCCCGCAATGCTTGCCGCGTTGCGAGGAGCCCAGGAGCGGTATAGATAGAGCTGTGAGCTTCGACATCGATCTTGACTGGCCGGCAGGGGACCGGTCGCAGGGGGTCGCCGACATCCGCATGGCGGTCGGTCGAACGGTGTTCACTCGCCTGCTCGACGAACATGAGGGGACCCGGCGAGACTATTTTCGGGCGTCGCCGCTCCTGCTCGGCTTCTGGTTCGTCGACAATTTCTGGCGGCTGCGCTGGGAGCCGCTCGACGATCCTCATTTTCCGAGCACCGAATGGCGACTGCGCCATGAGCTCAGCGCCGCGTCCGGCGATACCGTCCTGCCGCCCTTCATGATCTATGGGATGGGACCGCGGGTGATGGTAGCGCCGGTTACCGGGGTCGAGGACGATGGCAGCGTCATCCGCTATCTCCATGAGCGCCCCCTGACGATGCTCTCGGACGAGTTCGAGACCGGCCTCGAGCGCTTCTTCGACGCGTTGCTGCGCTGTCGCGATCTGCCCGACAGCGCGGCCTTTGCCGATCTCATCGGGCAACTCGCCCGCGAGCGCGCAGACGACGAGCTCGCGGGATGGCGACGTCTGGAAGCATGTCTCGGCTACGATCCCGACCAGGCTCCCCAGGCGGTCGTCGAGGCGCTGCTCGGCTTCGAGGAGAGGGTCGGCGAGGCGGCGATCGACGAAGCTGCGCTCGCGACCAAGGGGCAAGCTGCGCCAGTTGCGCTGGAAGCGGTGCTGGAGGCAGTCGAGGCGTCCGACGTCGTTGTCGACTTCGCCTCGGTACAGGGTCAAATCGATCCGGCAACGCTGCCCGGCCAGACCCCGTGGCAGGCGGCCGAAGACGCCGCGATCGCGCTGCGTGCTGCCCTCAACCTCGGCAATACCGTGCGCTGGGCCGATCTGGGCGACATTCTTCAGGTCCGGTGGGAGTTGCTCAAGGAAGCAACGGCGACGGCGCGTCATCTGCCGTTCTCCGCCAAGACGGAAGGTAACGGCTCACAGTCGCGATTGGCCTTGGCGATGAAACCCCTCAACGATCGCCGGTTCGAGCTGGCGAGGATGATCGGCGACGAGGTTTGGACCGGTGGCCAAGGCTTCGGCGTGATCAGCCGGTCGCGAACCGACCGCCAGAAGTTCCAGCGCGCGTTCGCCCAGGCGCTGCTCTGTCCGATGGAGGCGCTGCGCAACGTCGTCGACGTGAACCGTCCGACCCGCGAGCAGATCGTGCGCGCCGCGAGCCGCTTCGGGGTACGCGACAGCGTCATCGTTACGATCCTGCGCAATCGCGGGTATCTGCCACGGGAGTCGATGGCGGACTGGCTCGAGGCGGCCTGACTACCTGCCAAACGATCTACGATTTTACATAATCTATGTTATCGGACTGCGAGCGTGTAAGCGCCAAATACAAATGACACCGTCCTGCTAGATAGAAACGGCACTGCCGGTGCATTCAGAAGGTCGCCGGTGTCATAGCCTTCCTCGGCAACGAGGACGCGCATGGTATGACGGTGCTGACGATGAGTGCTGCTGAAATCACCCGGTTCGACACGCTGATGCGGCTCGACCGCGGCGAGATCTGGATCCCGGACGCGATGGAACTGCTGGGCCTCCAGCGGCGGCAAATCTACCGGCTGCTCGATCGCCTTCGACAGGAAGGCGCTGCGGGCCTCGTGTCGCGCAAGCGCGGGCGGCCGAGCAACCGGCGCTACAGCGATGCCTTCCGCGCCGAAGTGGTCGCGGTGGTGCGAGAAAACTATGCCGACTTCGGGCCGACGCTCGCGCGCGAGTACCTTGCCGAGCGACATGGCCTCCGCCTGTCGTGCGAGACGCTGCGGCAGATCATGATGGAAGCCGGGCTATGGAAGGACCGCGCCGCCAGGCGCCCTCGCCCGTACCAGCCCCGCTACCGGCGCGACTGTCGCGGTGAACTGGTCCAGGTCGACGGCTCGAAGCACTGGTGGTTCGAGGACCGCGGGCCGCAATGCACGCTTCTGGTGTTTATCGACGACGCCACGAGCGAGCTGATGCACCTCGAGATGGTCGAGAGCGAAAGCACCTTCTCCTACATGCGCGCGACGCGGACGTATCTCGAACGGCACGGGAAGCCGGTCGCCTTCTATACGGACAAGCACAGCGCGTTCCGCAACAACACGGCCTCGGCGAACGACGACGGGATGACCCATCTCGGGCGTGCGCTGGACCGCCTGAACATCGACCTGATCTGCGCGAACTCGCCGCAGGCGAAGGGCCGCGTCGAGCGGGCCAACGCGACGCTGCAGGACCGCCTCGTCAAGGCGATGCGGCTCCACCACATCAACACCATCGACGAAGCCAACGCCTTCCTCCCCTCCTATATGGCGCAGCACAACCAGCGGTTCGCCAAGGCGCCCTTCGACCCGCGCGATCTGCACCGGCCGCTGGCCATTCACGAGAACCTTGAGGCGGAGATGGTATGGCGGGAGCAGCGCACCGTCACCGGCGCCCTCACGCTGCACTACAACAATCTATGGACGCCTCCCGCTGCAAGGCTGATCTTCAGGCATCGGCTGTGGATGCGTAAATCTATGCGGCCTGTTCGCGGGCGTTTGCCCTGGCCATGATGAGGATCCGCTTCTCT
>JAESGL010000478.1_pt1 | contig 17276 bp, 12 predicted proteins | sample 9269711 | NCBI WGS metagenome assembly JAESGL01 (sample SAMN14515918, study PRJNA621676) | algae metagenome | isolation source: Kastovskya adunca ATA6-11-RM4 and co-occurring heterotrophs from soil and... | place: Chile: Atacama Desert | collected 2011-06-27
GGCAAAAATCATACGCAATAAGTCCTGCTCTAAACCTGGCAGACACTACAGCCGAATAAGAAAAAGGCCGCGTAAACCTAAAATAAACAGAAGAAGACCTACATAAGCCTTAAGTTGACAGCATTGGCTGGCCCGCCTGGGTGGCCAGGGCTACGATGCGCTCATTCTGCTGAATACTTTTGCCAGCTTCTGCAGCCAGAAAATGGGGCGGGGGCGTCTTTCCTTCTCTGCGCGCATCAAGGGCAGTGTAAAATCTGCCGTAAAATTTATCTCGGGCTTTGAGCTTACCGCTGCCGACATTGCCATCGAAAAAGGATACGACTACGTTATCTGCGGTCATATACACCAGCCCGAGGTGCGTACCATCAGTAACCAGCACGGCAATGTGCAGTACCTCAACTCCGGCGACTGGGTAGAGAGTCTTACCGCACTGGAGTACCAGCAGGGGCAATGGCAGCTTTACCGCTTTGCCGAAGACAGCAGCATGCTCATACCAGATCCTGAAGAGGGCGATGTTGCAGAACCAGACCAGGAGCAGCTTTATGCCCTGCTAATGGCAGAATTTAACTTAAAATCGGCCTGATGAAAATTTTATATGCTGTGCAGGGCACTGGCAATGGCCACCTTAGTCGTGCACGTGAAATTATACCGGCGCTGCAAAAGCGCGCAGCGGTAGATGTGCTGGTAAGTGGTATCCAGGCAGACATTTCGCTACCCGTTCCGCCAAAATACCAGTACCATGGTATTAGCTTTATCTTTGGCCAAAAGGGCGGAATTGATTTTTCTGCTACCTGGCGCAGAAATTACCTGCAGCAGATCCTGAAGGAAGTAAACAGCTTACCGGTGCAGGAGTACGACCTTATTATTTCTGATTTTGAACCTGTGTCCTGCTGGGCCAGCCAGCTAAAGGGTAAAACCTGCATAGGCTTAAGCAACCAGGCAGCGGTGCTCGCAGCAGGCGTTCCGCGTCCCGCTCATCGCGATCCTGTTGGTGAGATGGTGCTACGCTACTATGCACCCACTACGGCCGCTTATGGTTTTCACTTTCAGGCCTATCAGTCCAATATTTATACACCGATTATCCGGCAGGAAGTAAGGCAGCTTAAGCCCAGCGACGAAGGCCACTATACCGTTTACCTGCCTGCACACAGCGATGAGCTTATCCTGAAGGTACTATCCAACATACCCGACGTACCCTGGCAGGTATTCAGCAAACACAGCAAAAGTGGGTATCGCTGTGGCAACGTAAGCATACAGCCAATCAATGAAAAGGCTTTTCTGGAAAGCATGGAGGGCTGCAGCGGCATTTTATGTGCTGCAGGCTTTGCCACTCCTGCCGAAGCCCTGTTCCTGAAAAAAAGGCTGATGGTGGTCCCCATGAAATACCAGTATGAGCAGCAGTGCAATGCAGCCGCCTTGAAAGCAATGGGCGTACCGGTACTGAAGTCGTTCAAGAAAAAACAGCTCCCAAGCATACTCGACTGGCTGGAAAAAGGAAGTTCCGTACCTGTGCTTTACCCCGACCGCACACAGGAAATGGTAGATGCCATCCTGGCTAAACATGCATTGGCCTCCCCTAACCAGGAAGCCACTTCAAAAGCAAATAGTGCAGTTCCCGAGGCGCTCATTCGCCTGCTGCAGAAACCGGGAGAGCATTATGAATATAGGGCTAAGAACCGTTAAGGTACAATACTCAGAACCCATTAGCTGAAGAAAGGCAGGCGTGCAGAGCTTTAACAGCAAAGATTTTGGAGAGAACTTCGCCTGGGGAACGGCAGTATCGGCCTATCAGACAGAGGGTGCGGCGGCGGCAGATGGCAAAGGCCCTTCCATTTGGGATAGCTTCTGCGCCAGAAGGGGTAAAATATCAGGCGGCGATACGGGCAGCACTGCCTGTGACTTCTATCATCTCTGGCAGCAGGATGTGGCCTTGCTGCAGCAGCTGAACATCAAGAACTTTCGCTTTTCCCTCTCATGGCCCAGGCTGCTACCCCAGGGAAGTGGCTCAGTAAATCAAAAAGGGATTGATTTCTACAACAGGCTTATAGACAGACTGCTGGAAGCCGGCATTACCCCATGGGCTACGCTTTACCACTGGGACCTTCCGCAGGCGCTGGAAGATAAGGGTGGCTGGACCAACAGACAGATTGTAGACTGGTTTAGCGACTATACCCGCCTCTGTGCCCGGCACTTTGGAGACCGGGTACAGCACTGGATGGTGCTCAACGAGCCCCTCGCTTTTACCGGTGCCGGCCATTTTCTGGGTATTCATGCGCCGGGCAGGCGCTGGCTTAAAAATTTTTTACCAGCCGTACACCATGCCACCCTCTGCCAGGCTGCCGGGGGCCGTATTCTGCGGCAGCTCTGCCCCCAGGCGCAGATTGGCACCACCTATAGCGGCAGCTGGGTAGAACCCCTGCGGCAAAACAACTCGAAGGATATTGCCGCTGCCCGGCAAACCGATGCCCTCCTGAACCGACTGTTCCTGGAGCCGGGGCTGGGACTGGGGTATCCGCTTCAGGAGCTCCCTTTTCTGCAGCGGCTGGATCAATACATGCTTGCCGGCGACGAAGCGCTGCTCCCCTTCAGTTTTGATTTTGTAGGCCTGCAGCTTTACACCCGCGAAATGGTGCGCCACAGCTTTTGGGTACCGCTTATGCAGGCCCGTTTGGTTTCTGCCAGGAAACGGGGTGTGCCTAAAACAGAAATGGACTGGGAGGTATACCCGCCTGCCCTTTACCACATGCTGATGCAGTACAGCCGCTACAAAGGCATCAAAAAAATCATCATCACTGAAAATGGTGCTGCTTTCGCTGATACCCTGGCAAATAGCAGGGTACAGGATTCGCAACGGCAGCAGTACCTGCAGGAGCACCTCTGCCAGCTGTTACGGGCCCGCAGCGCAGGAGCCCCTGTTGAGGGGTACTTTGTATGGAGTTTTCTGGATAATTTTGAATGGGCAGAAGGCTACCGTCCCCGCTTTGGCCTGGTGCATGTAGACTATGCTACACAAAAACGTACTGTTAAAGACTCTGGCCTCTGGTACAGCCATTTCCTGACAAATAAGGCTTCTGCTACAACAGAAAATAAACAGCCGCTTACTTTTTAGGTTAGGATTAGTATAATCACTGCCACTTCTTTATTTTTTGCACGTATGTGATTTATCCGGAGCATCTAATTCTCTAATAATTTTATGACTCTATACAGAGCAATTTCTCATGAAAAACCAATCTCAACTACGCGTTGGCGGAGTACCGGAGCATTTTAACCTGCCCTGGCACCTGGCACTGGAGGATAAGGCCTTCGACAATCTCAACCTAAGCCTTAACTGGCAGGATTATCCCGGTGGTACTGGTGCCATGGCCAAAGATCTGCGTGACAACAAGCTAGACATCGCCATGCTCCTCACAGAAGGGGCGGTTGCAGATATTATCCGTGGCGCCAACTACCGCATTCTTTCGCTTTATGTAGACAGCCCGCTCATCTGGGGCATTCATGTACATGCCGATTCTTCTATCCAGGAGATCAATGATATGAAGGGCCACACCTATGCCATTAGCCGCGAGGGCAGTGGCTCTCACATCATGGCCTTTGTAGATGCAAAATCCCGGGAGTGGAACACCAAAAACCTGAAGTTTGAAATAATAGGTAACCTGGAAGGTGCCAGAACAGCATTGGCAAACAACACTGCCGAAATTTTTATGTGGGAGAAGTTTATGACCAAACCGCTGGTAGACAGTGGCGAATGGCGGCGCATAGGCGAAAGACCCACCCCCTGGCCCTGCTTTGTGGTAGTGGTACGCGAGGAGGTAATGCAGCAGCAGGCCGAGCAGGTAAGCCAGGTATTACAGGTTGTGCGGCAGTACGCCCAGCAGCTCAAGTTTAATCCAGAAGCTCCTGCCATTATTGCCCGTCGCTACCACCTCAGGCCCGAAGATGCAAAAACCTGGTGGGATGAGGTACGCTGGGCAAATAACAGCCTGATCCCTATGTTAATGCTGGAGGAAGTAATGAGTGTGCTGAAAAGCGTAAATCTGATCTCCAAAAAGACCCAACCGGAAAGTCTGTGTTTTGAGGTTTGCCAGCTGGTGTAGAATAGATCTGGAATCTTACTGTTAAGTGCAGGGCTGTTTAATTAGCCCCGGGTCTCGCCAAACCGGACTTTAGTCCGGGGTACACCTGGAACCTGGCTGTCCTCCACCTAACAGTGCTTTCTCTTAGAAAAGGAATCCATTGAAGAGTATGCTCAAAGCTACTTGGCCTCTCTCACAACCCGGAAGCCTACATCGTATCCATTTCCAGGCCCGCCCGCATGGAAAAAGTAGGTGGCATTTACAACATCAGAAATAAAGCTTCCGCCTCTTAAAACATGAACTTCTCCGCTGGCGGGAGGCACAGGGCTGGGATATACCTTATCGTTGTAATAATCTTCCACCCATTCCCACACATTGCCGAGCATGTCGTACAGGCCCCAGGGGTTTGATTTCATCTGGCCTACAGGCTGCGTGCTGCCTTTATCGGTATCCTGAATCCATGCCTGCTCTTTGGTTTCTGCCCATGAGAGTAACTCACTGGCTCCGGCTCTTGCCGCATATTCCCACTCAAATTCCGTAGGCAGTCTGTAAACGGCAGTTGTATCAAGTGCGTTGAGCCTTTTTATAAAGGCCTGAGCCTGCTCCCAGCTAACGTTATCTACCGGATGCTGATCAGCATTGCTTTCTACCTTGTTACCCTGAAAAAATGAAGGGTTTGTGCCCATTACTTTTTTCCATTGTCCCTGTGTTACTTCATATTTCCCCAGGTAGTAAGGCTTTTCGATGGTTACCATAAACCCTGGTCTGGAATCACGGCGGGCCAGCTCCTCACAGCGCTTAAAATCCTCCTCCGTCCATCGAACCCTCTCATCCACCTCCCTGGTATCTGGTGGTGTGGGGCATGTTAGCTCCACACGCCCCACAATCATACTACCGGGTTTGATGAGCTCGAACTCCATTCCTAGCGTATTGGTAAACTTCCGCTTTGAATGATCCACACCTGGCTGCTGGGAGTAAAGTGTAGCTGTAGTGAGTAGTATAGTGAAAAGTAGAGTACCGATGACTTTCATTCTTGTAGCCCTTTTGGTGGAAACTATAGTTCTTTGATGGCAATATTCCGGTAGGAATGTGCGGCATCGGGTTTCCAGGAGTAACCACAGCAGCTACCGCCCGGTACCGGTAAAAGTGTTGAACTCCAGTGCAGCTGCAGGGCAATCATTCCTTCGGTTACATCTGCGATCAGATCATTGCGCCGGGCTTGTACATCCCACATCTTCTCACCGTTCACCCATAGGGTTGCGTGTGGCCTGGCTCCTTCAACCCGTAGGCGAAAGGAGTTCCATCCGCCTCTATTCCACACCTTTTCCAGCGCCTTAGCCTGTGCACTGGTGGTTGTGCGAAGCACTTCTCCCATAAGGGTACCCGTTCCCCGTTCTCCGTCTCCCGCAACCTCAAGCTGGTAGGCAGAACCGCTTTCATTTGATCTGAAGAAGATGCCTCCGTTAGTACCCGGATCTCCCTTGAACTCCAGATAGAGTTCAAAATCTTTATACTTTTTATCAGTGAGTATAATACCGCCCTGGCCGTAGGGATACTGCTTCATGACCAGATTCCCATCCTCTACAAAAAAATTGCCCCCGGTACCATGGTGGCTTGTTTTGCTGATGTGCCAGCCCCTAAGATCCTTACCATTGAAGATGGGCGTAAACCCCTTGGGAATTTTTCCAGTCTGGGCAAACAGGTTTGTTGTACCTGCTAACAGCAGCAGGAGGCAAATAAAGCCTATTGCTGATAGTTGCGTCACCCGCCTAGCTGCATCAGAACCAATTGCTTCAATAAAGTATATATCTGGTTTTTGCATCTCTTGTAGATTAACCCATGTAAATGACTTCAACATTGACATCACTGCTTACTGCTCAAATTCAATCCCGGTCATGATAACCAGGGCATCATTTTCTTTGGCTTCAGGATTACGCACTACTATGTACACATCATGCATGCCTTCAACGCCTGAAACATCTACCGGGATTGGTTTGCCGACAGCATCACCAAAAAAAGGACCATCGGCCGCTGTGGTGGCCGGAGGTATTCTTTTATAAGGCTCTCCTACAAGTTTACCCGTTGGCGATCCCAGGCGTAGCTCAATGGTGGCACCAATAAAGTGCGACCAGTGCCAGAACCTGGTGATGGCGCCAATGTTAATCCTGCTGATGCCGGTAAGATCTATATTCCTGAAGCCGATGTGGCCTCCCTTACCCGTAAAAATGAACCCAGGATCGTTGGTAGAGGGGGTAAAAGATATTCCTTCCTCTGAAAACACATCTGCTGTTTCAGGTGCCAGTAAAGGGTACCGCAGCAGCTCAACATCATCACCGCTTAAGTTAAGCCCTGTTACTTTGCCAGAGCCTTTATCCGTATAACTTGCCCGGAATACATATGAGCCAAGTTCATAGGGAGGCGAGAAAAACGAAGCCATGCGCCCGCCACTTCCCTTTACTTCCCGGGCTTCAGTCTTAAAATTACCAGCAACCGGAAGCGACCCATCTGCATCTTCAACAGCTGTTAGATGAAGTATGAAATCTATGATCTGTCTTGTTTCAGTTTCGCTAAGCATTGCATGGGGTGGCATGGCTGTTGTGCCCCATTTTCCGGTGCTGCCTTCATTGATACTGCGTGCGAGGTTTTCAAAAACCCTCTCCTCTTCCTTATACTTTTCTGCAACATCTATAAAAGCAGGGCCTATCAGTGGCGCATCAAGTTTATGGCAGGTAACGCAATTGTACTGGGTGATGAGGGCTTTGGCCTGCTGGTGCCGAAGCGCCGTGCCTGCAGTAAGCGCTCCCCTCTCCTTAAGCACCGTTAGTTGCTCAAAGGTCATTCCGGAGGGTATATATTCTGCCGTAACAGATACTTCTCCCGCAGTGATGCCTCCATTGGCCAGGCTTCCATCTTCCTGATCGCTCACCTGTACCTGGTATGTAATTTTACTATTGGGAAAAAAGAACGTGCGGTTTCCGGATGTTATTTCAAAATTAACGTCCGGCCGGCTGTTTCCGGCTACAATTTCAAGTGAGGCCGTATCTGTAGCCCCGGCCGGATCGCTTACCGTTAACCTCGCTTTGTACCTGCCTGGCTGCCGGATGGTTGCCACAGGATTTTGATCAGTATACCGCTGCGCCTCTCCACCCCCAACAGCTTGTAATATCCAGGTGTACTTTAAATCATCCTCATCGAAGTCAATGGAACCACTGGAGGATAGGCGAACTTTCAACGGAACAGCACCTGTGGCCGGTTCTGCAGCGGCAAGTGCAAGCGGTGCCCGGTTACCGGCATTGTACTCGATCCTGGATAAACGCCCCTGACCACCGCTGCCATATTCAACCATGTAAAGATCTCCGGAAGGGCCAAAATCCATGTCGAGCGGCTGCTTATGAGAGAGTTGTTCAGGGGCCAGAAATCGTTCTATCGATGTTACCTTTGTCCGCTCTTCATTCATGCTAATCAGCATAATCCAATTGCGCACATAGTCGGTTACCAGCCATTTACCTTCAAAATAATCCGGAAAGACGCGTGGTGCATTCGGGGCAAAATCGGCTCGCCGGAAAATGGGGCCACCTACAGCAGACCGTGCAGCACTACCAAGTATGGGCCACTCTTCTGAAACCCTATAGGGGTACGCCACCAGGGCAGGCTTTGCAGACGGGAGCTCCCGCAAGCCTGTGTTGTTTGGAGAGCTGTTGATAATTGCTTCCGGATCATATGGTTCTCCCCAGCTGCCTGTCTGGTAATTGTAGCTGTTGTAGGGCAGATTTTTACCAACGACAAAGGGCCATCCATAATTGCCGGGTTCTTTGGCAACATTAAACTCATCGTAGCCCATAGGGCCGTACTTTTCAGAATTGGCCCCGGCATCCGGCCCTACTTCGCCCCAGTGCAGGTAACCCGTTTCGGAATCTACAGTTAGGCGCCAGGGATTGCGGTTGCCCATGATGAAGATCTCGGGACGGGTGTTAGGAGTACCTTTCGGGAACAGATTTCCGTCAGGAATGGTATAGCTGCCATCTGGCTGCGGACGGATGCGCAGGATAGTACCCCGCAAATCGTTGGTGTTGCCGGCTGTTCTTGCGCCATCCTGACCCCGCCCGCCCTCATTGTTAAAGGGCAGCGGCGCATACTGCGTAGGTGCCGTATCACAACCCACCGAAAGATACAGGTTACCCTGCTGGTCCCAGGCCATGCCGCCTCCGAAATGGTGCCCATCTGGTTGCTCCCAGGGCAGCTTAAGCACCACAACTTCAGAGCCCGGCTCTATTTTATTGTTACTGCCAAGGGTGAAACGCGATAGGCGCATTGTCTCCCCTTTGTCTTCTGCCGCTGAGTAATAAAGATAGAGTTGCCGGCTTTGCTCAAAGTCTCTGGCCAGCAGAAAGCCGATTAATCCCGGAGCGGGGCCTCCGGCAAGGGCAACTGTTCCGAGTTCTTCAACCTGCCCGCCAGATGATCCATCTACTCTCTTGATGCCCCCGGTTCTTTCAATCCAGTAAACATGCCCTTCCGTATCAAACTCCAGCTGCAGGGGCTCTTCCAGGCCTTCGGCCAACACTTTCTGCGTAAAACGAGTAGGCTCCGGCTTAGCATCACGATCAACCTCTTCTGTTACAGCATCAGGTTCAGAACATGCCGATACAAGGCCAGCTAATAATATCAAGAAAAGAAACTTATTCATTAAAGGCCTCACTTATGTTCTTTATATTACTGTTGTTACCCATGTTTATAATCAGCATGTCTGGACTAAATACTGTCCGAGTTGTTACAAGAACGCTTCGGTCTATTATCAATTCATTTTTAGTTTCCTGAAAGGCGCCGGCTTTCTGTTGTGCCATGTATGCCTGGCTAAAGGTTTCTCCTTTCTATTGCCTGAGCGTAAAGCTTAGCTCCTGTACGTCTCTTGAATTTGGACCTACATACACTTTAAAATCTCCAGGCTCATACACGTATTCCAGACTATTGTTGTAGAACTTCAGGTCATCGGCCGTGAGCCTGAAAGTCACGGTTTTGGTTTCTCCTTTTTTCAGGGCTATCTTCTGGAAACCCTTTAGCTCTTTCACCGGGCGTGTAATAGAACCCACCAGGTCCTGAACATACAGCTGCACGACTTCCTCACCATCCATCTGGCCGGCATTGGTTACATTTACGCTTACCTCCAGCTCCTCATTAGGGGCTATGGTGGTTTTGCTGATCTGTGGCCTGGCATAGTTGAAGGTAGTGTAGCTTAGGCCATAGCCGAAGGGGTAAAGAGGCTCGTTGCTAACATCCATATAGCGGGATTTGTATTTATCCAGCATGTCGCCGCCATAGGGTCGGCCTGTGTTCTTTTGGGCATAGTAAATGGGTACCTGCCCCACTACCTGCGGATACGTAACGGGTAGTTTACCTGATGGATTGTAGTTGCCAAACAGCACATCTGCAATGGCATTACCAGCCTGAGTACCGGCAAACCATGTTTCCAGGATAGCGTCGGCATTTTCATCTTCCCACTGCAGCGCCAGCGGACGGCCATTCATCAGCACCAGTACCAGTGGTTTACCCGTTGCCTTCAGGGCTCTTAAAAGCTCCTGCTGCTTACCGGGCAGGGTAATATCTGCACGGCTGGCTGCCTCACCTGACATGCCCTGCGATTCTCCTACCACTGCAACAATCACATCAGAAGCCTGGGCTACTTTTACAGCCTCTGCAATCATTTCCTCGGAAGAACGGGTGTCGATCTCCAGCTCCCCACCGTGTGCATTGAGGCGCTGAATCATCTGCGGATCATCTGCAATGTTGGCTCCCTTCGCATAATTGATCTTTACGCCGCTGCCCACTACGTTGCGAATTCCCTGCTCTACCGATATGGCCTGTTTCCAGTCGCCGGCGCCGCTCCAGTTACCTATCATGTCTCGTTTGTTGGTTGCCAGCGGGCCTACAAGCGCTATGGAAGCTGTCTTTTTCAGCGGCAGTGCCGCATTCTCATTCTTCAGCAGCACCATGCTTTGGCGTGCTATCTCACGGGCAGCAGTAATATACTCCGGCTTCATAAGGGTTGCTTTTGCACGAGCTTCGTTCACATAGCGGTATGGATCCTGGAACAAGCCTAGCTTATACTTTGCTTCCAGAATGCGACGAGCTGCTTTCGTTACGGCCTCCTCGGAGAGCTTGCCCTCTTTTACCAGCTGGGCCACATTTCTAAGGTAAACCTCGCCAACCATATCCATGTCTGATCCGGCTTTTAAGGCCAGCGCACCAACCTCCGCTTCGGTTCCCAAGCCATGTGGAACCAGCTCATTGATGGCTGTATAGTCAGTTACCACAAAACCATCGAAGCCCCACTTGTCCCGTAGCAGCTCTGTGAGCAGCCACTTGTTGGCACTGGCCGGCACCCCGTTGATCTCGTTAAAAGCAGTCATCACACTGCCTGCCCCGGCATCGATGGCAGCTTTGTAAGGGGCCAGGTATTCATTGAACATGCGGTTCATGCTCATATCTACCGTATGATAATCGCGGCCTGCTTCAGGCGCACCATAAAGTGCAAAGTGCTTAACAGTTGCCATTACCGTGTTTTCTTTCGTCAAGTCGTCGCCCTGGTAGCCTCGCACCATGGCTGCAGCCACCTTGCTCCCCAGGTAGGGGTCCTCTCCGGCGCCCTCTGTTATGCGTCCCCAGCGCGGGTCGCGTGAAATATCTACCATGGGCGAAAAAACCCAGTTCAGGCCATCGGCACTTGCTTCGTCTGCGGCAATGCAAGCACTGCGTTGAATGGCCTCCATATCCCAGCTTGCTGCCAGCCCCAGTGGCATCGGGAAGATGGTACGGTGCCCGTGGATAACATCATACCCAAACAGCAGCGGAATTTTCAGGCGGGTATTATTGATGGCTAGCTCCTGTAATTTTTTGGCAGCAACGGGTGTGAAGGTATTGAATACGCCACCCACATTCCCGTTGCGGATATTCTCATCCACGTTCTCGCTCACCACCGGACCCGTAACATCAAAGCCAACCGCCACCAGGTTCAGCTGGCCTATTTTTTCCTCCAGGGTCATTTTGCTGAGCAGGTCATTCACAAACTGGTTCATCTTCTGCTCGTTTACAGCAACCCCCTGTGTTTGCGCAGGCTTGGCTTGTTGTGCTGTACTACATTGCGTGCCCATCAGCCCAATTGTTATCAGCAGCGCGGTGCGTATGATTCGCTTCATAAGTCCTTTTTGTTTGAGAGTTCAAGTATAATATTATGTTTATAGCCTAAGCTAAATTTTGTTTTCTTTGCCCGGAGCATACCAGATATGCTATTCTACTTTAACAACTTTTGCTCTTGCAGAGACTCCGTTTTCATTAAAAGCCTCTACCGTAAAGTAATAGGACTGGCCGACAGATAAGCTTTTCAGGTCAAGCGAATTTTCTCCATAAACCATCCAGGAGCTGTACAGCTTATCAGGGGCAATACCCCAAAGCACATTATACCCCTGCGCATTAGGCTGCTTCTCCCAGCTGATCATAACATCCCTGCGATCGGGGCGGCGGTTTACTTTAAAGTTCTTAACCTGTTGTGGTACTTTGCCCTGGCCTACGCCAAATACCCGCAGACCAGAGATGGCCAGATTGGTAGTAGGTGCGTGGATGTTTTGAAAGCGGATGTAACGCACTGTTTTCGGCATAGCCAGCTCTACATAATCGTTTGGTACATCGGTGTAGTTATCGCTTCTATCCACAAGTGTTTGCCAGTCTTTACCATCTGCAGAGCCCGTGATAAGATACCTATGGTAAAGCCCGGGTACCTTGCCATAGAGGTCTGACTGATAATCGTGGTAATTCACCTGAATGGCATGCACCATCCCCGGCTTTTGGAGGTTTATCTCCACCCACTGCTGGTCGTTATTTTTTTCAGCCACCCAAAAGGACTTAATGCTCTCATCCACCATATTTTCAGGCTTGAAGTTCTGAAGCACGGAGGAGGCTTTTACCGGCTTTTGATAGGATAGCAGCATCCAGCCCGCAAAGGCACCCTCTTTTCTGGGAGTGGCTGGTGCAAAATGAGGGTAGTCGCCAAAGTAGGTGCTTACATGCATGAGGCCGTCCTTATCAAAATTGGTAGGGAACATGCTGATGCGCCGTTCCCAGTTCATGTTTACTGAAACGGTGGCTGAACCAAAATGCCAGTACTGCCCACCGGGACCTGCTACCGTACTGCCATGGCCTGCACCATTGGCAAAGCCTCCCGGCTTGTACGATACCGGATTGTTGGGGGCATAGGTGAAAGGCCCCAACGGGTTATCACTTACATATACGCCATCGCCATACACATTAAATTCTGTGCCGGGAGCGGCATACTGCAGGTAATACTTTCCCCCATGCTTCGTCATCCAGGCGCCTTCCATATAACCTGCCAGCACAGTATCGGAGTGGTTTTCGCCAAAGCGCTCCCACCCATGCTGATCTCCATGCAGCTTGAAGAGCTCAACGGTTTCTTCCGATGGTTTGAAGCGGTGCTCCTTGTCCAGCTTTTTTACCCGTAGCGGATAGGTGTTGGAGGAGCCCCAGTACATATAGGCCTGCCCGTCGTCATCAATAAAGAGCGCGGGGTCCTGCAGGTCCCATAATATAGAGGGTGTTGCTTTCCAGTCTCCTCTTTTGGGATTATCGGTATAGAGTACACTCATAGAGCCCGATGGATCTCCGGCTACGTACAGCACAGAATCTTTGTAGTTGAAGGCAGCAGGAGCATTTGAACCCTGGAAGTACCATTTCTCCGGATAGATGAACCTCCAGTTCTGCAGGTCTGTGGAGTGCCAGTAGCCCATGGAGCGGGTAACGAACATATAGTACTCGTTTCTGAACTCTACTACGGCTGGGTCGGCACCGGAGCGGTACGAAATGTCTTTGTGGGCATCGTACACTGCATACGTATAATCTATGTTGATGGGGTTGCAATACGTGCTCATGTAGGTGCTCTGTGCCTGTACTGTAGTAGAGCAAAGTACAGCCACTAAGAGCCTAAGTATGCTTTGAAAGGGGTTATTCATCTGTATTAAATTCTAATACTACAACCTGCTAACTAAAATACCAGTGTTAGTGGTGTTAGTGGTGTTAGTGGTGTTATTTATGTTATGTATATTAACAAATCTTTACCTGATGGCTGGGCTCTCAAAGCCAAGCTTCTTTAATCCTGCCTGAACTTCGGGAGCACCCATGAATAAATCCCACAGCAATCCGCTGCGCCCGTTTTCGATCATCACCACAATTGGGCCCTGATCGATGCCCAGGTAACGCTGGGGGTACCAATCATGCGCTTCGCTATAGGCATCGTAAAAACCATATTTGCCCCACACCTTATCTCCCAGGTCTTCATACAAATGCCTGATCACTTTCATGGATTCTTCAGGGGTATAGGGATAGGAAGAAAGCGCCGCTGTAGGGGAAATTACGCCTAAATCTTCGTTTGGGCTGTGCCCCGCATAGCCTCTGGGCGGTGGAGAATAGCTGGAGGTAAGTCCCCAGGCCTCTTCGCCATAGCCTTCATAATCTTTGGGATTATCGATGCAGTAGGCCCTGTGAATGAGGGTGTGGTTTTTATTGTGCAGCCAGTAATCGGCATATTGATCCTTTAGGTTGCGTGGGTCGAGGCCCAGGTAAGAGTAATGCGACCAGAACAAGGGACCCACGCTGCCTTTATTACCGTTGTGCTCCAGCGGAATCCTATAATCATATTGTTCGGCATCTGCCGCAATGTCGCCGCTTCTGGCCCATCCTTTATGGTATACCTCTGCAGGCACCCCATGTGTAGGCGATGCAGCGGCCAACACATACATAATCAGGCACTCATTGTAGCCCATTACCGGAAAATTCATAGCCCATCCATGGTTCGGCGACCAGTGCCAGTAGAGCACCTCCTCTCCATTGCGGTACCAGTCCCATTCTACACCTTCCCACAACTGCGTTATTTTTTCGGCTAGTCCCTTTTCTTCAGCATTGCCATCCCTGAAATATTCCCGTACTGTTATCAGCCCCTGCACCAGAAAAGCTGTTTCTACCAGGTCACCGCCATCGTCTTTTGGGCTGAAGGGCTTTACCTTGCCTGTTTCGCCCTGTAGCCAGTGCGGCCAGGCGCCATGAAAACGATCAGCTTTCTCCAGGGAATTTACAATCTTCTGCATCCGCTCAAACCCCTGCCTCCTGCTGATGAAGTCTCGTTCTATGCCTACCAGAATGGCCATCACGCCAAAGCCGGTGGCACCGGTGGTTACTACGTTCTGATCGTTTTGCGGATAGTCGCCATCCAGGTGTATGCGTTCACGGGCCAAACCGGAGGTAGGCTCTGCGCCATCCCAGAAATACTGAAAGGTATTTTTCTGGACCAGTGTCAGCAGTTCATCATCACTCAGAGCACTACTATCTGTAAGAGATGTGTCTGCGACATCTGTGGCGTTTGTTTGTTCGGCAGGCTGCTGACAACCCACAAAAAGCTGCCCAACAAGTAGCAGAAAAAGTATAGGGCTTGTTTTCATTTACTTTTGTTCTTGTTGTTTAAATCTTTTATCATCACCCCTCCTGCCCCAACTGGCGGTTGTGTAAAAGCAGCCAGGGCATTTGCTGTGCTTGCTGCTAAATGGCAAGTTTCATCAAACATTGCCAAGGGTTTATAAATCAACATTTTCCAACATAAACTGCTGCCGGGGATCAGTCATATATTTATTCAGGTAGGGTGAGTAGGTTTTTACTTCTATCGTTTTTGCTTTAGGATCTACAGTAACAAGCCGCAGGTATCCATTACCCCCTTGTTCCGATCCTTTCACTCCCTCCTGGTAATTTGCCAGCATCTGGTACACCTTATTTCCGTTCATGCCCTCGCTTACCAAAATACCTTCACCATCGTGCAGTACATGCCCGCTGAAAACCAACAACATGTTTGGATGCTTTTGCACCAGCTTCTCCCAGATTTGCTCCCCATCGTTTGGTGCTTTGGGTCCGGTATCTTTACCAATGCCATAGGCCTGCGGACGCCACCAGTCTTCTCCCCCCTGCCTGGTACTATCAGAATAGAGGTAAGCATGTGTATTAAGTATTACTTTGTGGTCCGGGTGCTTTTCCACTACCGCATTTGCCCGGTCCAGTACCTCATTTCTGGGGCCAAATTCCAGGGAAAGCACCAGCCAGTCATGCCCTCCGGCTTTAAACTTATGATAGGTATTGTCTACTTTATTTTCTTCGAAGGCTCCTCCAAACGTTGGCAGTTCCTGGTAGCGGCTTAGGGGCAGGTACTGGTTAAGGAGGGTAGTGTTTCGTTCGTCTGCAAATTTGCCGGGTTCACTACCCATATCATGATTTCCGGGTACAAATGTATAGGGGATCTTTCCATCCAGTAAAGCCAGGGATTGTGCTACCACCTGCCACTCTTTGTCATTATTATTCTGTGTGAGATTTCCTTGCTGCAGCACAAAAGCAAAGCTATCGGCATGGGCTGCAATCCACTTTGTCTGGGCCTCAAAAACTTCCGGATACTTCTCTGCATACGTTTGCGTATCTGGCAGTAGCACCATGGTAAATACTCTACCTCCCTTATTGCAGGAAAACAGGCCAAGACAGGCTGCTACAACTAAAAAAAAATTTATAAGCTTTAACATTTTCGGTTATTTACTAAAGCTTCAACTACACTTGCTTAATTAGCTGCTTTTCCGTCAACGGCCCCTAAATGTGTTTGTAAAATCCATACAATCATCATGTCCTTTGGTTTGCTGCTAAGTTGCCCTTACCCAAAAAAGCCTTCCTGATGACACGCTTATAATTGCTGGCTTTTATAGTAAGAGTCGAAAGCTCCGGATTTTCCACTATCCAGAGGCAACTTTTTTCAAACGTAGTATAGGCAAAAATAGACAGTGTATGCAGCTGCCTCTGTAAGTATGAGTGAACCAATAGATGAGCATGCACATTTACGGCTCAATTCTGCTATTTCCGGGTATAATTTGTGCAGGTATCTTCTAAATAGCCACTCTTTAAGCTTATCCTAAAAATACTGATTTTGTTCAGCCGTAATTGATGATAACAGGCTGATACCATGATCATTTGCCAATAACATACCTTATAGAAGGCTAGGAAAACACCAGTACTACTGCTGCGGAATGTTTGCAGTCCAGGGCCGAAACAAAGGGAATTATGAATTCAATGTGCAGAAAGAACTAAAAAAGATCAGTAATCAACAAAACATAAACTACAAAAATGGGGGGAATACTCTTTCTTAGAACGCCAAAAGCCTTAGAGGCAAGGTTATAAATATACTTCTGATCAAGTTGTAGCAAAGCCGCAATTTCATCATAAGACAAATTCTGATAGAAGCGAAGGTAGATGATTTCCCTTTGCCGGTTAGATAATCCTGCGAGGCACTTCTTGATTCTTGCTGCAGTTGCTTCTTTTTGCTGATCATCAATAAGCTCATCCAGAAAAGATGCTGTGATTCCAAGAGAAGGTTGGGCCGAGACTAAATCAAAGTCTGAAAATGTATTCTCCTTTTTTAGCTTTCGCAGCGCTCTTCTTTTAACACTGGAAAACAGGTAGAGGCGCACGGAACGTACCTTACCAAGCTTGTTTCTACTACTCCAGAGGTCGGTAAACACATCGTGAATTACATCTTCTGCCAATGATTTGTCTTTCACAACCATATAAGCGTACCTGAATAATTCGCTTACATACTTATGATAGATATGTTCATAAGCAACTTCATTTCCCCCTGAAAATTCCTGCCAGAGAGTAATGTCATCATCTAAAAAGGATGTATTCTTATAGTGAATCTGCAAAATTCCTCCCTCTTACACACAACTTAAATGTAAGAATTTTAATCTGTGCAAATTATAAAATACAGATTATTTTATTCCTCTTACTTTTAGTAATGAACAGATAAGAGAGTAGAAATGTTAACACTATACATTATAGGAAAATTTAGATAGGTCTGATGCTTTACCTGATTAAATTTATGTTAGGTTTTGTTGTATTAGCAGACTTTTCCTGCATCTTTTAAACTAACACGATACCGCATATTAATAAAATGCATAGAAACTCTCTGCAAAGTTTTAACATTTGGCTATAGGCTATTGGTAGTGTATCAGATGTAATGCTGTGAGCGGTAGTGGAATAAAAGCAAGGGGGCCTTGCGTTAGCTTTAAAGTACCACCCTTAAAGCTATGTTGCACTGTCCCACTTGCCTGTCTTACAAGATAA
>JAESGL010000479.1_pt1 | contig 17248 bp, 14 predicted proteins | sample 9269711 | NCBI WGS metagenome assembly JAESGL01 (sample SAMN14515918, study PRJNA621676) | algae metagenome | isolation source: Kastovskya adunca ATA6-11-RM4 and co-occurring heterotrophs from soil and... | place: Chile: Atacama Desert | collected 2011-06-27
CGTTCGTGATCGATCACCATACGCACCGCGCGCTCGCGGACTTCCGGCGCAAACTTGTTCGTTGTCTTGCTCATACAGGCTCCACCTTCTCAGGAGTTGGAGCCTCCGGCAAACCCGGGGCGGTTCACAGTCTCTCTTTTTGCTGCATTCCAAATCTCAAGGCGGCGGCAGTTAGGCAGCGTTGCTCCGTCGCCGACGCCCATTGAGAACCGCAAGAGCATTGAAAAGCTTGTAGCGTCTTTTGTCCCCACCACTCACCAGCTGACGAGCTTCCTGTTTAAGCTGGCCCTCATGTGCGACATAGACTTGGGTTCATTGAAAGAGCTGGATCGTGAATGCCTGAGGAACTCAGAAGGTGGTACGATAGATATATTCTACAGAAAGAACAGAAATTCTAAGAAACTCCTATCACGCACTGTCAAGGATGGAAGCTTGGAAACCCCGGGCGGATTGATCAGAGCTGTTTTGGAGATAACAGATCTAGCAAGCCAAATACTTTCGAAGCACGGACATCAAGATGCAAGAAAATTATGGCTGGGTGTTTTCAGAGGTTCTGGAGTACACGCTTGCGATTTTTTCGATACTAAGAGCCATCCTTGGGTAGCGTTTTGTGATCGCAACAAAATTACCAATGATAATGGCGACGTTCTAGATGCGATCCAGCCATCAAGATTCCGTAAGACAGTCAAAGCGGTAAAATATTTGAGAAGTGGCGGCGATGTCAACGCTATCGCTGACGACAATAGTAAAAACGTTGCCCGGGACCACTATGCAAATCTTCCAGCGCTTGCTGAGATGCACGACGAAGCTGTCGCCAGTGCTTTTAGGCGCGCTTTGTCGGATTGTGACCATCGCGTTCTGCCAGATCTATCGAATAGGGAATCGGAGGCTGAACAGCTAAGTCAAGCAACAGGCTTCAGCGTGGCCACCTGTCTCGCTGTCATTGATGGTGAAGAGGATGTCTGGCTAGCCGGCTGCTTGGACTTCTCTGCAAGTCCATATGGCGCCAAGGGAGAGGATTGCCCTACGCCATTCACCGAGTGCTTGCACTGCCCCAACAGCGTATTCACCGCCCGCAAGCTCCCCAATCTATTGCGCTTTAAAGGTATTTTATCCGATCGGCGAACTGAGGTCGGCGACGAAGAGTGGGCAGCGCTCTATGCGGAGGATTGGTATCGCTTGACCAAACAGATACTTCCCAGGTTTAGCGAGGCGCAGATTTCTGGAGCTTCGAAGATTATTCAAGGAGACAGTCTCGACGACGACCCTGAACTATTCATTCCGGCGGTGATTGGACTTTCGGCATGACTGATGGCGTGACAGAGGTGGCTGCGGCGAAGCTAGGTCTCAAAATCGATCCGTCTCTTCCCGTCATCCCGAAAAACTATCTGGACCCAGGGGAGCCTGCCGATCAGCTCAGCATCAAGGGTGACAAAGAGTGGGATCTTACTCCAGGAATCGCGAGGACAAATGTTCCAACCCATGACCGGAAAGTGAGATTCGAGGACTATCCTATTGAATATGCTGAATTAATATGGGCCTATTCATGGTTATGCATGAATTTTGATCATAGTTGCGTGGCGACTAATCTCGCCGCAGTTCCGCCGGCTAGAGTTCGCCGAGAGGCGAAGCGACTGTTGAGATACCTTCGTTTTATGAAGAACAGGGGCGTTGGCCTCGCTAACATCAGGGATTCAGATAACGACGCGTGGATGGCTCTCTTTCGGGGCCAATCGCACCCCAGCAGAGTGAGGGCCTCCTCAGTTCCGAAGCGCCTTCACATATATCGGGATTATCTCGACGTAGATATGCCTGCAGAGGGGCCTTGGAGAGATCGCGAAGCGAACGAAGTGCTTGGCAAAAGAGAGCAGACCTTCGTTAACACGACAAACCGCGTGCCGCGATCGATCATGGATCCGATGCTCAGATGGGCCCTGCTTTATGTCGATGTCGCTTTCGAAGATGTTTTGCGTATTGCCCGAGGAGATCGAGCATCTGTTATCCGTCCAACGACAGGCTGCGCCTGCATCCCCGGTACAAATGTCAGTTGGCGTTCGGACAAACATAGAGATCGCTTTCGGTATGAGCAGATACATCTATTTGTGACAGCAGCTTACATAGTCACTGCCTACTTATCCGGGATGAGGGATTGCGAAGTGCAGGCGATCAGGCGCGGTTCTGCGCGAGTGAAGCGGGATGAAGAGGGCAATCCGTATCGGCATTCGATTGTCTCGATGGCCTTTAAGCGTCAGCACGTCAGAGGCGTGATCGAGGAGTGGGTGGTTTTACCAGAGGTGCATCGCGCTTTAGAACGCGTCGAGAAAATATCCGACTTGATGCGGGAGTTAGAGCCACGGTTCTTCGAATGGCCGGACTCGGACCTGCTTTTTCGAAGGTACTCTAACGTTCGGACGAGTGTTGCGGCGATCACGATCCAGATTAATCAGTGGCTGCGAGCATTCGAGAAGCACGCGACTCTGTTGGCAAGTGATGCGATCGCTAGAGCGAAAACCAAGAAAGAGCGTGAGCACATTGCCCGCAACTATTTGATCCCGGTGCACGACTACGGCCGCCCATGGAACTGGATTAGCCGCAATTTCCGGCGCACGATTGCTTGGTACATCGCAACTGAGCCGTTTGGCGTAGTTGCAGGCAAACGGCAGTTTGGCCATGTCCAAGAGACTACCTTCCAGGGCTATGCAGGCTCTTGGAAGGCGGGATTTCGCGACGAGATTGAGGTCGCACGTCAGATCGGCAAAACGCGCGATATTGTTGAGATGTATGCTCACGTCAGAAACGGTGGAACCTTGGGCGGCCCCAAAGGGAAGGAACTCGCAGACGAGTTCAGAGCGGTTGCCGCAAAGCTCGGCGACCTCCCTGGCCAGGTTGTGGACGAGAAGCGTCTCCTTGGAATGCTCAAGAACGCTACGCGTGAAATCTACCCCGGGCTCTTGAACGACTGCTATTTCGATAGAGCGACCGCACTTTGCCTTCATCGACCGGGTTTGAAAGGTCGAGACAAGCCCTACTTCGCCCAATGCGATTGGGAGAAGTGCCCAAACAGCTGCTTCTGGGGTAAGCATCGGGCGGCGTTTCAGTCCAGCCTCGAGCATGCGCAAAGCCTCAGAAAAAGGCCTAAGCTATCCAAGAACCAACGGACCGCACTTGACGTGGTGATAGCAAAGTACCGCTCATCACTGAGCAGGGCAGAGCATGCCTGTTAAAAGTGCGAACTCGGAAGCTGTCCGCGCCGCTGTGCAGCGCATCCTTGACGGCGATCCGCTTCGCGCGCCGAATTGTGATTTGCTCGATGCCAATCTTGTTTTGGAAGCTGGGGTGTCAAGAGCCACCCTGTATCGCTGTGAGGAACCCATGATCACGTGGCGGCTGGCCAAGGAAGCTGCGGCTGCGGAAGCTATTAAAGCCCTTGGCGCTCGAAAGGTCGAGGACCCCTCACTGGACCTTACTGATGAGCTACTCTGGAACACCGCTCGGATTGACTACGCTGCATTCCACAAGATGCCTGAGGAAATCCAGTTGGCCTGGGTGGACATGAAGACTGCGGTGCCATGGCGCTCTAGGCGGGAGCATGTCGGGTACAACGCAGATCAGGTGATCGAAACACTCGTCAATCAGTTGTTCGGGGCGACACTTGCACTACGCCGGGCACACGAGACAATCGAAGCGCTAACGGAGCAGGTCAACAAGTTGGGCGGAAACATCGTCCCGATCCGGCCAACTCAAGGCGGACCTGAGACGTCGGGCTAATTTCCCAGGTGAGGGAGCCCGGCGCTGAGCGCCGGGTCCATGCCTCCTATTGAGTGTCAGGCTCGGGCAGGATCAGCGCTGCGCGGACGGGAAAGCTCCGCGCAGATCCTGCCTTCCGCAGAAGGTCCTGCTTCTCGGCTATCATACAGGTAAGTTCTACGCGGTGTAAATGTGACAGAAAGTTTGAGACTGCATCTGATCTTCGCGGAGAACCCAGATGCGCCATGCTGACCTCGCCCGGTCGCGCCTTCAGGCCGCCACCGACCAAGGCCGCCATCGATGCGCTATGATGCGGATTACGAAATGGCCGGGCGCGGCTGATCCGCCCGCCCTCCAGCGTGCCGGCAACACTGGCGACCATCGATGTTTCCAGCGCCTCGGTCGGCGTCAGCGCGGGCAATATGCCCGGCAGGCAGCTCGCCATCAGCGACTTGCCTGCCCCCGGCGGCCCGACCATCAGCAGATTATGGCCGCCGGCCGCCGCGATCTCCAGCGCGCGCTTGGCGCTTTCCTGCCCCTTCACCTGGCGCAGGTCAGCGGCCCGCATCGGCGGCTCGACCGCGCCGGGCTGGGGCGGCGACAATGCCGCCGTGCCCTTGAAATGATTGAGCAGGCTGAGAAGATCGGGCGTCGCGACGACTTCCACCTGCCCCGCCCAGGCGGCCTCGCTCCCCTGTGCGGCCGGACAGACCAGCCCCAGATCCTGTTCGCCGGCATGCAGCGCGGCCAGCAGCACGCCGGGTGACGGCGCGGTGCGCCCGTCCAGCCCCAGTTCGCCGACGACGATATAGCCCGCCAGCGTCTCGGCATCGATCACCCCCATCGCGCCCAGCAGCGCGATCGCGATCGGCAGGTCGAAATGCGATCCTTCCTTGGGCAGGTCGGCGGGGGAAAGATTGACGGTGATCCGCTTGGGCGGCAGCGACAGGCCGATCGCGGCGATCGCATTGCGCACCCGCTCGCGGCTTTCGGCCACCGCCTTGTCGGGCAGACCAACGACGATGAAGGCCGGCAATCCCGGAACAAGCTGGCACTGCACTTCGACCGTGCGCGCTTCCAGGCCCAGATAGGCCACCGTCGAAACCGTCGCTACCAAAGGCCCCGCCCCCTTCTTCCCCCATGAAGGCGGCCGATCGCTTGTTCCTGTTAGTCCTGCGCGTCCGGCCGTCCCTTGAATCCCTGCGCCACGACATACCATTCTACGCTGCCCTTGCGGCTCGCCGGCGGCTTTGCATGCTTGATCGTGGTAAAATGCTTCTTGAGCACCGCCAGCAGCTCCGCGTCGGTGCCACCGGCAAAGACCTTGGCGACGAAGGTGCCGCCCTTGCGCAGATTCTGCACGGCGAAATCGGCGGCCGCCTCGACCAGCCCCATGGTGCGCAGATGGTCGGTCTGGGCATGGCCCACCGTATTGGCCGCCATGTCGGAGATCACCAGGTCCGGCTCCTGCCCCAGCGCCTCGCGCAGCAGGTCGGGCGCCTTGTCGTCCATGAAGTCCATTTCGAACAGGGTGACGCCGGGAATCGGATCGACCGGCAGCAGGTCGATGCCGACCACCGCCGCCTTGGGCGCCATCTTGCGGATCACCTGTGCCCAGCCGCCCGGTGCCACACCCAGGTCGACGACCGCGCGCGATCCCTTCACGAAATGGAATTTCTCGTCCAGCTCGATCAGCTTGAAGGCGGCGCGGCTGCGCCAGCCTTCCTGCTTGGCCTTGTGGACATAGGGATCGTTAAGGTGCCGCTCCAGCCAGCGCACCGACTGCGCCGTGCGCCCCTTGGCGGATTTCACCCGCACCTTGCCTGCGCCAGAACCCCTCACGTCGTTGCTCCATGGCGGTCCATCAGGCCGCGCAATATGCCCTCGCGAATGCCGCGGTCGGCGACGCCCAGTCGCTCGGCCGGCCAGATGTCGAGGATCGATTCCAAAATGGCACAGCCCGCGACCACCAGGTCGGCGCGCTCCGTGCCGATGCAGGGCAATCGCTGCCGATCCGCCAGCGCCATGGTCGACAGCCGTTCGGAAATCGCGCGCATCGAACTGCTCGGCACGATCAGCCCGTCGATCGCCTGCCTGTCATAGCGCGGCAGGTCAAGGTGCAGGCTGGCCAAAGTCGTCACCGTGCCCGACGTGCCCAGCAGCCTGATGCCGGCTTCCCCCTGCGGCAGGCGACGGGCGAGCGGCGCGAACGCCTCGGCCACGCGCGCGCGCATCCGGCCATAGGCGGCCAGCCGCTCGGTCGGATTGGCATGGTCGAACAATTCGCTCTCGGTCAGCGACACGACGCCCCAGGGCGCACTGACCCAATCGACGATGCGCGGCGCACCGTCGCAATGGGAATCGACCAGCACCAGTTCGGTCGATCCACCGCCAATATCGAAGATCAGCGCCGGGCCATTGCCCTCTTCCAGCAGCGCATGGCACCCCAGCACCGCCAGCCGCGCCTCTTCCTGTGCGCTGATGATGTCGAGCGCGATCCCGGTCTCGCGATAGACGCGCTGGATGAATTCGGCGCCGTTGCTCGCCCGCCGACAGGCCTCGGTCGCCACCGACCGTGCCAGCGTCACATGGCGGCGGCGCAGCTTGTCGGCACAGACCGACAGCGCAGCGATGGCCCGGTCGATCGCCGCATCGCTGATCCGCCCGGTGGCCGCCAGCCCCTCGCCCAGACGCACGATCCGGGAAAAGGCATCGACCACGATGAAACCGTCCGATGACGGCTTGGCGATCAGCAGACGACAATTATTGGTACCCAGATCGATTGCCGCATAGGATCGGCGGTCACGCGCCGTGTAGGGATAAAGGCCCCGTTGCTTCGACGGGGGCGTAATGGCCGCAGCCTTGCTCCCATTACCCGAACCGGAACGGGCGGACTTGCCCGAAACGCGGCCAACCGAGCCGGAACTCTGCGGCGATGGGCGGCTATGCTGCACCAAGGCCGTATCTCACTTCATCAATCGCCGATCGCGCAAATCCGATCGGAACTTGCCTTCATGCTTAAGCGGAACCGTTCGCTTCCGCAAGTGGGCGGGAAACAAGCCGAAAATCCCCGGCATTTCTTCAACCCATTACATTTGCATAAATTACATAATCGATATCGTTAACATAGAAAACGGCATGACCGCCGGATCAGTCAATCAACGCTGGATATTCATAACGCAAAGATAACATTGTGTCTTTTTGGATACATGACAGAAACTTTCATTTTTGGGTAATTGTCTTGCGCTTGATAGCTGCATAGCCTCGCCAACGGTCTTTGGGGAGTTAACATCATGCGCATTCGTAAGAATGGCGCGGGCCTGTTGGCACGCGCCGGTCGTTCTGCCCTTTTGGCATCGGCCGCTCTGTCCGCTCTGAGCATCGCACCGGCAGCCCATGCCGTCGTGCCGAACGACAATAATACGCCGGCCGACATCGTCGATGGCACCGATGTGAACGGCGTCGGCATCATGTATCGCGCCGACGGCTATGTCTGCACCGGCACGCTGATCAATCCGCGCACCGTCATTTTCGCCGCCCACTGCGTCAATGATTATGACCCCAGCACCTACAGCACGGTGAATGACGGCATTCCGGTCGCCTTCGCCTTCCAGAGCAACGCCCGCCCCGGCCTCGTCAACTGGATCAACAACGGCTATCGCACCAACACCGCGCTCAGCGTCTACAACGTCAACAATATCGCCTATAATCCGGACTCGCTCGATCCGCCGGCGCTCAGCTTCCTCTATGGCGACACGGCGATGGCCACGCTCGACACGCCGGCCAGCGACGTGCCGACCTGGGCGATGCTCTTTTCCGCCCTGCCCGCGCCGGAAAGCATCAGCGACACGACCGGCACCGGCTATCATGTGACGATCACCGGCTATGGCCGCAGCGGCAGCGGCACCACCGGCAACAGCTATGGCATCGATTATCGCCGCAAGGTGGCCGAGAATTTCCTCGGCATGCTCGGTTCGCTCGACGATATCGACATCTTCCTGTTCGGCGAAGGCGGTGGCTATACCCAAAATCTCTACCAGACCGACTTCGACGATCCGACCCGGACCAACGAATTCGACTTCAACGTCTTCAAGGACGATGCGCTTCCCAATGAAGGCAATACCGCTGGCGGCGATTCCGGCGGCCCGCTGATCCTCGACCAGACCTTCGACCAGAAGGTGGTGCTGGGCGTCCTGTCGGGCGGCAGCCGCTACTTCCTGGAACAGCCGCAAAGCGCCTATGGCGGCTCCGCCTTCTATCAGCCGCTCTATCTCTTCTGGGACTGGATCGCGCAGAATAATCCCTATCGCTACGCCACTGCCAAGGCCGGCGACGGCAAATGGAGCGACGCCAGCCACTGGGTGACGGCGCTCGATCCCAATTACATGATCATCGACAGCAACGGATCGTTGGTGAACGGCGTGCCGACCACGCCCGGCGCCGGCGCCTTTGGCGAGGATGATGCGCAGAAGTTCGGCCAGGTCTGCTACCAGCCCAATGATGGCTCGGACGACGCCTGTTACGACGTCGGCACCGACACGCTGCTGATCAATGGCGAGCCGGTCGAGGCGACCGACGCGACCACCACCAGCGGCAGCAAGACCGTCGCCGACAACAAGGGCAAGGTCGAGATCGCCGAGCGCAGCCCGTCCAATGGTGCCGCCAGGCTGGCGGACGAGGCCATCGTGGAGGCCCAGGCGGAGGGCGATGCCGTCCTGCCCGCCGCGACCCTGGCCAACGGTCTGCCCGGCGCCACCAATTTCGTGCCGAACAATATCGACCCTGTCGCTGCGCAGGGCGTCGTCGGTCGCTATTATGACGTCACGCTCAGCGCCGCCGGCAAGACCACGCTCGACATCGACGCCACCGTCGATCGCTTCACCATCTCGGGCACCGGCTCGACGCTCGACGTGACCAGCGCCGGATCGCTCACCAGCCTGATGGACATCAATCATCTCGCCGGCGTGGTGAATGTCGATGGCGCGGTCGAAACACCGGGCGACTATCTGCTGCTCTCGGGCCTGCTCTCGGGCAAAGGCACGCTGCGCACCCCCTATTTCACCAACATCATGGGCGTGGTCGCGCCTGGCGGCATCGGCACCATCGGCACGCTCACGGTCGAGGGTAATGCCATCCTCTCCTCGGGCAGCACGCTGCATGTCGACCTTGGCAGCAGCGGTTCCGATCTGCTCGCGGTCAAGGCCACCGATGATGTCGAAGGCATCGCGGCGGTCGATGGCAAGGTCGTCTTCGGCGCGGCGACCGGCGCCAAGCTGCGCTATGGCAGCCGCTACACCTTCCTGACTGCCGAAGGCGGCGTCGAAGGCACGTTCGACACACCGACCAACATCAGCGCCATCCTGAAGCCCGTGCTGACCTATGGCGCCAACAGCGTCAGCGTCACGATCGATGCCGGCACCTATGCCGGCGTCGTCAATGGCGGCTCGCAGGTGCAGACCAGCTTTGCCCGCCTGCTCGATCAGAACCGCGCCCTCTACGGCAATTATGCCACCCTCTATGGCGAGGCCGACCTGCTGAGCGTCGCCGCGATCCAGGCGTCGCTCGAAGCCATGGCGCCGCGCACCGAAGCGCTCCGCACCTCCATGTCCGAAGTGCTGAACGACAATATGGCCCGCTTCTATCGCGATCGCCTGGCACGCGTCAGCGGCGGCAGCATGGGCGGCACGCTGACCATGACCGGGCAGCCGCTCCAACTCGCCGCGCTCAGCATGAACAATCTGAACCTGGGCATGGATCAGGGCGGCGGCAACGAAACCGTCACCCAGGAAAATGCCCTGCCTGAAGACGTCAGCGCCTTCATCGCCGGCGGCTATATCGACGGCAAGAGCGATCAGATGCGGGGCGCCATCACCACCGGCCGCGACAAGTTCGACGGCTGGTATGGTGCGGCCGGCATCGAAAAGATGATCGGCGACGATGCCGTGATCGGCCTGGCCGCCTCCTTCAGCGAGCTCAAGGGCAATACCGGCATCGGCGACACCGCCCGTGCCCGCCTGTACCAGGCCACCGTCTATGGCAATTGGGATCTGGGCGGCGTGGTTCTGGATGGCGTCGGCAGTGCCGGCACCCTCACCAGCAAGACCAAGCGTGCCTTCGCGGTCGGCACCACCCCCTACACGCTGCGCGGCAGCGACCAGCAGCTGGCCCTGTCGGGTGAGATCGGCATCGGCGCGCCGCTGGGTGGCGACGCCTTCACCATCACGCCGCGCGCCTCCCTGCGCGGCGCCTATATCAGCGGCGGCAACCTCGCTGAATATGGCGGCGACACCGCGCTGGTGATCCATCGCCATGCGATCCAGAGCGCGCAGGGTCGCCTGGGGGCCACGGCGAAGATCGATGTCGGCGGGTTCAAGCCTTATCTGACCGCCAATTATGTCCATGAGTTCCGCGACCAGCCGGCCTATTTCCTGGCCAATTTCGTCGGCGGCACCGGATCGCTCGCGCCCTTCGCGCTGGGTGGCTCGGACAAGAATTGGGGCGAAGTGGGCGGCGGCCTGACCCTCAGCACCGGCAATGTCGACATCAGCCTGTCGGCCGACACCACCGCCTGGCGCGGCAACCTCAGCTATCAGAGCTATCGCGCCGCGCTCAAATTCCGCTTCTGACAGCAGCTCCCCGGCAACAGAAGCATTGGGCCGTCCCGCATGGGGCGGCCCATTTTTTTGCGGGCAGCCCCCTCCGGCCAATTACCGATTGCCTCTGCGCCTCTCCACTCGGACAAATGCAGCATGAAAGACCATGGCCCGCCCCTGTCCCGCCGGCACATGCTGTCGCTGACGGCGGGCGCCATCCCGGCCCTGTCCTGCGCGCCCGGCCTGGCCGTCGCGCCGCCTTCCGGTCTCGACGCCATCGCCCGCAGCCGGGGCCTGCGCTTTGGCACCGCCGTATCGCCCACCCATCTGGATGATCCGGCCTTTGCCCAGTTGATCGTCCGGGAATGTTCGGTGCTGACCGCCGAGAATAATTTCAAATGGAAATATCTCGAAGCCAAGGAGGGACAGCGCAACCCGGCAAAGGCGTTGCGCGTCCTGCGCTTCGCCAGCCGCCATCGCATGTCGCCGCGGGGCCATACGTTCGTCTGGAATCAGGATGATCGGGTGCCCGGCTGGCTGATCGCCAATGAGGCGGCGCTGGCACAGAAGGGGGGCGCGCCGCTCATCGCCCTGATGAACGATCATGCCCGCTATCTTGCCACTACCTTCCCCCAGATCGAATCATGGGACTGCGTGAACGAGGCGTTCGTCGTCCAGAGCGGACAATTGAAGAACTCGATCTACACCCGCATCCTCGGCATGGGCTTCTTCGACCTCGCCTTTCAACTGATGGCGCAATATGCCCCCCATGCGCAGCGCGTCTATAATGGCAATATGAGCTGGGAGCAAAATCCCGATCATCGCGACGCCGTGCTGCGCGTGCTGGAACAGGCGCTCAAGCGCGGCGTCCCGGTCGATGCCATCGGCATACAGAGCCATCTGGGCAATACGCTCGGCCGCGGCCGCGACGAACGGGCCTGGAATCGCTTCCTTGCCGAACTGGACGCCATGGGCATGACGGTGCTGGTCACCGAACTGGATTGCGCCGACCGCCATCTGAGCGACCAGGAGCCGGCCAGACGCGATGCCGAAATCGCCGCCTTTGTGAAGGGCTATCTCGACATCACGCTCAGCCATCGCAATGTCTCCCAGATCATCTGCTGGGGCCTCAGCGATCGCTATTCCAATCTCAATCGCGACAGCTATCCGCCCCGGAGGCGCCGGTCCGACGGCCTGCCCATGCGCGGCAACCCCTTTGACGATGCCCTGCGACCCAAACCCCTTTATGATGCGATCGCCGCCGCCCTCGCCGCCTGTCCGGTGCGATGATCGGGCGGACCGCTGGACAGGATCAGCGACCCTATTAGGGTAGGGTGATCGACAGACAGGGGCCAGGCCGATGCATCCGGTGGAATTGTTCGAACTGCTGGTGGCCATGCTGCTGGCGATCATCGCGCTTCATTATGCCGCGCATCGGCTGGGTCTGCCGCCGGCGGTCGCCTTGCTGACCGGCGGCACCTTGCTCGCCTTCGTGCCCGGCCTGCCGGTCATCTCGCTTGACCCCGAACTGGTGCTGGTGATCTTCCTGCCGCCGCTGCTGATGGACGGCGCCTGGTTCATTGCGCTGGGCCATCTGCGCCGCCACCTGATCGGCATCATGTCATTGGCGATCGGCGCGGTGATCTTCACTACCCTCGTTGTGGCCGCCGTCGCCCATGCCCTGATGCCGTCCCTGCCTTGGGCCGCCTGCGCCGCGCTGGGCGCGATCGTATCGCCGCCCGATGCCATTGCCGCGCGCGCCGTGCTGCAACGCGTTCATCTCCCGCGCCGCCTGTCGGTCCTGCTGGAGGGCGAGAGCCTGTTCAACGACGCCAGCGGCCTGGTCCTCTTCCGCTTCGCCATCGCCGCCGTCGCCACCGGCAGCTTCAGCGCGGTCGCGGGCCTCGAAAGCTTCATCCTGCTCGCCGTCGGCGGCCTGATCGTCGGCGGCGCGATCGGCGCCATCTGGGTGCTGCTGGTCCGGCGGCTGGGTGACGATTATCTGATGATCGCCTCTTCCATGCTGGTGCCCTGGTCAGCCTATCTGCTGGGCGAAGCCTTCCATGTTTCCGGCGTCATCGCCACCGTCGCCGCCGGCCTCATCTGCGGCTGGTATCAGCATATCGTCTGGTCCGCATCGGTGCGGATGCGCGGCACCGCCTTCTGGGCAGTGATGATCTTCCTCATGGAAGCGACCGTGTTCATGCTGATCGGCTCGTCGCTGCGCGGCGTGGTCGACCGGGTCGGCGGCTTTGCCGTCGTGCTCGACAATATGGCGGTGCCCGTGCTGCTCATCCTGCTCGCCCTCACCGCAGCCCGCTTCGTCTGGGTATTCGGCTCGGACGCCATCATCATGTTGCTGCGCGCGATGGGCCTGCGCCGCTACAGCCCGGTCGGCCCGCGCGGCGCCACCGTGCTCGGCTGGGCCGGCATGCGCGGCGTGGTGACGCTGGCGGTCGCACTCTCCGTGCCGGAGGGCTTTCCGGGGCGCGACTTCCTGCTGGTCGCGGCCTTTGGCGTGATCCTCGGCACCGTCCTGATCCAGGGCACGACGCTCGGCCTGCTGATCCGCTGGGCGGGCCTCTCCGACCCGATTCATGATCGCCCCCGCCTCAGCATGAGCGATGCCGAAGCCGCCATCGCCAGGGTCCAGGCCGTGCGCGTCGAACAGCTCGCCTATGACGAGGCCGGCGAACTCATCCACCCGCAACTGCTCGAACGCTATCAGCGCCGCGCCGTCCTCTCGAAAAACTATGCCGGGCAGGAAGACCAGTTCGCCGACCGGCTCCACGCCCATTTCGACCTGGTGCTGGAGGCGATCGCCGCCGGCCGCGCCGAACTGCTGCGCCTGCACCGCGCCGGCGACATTGACGAACATGTGCTGCAGGAACTGGAACGTGACCTCGACCTGGAGGAACTGACCGCCTGGTCGATGAAGTCGTAATCCGCATGGAAGCCCGTTTGCGCGACCTGCTGAACGCCGATCCCTGGCGCATGGCGATCCTGCATCTGCTCCGCTCGCTCGACCTGCCCGATGGCTGGGTCGCCGCCGGCTTCGTGCGCGATGCGATCTGGGACCATCTGCACGGCCACGCCCCGTCGATCCCCATCGGCGATATCGACATCATCTGGTTCGATCCCGCCCGGACCGATCCTGCGCTCGACCGGCAGATCGAGCGGCAACTGGCCGCGCTGCGCCCGGACATCGACTGGTCGGTCAAGAATCAGGCGCGGATGCACCTGCGCAATCGGGACGCTCCTTATGCCGATGCTGCCGACGCGATGCGCCACTGGACCGAGACGGCGACCGCCATCGGCGTCCGTCTGACGCCCGACGACCGGCTGGAGGTCAACGCCCCCTTCGGCCTTGATGATCTGTTCGGCTTGCGGCTGGTGCCCGGCCCGGCCTTTCTCGGCGCCAGGCGGCCGATCTTCGATGCGCGGGTGTGCGCCAAGCGGTGGCTGGCGCGTTATCCCCGGCTCCGGCCCGGCTGATCAGAGCGGCAGCAGCGCGCCCACGATCCAGCGTTCCTCGGCGCGCAGCACGCCCCAGGCACGGGCGGCGGCGCGGCTGTCCATCGCCTCGACGCCGATGCCGCGCGCTTCCAGCTCCCGCACGAAGGCGCGGGGCGGCTGTTGCAACCCGCTGCCCGTGCCCAGCAGCAGGAATTCGGGCTTCAGTTCCAGATGGTCGAACAGGTCGCCCAGCGCCGCGACGCTCATCGCCGACACCGCCGGCGCCTGCATCCAGGCCAATGCCCGGACGGGGCTGAGCAACAGCCCGTCCGGGAAGACATCGTCCTTCACCCGGAAGCCCCGCCCCTGGAAGCCGGTGACGATCGGACCCTGGCCGCTATCGTCGCGGCGCAGCTCGATTCCGGTGTGACGGTCGCTCAGGGCTGGGCTCCGTCGCGCGGGCCCATGCGCTCGGCCTGGGCGGCGATGCCGCCCTTCTTGGCCTTCTTCTCGGCCGTCTGCGGGCTCAGGCCCAGCGTGATCAGCAGCGAGGAGGAGACATAGACCGACGAATAGGTGCCGACGATGATGCCCAGCATCATGGCCGCGGTGAAGCCACGCAGCACATGGCCGCCCAGCAGCAGCAGCGCGCCCAGCGCCAGCAGGATGGTGACCGAGGTCATGACCGTGCGCGGCAGCGTCTCGTTGACCGACAGGTCGATCAGCGACTTCATGTCCATCTTGCGATATTTGCGCATATTCTCGCGGATACGGTCGTCGATCACCATCTTGTCGTTGATCGAATAGCCCACGATGGTCAGCACGGCGGCGATGATGTTGAGGTCGAACTCCAGCTGCGTGACCGCGAAGAAGCCCAGCGTCATCAGCACGTCGTGGACGATCGCGACGAAGGTCGACACGCCGAACTGCCATTCGTAGCGGAACCAGGAGAAGATCGCGATGCCGATGATCGCCAGCACGACCGCCAGCACGCCATTCTGGATCAGTTCGCCCGACACCTTGCCCGACACCGTGTCATAGCGCGAGAAGGTGACGCCGGGGAACTGCGCCTCCATCGCCTTGCGGGTCTTTTCGACCACGGCATTGGCGGCGCCGGCGCCGCCCTGTTCGGGCAGCGGCAGGCGGATCTGCACCGTCTTGGGATCGCCGAACTGCTGCAGCGAGCTTTCGCCCACGCGCAGCCCCGCGATCGTGTCGCGGACCTTGTCGGTCTCGACCGCCTGCGGGAACTTCGCCTCGATCATCAGGCCGCCGACAAAGTCGACGCCCAGGTTCAGGCCCTTGTAGAAGGTCGCGCCGACCGCCAGCACGGTCAGCAGCAGCGTCAGGCCAAAGGCCCAGTGGCGCAGCTTGACGAAGCCGATATTGGTGTTGTCGGGGACGAGCTTGAGAAGTTTCATGGGTTGTTCCTCCCGCCCCTCTTAAATGTGGATGTCCGTGGGACGAGTGCGACGCACCCAGCCCGAGACGAGAACGCGCGTGAAGGTCACGGCGGTGAACACGCTGGTCGCGATACCGATCAGCAGCACGATGGCGAAGCCCTTGACCGGGCCGGAGCCCAGCGCGAGCATGATGCCACCGGCGATCGCGTGGGTCACGTTCGCTTCGAAGATGGTGCGGCTGGCTTCCTTATAGCCGAACTCGATCGCCTGCACGACCCCGCGCCCGCGTCGCCGCTCTTCGCGAATACGCTCATAGATCAGCACGTTGGCGTCGACCGCGGTGCCGATCGTCAGCACGAAGCCCGCAATGCCCGGCAAGGTCAGCGTCGCGCCCAAAATGCCCATCACGCCCAGGATCACCAGCACGTTGATCGCCACGGCCAGGTTCGCATACATGCCGAACCGGCCATAGCTCACGAACATGAAGGCAGCGACGGCGACGACCGCGACGATCGACGCGACCAGGCCGGCGCGGATCGAATCGGCGCCCAGGCCCGGACCGACGGTGCGTTCCTCGACCACGACGAAGTTGACCGGCAGCTTGCCCGACCGCAGCGCAATCGCCAGCTGGTTGGCACCCTCGACGGTGAAGCTGCCCGAAATCGTCGCCGACCCGCCCAGGATCGGCTCATTGATGTTCGGCGCCGACAGCACCTTGCCATCCAGGATGATGGCGAAGGGGCGGTTGACATTCTGCGACGTCACCTTGGCGAACTTGTTGCCGCCCGATCCGTTGAAGCGGATGGTGACATTGGGTTCGTTGGTCTGCTGGTCATAGGTCTGCTGCGCGTCGGTCAGCTCCTCGCCCGACACCATCACCTGGCGGTGGACGGCGATCATCGGCGGCCCGGCCGGATTGGTCGGATAGGGCAGGACTTCGCTGCCCACCGGCGCGCGGCCCTGAGCCACCTCGCTCGGATTGGCGCTCATATCGACCAGCTTGAATTCCAGCTTCGCGGTCTGGCCCAGCAGCGCCTTCAGCGCCTTGGGATCCTGCAGGCCAGGCACCTGCACGACGATGCGGTTGGCGCCCTGCTGCTGGATGGTCGGCTCGCGCGTGCCCATTTCGTCGATGCGCTTGCGGATGACTTCGGTCGCGACCTGCATCGCGCTCTTCACCGCATTGTCGATTCCCGCCTGGGTCGGCGTGATGACGATGGTGGAGCTGTTGACCACCTCGACATTGAAGTCGCGCTGGCCGGTCAGGCCCGCACCCTGGGTCAGCGGGCGAATGCGCTCGACGGCGGCATCCACTTCGCTGGGGTTGCGGACCATGAAGCTGAGCTTCCCGTCACGGCTGGAAATATCGCCGATCGCGATCTTCGTCTCGCCCCGGCGCAGTTCCGTGCGGACCTGCTCCTCCATATTGGCGAGCCGCTGCTTGGCCACATCCTGGGTCGACGCTTCCAGCAGCAGATGGCTGCCGCCGGCAAGGTCGAGGCCCAGATTGACCCGCGTCTGCATGAAGGGGGGCAGCTTCGCCACCGTCGAATCGGGCAGGAAGCTCGGGACGGCGCAGAAGATGCCGATGATCAGCGGCAACAGGATGCCGGCGATGGCCCAGCGCGAGAAGTTCAGCATGGTTGGATCAGTCGTTCGCGGGCTTGGCGGTGGTCGGGTCGATCACGTCGGCCAGGGTCGACTTGACCGCCTTGACCTTCATGTTCGGCGCCAGCTCGATATCGACATAGATGTCGTCGACGCGCGCGACCTTGCCGACCAGGCCACCGCCGGTCACGACCTGATCGCCCTTCTTCACGGCGTCGATCTTGCCCTTATGCTCCTTCATCTTCTTCTGCTGCGGACGGATCAGCAGGAAGTAGAAGACGACGAAGATGAGGACCAGCGGTGCCATCTGCACCAGGATACCGGCGCCGGAGGCTTGCCCGCCCGCGGTCTGGGCAAAGGCTGGAGTAATGAACATGGTGGGACTTTCGCCTTGTTTTTCGGTCTCCCCAACCCGCAGGGCGCGGGCATGGGATCAAGCGC
>JAESGL010000480.1_pt1 | contig 17210 bp, 16 predicted proteins | sample 9269711 | NCBI WGS metagenome assembly JAESGL01 (sample SAMN14515918, study PRJNA621676) | algae metagenome | isolation source: Kastovskya adunca ATA6-11-RM4 and co-occurring heterotrophs from soil and... | place: Chile: Atacama Desert | collected 2011-06-27
CGGTGAGCAGGGGCGTCGCGATATTGTAGGGCAAGTTGGCGATGATCCGGGTGGGGCCCTCCGCGAGAAGGCCATAGTCGACCTCCATGGCATCCCCGCTGATCACGGTCAGCCGCCCTGGATAGGCTTCAGAGATCTGCGCCAATGCCGGTAGCGCACGCGCATCCCGCTCGATGGCGATCACTTCCTTTGCGCCCTCCGACAGCAAGGCGCGCGTGAGCCCACCTGGGCCCGGGCCAACTTCGATGACCCGCACTCCCTCTAGCGATCCACCCACCCGGGCGATACGGGCAGTCAGATTCAGATCGAGCAGGAAGTTCTGCCCGAGCTCTTTTTTTGCCCTTAGGCCGTGCTCGGCAATTACCTCACGCAGGGGTGGCAGGTCGTCGATTTGGCTCATGCGGCACGCGTCATGGCATCGGCGATCTCAATGGCGGCAAGGAAGCTCTTGGGCGAGGCGCGCCCGGTTCCTGCCAGGTCAAAGGCGGTCCCGTGGTCGGGTGAGGTCCGAACGATGGGCAGTCCCAGCGTCAGGTTGACGGCTTCTTCGAAGGCTATCGTCTTGATCGGGATTAATGCCTGGTCGTGATACATGGCAATGACTGCGTCGTAGCGCGCCCAATGCGTGGGATAGAACAGCGTGTCTGCAGGCAAGGGACCTTCGGCGGCGATACCTTCCGCCTGCACGTCCGCGACCGCCGGATGAATGATCTCTTGCTCTTCCCGACCGATCGTTCCGGCTTCCCCGGCGTGGGGGTTGAGCCCGGCGACGGCAATCTGAGGGGCGCTAATCCGGAAGTGCTGGACGAGATCGTGGTGGACGACCCGGATAGTCTGGGCGATGAGCTCGCGGGACAGCAGCCCAGGCACGTCGTGGAGTGGGACATGAATGGTCACAGGCACAGCTCGTAGCCCGCCATGGGCCAGCATCATCACAGGCAACGGGGTCTTGCCGTCGCGGGTGCAAAGCTCAGCCAGATATTCAGTATGTCCGGGATGATTGAACCCAGCTTTGTAGAGCACCGCTTTGTGGATAGGAGCGGTCACAAGCCCCCGACACGCGCCAGCTAAGGTCGCCTGCACCGCGGCAGCGATCGACTTGATAACGACGTCGCCTGCCCCCTCGCTTGCCAGACCCGGCTGATCCGGCACTGAGCCTTCGATGGGATAGACCGGCAGTGCCCGCTCAAAAAGTGCTGCTGCCTCCGCCGGCTGCGCCGCCTCGGCCCCGATCTCTAGGCCCAGCCGAGTAGCGCGCGCGCGCAGGAAGTCCAGATGGCCATAGACGATGAAGCGCGGCAAAGTAAGCTCACGCCGCCGTGCATAGAGGCTGAGCAGGATATCGGGACCAATGCCGGCCGGCTCGCCCATGCTGATTGCCAGCGGCTTGTGCATTCCGGCCCCCACCGAAGGTGCAGGAGCCCGCCAGTGGCGGGCTCGGCGAACTTAGTTGTAGATGATCTTGGCGCGTTCGCGCAGGTCGGCCAAGTACTTGGCTTGCTGTTCCGCCAAGGCATCATTGCCGGCTTCGGCGCGCAGGTCACCCTTGATGAAGGTCAGGTCTTCCGCCTGCGTCTTCTCGCACACGGCGAGCATCGACACGCCGCTTTCCACCACTCGGGGCTTGGTGATGCCGCCCACATTGAGACCGGCCAGTTCCTTCGCCAGAGCTTCGGGCATCTGGGTAGCGTGACGCCGGCCGATATCGACGACTGCAGCGTCGGTGTAGCTCAGTGACAGCGGGACGGCTGCGTCGCAGCCGGTGAAGCTAGCACGGTACTGGTTTGCCTGGCCTGACCGATTGCTCGAGCCGGCGCCAACGAAGATGACTTCCTTGAGGATGTAGTCGAAATTCTGGTAGTCCTGCACGCGCGTAGCGGCCTGCTGGTCCAGTTCGAAATCCGAGATCTGCACCTGCGGCATGATTGCGGCTTCCGTGACAGCGTTCCAGGCGACCGCAGCACGCAGACGATCGCGCAGGCTGTCGATGTTCACGCCGCCTTCTTGCAGCATCTGCACCAAGCGATCCTGGCCCATGCCGATATTGCGAGCGACCTGCTGCAGGGCATCGTCGACCTGAGCATTGGACACAGTGATACCCAGCCGCTTGGCTTCTGCCATCTGGATGGCTTCGGTGATCAGCTGGTCGGTAGCGCCCTGGGTGCCGGTCTTGTTGCCCTCGAGTGCGAACAACCGCACACGCTGAGAAACTTGCATGTCGGTGATCGGCGTGCCGTCAACGGTCACCCGCACATTCTGCGCCGCCGCCGGCAAAGCCGCGGCAAATGTCAGCATCAAACCGGCGATCGCGGCGCCAACCATGCGCCTCCAGGTCCACTTCGCCATCGTTTTCTCGTCCACTTCAGGAAAGATCATGCCCGCTTTCATGCGGCGGGGCTGTCGCGCTGTCAATTGCCGGATGAATGCGGCCAAAATCCGATGTGATGCCTAGAAGGCCGGCACCGGCACCCCACCAGTATAGCCCACATTCAAGCCGGCTGGAGCCTTGATGAAGAATGACGCGGTGACGCGCGTATCATTTGGGGAGCTGTGAGTGGGGCCGGTGCGCAGGGCATTGGCTCCCATCAACAGGTAGCCGTCATCATAGGTCAGTCCGCCGCCCACCTGAAGCCAGTTTTGCGCCGCCAGATCCCAGTATACCTCGCCTCTCGCTGTCCAGTATTCGGTCACGGGGATCGAAAGGTTTGAGCCAATCTCATGCTGCGCTTCGAGCACGCCGGTGTCCGGATTGGCATCGATATAGAGATAGTCCAGTCCCGCACCGAACCACTCGCCAGCATAGCTAGCCCCGAGGCTCGCCCTCGCGACACGCGGGTCATTGCTGTCGATCAGGACCTTGCCGCCAAACCTGACGCCTTGCGAAAGCGCCCCATAAGCCCCCAGCACCGCATAGGATGCAGTCGCCTCAAGACCTGAGCCGACGCCCAGCTGCGCTGGGTCGTTTTGGGCAAAAGCATTAGGTCCGGCGAGATGGAAAGATTGGCCGCCAACCAGTTCGACGTAGCCCCCATCGGCGAAGCTCGCCTGATAGCGCCCGCCGACATTCGCCCGTAGACCTGTCTCCTGGCGGTCGCCGCCGGAGAACCGATTGAAGCTGAAGAGATTGGTGTCGTCCAGCACCACGCCATGAGAATCTTCATTGGTAATGCCCACGAAGCTCGTGTCCGAGCCGCGGTACACCAGTTGAGCAATGGGCTCCACCAGATGCACTGTCTGTCCGTCACTTGCCACAAGCGGGTAACGCACATCCATGGCAGCGATTGGAGTTGCACTCCACAACGCCGAGGCGTCTGGCGCCGAAGCTAGGCTACTGCCGCCGTCGTAGTAGGCAACATCCGCTCGCCCCCCCACATAGGGCGTCGCCACGAAGCCGCCGGCGCCGATCCACTGCGTCGTCCAGCCCGCTTCGAAGCTGGCGTGCTGCTTGTTGCCGGCATAGCCGAAGACATTGGGTGGGATTGGGTTTCCGGCAGAGTCCCTGGGAGTCGGTCCGACGACGTCACGCTCGCGGCGCACGCCCAGCAACCGCCCGCTGATCTCGATGCGCCCATAGCCCGGCGCCAGTTGCTCGATATGATCGAACTGCACGCGCGGTAATGCCTGGGCTTGCTGTCCCTGCGTTTCCTGCGTCACGTTGCCGAGTTTATTGAACTGCTGCAGCCGGGCGTCGAAATAGGTGTTGCCCCGTAAATAGGTCGTGAACACCTGGTTGACCGTCGCTTCTCCGACCGCCAGCCGGTAATCCTCGAGATACGCCGCGTCTGTAAACGCAGTATAGCTCCAACCGGCAGTCCAGTTGGATGCTGGCACAAACGCCCCAGTAGTTTGGATGGCGCCGCGCCAGTCCAGATCACCAACGGTACCTGCGAAGGCGGAACGGTCGCGCTGGTAGAGGCCGGACGCCTTGATCTGGAACGAACCGCGGTCGAAGCGCTGCACCCACTCGGCACCCAAGAGGAAGCCTTGGCGGGTCAACAGTGTCGGCGTCAGGTAGATGTCGGTCCAGCGGCTGGAATAAGCCGTGACCGGTACCTCGACCTTGAACCCGGTCTTGTCGCTGCTGTCGACACTGGGCATCCGGACATTGGCGAGCGCCGTGTCGCTCGTGTCGGGCAACCACAGGAATGGCACCCAGGCGATCGGGATTCCCAGAATGGCAAGGCTCGGTTGCTCGAGATAAACCGAACCATCTTCCTGATTGTAGGTCACCCTGGTCGCGTGCATCGACCAACCGATCCGCCGCCCTTGCGCGTCGATGCATTCCCCGCATGGCGCATAAGTGGTGTTGTTCAGAATGGTTTGGAGCGCCGCATCATAGTCGGTGCTGTCCGCGGTAACGCGGGCGCCGTCATAGGTGGTCAGTGTGAGGGAATCGAGGAAAGCCTGCCGCATGGGCCCCGTCAGGGTCAGGTCATTGGTCTCGGCAATGTTGCCTGATGGGTCCCGGATGACAACGGCGCCGGTAAACCGAACCTCTCCAGTGGCGCGGTTGTAGACGAGGTTCTCGCCCGTCACCACGTAACCGCCTTGGCCGAGCACCACATCCCCGCTGGCGAGAATGGTGTTGGTGTCTGCCTCAAATGTTAGAGCGTTAGCTTCGACAGAAGTGGGCGCCGCCGGATCGATGGGTGCCGAAAAGAGGTCTGCGGGCAGGATGCCTTGACCCATGGCACCCAAGGAGAGGGCAAGCGTCAGCGCGGCACCGCCTACGGCGCGCCGGAGCGACTGCTTCATCCTCTCGCTCCAGTGGCAGGTCCTCACGCGCGCCCGTCTTCCTTGTACAGCAGCACCGTCACGCCGATGACGATCGCCACTAGTGCCGGTCCGGCCGCCGCAAACGTCGGGTCGAGAACGCCAGTCGACCCCGCTCGGTCGGCCATCTCGGTAATCACGAATACAACAAACCCAAGCACGATCCCATAGAGGACCGCTGGACCAAAATTAGAGGATCTTCGATAACCCGCGGTAAACGCAAAGGCAATGTAAAGCGAGCCGGTCAGCACCAACGGCAGCGCCATCAGCTTGATCAGGCGCATGGTTGCGGCGCTTTGAATGGCACTATCGGCCACGCCCCGGCGCAACAGTTCGGCCAGTTCAAAGACGGTCATGTCCTCGGTCGAGGAGAGTTTTAGGCTAATCTCGGCCGGTGTTGAACTGGTCGGCAATCGGTAGTTCGTCAGCGGCATGGCGCCACTCTCCGGCTTCCGCGCCACTGCCGTTGGGAACACCCACTCACCATTCTCGAGCCGAGCTTGAGGCGCCTCGATGCGCTCTTGGTCAGCGCCGTTCAACAAGAAAGCAGTGACATTGTGCAATTCGCTGCCACCGGGCTCCATCCCGGTCGCCATCAGCACGTAGCGCATGTCCCCACTGCGCTGCTCCAGCCAGATTTCGCCGGCAGGGGTTTGTGTCGTCGGTCCCGGCGGCGTGGGGTAGAGGTCGCGATTGATCATCGTGCTCACCGTTTCGGCGGTGAGCACGACGAAAAACGTAACTAGCAGCAAGGCGATCGTCGGTGCCCGCACGATGCGCCAGATCGAAATGCCGCTGGATTTTATCACCGTCATCTCGTGCCGTGCTTTGAGGTCGATGAGCCCGATGATCGCTCCCATCAGCACCGTGACCGGCAGCGTCTTGATCGTCCATTTGACCGCGACCATCGCCAGCATGAGCAGCGCCATAGGGAAGCCGTTCTGCTCAGCTACGTAGTTGAACCGCCACGCATCCAGCGATTCCACCAGCGCGATCAGCCCATAGAAGATGAAGACGGTGACGCCGATCCGGCTGCCGAGGCGCTTCAGAACCAGCCAATCGATCCGACTCATGCAGTCACCATCGGCCAGGTGCGCCGCGGTCGTACGCGCCACAACAGCACGGCAGTTCCGATCACGATCATTGCCAACGCCCCGGTAGCGCTGCCCATAGGGCTGTAGGTGCTGATGCCACGCTCTCCAAAAGCGATCAGGAGCACAAGGGCTTCCAGCGGAACGCCTACCTTAGCGCGCCTGCCACTTGGGAATGCGCTCATAGCGAGAACCAAAAGGCAAATGCCGATCACCCGCAGCCCTTCGGCGTTCCGATCGGCCAGCCGCCGAACGATGTCCGAGGTCCAGCCGGTGGCCATGACCGTGCGAACCAGGGTGATGCTGTCCTGCTCCCAGATCGGATTGCTCTCGCCAGTGGCTTGCGACAGGCGCTCCACATTGAGGTCGTAGCGCTCGAATGTAATCTCGGAGAAACGGCCGCTCGCGTCGTGATTCTGCAGCGATCCGTTGCGCAGTTCGACCACATATTCCTCACCATCTGTGGAAACCTGAGCAGTTTCTGCGATGTAGGTGCGGCGGGTCTCTGGATCGCGCCGGTCATCGGCGAAGAACTCTTGGATCTCGCCATTGCCCGAGCGCCCACCGATCAGCAGCACAACGCCCGGCGTCACCTGCGTGAAGCGCTGCGGCTTGAGGGTAGAACTCACCAGATCGGCGGCTACGCTGGCGCTCAGGATGCTCGCGCGCCGATTGGCATAGGGCTCGATGAAGTTTGAGAGCAGCAAGACGCCTACCACTCCGGCGGTAGTGACCACGCCGGCAGCCCGCCACAGCCCCGGTAGTCCACCGCTGGAATGGATGATGTTGAGTTCCTGATTGCCCTTGAGCGCCTGTAGGGCTCGCACGAGGCCAATACCGATACAGATATAAAAGAACGAAATCGCCAGTGGCGGCATGCTGATTAGGCCCTGGTAACCCAGCGTCCAGACTCCCTGACCCTTGACGGAGATGACATCGAACGAGCGCAGGCAACTGACGAGCCACAACAAAAAACAGACGACGCCGAACAGAATCACGGCGTCGACTAGGAAGATGCGTGACAAATAACTGGTTAGCCGCTTCATACGGGGCGCAGCCGGCTCCCTTTCACCGAGGATCGACGGGACCATGGGGGAGTTTGCGCCGGTCGGCAAGCGCGGGGTCCTGCCCAAGCCGATTTGCTGCTCCCGCTGTTGCGGGATTGACGCGGCGCAAGAGAGTCCCACACTAGGAGGACCATTGCTTCTCGCCGCTTCGGCGCCAATTCAGGCCTTTCATGTCCCAGACCCTTCAGATCAAGACGGCGGCGCTTGCTGACGTCACTGCCGACCTCACCATTATCTATGCTGCCGAAGGCAATACACCTGAGGGCGCAAGCGCAGCGCACTGGTCTGCGACGGGTCTGGACTGGGCGGCGGCAAGTGGGGCCGGGGCCTTCAAGGGCAAGCAGGGGCAAATGCTTGATGTGCTGCCCCAGGGCGGCGGACGCCTCCTCGTCCTTGGCAGCGGCAAAGCCGCTAGCGAGACGCCGCTCAACGCCTGGACGGACCGGGGCGGCTCCCTTATGGCTAAGATCGCTGCCACCAAGGCCGCTTCTGTTGCAGTCGTCATCGATGAGCCCGGCGCCAACCCAGCGGCTGTCGGCGAACTCGCCGCAGGTCTCCGGCTCCGACACTACAAGTTCGACAAGTACAAATCCGCCAAGGACAGCGACGCACCGGCCGAGCTGATCATCACCCTACACGTCTCCGATCCCGAGGCGGCGCAGAGCGCCATTGCCGACCGAGGCGCAACTGTCGATGGCACTCTCCTCGCGCGCGATCTGGTCAACGAACCTGCCAATGCGCTGGGGCCAGTCGAGTTCGCGGAACGCGCCGCCGAACTCGCGCGGGTTGGCGTGGAGGTGGAAATCCTCGAACCCGAACAGCTCGAAGCGCTCGGCATGGGTTCGCTGCTCTGTGTCGCCAAAGGCTCGGATCGTCCGGCGCGGCTAGCCATCATGCAGTGGCGTGGCGGGGAGGCAAATGCTGCTCCAGTGGCGTTCGTCGGCAAGGGCGTGGTCTTCGATACCGGCGGCATTTCGATCAAGCCAGCGGCCTCCATGGAAGACATGAAGGGCGATATGGGCGGCGCCGCGGCCGTGACCGGCCTCATGCTCGCGCTGGCAACCCGCAAGGCCAAGGTCAATGCTGTCGGCGTGATCGGGCTGGTCGAGAACATGCCCTCGGGAAGGGCGGTGCGTCCTGGCGATGTTGTCAAAGCCATGAGCGGCACCACGATCGAGGTCATTAATACCGACGCTGAGGGTCGTCTCGTGCTGGCCGACGCACTCTGGTACACGCAGGACCGCTTCAAGCCACGATTCATGGTCAACCTGGCGACCTTGACCGGCGCCATCATCGTCGCCCTCGGCCACGAACATGCCGGGCTCTTCTCCAACGATGACGATCTGGCCAGCCAGCTTTTAGCGGCCGGTATCGCGGCCAACGAGAAGGTCTGGCGTATGCCGCTGGCGCCGGCCTATGACAAACTGCTCGAGTCCAAGTTCGCCGACATCAAAAACTCGACCGGGCGTGGCGCGGGCTCCATCACCGCAGCCCACTTCCTGCAGCGCTTCGTCAATGGCGTGCCATGGGCACACCTAGACATCGCCGGGACGGCATTCGGCGGTTCGAGCAATGAGGTCAACACCTCCTGGGGTGTGGGATTCGGAGTGGCTCTCCTCGACCGACTCGTGCGCGATCATTACGAAGGCTGACCCGAGCCAGCGAGCGCTCCCATGCCCGACGTTCTGTTCTACCATCTCGAAGCCCGTCCGCTTGAGGTCGTCCTCCCGCAATTGCTGGAGAAGACGCTCGAGCGCGGCTGGCGGGCTGTTGTCGAGGTCGGTTCAACGGAACGGGCCGAGGCGCTCGACGCCCATCTCTGGACGTATCGGGACGACAGTTTCCTGCCCCACGGCTTGGCCGGGGATGCGGTGGATGCCTATCAGCCGATCCTGCTCACCACTGGGGCCGAAAATCCCAACGGTGCGGTCTGCCGCTTCTTCGTGGATCGGGCAGTGCCACAATCGGCCGACGGCTATGAACGGATCGTCTTCATGTTCTCAGGCCACGACCCCGATGCCGTGGCTGAAGCCCGTTCCGCCTGGAAAACCCTGCGCGACGGCAACAATGTAACATACTGGCAGCAGGAGCCCGACGGGCGTTGGGTGAAAAAGGCATGACTCCCGATCTTTCGACCCCCAGCAAGCACAAGCTGCATGAGGACATCTTCGCCATGCTCATCGGGACCACTCTCGTCTCCCTGGGCGTGGTGCTCTATTCGGAGGTGACCCTCACCACGGGCAGTTCCGCCGGTCTGGCACTCCTCCTGCAATATATGACCGGCATCAGCTTCGGCGTGCTTTTCTTCGCGATCAACCTGCCGTTCTACGTGCTGGCTGTGATGCGTATGGGTTGGCCCTTCGCCATCAAGACCTTTGTCTGCGTCGGTCTGGTATCTTACTTCACCAGCCAATTCCCTCTTTGGCTCGATGTCAGCCAGGTCGAACCGCTCTTTGCAGCCCTCGTTGGTGGCGGGCTCATGGGGTTGGGCATTCTCTCGCTGTTTCGCCACAAAGCCAGCGTCGGTGGCATCAATATTCTGGCGCTGTTCCTACATGATAATTTCGGCATCCGGGCTGGCTATTTTCAGCTTGGTGTTGACGCGGTGATCCTCGTCCTGGCCTTTTTCATCCTGCCCTTTGACCGCGTGATCTACTCCATCGCCGGCGCGCTGGTGCTCAACATGATCATCGCGCTCAACCACAAGCCCGGGCGCTATGTCGGTTTTAGCTGACGACGAGGCACGATCATCGTTACTTGGTCTTGCCGGACCCTGACTCGGCCAACGCGCCGGTGTAGAGGTCCATATAGTCCTGCATCAACTCGTAGCAGAAGATCACTTCCAGGCTCTCCGGGTCGTAATAGGCGTTTGCCTCCCCGCAGCTTCGCGCATTGAAGCGCACGTGCCGGCGCAGCTTGTACTTGGTGCGAAGTTCCTGCGCGACCTGATCGAACACGCCGCTGGACCTGAATGCATCGGCTGCAGCCCGCAGGTCTTCCTCGGCTGGGTGGTAGGTAACCGTCACGCTGGTCCCATCCGTCTTGTACTTGCCCCCACCCAGCACCGCCTCGAAGCTCCGCGCGACAGTGTCGAAGTCGACTTGGCAGCTATCCTGCCGGTCGCGATCGATGCGGTACTGATTGGCGATGGACCGGAAGGCTTTCTGATCGCTCCCCACCATCAAGCAGACGATCTGGAAAGCGCGCTGCTTATCGAGACTATGGGCAGCGTAGAAGTCAGATTCCATGCCACCGCTGTCATACGCCACTCCAGACAGCACCCAACCCTGCGCGGCATCGGCGAGTGCCTGGTCGGCTTCTTTGCTGCGCTTCTTGAGGAGGAGCCAACTGGCCATATTATCGGCCGCGTCCTCTTCGCGCCCCAAGACGGGCACCGAGAGCTGATCGAACAGCAGGTGCGCCACTTCATGATAAAGTACGAAGAGGCTGTTGTGGGCGGCAAACCGCCGGCTATCAGCCTGTTCTGCCTTGCTGGGAGGCTGATCCTGCGCCGCAACGGCGCCGCAGCCGAAGACTGCCAGGGTTGCTGCGAAAAACAGGGACAGGGCTAGACGCATCGGGCACTCGGGAGTTGGACGTTCCTAACCAGTGGCAAGCTTGCAGCCAGTGTCAACGAAGCTTGTCGTTACTTCTGACCTGGCGCCCAGTCCTTGTCGGCGAGCTCGAACCCGGAAAAGCGGAAGCCGGGCGCCACGGTGCAGCCTACCAATGTCCAGTCACCTGTGCTCTCCGCCGCCTGCCAGGCGTCCCGTGGCACCACCACCTGCGGTCGCTGGCCCTTTTCAAGATCGTTCCCTAACATGTGCTCGTCCACCGACACGCCATCGGAGACTAGCAACCGCAGTGGTGCGCCTGCATAGAAATGCCAGACCTCTACCGCGTCTACCCGGTGCCAGTGCGAACGGTTCCCTGCTTCCAGCAAGTAGTAAATAGCGGTCGAATGCGCCCGCCCATCCGCTTTGGCATCATCTTCAAAGGTCTGGGCATACCAGCCGCCCTCGGGATGACGCTGCATCCCAAGGGTAAAGGTGACATCCTTGGCGCTGAGCTTGCTCATGCCCGTTCGGCTTCCTCCAGCTTGGCGCTGAGCGCCAGCCATTGCTCTTCGGTTGTTTCAAGGTCCGCACTGAAGCGCGCCTTGTCCTTGCCCAGAGCAATCACCCGCTCGGGAGCGCCGTTGTAGACTTTGGGATCAGCCAGCTGGACTTCGATTTTGCCGATTTCCACCTTCAAACGGGCGATCTTGGTTTCAGCATCCTTAATGGACGATTTGATCGGAGAAAGCTCGGCACGGCGCGCAGCAGCTTCCTGCTTGGAGAGCTTCCGTTCCGCCTTGCTGCCACCGCCCGACCGGCTCTCCTTGCCCGAGGTGATCGAGCGTTGATAGCTGTCGAGGTCCTCGTCCAGTTCGCGGATGGTGCCACCTTCAGCGATCCACAGCGTATCGCAGGTCGCCTCGATCAGATGGCGGTCGTGGCTGATGATGAGCACGGCGCCTTCGTAGTCGTTGAGTGCATGCACCAGCGCATCGCGGCTATCAATGTCGAGATGGTTGGTGGGCTCGTCCAGGATCATCATGCCTGGGCCAGAAAAGGTTATCAGGCCCATCAGCAGCCGAGCCCGCTCTCCACCCGAGAGGTTCTTCGCCTTGGTGTCCATGCGGCTGGTGGTCAGCCCCATCTGGTTCAGGCGTGAACGCCGCTTGGCCTCACTGTCCGTCGGCATCAGCTCGATGACATGCTCCAGCGGCGTCCACTCCGGCTTGAGCTTGTCCATCTGGTGCTGCGCAAAGTGCGCGATATCGAGCTTCTTGCCCTTCCTGAGGGCACCGCCCATGGGCTCAATGTCGCCCGCCAACAGCTTGGCGAAGGTGGACTTACCATTGCCATTGACACCGATCAGCGCAATGCGGTCCTCGGGATCGATCCGCATGTTGATGTTGCGCAGGATGGTTTTGTCACCATAGCCCGCAGCCACGCCATCCAGCGTGATCATGGGGGTAGGGGCCTCGGTCTTGGGCTGCTGAAAGCGGAAAGGCGCCGCATATTCGTCGAACATGGCAGCAGGAGGTTTGAGCTTTTCGATCATCTTGACGCGCGCCTGCGCCTGCTTGGCCTTGCTCGCCTTGGCTTTGAAGCGGTCAACGAACTTTTGCAGATGCGCGATCTGGTCGAGCGTCTTGTCACGCGACTTGTTGTTGAGCTCCATCTGCATGCGACGGGTCTCTTCGAACGTGTCGTAATTGCCCTTGTAGAAGGTAAGCTTGCGGTGCTCGAGATGGATGATCGAATTGACCGACTTGTTCAGGAGGTCGCGATCGTGGCTGATCATGAAAACCGTATACGGGTAGGTCGCGAGATATTTCTCGAGCCACAACGTGCCTTCAAGATCGAGATAGTTGGTCGGCTCGTCCAGCAGCAGCAGGTCCGGTTGGCTGAAAAGCACACCCGCCAGTGCCACGCGCATGCGCCAGCCACCCGACAGCTCGTGCGTCGGGGCATTCTGCCGGTCCTGCTCAAACCCAAGGCCCTTGAGAATGGCCGAAGCGCGCGCCTCTGCCGTGTGAGCATCGATATCGGCCAGCCGGGTGTAGATTTCACCGATCCGGTCAGGGTCGGTCGCCGTTTCGGCCTCGACCATCAGGGCAGTGCGCTCTTTATCGGCCGAGAGTACGACGTCCAGAACACTTTCGTTGCCAGCCGGCGCTTCCTGCGCCACTGCGCCGATCCGCGCCTTTTTGGCGAGGTCGATCGTTCCGGTGTCGGCTGCGATGTGTCCCTGGATCAGGTGAAACAGCGTGGTCTTGCCGGTGCCGTTCTTGCCGACGAAGCCCGTCTTGGATCCCGTGGGCAGAACCACTGAAGCATCCTCGAACAGTTCGCGGCCTTGAATGCGATAGGTGAGATTGGAAATGGTCAGCATATCAGAGGCAATCTTCGGAACTGAAGGCAGGCTCGCGCTAGCAACGAGTGCGGAGTAGTGTCGATCCTGCGGAAATCTTGGAGTCGTTGGATAGAGTTAAGCGATGCTTATGGCAACCGCTGTGGCGCATGCCTCCCATCTCTGGCTCAACGAGGCATCCCTTGTGTGCCCCTCAGCGTTTCCGAGCCATCAGATAGAAGGGGTCCACTCATGATCAAGACCATGCTTGCTACTGCTGCCGCCGTGCTGGCCTTTGCACCAAGCCATCTTGCCGCACAGGAGCCTCGTCAACTTTTTGGGCTTGAGGCCCAACGCACCCTGCCCAATCAGGTGGAGATCTCTTTTTCATATGAGGGAAGCGCCTGCGAGGAGGTGGGGCCCGCCCAGCGGGGCGACCTGAACGGCGGCACGCTTGCCATTGCTTTCCCCACCATCGACACGGCGGAAGTGTGCACCTTGCAGATCGTGCAGATCGAGGTGAACCAGACCATCGAGGCAAACGACATGGTGGAAGCCGTGGAGGTCACGTTGCTCGCGCCGGATGGCGGCATCATCGCCATGGGCACCACCGCAGTCGACGGCTGATCCATTGCGCGAGACGGCGGTTGAACATGCGCGCCGCCGTCTTGTCTCCGTCGCAGTCTCCCGCTACAAGCGCGCCACCTTCCAACCAGCTTAAGCAGGGACCAGACCGCCATGGCGATCGAACGCACCTTCTCCATCATCAAGCCCGATGCGGTCCGCCGCAACCTTATCGGCAAGATCATCGCCAAGTTCGAAGAGAACGGCCTGCGCCCGATCGCCCTCAAGAAGATCCACATGACCCGCGAGCAGGCCGAAGGCTTCTACGCAGTCCACAAGGACCGCCCCTTCTTCGGTGAGTTGGTCGATCAGATGATCGCTTCGCCCGTTGTGGTCCAGGTGCTCGAAGGCGAGGGCGCCATCCTCAAGAACCGCGAGATCATGGGCGCCACCAACCCGGCCAACGCCGCCGAGGGCACCATCCGCAAGGAATTCGCACTGTCCGTCGGCGAGAACTCCGTCCACGGCTCGGACGCTCCCGAGACTGCTGCCGAAGAGATCAAGTACTTCTTCAACGACGACGAACTGGTCGGCTAATGCCCGAGGTCTACGTCTACGCTGTTGAGGGCCGCACTGCCGAGCAGAAGCGGGGCCTCATGAAGGACATCACCGATGCGGTGGTGAAGAATTTCGGCACCGATCCTGAAAAGGTCACGGTGCAGATTGTCGAGTCGCCCAAGGACAGCAAGGCTAAGGGCGGCATTCCTTTCAGCGAGCGTTAGGCCCGGAACCTGCCGCATTTTTCGAGGGTCGCCTTCATGGCGGCCCTTTTCGCTTCTATGTGTTATCGATGCCGCCAATACCACGGCATCTCCCCGCCACCGCGGGACCTTCTTTTTCCAATCTTTCCGCAGGGCATGACCGCCATTGTGGGAAATGACGCCAAGTGATTGGCCGGCGTCCCATGAAAGCCATCCATGTCCCTGCCTGAAACGATCCTTCCGCCGCTTGCCCGTGCCCTTACCGCCAAGGGCTATGAAACACTCACCCCCGTCCAGTCCGCCATAATCGAGGATGAGACCGCCGGCCGCGATCTCCTCGTTTCGGCCCAGACCGGCTCGGGCAAGACCGTGGCCTTCGGCATGGCCATTGCGCCGACCCTGCTCGGCGCGGACGAGAGCTTCGGCGCCGCCGGTGCGCCCCTGGCCCTCGTGATCGCCCCCACACGCGAGCTCGCCCTCCAGGTGCAGCGCGAACTCGACTGGCTCTATGCGGAGGCTGGCGCCAGCACCGCGTCGGCCGTTGGCGGCATGGACGCCCGCACCGAGCGCCGGGCGCTCGAACGCGGCGCCCACATCATCGTGGGCACACCCGGCCGCCTGCGGGATCATATCACCCGTGGCGCCCTCGACATGTCGGCACTCCGCGCCGTCGTTCTCGACGAGGCCGACGAGATGCTCGATCTGGGCTTTCGCGAAGATCTCGAGTTCATCCTGGATGCGGCGCCCGAAGACCGGCGCACGCTCCTGTTCTCGGCCACGGTGCCGCGCCCGATCGCGCAACTGGCCAAGACCTTCCAGCGGGATGCTTTGCGCATCAGCGCCACTTCGGGCGAAGAGCAGCATGCCGATATCGACTACAAGCTGATGCTGGTCCCCGCCGCTGAGCGGGAGAACGCCATCATCAACACGCTGCTGTTCTTCGACAGCGTTAACACCATTGTTTTTGCCTCCACCCGCGAGGGCGTGAAACATCTCTCAGCACGCCTCCATAATCGCGGCTTCGACGTCGTGACGCTTTCGGGCGAGCTCACCCAGTCCGAACGCACCAACGCCCTGCAATCGATGCGAGACGGTCGCGCGCGCATCTGCGTTGCCACCGACGTTGCCGCCCGCGGCATCGATCTGCCCAATCTCGACCTCGTCATCCATGCCGACCTGCCCACCAATGCCGATACGCTGCTCCACCGGTCCGGCCGCACGGGGCGGGCAGGGCGCAAGGGCACCTGTGTCATCATTGCTTCCATGCATCGGCGCAACGTCGCCCAGCGTATTCTGAAAACCGCCAAGCTGGACGTCAGCATGATGGCGCCTCCCAGCGCCGCACAGATCGAAGCCCAGTATCGGGAATCCATCCTGACGGCAGAATCGTTGAGCCGGCCGGTGGCCGAAGAAGAGAGCGAGTTCATCGCGCAATTACTGGCTCGTCACAGCGCCGAAGCCATCGCCGCCGCCTATTTGCGCCAGCAATTGGCCTCCCGACCGGCACCTGAGGATGTCACGGAGAACGCCATGCCGGACAAGCCCGGCGACAAGGACCCACGCACGCGCGAGCGCTTCGAGGGCGGGACTTGGTTCAAAGTCACCGTGGGTCGCAAGCACAAGGCGGAACCGCGTTGGGTGTTGCCCATGCTCTGCAAGGCCGGCAACGTCACCAAGACTGCCATCGGCTCGATCCGCATCTTCGACACCGAAAGCCATTTCGAAGTCGCTGCCGACAAGGCCGACAGCTTCGCCCGCACTGTCGAGAAAAACGGCTCGGGCGAGCGTGGCGTCCAGATCCTCGCCATCGACGCCCCCGGCGAGCGCCCCACCTCTCCCCGAGCGGCCGGACCACGCCCGTCCAACAAGCGCCCTCCGGGGCCGCCGGCCCACTATGATCCCGCAGCGCCGCGCCCCGAACGAAGCGACAGAAAGCAGCGCTACGGCTCGACTGCGCTTGGTGCCGACGACTTTGAGGCTCCGCCTGCAGAGGAAGTCCGCGCGCCGCGCCCCGACAAGCCGCGCGGCCCCAAGCCGACGACCAAGGACAAGGGCAAGCCGAAATGGGCTGGCAAGGCGGCCGAAGGCGAGCCCCGGCCGAAAAAAGCCAAGCCAGCCAAAAAGGACCACAAGCCCAAGCGCAAGCCTCAGGTCTAGGCCTGGTTTGCTTTTGCGCGGGTGGCGGCCACCGCCACCTGCTCGGAAAGGGCAGCAATCTCTGCCCCGAACTTTTCCATACCGGTCTCGGTGTGCTCCGGCCAGGCGCCGAACTTGCGGAGCAGTGGCACAAGCTGGGCGACTTCCTCAGTCGTCCAGCTGCTGAGAAAGTCTCCCATGATCAGGAACTTGTAGGCGCGCACCGCTTCCACTATGGCGGTTCCCGCCTCGGTAAGCTCGACAACGGTACGACGCGCATCGGCCTGGCTTACGGCTCGCCTGGCATAGCCCGCCTCGACCATTTCGCTAACGACACGGCTGGCGCGGGAAGGATCGATCCCCAGCCGCTCACCTACCGAAGAGACGGTGGTTTCACCGTTAGCCAGTTCGCCGAACTCATCTACAGAGGCTCCAATTGCGGTCAGCACATCGAGTTGCTGTAGCTCGAGCGCGATGCCGAGGTCCTGCAGCGCGCGGTGGCCGAGTTCGCGCTTCATGGCCCGCCGCCGCCAGTTCTGCAGCAGGGCGTCGACGCTGATCACCGCCTGCACAGTGCGCTCGGCAATGCCCGCACCACGCAGTAGCGCATCCACCTGCAAAGTCTCGCCGCTCTTGCTCATCACGATCCCTCGTCCGCTGCTCAACGCAGATGCATGCTGTTGACATGTATTTGCCAGAAGCACATATATTTGCCAACCCATCATTCCGCAAGGCCGCCCTAAGGCCAGCGACTGCAAGCCCAGGAAAAGTTATCATGGCCGCCACCGATCCAGCCCAGCCGCCGGACGAACAATCCATCCCGCTGATTATCGGTGCCGTGGCGGTGACGCTGTTGTTGGCTTCTCTGGGGCAAACCATCGTATCAACTGCCCTTCCAGTGATCGTTACGGAACTGG
>JAESGL010000481.1_pt1 | contig 17208 bp, 15 predicted proteins | sample 9269711 | NCBI WGS metagenome assembly JAESGL01 (sample SAMN14515918, study PRJNA621676) | algae metagenome | isolation source: Kastovskya adunca ATA6-11-RM4 and co-occurring heterotrophs from soil and... | place: Chile: Atacama Desert | collected 2011-06-27
CCCGACCGCGACGGCGCGCGCCGCCTGCTCGCCAGCCTGCCGCCGGGTTGAGCCGCACGGCGAGGACGGGTAGCGCGGGCGGCATGTCAGACCCCCTCGACCGGATCGCCGCCGCGCTGGAGCGGCGTGCCCCGCCATCGCCCGCCGGCGCCGACCCGTTGGCGCACCCCGCCTATGTCTGGCGCGATGGCGCGCTGGTCGCCGCGCGCGCCTTCGCGCCGCTGCCGCTGGCGATGCTGCACGGGGTCGATGCGCAGAAGACCGCGCTGACCGACAACCTGCGGCGGCTGGCGGCGGGCCATGCCGCGCTGGACACGCTGTTGTGGGGTGCGCGCGGCACCGGCAAGTCCGCGCTGGTGAAGGCGGCGGCGGGCGCGGTGCAGGGCGAGGGCGGCGCGCTGGCGCTGGTCGAGGTGCCGGGTGACCGGCTGGCGACGCTGCCCGCGCTGTTCGACACGATCGCCGCGGTGCCGCGCGCCTTTGCGATCTTCCTCGACGATCTGGGGTTCGACGCCGCCGGCGACGCGCGCGTGCTGCGGTCGCTGCTGGAAGGCGGGGCGGAGGCGCGGCCCGCAAATGCGCGGCTGATCGTGACGTCGAACCGCCGCCATCTGGTGACCCGCGACATCCGTGAACAGGACAGCGCGATCAACCCGCGCGATTCGGTCGATGACCAATTGGCGCTGGCGGACCGTTTCGGGTTGAGCCTTGGCTTCCACGTGGTCGATCAGGACGGCTATTGCGCGATCGTACGCGGCTATGCCGATCGCTACGGGCTGCCGTTCGATGCCGCCGATGCGATCCAGTGGGCGACGCGGCGCGGCAGCCGGTCGGGCCGGGTGGCGTGGCAATATGTCGTCGAACTGGCGGGGCGGGAAGGGATCGCGCTGACCTGACGCGGAACGGCGCGCAGCAATGGCACCGGCGGCGTGCCGGTGCGTTGACGCGGCGTCCTTTCCACCACCGGAGATACGATCATGTCGACCGCCGATGCCAAGGTTTCGAACAGCAAGACCGGCCTGACGGATTCGCTGCGCCAGCATTTTTCGGGCGATGCGCCGCTGACGCAGAAGGCCAGCGGCTTCGTGAAGGAGCGGCCGTGGGCCAGCCTGGCGCTGGCCGGGGTCGCCGCCGCGGCGGTGCTCAACACGCTGCGCGGCGCGCGCGGATAAGCGATGGGACGGGGTGCGGTGTCGCACCCCGTTTCCCTATGCAGTGACCGGGGCGAGCAGCCGTTCGCGGCGCGCGACGATTACCGGGACCAGCATCTGGCCGGCGACGTTGGTGGCGGTTCGCCCCATGTCCAGGATCGGGTCGATCGCCAGAAGCAGGCCGACCCCCTCCAGCGGCAACCCCAATGTCGACAGAGTGAGCGTCAGCATCACCGTCGCACCCGTCAGCCCGGCGGTCGCCGCCGACCCCAGCACCGATACCGCCGCGATCACCGCATAGTCGGACAGGTGCAGCGCGATCCCGAAGAATTGTGCGACGAAGATCGCCGAAATGGCGGGATAGACCGCAGCGCAGCCGTCCATCTTGGTCGTCGCGCCCAGCGGCACCGCGAAGGCGGCATAGGCGCGCGGCACGCCCAGCGCGCGCTCGGTCAACTCCTCCGTCACCGGCAGCGTGCCGACCGAGGAGCGCGAGACGAACCCCAGCTGGATCGCAGGCCAGGCACGACGATAGAACCATGACGGGCTGAAGCCGTGGAGCGCCAGCACCGCCGGGTAGACGACGCACAACACCAGCGCGAGGCCGAGATAGACCGCCAGCGCATAGGTGCCCAGCGACGTCAGCGTCGTCCAGCCGTAGCGGACCACCGCATCGCCGATCAGCGCCGCCGACCCGATCGGCGTCAGCGCGATGACCCAGCGCAGCAGCCGGCGGAAGACCGCGAGCGCGGAGGCGTTGAAGGCGAGGAATCCCGCGCCGGCATCCCCCACGCTGACCGCCGCCGCGCCGATCGCGATCGCCGCGACGATGATCTGCAAGACGTTGAACCCGACGATTGTCGTCGCCGCGCCATCGGTCAGCGTCGTACTGGCGGTCAGGCCCAGCATGTTGGCGGGCACCAGCCCCTTCAGGAAATCGAGCCATGACACGGTCGTGGACGGCGCGGCGGCGGTCGCGGGGCTGACCCCGGCGTGCAGACCGGGCTGGAGCAGCAGCCCCAGCGCGATCCCGATCGACACCGCCGCCAGCGCGGTGAGCGCGAACCACAGCAGCGTCTGCGCGACCAGCCGCGCGGCGTTGTTAAGATCGCGCAGCGCGGCGATCGACCCGACGATCGCGGTGAACACCAGGGCGGGGACCAGCGCCTTGAGCAGCTGGACGAAGATCTGCCCCAGCGTGTGGAGTGTGGTGCCCAGCGGCGCATCGGCCCCGCCCAGGCTACGCGCGGCGAAGCCCAGCGCGAGACCGGCGGCCATGCCGATCGCGACCTGTACGCCGAAGCCGGGCAGGCGGCGCGCGGTCATCGCGCCGCCGCCCGCGCCAGCGCGGCGCCGAACAGCGTGAAGAAGCCGCGATTGGCCGGGCATGGCGCGCCGTGCCACTCGGGGTGCCATTGCACCGCCAGCACGTCGGCGGCGACGTCATGCGCGGTGATCGCCTCGATCACCGCATCGTCGGCCGCCACCGCCTCCACCGACAGGCCGGTGCCCAGCCGGTCGATCGCCATCTGGTGCACCGAATTGACGTCCAGCCGGCCGCAGCCGCTGATCCGCGCCAGCTTGCCGCCGGGGGTCAGATCGACCGGGTGCACATGGTCGAACAGGTCGGCGTAATCGTCCGCCCACGTGCCGCGCAGGTGCGATCCCTGGTCCAGCGTGCGCAGCGAGCCGCCGAACAGCACGTTAATTTCCTGCAATCCCCGGCAGATGCCGAACACCGGCTTGCCCGCATCGATCATCCGTCCGGCGAGCGACAGCGCGACGATGTCGCGTTCCGGATCGGTCGCCCCCGCGCTGTGATCGGTGCAGTCCGACGCCAGCGCGACGTGCGAGCGCGCACCGGTCAGCAGCAGCCCGTCAAGGCAGGCGGCGGTCGCCGCGACGTCGATCGCGTCGGTCACCGCGGGGACGAGGAGGACGGTGGCGCCGCACCAGTGCGTGACGGGCGCGATGAAGCGGGTCGCGACCGCCTGGATCGGGCGCGCGGCCTGTTCGTTGCCGCACATGATGCCCACGACCGGCCGCCGCGCGGCGCCGCCGGTCATGCCGCCTCTTCCAGCGTGTCGCGCAGATCGGCGGCGCCGGCGGGGTCGAGGTGCAGCGCCTCCGGCTGGACCAGCACGCTGTCGGGCGCGACGTCGGACAGCAGCCAGACGTTGCCGCCGATCACCGACCGGTCGCCGATCGTGACGCGCCCCAGGATCGTCGCCCCGGCATAGACGATGACGTCGTTTCCGACGATCGGATGCCGCGCCAGCCGGGCGCGCGGCGATTGCGGCGCCAGCCCCAGCGCACTGCGCGCGCCCAGCGTGACATGCTGGTACAGCCGCACGCGGTCGCCGATGATCGCGGTTTCGCCGATGACCACCCCGGTGCCATGGTCGATGAAGAAATGCCGGCCGATCGTCGCGCCGGGATGGATGTCGATCCCGGTGCGCTCGTTCGCCAGTTCGGACATCAGCCGCGCGACGATCGGCGCGCCCAGTTGATGCAGCTGGTGCGCGATGCGGTGGTGCAGGCTGGCGATCGCGCCGGGATAGCAGACCAAGATTTCGTCGACGCTGCGCGCGGCGGGATCGGCGAGGAACGCGGCCTCGACATCGCCGTCGATCAGCCGTCGCACTTCCGGCAGGGTGGTGGCGAACAGCCGCACGATCGTGGCAGCCTGATGTTCGGGGAAGTCGGCGCTGGCCTCTTCCTGCCAATAGCCGATCTCTGCGGCGACCTCGCGTTCCAGGTCGCGCAGCCCGGCGATCAGCTTGGCGGCGACATAATCGTCCTCGCTCGCCGCGGTGGGCGCGCGGTAATGGCCCAGCCGGCGCGGATAGAGCGCGGCGGACAATGTATCGACGATCGCCGCGACCGCATCGCGCGAGGGGAAGCTGCCGATGTCGCGGCGATGATCGTGACGGCGGCGCCAGTCGGCGCGGGCGGCCCGCAGCCCCGACACGGTATCGGGAATGGTCATGTGACGACGCGCTCCTACGCCCTTACTCCAGTTGTCCGATAGGATATGGCTTGCACGCGCGAAGTCGATAGCGCGGCGGGCAAGACCTGCGTCGCTGGGCGGTAGAAAAACTATGCGCTCATCGCGGCAGCGTGATCGTCGCGCACAGCCCGCCGCCCTCGCGCGCGGTCAGCACGATTTCGCCGCCCGCCTCGCGCACGATCGAGCGCGCCAGCGCCAGCCCCAGCCCGATTCCGCCGGTATCGCGATTGCGCGAGCTTTCCAGCCGGATGAACGGATCGAACACGTCGTCCAGTCGCTCCTGCGGGATGCCGGGGCCGCGATCGGCGACGTGGATCGCGGCGTGGCGCTCACCCGCCTCCAGCGTGACCTCCGCCGCGCCGGCATATTTGACGGCATTCTCGATCAGGTTGCGGATCGCGCGGCGGATCAGCGAGGGGCGCAGCCGCATGCGCAGCCGCTCCGCCTCCTCGAAGGTGACGGCGGCGCCCAGATCGCGGAAATCCTCGACCACGGCATCGACCAGCGCGGCCAGATCGACCTCGGTCGGCGGCTCGCTGGGGCGGCCCATCCGCGCCAGCGACAGGATGTCGTCGAGCGTCCGGTTCATCTCCGCGATCGTCTCGACCATCCGCGCGCGGTCGGTGTCGTCCTCCACCGATTCGACCCGCACGCGCAGCGCGGCCAGCGGGGTGCGCAGGTCGTGCCCGATCGCGCCCAGCATCCGATCCTTTTCGTCCAGCATCGCGGTGACGCGCAGCCGCAGCGCGTTGAACGCGGCGATCACCGCCTTCACATCCGGCGGGCCGTTTTCCGCCAGCGGCACCGGGGCGGAGGAGGGGGAATAGCTGCGCGCGGCGGCGGCGAGTTCGCGCAGGGGCCGCGATATGCGCCGCGCGATCCACAGCACCGGCAGCAGTACCGCGCCGTACAGGATCAGCGTCTGCGCCAGCAGTCGCCAGAACAGCCGCGTATCGTTGCGCGACCATGGCGAGGCGACGACCAGCCAGCGCCCCGACGGCTGCTGCACGGTCATCACCAGCGCGTCGCGGCGTTGCGGCGCCACGCCGTCGCGCGCCATCATGCGCCGCTCGATACGGGTCGGGCGCAGCGCATATTGATCCGGGGACGCGAGCGCGACGGCGACGCGGCGCACCGGCACGCCCAGCTCGGCAAGCTGCGACGCCAGTTCGTGCGCTAGATCGGGCTGGTCGCGCATCGCGGGGGTCAGCGGGCTGGCGACGGCGATGCGCACGCGGCCGCGATCCTGCGACAGCGGACGGCCCTGCGCCTCGCGATCCAGCGCGTCGGCGATCTGCACCGCGGCGGGGCGGGTCGCCTGCGCCACGCGGAAGGCGGTGCGGTCGCGCAGGATCAGCGCGAGGTTGAACGCCTGCGCTACGAACAGCGCGAGCGCGACCAGCAGCGCCATCTGCCCGGCCAGGCTGCGCGGCCAGGGGAGGCGCCGGGTCATCTGCGGGACGTCACAGGCCAGCGGGTCACAGGCGGGTGACGTCGGTCGACAGCGCGTAGCCGCCGCCCCAGACGGTCTTGATGATCTCCGGCGACTTGGGATCCGCCTCGATCTTGCGGCGCAGGCGGCTGACCTGGTTGTCGATCGCGCGGTCGAAGGCGGCGGCCTCGCGACCCTGCGTCAGGTCGAGCAGCTGGTCGCGCGTCAGCACCTGCCGCGGGCGCTGCACCAGAGCGAGCAGCAGATTGTATTCGCCGGTCGACAGCGCCACCGACACACCTTCGCGATCGACCAGCGCGCGCTCCCCGGTCTTCAGCACCCAGCCGGCGAAGGCGTAGGAGCCGCTTTCCGGCGCATGCTGGCGCAGCCCGCCGCCACCCGCGGCGCGGCGCAGCACGGTCTTGATCCGTGCCGACAGTTCGCGGGGGGAAAACGGCTTCACGACATAATCGTCGGCGCCCATTTCCAGCCCGACGATGCGGTCGGTTTCCTCGCTGCGCGCGGTCAGCAGGATGACCGGCGTGTCGCCGTGGGCGCGGATGTGCCGGCACAGCGACAGGCCGTCCTCCCCCGGCATCATGATGTCGAGGACGATCAGGTCGATCGCATAGGCGGCAAGGCGCATCCGCGCGCTTTCGGCGTCGCCCGCCTGGGTCACGCGAAACCCCTGCTTGGTCAGATAGACCGCCAGCGGTTCGCGGATCGAGCGTTCGTCGTCGACGAGCAGAAGGTGCGGCGTGTCGCCCATGGCGTCCGGGATTGGCATGGCGGATACCCCGATGGGAAGCCCCCGCGCCCGTCGCGACGGACGGGCGCGGGGTGCGCGATCAGTTCGCGCCGTCGTCGCTGCCGCCGGTCCCGCCGGGGGTGGGAGCCGTGCCGTCGCCGGTCATGCGCGCGCGCATCAGCATGCGCGCGGCCTGCCGCTCACGCGCGTCGACGACGCCGTCGTGGTTGGTGTCCATCCGGTCGAACATCCGCAGCGCGCGTTCGCGGAAGTCGGCCTGGGTGATGTCGCGCGACTTCATCCCGCGACGTTTGCCGGCACGATCTGGGTCGCCGCGACCCGCGGTGGCCGCGTCGGCGCCGCGGCGCGCGGCACGGCGCGCGTCGCGCCAGGCGTGGCGTTCCTCGGCGGTGACGGTGCCGTCGTGGTTGGCATCCATCGCAGCGAAGCGGCGATCGGCGGCGGCGATCGCCTCTGCGCGGGTCTGCGAACGGGCGGCGTCCGGGGCAGGGGCGGCGGGGGCGGCAGCGGGCGCGGTCTGCGCCGCGGCCAGCGCGGGCGCGCCGCCCAGCAGCGCGCCGCCGAGCGACAAGGCGATCAGGAGGGATTTCTTCACGGGCGATCCTTCGGGAGAGGGGTTCGACGGCGGCCGATTAGGGGGATGCCGCCGTCGATGATCCTTCGTACCCTCCGCCTGTCGTCCACCTGTGTCGCCGCAGCCCCGAAAGTGTCGCGAAATGTATCAGCCGAAGATGACGACCGACTGCATCTGCTCCGCGACCTTCTCCCCGCGCGCATTCCACACGCCCATCACCTGTGACGAACTGCCCGCGCGCGCATAATCGGCGTCGGAGCGCAGCAGCCACCAGCCGTCGTCGGTGGCGGGCGTCGGGCCGAGGATGTTGAGCATCCAGGTCAGCGAGCTCATCGGCACGTTCTTGCCCAGGATGCGCAGCGCCGCGGGCGGCAGGCAATCGGCGATCGCGACCAGCTCCACCATCGGATCGATCCCGTCGCGATCGTTCAGCCGCGTCCAGCGCAGCCATTCCGCGGGCTTCAGCGCGGGGCCGTCGCGCCGGTCCAGAAACTCGAACTGCTGGGTGAAGGCGACATGGGGATTGCCCTTGAACGTGGTATCGTCCGGGCCGGGGCGCGGGAAATCGGGGGCGGGGGTGTCCTCATGGTCGATCGCGCTGTCGACCGCGCGCATGAACACGAAGGTGCAGCGCAGGCCCAGCCCGGCCTCGCTCTCCACGTTCGCCTCGATGAAGGCGGCGTTCTTGCCGCGGCGCAGGCGGCGGGTGGTGACGGTCACCGGGCCGGCGAGCGGGCCGATGAAGCTGACCTGTGCCGACCGCAGCGGCGGCAGGTCGCTGTCCGACCGCATCGCGCAATGAAGCGCGATCGCGCTCGACAGACCGCCATAGGCGGTGCGCCCCTGCAGCCAGTTGTCGGGGATGATGCCGCGCCAGCTGGCGCCATCGTCCTGCGGCTCCAGCGCCGCCAGCACGTCCTTCAGATTCATGTCGTGGCCCTTTCGTCAGGCGAAGTCGCCGGCAGCCAGCCGGTCGCGCAATTCGCGCTTCAGCACCTTGCCGATCGCGCTGCGCGGCAGTTCGTCGGTGGGGTGGAGCGCCGACAGCCGCTGCGTCTTGCCCAGTTTCGCGTTCGTTTCCGCCAGCACCGTCGCGGCATCGGCGGTGGCGCCTGCGCGGGGAACGTAGAAGCCGACCGGGGTTTCGCCCCATTGCTCGCTCGGCACGCCCACCACGGTGCCGTCGGCGACCGCGGGATGCTGCGCCAGCACCGCCTCGATATCCGAGGGGTAAATGTTGAACCCGCCGGAGATGATCATGTCCTTCTTCCGGTCCATCAGGATCAGGAAGCCGTCCCCATCGAAGCGGCCGACGTCGCCGTGGCGGATGAAGCGTTCGCCTTGCGGCGAGATCCAGGTTGCGTCGGCGGTCGCCTGTTCGCGGCCGTGATAGCCGTTCATCATCGCGGGCGATCGGCCGACGATCTCTCCGGTCGCGCCGGCGGGCACTTCGTTGCCGTCGTCGTCGATCAGGCGGATGTCGTGACCGGGCATCGGGCGGCCGACGGTGTGCAGCTTGTCGGGATGTTCGGAGGCGTTGAGGCCGCAGCTGCCGCCACCCTCGGTCATGCCGTAATATTCGACCAGCAGGCCGGGCCAACGCGTCAGGACGTCGCGCTTCAGCTCCGGCTTGAACGGCGCGGAGGTGCACGTCTTGAACCGGAAGGACGCAAGGTCGAAGGCGTCGAAATCCGGCAGCGCCATGATCCGCTGGTACTGCACCGGCACCAGCATCGTGTGCGTCGCGCGATAACGCTGCGCCAGTTCCAGATAGCGGTGCGCGTCGAACTTCTTCATCAACACCACGCTGCCGCCCCAGGCGAGCGTCGGCAGGAAGCTGACCAGCGTGGTGTTCGAATAGAGCGGCGTCGCCAGCAGCGTCACCGCCCGGTCGAACCCGGCGCCGGCGTTGCGCGACAGATGCTGCCAGCGCATCGCGTGACTCTGCACGATCCCCTTGGGAATGCCGGTGGTGCCGGACGAATAGATGATGTTGAACCCGTCCTCGGGCGCGATCGCGACCGGGGCGGGGGCGGCATCGTCGGGGGCCAGCCAGGCGTCCAGCTCCTCCAGCATCAAGACGCGCGCGGCGATCGCCTGCCCGGCCAGCGCGGCGGCGTTCGCGGCATCGAGGAAGACGAGGTCGGCGCCGGAATCGGCGATCATCCCCGCGATCTGCTCCGGCGTCGCCGACGGCTGGATCGGTGCGGCGACCGAGCCGGCGCGCAGCGTTCCCAGGAACACGGCCGCCTGCGCGACCGAGGGATAGGAGACGGAGGCGACCGCCTGCCGCTGCGCCGTGCCGTCGCGTTGCAGCGCGGCGGCGATGCGATCCATCAGCCGATCGAGATCGCCGTAGCCGATCGCGCGATCGTCGTCGGCGATCGCCAGCTTGTCCGGGACGCGCAGCGCATGGGCGCGGATGAGATCGGGCAAGGTCCCGAAATCACGGTCGAGCAGATCGGCAGCGGTGGTCGTCATGATCGCCATGGCTAGGCGAAGCGGATCGCGAATGCCATACGCGATCTTCGAAAACGATGGGAGCGGATGATGCGGGACGCAGTGGCGATCGTGACCGGGGGTGGAACCGGGATCGGGGCGGCGGTGGTGCGGCGGCTGGCGGCGCGCGGGGTGCGGTGCGTGGTCAATTATGCGTCGAGCCGCGACGATGCCGAGGCGCTGGTGGCGGAGGTCGGCAATGGCGCGATCGCGGTGCGGGCGGACATCGTCGCCGACGATCAGTGCCGCGCGCTGGCCGCGGCGGCGGTGGATGCGTTCGGGCGGATCGACTTCCTGGTCAACAATGCCGGGCGCACCAAATTCGCCGCGCATGAGGACATGGACGCGCTGGATGCCGAGGATTTCGTCGACATCTACCGCCTCAACACGATCGCGCCGTTCCAGATGATCCGCGCCTGCGCGCCGCACCTGCGCCAGAGCGACATGGGCGCGGTCGTCAACGTAGCGAGCGTGGCGGGGGTGTTCGGGATCGGATCGTCGGTCGCCTATGCCGCGTCGAAGGGCGCGCTGATCACGATGACCAAGAGCCTGGCGCGGGTGCTGGCGCCGGCGATCCGCGTCAATGCGGTGGCGCCCGGCTATGTCGGAACCGGCTGGTTCGAGAAACGGCTGGGCGAGGAGGGGTTCGCCCGGCTGAACGACAAGGTCGCCGGCGCGCTGCCGATGGCGATGGCGGCGGGGCCGGACGATATCGCCGGGCCGATCGAGATGCTGCTGGACCCCGCCAGCCGGATAATGACCGGCGAGGTCCTGCTGCTGGACGGGGGCGGGCATCTCGACATCGGGATGAGCCGCCGTCCGGGCCGGGAGATCTAGCGCCTAGCGGGCCGGGGTGGACGACTGGCCGAACAGGATGCGGCGCTGTTCGTCGGTCATCTCGGCGGGCTGGGCCTGGATCTCGCGCCCCTTGGCATAGGCGCGCTCGACCGCCGGGCGCGCCTTGATCGCGGCGTGCCAGCGCGACAGGTTGGGAAAGTCGGCCATGTCCTGTCCCTGCGCCTCTGGCAGGATCCACGGGAAGGCGGCCATGTCCGCGACGGTATATTCGTCGCCGATCACGAACTCCCGACCTTCAAGCCGGCGGTCAAGGACGCCGTACAGGCGGTTGGTTTCGTTGACGTACCGGTCGATCGCGTAGGGAATTTTCTCCGGTGCGTAGCGGCCGAAATGGTGGTTCTGCCCGGCCATCGGCCCCAGGCCGCCCATCTGCCACATCAGCCATTGCAGCGCGTCGACATGCGCCCGCGGGGAGGCGCCGCCGAACCGGCCGGTCTTGTGCGCGAGATAGAGCAGGATCGCGCCCGATTCGAACACGCTGATCGGCGCCCCGCCGTCGGTGGGGGCATGATCGACGATCGCAGGCATCCGGTTGTTGGGCGCGATGGCGAGGAAATCGGGCACGAACTGTTCGCCCTTGCCGATGTTGACCGGGTGGATCGTGTAATCGAGGCCCGCTTCCTCAAGGAAAATCGTGATCTTGTGGCCGTTGGGGGTGGGCCAGTAGTGCAGGTCGATCATGCGCTGTCTCCATCGGGAGCGCGGAGAGTGGGGACGAGCAGCGCGACGATCAATGCCGCCACGCCGATCAGCACCCCGGCGATCAGGAACGCCAGCCCGTCGAACCCGCGCGCCGCGCCCCATGCCAGGCTTTGTGCGGCGAGCAGCGGGCCGATGATCGCGGCGACCGAATTGAGGCTGCCCAGCCCGCCTTGCAACGTGCCCTGCCGCTGCGCATCGACCAGCCGGCTGAGCAGCCCGTTCATCGCAGGCCATGCCAATGCCCCCAGGCAACCCACGAGGAAAAAGGCATAAACCTGCCACCCCTGCGTCGTGAAGGCGTAGGCGAGCAGCGTCGCGGCGCTGCACGCCAGGCCGAGCACGGCGGTGGTCCGTTCCCCCAGCCGGCGCACCGTGCGGGCGGTCAGCGTCACCTGAACGATCAACTGGAGCAGTCCGACCCAGGCGAGGCTCCAGCCGATCTGCGTCGCGCTCCAGCCGAAGCGGATCGTCGCCCAGAAGCTCCACACCGCCGGATAGACGACCCCGCCGACCTGCCACACGAACCACGCCACCAGCAGCGGCGCGGCGCGTCCGGCGGCGAACAGCGGGCGGAACGCGCCGATCACATGCGCGTCGCGCAGCACGAAGGGGCGGCGGTTTTCCGGGCGCAGGGTTTCGGGCAAGAACAGGAACATGGCTGCGGCATTGAGTGCCGCCAGCGCGGCGGCGGCGACGAACGGGGCGCGGTGGCCAAAGGTCGCGACGACGCCGCCGAGCGCGGGGCCGATGATGAAGCCGATCCCGAAGCACGCGCCGAGCAGGCCGAAGCCGGCGGCGCGGCGTTCGGGCGGGGTGACGTCCGCGATCACCGCGCCGGCCGGACCGAAGCTGGCGCCCGCCACCCCCGCGACGAGCCGGCCGAGGAACAGCCACGCCAGCGTCGGCGCCCAGGCCATCAGCGCATAGTCGAGCGCATAGGCGAGCATCGCCAGCATCAGCACCGGGCGGCGGCCGAAGCGGTCGCCGAGATTGCCGAGGACCGGCCCGGCGAAGAATTGCGCCAGCGCGAAGGCGGCGAGCATCCAGCCGGCGATGCGGGTCGCCTGGGGCAGGGTGACGTGGCCGATCTCCACGATCAGCCCGGGCAGCACCGGCATGACGATGCCGAAGCCGATGACGTCGACAACCACCGCCGCCAGCACGATCGGCACCGCACGATGATCGAAACGCACCCCGATTCCCCCGTTTTGCCGCGGACGGTAGCCCCAAAACGGCCCCCGCGACACCGGTTGCGCGCGGTGGGGAGCGGTCGGCGGGGGGTGATGGGCGTGACCGGAAGCGGTTCGGGACGCCGAAACGTGCCTGCCGCGGCGTTTCGAGCGCGGTGCGTGACGCGCCTCTTGCCGACGGCTTCGCTTCGCGCTTTGCATCGCGCGGCAAACGTGCCATGGGTGGCCAGCATACCCGATCTTCAGAATCGGGAACCCGATGCGATCACGCGGAGAATGATGTCATGGCCACCGCCCCCGAACTGGACCGCCCCGCCGACGCGCTCGACGGCTTCCGTCAGGAAGTGCGCAGCTGGCTGGAGGCGAACTTCCCCCCGTCGCTGAAAGGGCATGACAATGCCATGTCGGCGGTCGAGGGGCCGACCGAGGAGACGCCCGAGCAGAAGGCGTGGCGCGAGGCGATGGGCGCCAAGGGCTGGGGCGTGCCGACCTGGCCGAAGGAATATGGCGGCGGCGGGCTGTCGCGGGCCGAGGCGCGCGTGTTGCAGGACGAGATGGCGCGCGCCGGTGCGTGGAACCCGATCGGCGGCATGGGTGTGATGATGTTCGGCCCGACGCTGCTGGAATATGGCACCGAGGAGCAGAAGCAGGCGCACATCCCCGGCATCGTGCGCGGCGAGGTGCGCTGGTGCCAGGGCTATTCGGAGCCGGGCGCGGGGTCGGACCTGGCCAGCCTGCAGACCTTTGCTGAGGATCGGGGCGACCATTACGTCGTCAACGGGCAGAAGACGTGGACGTCGGGCGGGCAATGGGCCGACAAATGCTTCGCGCTGGTGCGCACCGACAAGTCGCAGAAGCATGCCGGCATCAGCTTCCTGCTGATCGATATGGATGCCGAGGGCGTCGAGACGCGGCCGATTCGCCTGATCAGCGGGCAGTCGCCGTTCTGCGAGACGTTCTTCACCAACGTGAAGGTGCCCAAGGGCAATCTGGTCGGACGCGAAGGGCAGGGCTGGGAAATCGGCACGCGCCTGTTGCAGCACGAGCGCAGTTCGCTGTCGGGCGGCAGCGGTTCGGCGAGCCGGATGAACGCGGGTAAGAGCGTGCCGGAGATCGCCAAGAAGTATCGCGGTGCGGACGGCGAGGGGCGGATCGGCGATGCCGACCTGCGCACCCGCATCATCAAGCATGAGATGGACCAGCGCGCCTTCGCGCTGACGCTGCGGCGTGCCGCGCTGGAGGCCAAGGGCAATGCCGGGCCGTCGGCGGCGACCAGCATCATGAAGAACGTCGGCGCGCGCATCACCCAGGACCGGGCCGAGCTGAACATCGAGATCATGGGGATGCAGGGCCTGGGCTGGGACGGCGAAGGCTTCAGCGAGGACGAACTGGCGCAGACCCGCAGCTGGCTGTGGGGCAAGGCGGTGTCGATCTACGGCGGTTCGACCGAGATCCAGAACAACGTCATCGCCAAGCGCATCCTGGGGATGCTCGACCACCAGTAAGCGGTGCGGCGGTAATATCGGCTAGGCGCGGCGGCGGACGATCGCCGCGTCAGGAGAGGGCCGGGTAGAGGGGTGCGCCCGCCAAGAGGCGCCCCCTCCCCGGTTATCCCGGACGGACAGGGAGAGACGGCAGTGGCGGTACTCAACGACGAACAGGTGATGCTGCGCGACATGGCGCGCGAATGGGCCGACAATGAAGGCCCGGTCGGTGCGTTCCGCAAGATGCGCGCCGCGGCGCCGGCCGAGCGGTTCGACCGCGACGCCTGGGGCGCGATCGGCCAGATGGGCTGGGCGGGCGTGGTGATCCCGGAGGAATTCGGCGGGTCGGCGTTCGGCTATCTGTCGCTGGGGCTGGTGGTGGAGCAACTGGGCCGCAACCTGACCGCATCGCCGCTGGCATCGACCGCGGTGGCGGCAAGCGCGATCGTGATGGGATCGTCCGACACCGCCAGGCAGACGTGGCTGCCGCAGCTGGCATCGGGCGAGAAGATCGCGACGCTCGCGGTGGACGAAGGGCCGGTCCATGACGGCGCGGTATCGGGCACTACCGTCGTCGGTGGGCGGCTGACCGGTGCCAAGCCGTTCGTCGCCGAGGGCGACGGCGCGGACCTGTTCGTGGTGGCGGCGCAGGACGGGCTGTATCTGGTCGAGAAGGGCGAGGGCGTGACCGTCAGCCACCGCCACATGGCCGACGAGCGCAGCCATGCGCATGTCGCGTTCGACAATGCCCCGGCGGAAAAGCTGGGCGGGCCGGAGCTGACCGCGGCGGTGGTGGACCGCGCGGCGGCGGTGACCTGTGCCGAGATGCTGGGAATGGCGGAGGCCGCGTTCCAGCAGACCAACGATTACCTGAAGCAGCGCGTGCAGTTCGGGCAGGTGCTGTCGACGTTCCAGGCGCTCCAGCATCGCATGGCCAAGCAGTTCACCGAATTGCAGCTGATGCGGTCGGCGGTCGAGGGCGCGCTGGAGGCGATCGACGCGGGGCGCAGCGACGTCGACCAGGCGGTCAGCCTGGCGAAGGCGACCGCGGGCGAGACGCTGAAGCTGGTCAGCCGCGAGATGGTGCAGTTGCACGGCGGCGTGGGCATGACCGACGAATATGACGCCGGCCTGTACCTGAAGCGTGCGGCGGTACTGGAAGTATTGTGGGGAAACAGTGCGTTCCACCGCGACCGCTTCGGGCGGCTGAACGGCTATTGACGGGGCGCCGCGCTGGGCCGCCGCGTCACGTCGACGCGGCGGACGATGTGCGATCGGGCGCGCGGCCATCGGCAGGCCGCGCGCCCGTTTTCGTTTGGAGTGCGACATAGAAGCATCGGTTGGTCCGCATCGGTAATATAACGCCATTTTTCACTTGTAATTCACTCTCCGAATCGCTCCAATCGAAGACGCGGTACGATCGTCAGGCAGATGCGACGACCGCGACGGGAGAGAGATGATGACGAGGTACACGCTGCTGGCCGCGTGCGCGGCCGCCTGTTTCGTGGCGCCCATGGCGGCTGCCCAGGCGACCACCGATGCCACCGCCGGACAGGCCGCGCCCGCCGACCAGACGACGACCGGGGCGCAGGACCTCAACACCGCCGACATCGTCGTGACCGCGCAGGGGCGCGCGCAGGCGCTGGCCGACGTGCCGGTGGCGATTTCCGCGGTGAACGCCGAGAGCCTGGCGCTGTCCGGCGCCAATGACATCCGCCAGCTCAACCAGCTGGCACCGTCGCTGCTGGTGACCTCCACGGGGTCCGAAGCGAACGGTTCGCCGCGCATCCGCGGTATCGGTACGGTCGGCGACAATCCCGGGCTTGAAAGCTCGGTCGTGGTGCTGATCGACGGCGTCTATCGCTCGCGCGCGGGCATCGGCCTCAACGAACTGGGCGAGATCGACCGGGTCGAGGTGCTGCGCGGTCCGCAGGGCACGCTGGGCGGCCGCAATTCGTCCGCCGGCCTGATCTCCGTCGTCAGCAAGCGGCCGAGCTTCACCTTCGGCGGCAATGCCGAGGTGACCTACGGCAATTTCGATTTCTGGCGGCTGGCCGCCGGCGTGACCGGCCCGATCAGCGAGAACCTCGCCTTCCGGCTCGACGGTGTCTATGTGAAGCGCGACGGTTTCTACAACGATCCGGCCAACAAGACGACGATCAACGACCGCGACCGTTTCTTCGGGCGGGCGCAGCTGGTCTTCGAACCGAGCGACGCGATCAGCTTCCGCCTGATCGGCGATTATACGAAGCGCGACGAAAGCTGCTGCGCGGCGACCTATGTCAGCCCGACGATGAACGAATTCATCGGCAACCTGACCACGCCGGTCGCCTCGGTCAATGCCGGCGTCGCGGCGGGAAGCAACGGCAACAACATCATCAACGTGCTGCGCGACCTGGGCCAGAATCTGGGCGCGTTCAACCAGAATTACAGCCGCGACGTCTCCGTCACGCCGGGCCGCAGCTATGGCGGCAAGATGGAGGATTGGGGCGTGTCGGGGCAGCTCGACTGGGATTTCGGCGGCGCCAAGCTGACGTCGATCACCGCCTATCGCGACTATTACAACACCCAGGCCGGTGACGTCGACTACGGCACCGTCGACATCCTCTACAACGCCAACGACGGCAATAACCGCCGCCAGTTCCGCACCTTCACGCAGGAGCTGCGGCTGAACGGCAGCGCGTTCGGCGACAAGCTCGACTGGCTGGTCGGCGGCTTCTATATGGACGAGAAGTATCGCGGGCGTAGCAACCTGCGCTTCGGCAGCCAGTATGGCCGCTTCGCGACGTGTCGCCTGATCTCGGGCGGTGGCCTTGCGGCGCTGTACAACCCGGCGGCGGCGGGCTGCGTCGCCAGCCAGGCGGCGTTCTCCGGCGCGTTCGGCGCGGCGGGCACGCCGCTGCTCGCCTCGCTGCTGCGGCTCGACGGGCTGAACGATCGCGGGTCGACCGTCGACCGCTACAATCAGAACACCACCAGCTTCGCGGCGTTCACGCACAACATCATCCACATCACCGACACTGTCGACCTGACGCTGGGCCTGCGCTACACCAAGGAGAAGAAGCGCTTCTCCGCGACGTTCGGCAACGACAACGTCGCCTGCACGCAGAACCAGGCCGCGCTGACGCCGTTCCTGGGCAACGCCGCGCTGGCGGCGGTGGCCGGCGGCATCATCGGCCTGTCCTGCCAGGGCAATTCGACCGCCGAGCTGAACGGCGTCAGCATCGCCGACGAGCGTAGCGAGGACGAGTTCACCGGCACCGCCGTGGCATCGTGGAAGCCGATCGACGATCTGCTCGTCTACGGCAGCTATTCGCGCGGGTACAAGGCGGGCGGCTTCAACTTCGACCGTTCCGCGCTGAAGGCGCCGACGCTGCCCTTCGCCAGCTTCGGCGGGGGCAGCGCGCAGGCGGGCGCGCAGGCGCTGGCGCGCAACCTGCAGTTCGATGCCGAGACGGTGAACGCGTTCGAAATCGGCTTCAAGTACGCGACCGGGCCGTTCAGCCTGTCCGCCGCGGCGTTCCGGCAGGATTTCAGCA
>JAESGL010000482.1_pt1 | contig 17152 bp, 16 predicted proteins | sample 9269711 | NCBI WGS metagenome assembly JAESGL01 (sample SAMN14515918, study PRJNA621676) | algae metagenome | isolation source: Kastovskya adunca ATA6-11-RM4 and co-occurring heterotrophs from soil and... | place: Chile: Atacama Desert | collected 2011-06-27
GGCCTTGGCTTTCGCTGGATCAACCGCGTCCAGTTCTGCCGCCTTGTCCTCGAGGCGGGTGTCGAGGGTCTTGGAGATATGGATCATCTGCTCCAGTTTCCCCATCATTTCCCACATTTTGCGACGCTCAGCTTCGATGGCGATGTTGTCCTGAAGCAAGCCATCCTTGCCTCGGGTCAAAGCCGTGAGAATGCCGTTGATGTGGCTTTGAGCAGACGCATATTTGTCGAAATAGGCCTTCAGCTTGCTGCCAAAGGGGATAATGCCGAACAGCTTGCGTGGCTGGAGCAGGCCGCCATCGCGCGACGGATCGAGCCCTTCGATGACATTGCGCAATTCGATCAGGGAGCTGCCGACGTCACCCTCACCGTCCATCGCCTTGGTTGGGCGATCGAGAAAGCGGTTGCTCTGGCTCGTGAGGGCAACGATCTCCTTCTGGCCGATGTTGGCTAGCTGGTTGACCTTGTTGCCGAAGTCCGGGCTGTTGGCGTCGAGCGATACCAGTTCCCCGACATATTGGTCCACCTTGACGTCGAGCTTGCTCTTAACGTCGGAATCAATCGGCACAAGGCCAGCAGCCTTTTCCGATGGGATAGCGGCTACGGGTTCCGGCGCTTTAAGGACAAGATCGTTCATGGTTACCCCCAAAATTCGTTCTGCATTCAGTAACTAGGCGATTTCTTGCGCGTGCTCCAGCCTATGCGACTCTGCTTTGCGCCTCTGTGACCGGTGTCGCGGTGCCATAGATTTGTGCCCGCTGAATGATCGTGCCGGCCCATCGTGAGTGCGTGGCAGGCTCGCACATGCTGCCATGGGCGCCGAAAACCGCCGGGGCGTCCTTTTCGAGGATCGCCCGAGCTTCGGCCATTTCTGCGCCGCTTGGACGGTACAGGCTCTGGATGGTTTCCATCTGCAAAGGATGAACCGCTGTCTTGGTCAGCAAGCCATGTTCGATGTCCTGTTCAACCTCAGCGCGGAGCAAATCGGTTGAGGAGAAATGCTCGAAAACGGGCGCTGCGACGCTGAAGCCGTAGGGCAGGAAGGTTCCAGCAATGTCGCGGATGACCGGCCCAAGCGGACCATCATAGGCGGTCCTCGTATTGGAGCGACGAACGCCTAGGACGTTGAGGATATCATTGCCGCCAATGCGAATAGCGGTGACACGGTCGGCATAGGGCAGCAGCTGGTCCCGCAGACGGCTGAGCGCCGTCCGGTCAAAGGCTTCCTCGCCCTCGATCGTAGGCATGAAGGCATGGTTTCCGTGGACGAGCACGGAAAGCCATTGGGGCAGGTTCTGAGTCGTGATCTTCGGGAGGACAAATCCCTGGATTGCTTCAATGCCCGGAAGGCGCAGCAAGCGGACCAGCATCTCGATATTGCGCGGACGCGCGAACACCAGAACAGGCGTTTCGCGCGCAGCAAATTGGGTCAGCGCTTCGGCAAAGCGCGCTTCAGCTTGCTCAACCTGATCCTCGCGAATGGCGTCCTCAAGGCAGATGACAATGGAACGAACCGAAGGGTTGGCTCCGTAGGCAGTGTCGAGGAGATTGTCCTTGATCGCAGGGACGTACAGGGTTGCCCCCAACTCAATTGCTTTCATTCCTGTTCCCCCTGCAGGCGCTTGATGATCGTCACGGCGCGGTAGTTTTTCAGGTCCATTTCTTCGACCACCAGGCCGACAGCTTCTGCCAAATGCCTGATATGCTGGACTTCAGGGTCATTGAGATCGCGGACGCAGACCCGATCAGGAACTCGGCGCAGGATCGCCCGGGTTGCTTCGGCGATGCCCGGCTTGATCCGGTTTACGTCGCTGATCTCACCTTCCACGGTGAACTTGCGGAGCAGGGCTTCGCGTCCGTCGCGTGCTGCTTTCGCTTCATTCAGCGACCATGGATTCCAAATTGCCTTCGGCATGGGCGCATTTTCGATGGCAGTGATGAAATCACGGCTGATGTCGAATGGCGCGTGCTCTTCCTGGAAAAGGCAGGCGTGGAAATCGTCTGGACCCACGAAGTCATCGGTCAGGACAGAACGGCTGATGAGACCCGAGACGATGCCGTTCAGCAGGCCGCTCGGAATGACATAATCTTCGGTCGTGGCAGCCAGATCCGCGCAGCCGGCGGGATCGGCGATGACTGCAAGATAGGGCGAGAAGCCGAGCGATTCCTCAGCGAGCGAGCGCTCGAGCTCACCCTTGATCGCGCCCTTGCCGGTCCATCCGTCGAGGAAGATCGAGGTTTCCGTACCGTGACGAGCCTTGATGTAGCGAAGGGCATTGAGGTCGATGCCGCGACCGCGAATGATGCTGATCGAATAATGATGGGCATCAATGCCGATACGGACCAGAGCGCGCTTCAAAAGGACGCCGATGGGCGTCCCTGCCCGCGCCAGAGAAATGACGACACATTCCTTGGCGGTTTCCGGGCGCGCCGCGATCTTGCGCGCGAGGAACTCGATATGTGCCCGCAGCGACCCGCCATTACGGCGAAGCGCGTCGGCATAGAGCGTCATATAGCGCTCGTCCGGCACCTTTTCGGGTGACAGCATTTCAGAATAGTGGCGCGTGCCCGACTGGATCAGGCGCTCCTTCTCCTCGACATCGACATGCTGGATTGCGGCCGGCTTAAGCAGGATCTGGACGTCAGACGGATCGTAAGAGCCGGAGAACAGGGCGGGTTTTTCAGCGAGGATCGTGCTCATTAGCGGGTCCAATCATTGCCGCTGCGCACAGCGTTCCAGAACTGAGAATTGGTGGGGGCCATGGCAAAGTCACACAGGTCCATGAAGCCGACGTCCGAGGTGCTGTCGCCGACGCCGATGATCGGGGCGTCGGGCGCGATGGAGCGGACTTTCTCGATGAGGTAGGTGACCGCGTGCCGCTTGTTCAGCCACGAGGGCATGTAGGCGAGATTGTTGCCGTTCTTGTGGCGACGCCAGCCGAACGGCGTAATCTCGGCATGAACCTCAGTCAGCTCATCCAGGACTTCGCCATCATCGATGTTGCTCTTGATGACGATGTAGAGTGGCAGGCCGTGCTCGGAGACGACCCAGTGACGGAACTGCTCTGCTTCAAGCGGTCGGGTCATCTCCCCGTATATCTCATGGATGCTGGGCTCTTTGGCGGCCGAGGCGATGAGGTGGCTGTGCCACTCTTCGTCGACCGACCCCCCTTCAAGGGTGATGCAGCCACCGTTGGAGCAGATCGCTGGCGCCTGCTCAATATCGACCCGGGCCATCACTTCGGTGCTGCGGGCGGTCACGGGGATGACCTTGCCGGCGCGAAACCAGCCGAGCAGGTTTTCCTGGCGCTTAGTGGCATAGCCCGACGGCGAACCATCGACGAGCGTGCTCATCAGGCGGAGGCCATCCGCCGTCTTGTCAGGGCACTTCCGGGCAGTTTGGAACAGGGTGTCATCCAGATCGGTGAACACAACAGGCGCGGTCATTCTTATTTTTCCTCCGCAGAGTGATATGCGCAAAGGACCATCTCAATCGGTATGTCCTTGCCAAGAGCGGCGACGGCCGCCTTCGCCTGGCGGATCTGTTCACCCGCAATCTCCGCAGTGATGATGATGCGGTCGGGCTGATGGCCCAGGATGTTATAAAGGTGGCAGGGGGCGCCGCTGCCGTAAGCATCGTCGAAATGCGATACGGTTTCCATGGCATGGCCCAGCAGCGCGGGCGTCCGGGTGATGCATTGGACGGCGGCGATCCCGCCCTTGGCTTCGATTTCCTCGGCGATGAGCAAGGCTTCATAGCTGTGTTCGCCGTCGCCAAGCACAAGGATGCGCTCTCCGGCCTTGGGTTCCACCGGCGCTCGGAAGGCGCACTCCGGTTCGAGAAGACCCGAACGGCTGCCCATGCCAGTGGCCGGCGCCGTGCCCACACCATTGCTTGTGCTGGCCAACTGGGGCGGCACCTGGTCCGGGTTCTTCTCCCAGTTCATCGCGCCCCGCAGGATCGCGTGCCCGGTGGTGGGAAGCGGCATGGCCGTGCAATAGGCCTGGCCGCTCCAGTCGGTGAGACAGCAGGTTTCGATGCGCTCAAGGTTCGGCAAGGCCGCCATCATTGCTTCCGCGCCGCCGATGAAGGTGTGGCCCGTGCTGCATTCGTCATCGATGATGACGAGGGTTCGGGCGGAACGCGCGAGCGCGATCAGCTGCTCATCCGCGATCTGGACGAGATGCGAGGTTGCATGGCTGTGCCCCTCTTCAAAGGTTGCGATGATCGTTGATCCGTCGACGCGCTGGCGGGAGGTCTGCAGGTAGAGAGCAGAGACATCAGGATTGTTGCGCCGATAGGCGGCAAACACGCCTTGCCCAAGAGCTGTCGCCGTCTCTGCCATGCCGAGGAAGGCGACCGGCTGGGGTAAGTCGGCGGGCAGCATAGCCCCCAGCTGATCCATGGAACCGCGCATGGCGGCCGGAGCCGCCGGCAGGTGGCGTCCGAGAACCTTCGAGACGATCAGGAACCCACGCTTAGGATTGGCGCGAGCTGCAAAGCCGCACAATTCGTCGATCGAAGCGTCGTTCTGAATTTTGAGAGTGAGAGTGCCGCTTTCAAGCGTCACGACGCGCGTGTCGTCGACCATGATCGTCATGGATCAGAAATTTCCTCTTTATCTGTGAACCCGATAGCCGGGTATGCCCTGCATATATTTGATCATGTCAGAGGCGTCTGGACCAGCAGTATTCCTCTGCTGTTGGTTTCTATTTTTGCCCCGAGATGCCGGAGCAGATTTTGAGGCTCAATCTCCGCTAGGGAGGCAAGATTGACCTCGCCCCATGCAGGCCGATCGACCGACAAGGTGGCCACATATTCGTCTCGTTCCTGCCCAATTGCCCCGCTTCTCTGCGTGTAGGCGGACAGGGCGACGGTATGGATAGGTTCAGCGACCGCCATAGAATGCCCTACGAGCCGCACCAGCAGCGAACAGACATGGTCGAGGTAAAGAGCTGCGCGCTCCTTCTGGGTCAGCTCTTTCGGGCGGAATGCCAGCTGTGTGAAGTCAGCCGACCATTTGACCGAGGGCATGTCCTCGATTTCCGGGAGGTCCACGTCGAGTAGTAGCCTGCCGCCGCTGAAGGAAATCGCGATATTGGTTTCGCGGGGCCATTCCAGCCAGCCGAGACGTTGCAGCAAAGCGTCTTCGATCGCAGCGAGATCGGGCCCCGCGTTCGCTTGAGCGGCCCGCCAAGCCATGAGCGCCGCCATGTGTTCCTCGCCAGAAGCAAATTGCTCGCGGCTTGGCTTTCCCGCGCTGGAGCCGGAGATCTGGCCGACGGTTTGGGGAATGTCGAGATGGATGGTCGTTAGAGAGGTGGCAGCGCCATTACGCGCATCGACATTTTCCTGAAGGAATTCGCGCAATTCGTCCTTCATGGTTCGCTTGATGAGCGGGATCAGTGCGGGGTCAATGGACTGGCCTTCTCCATCGAGAAACACCAGCTGATCCTCGACAATCCGAGCTACGAGGCCGTTGGGGATCTGAGGCTCCGGGGGCGTTGGCACGGCTGGTGGCCGACTTGGAGTGGAGCTGCGGCTGGGCTTGTCGAGCCGCTCGCGATAGCTCAGCCCGGTTCCAGGGATGCCGACATTGCCATAAACACCGCGCTTACCCATCGTAATCGAGGCGCCGCGCGGCCCGATCGATAGCGAAGCACCAGAGCCGCTGAGGTTGAGCCGGACGCCCGGCAAGATTGAAATACGTTTGCTGAATCGAAAACCCACGAGACCCCCTCAGGCGCTGACGATGATGCTGACGACGCTGGCGCGCAGCCGGTTGACGACCTCCCGGCGATTATTCTCCGAATGGTGGCCAAGGGTTGGCGCGGTGAAGCCGGCGGCCGCGATCATTTCGAAAACAAAGCTGCTGCGGATGCCAAAGTTCACATTCTCTGAGATCGAACCGCGCTCGCGCATATTTCCATGGGCAAGGGACGCCGAGGTGACGCCGACCAGGTTCCCATATTCATCGACGATGGCGCCGCCAGAGGAGCCTGACCCGATGGGGGCGGTGAACTGGAAGCGGGAGATGTCGCCGTGGTTTCCGGTGAGGCCTGAGATGTTGCCGGTAGTCACCTTCAGATCAGCGCCCAGCACATCCATCAGGGGAAAGCCGGCAGCCATCACGCTTTCGCCGAGCCAGATAGGCGCACCGATACGCATGGGCAGAGGCTGGCCATTGGTTGAGCCTTCGAGCAGCGCCAAATCATGCTTGGGATCTACTGCGACCGGTCGGAGGAGATTTTGCGTCCGTCCCTGACGAAAGCTCTCTCCATCCTCGATGACATGGGCATTGGTGATCACGAGATCAGGCGCAACGATGATACCGCTGCCGGTGCCGATGACCTGCCCTGGGGCTGCGGACGGGCGATGCCGGTCGGGTTCAAACGGCGAAGTTTGGTCTGGCTCTTCCGTCCGCGCCCGCTTTTGCTGCCGGAAGGGCATGGTCACAGAGGCGAGATTGCGGGCGCGGAGATAGGCGTCGATGCCGAAGGTATAGCCTTCGTTCGAGACCTTCATCCGCCGAGTGCCGGCCTTCACGTAGATTTCAGAGAGGATGATGGCGGCGAGTTGGCCGTCTGGAGCCGGCAGCGCATATTGCTCGCCTGAAATCTCCATCTGGATGGGATAGCTCTGATTGACGAAGCCTCCTGACCGATCATCAACGATGTAGGCGATGATCTCGAACTGATCACCCAACGAAGCGAAGGAGGAGAGATACCAGCTCCCCTCCTGACCTTCCTCGAACGGCAGAACTGCGCCCTGCGAGTTGATCGCTGCGACGCCCAATCGCTCAGCATCGCGCCCCAGAATCCGGATGTGGCATTCTGGATTATTGTTAAGCTGGATGCGTTGACCAGGTTGCGGAGTGATCACCAGAGGCCCTCGTGCTTAGCTGACTTCAAGAACGGTGTTTGAGATGGCGATCTCAGTGTCGATCGAGCGACGGTCGATGCTGTCCGGGGTGAGACGGCTGGTCAGCAGTCCCGCCCAATCCGCAATGATGCGCGCGCCGACTTTCTCGCCATAGACAACGCCGCCGGCGGGACGGCTGTTGATCTCAAGCGCCTTCCAGCTACCGTCCTTGGCCTTGCGGAACTGGACATTCACAACGCCATGCAGGTTGAACAGCTCGATCAGCCGGGCGGCCGCGTCCTTCAGCGGATGCTCGGACTGGATACGCTGGCGGCCGTTCTCCTGTTTCGTGCGCGCGACTGCCTTCAGCAGCCGGCCGTGGTGCGCGAGAATGTCGAACGAGATCTCTGGGCCCGGCAGGAATTCCATCAGCACGAGTTCATCGATCGGGCCGTCCACCTCCTGCGCGCGCATGGCATCGAGGTAGAGGTCCACTCGGATCTTCCGCTCGTCTGGGTTGAGGAGATGGCTGGTCGGATTGACCTTGGTCAGATGCCAGAACCCGAGGCCATTGACGCCCTTGCGCGGCTTTACGCAGGGTTCGGCGTCCTCGCCATGGACTTCTGGAAAGGTGAAGATGCTGCTCTCCAACTGCCACGTGGTTTCGACGGGCGTGGTCAGCAGGTGGAAGGGTTCGTCGCGGATCGCCTCCGCGAAATCATATTTGTCCTCGAGAAGAGCGAGCGTCTCGATCGAACCTGGCAATTCCACCCGGCAGGGCAGGTCTGCTTGCGAGAGGGCTTTGCGGTACCGTGTCGGGATGAGGATATCGATGCCCCGGGCGATCACTATCTCCCGCGCCCATTCGACATATTGAGCCACCGGCAAATTGGGTTCGACCCAGGTCTCCGTCGGCCCCTCATAGGCCGGCATGCCTTCGCCCACGCTCGCGTAGACCTCCAGCGTCGGATCGACTGCGATCATGGCAGCCGAGATAGGAGCAAGGGAGAAGCCGCGATTGAACCAGATACGCATGGGAAAGTCCTAGAGGAGAGATGGTGCTTTTGTGGTTAAGACAGGCGGTCAGGGCATGATCCGTGCGGCACGCGCAGCCTTCAGCCAAGCTGGGAATTCGGATAGAATGCGGTCGTAAAGCTGATCGTCGCTGATGCGCGAGAGATCATCGACGCTGAAGAAGCCCGCATTGTCGACAACCCGGCCGTCGATGGTATCGAGCTTTCGCAAAACCCCGTAGTTCGCGTTGCCGACGCCCACGAACTGCCAGAAAATCGGGCGGTTCGAGATCCGCTGGAGTATCGCGATGATCTCTTTCGAGGTCGAACCGTCGATTCCGCCGTCGGTCAGGAAAATGATCACCAGCGGCTTGGTGCGGTGGCTCGGCTCGGCGTCCAGAATGGCATTCATAACCACTGGCTCATTATTGCCGTAGCCGATGGAGTCCCCGCCTTCCTTGAGCGCGCCGCCGAAGAAGCCCTTCTTGCCGGTCTCGCGGGCGCCGATTTTCGCGCCGGGAGAAGGAAGTGTACGTGCGACGAAGCCTTCGAGGTTTGTTGCGGTCAGATCCTCGACCTGCTTGCAACGCGAGGCATAAAACCAGGTCGACATGGTGCCATCATCGTCTAGCCGCAGGGCTACTGGCGCGATGCGTTCCACCGTCTCCTGGACAGTGCCATTGCTGTAGAGTTTGGCCATGGAGCCGCTGCCATCGATGACGAACAGGACTTCGGCCTTCTCATGCTCGATCCCCAGCTTCTTGAGCGAGACGCCGACTTGCTGCTTGCGCAGATCGACCTTGCTCAGCGAGACAGGCGCGGATGGCGCGGCGGACGGAATGGGCGCCGGCGCAGGGGTGCTCGGTGCGGGGGATGAAGCAGATCCGTCATCGACCTCTCCGCCGAAGTGTGTGACCAAGGCCGCAAGACCACCAGCAAAGCCCTGCACGACAGCGCCGAGGCGCCAGGCACCATTATGGCGGTAGAGATCCAGCAGCATCACTGCTTTTTCGTCGCCGAGATGCGGCTTGGCGTCGACGGTCACAGCGTTGTTGATGGTCGCCTTCAACACGGTGGCTCGTTGCAGCGGGAGCGTGTCATGGGTCGCGGTGATCGTGATGCGGTCGATATGCCCCGGGACCTTCTCAGGATAGATCGAGAAGAGCGTCCCGCTGTCCAGCCGGGACATAGTGATGGATTTGTCCGGGCTAGCGTTGTTGCTGAAGAGGACCGTATAGCGGTCGTCGGCAATCTTTTTCGCCGCGTCGAGTCCGAAGGCGGCAATGTCGATGTCGGCCGGATCATGGGCAACGATCACGTTGATGACATTGCTGTCAGTGAAATCCGCGATGGCACGCTTTTCGCCGGGGTTCATCAGGTTCAAGGCTCGATATCCTATGGACAAAAAAGACAGTTGAACCGCCGAAGGCAGGCCCCGGCGGTTCGAGAGGTAGCGGCTAGATGACCGGCCGCTTCATGGATATCAGCCGAGGTTAACGCCCATACCGCCGGCCAGGCCCGCCAGGCCCGATTCCCAGCCTTCGCCGATCGCCTTCACCTTGATCTCGCCCTGGGCGCTGCGATACAGCTCGACGAAGATCATGGCGGCGTTGGTGCTGCTGTCTTCCGACAGGTCGAAACGCGCGAGCTCCTTGCCATCGGCATCGTTGATGACGCGTGCGTAGGCGTTCGAGACCGAACCGAAATTCTGCTTGCGCTCGGCGCCTTCGTGGATGGTGACCGCGATCACGACCTTCTTCACGTCGGCCGGCAGTTTGGCGAAATCGATCTTGATGGTTTCGTCGTCGCCTTCGCCGTCACCGGTGCGGTTGTCGCCGCCATAGACGACCGAGCCGTCGGGCGAGGTTTTGTTGTTGTAGAACACGAAGTGCGCGTCCGAGATGACCTTGTCGGTTTCCCCGATGATGAAAGCCGAGGCGTCGAGGTCGAAGGCCTGGCCATCGGTCTTGCGCACGTCCCAGCCGAGGCCGACCGTGACGGAGGTGAGGCCCGGAGCCTCCTTGGAGAGCGAAACGTTGCCGCCTTTGACGAGAGAAACAGCCATTGAACACTCCTACTGGTGCTGTGTTTTTGAAAGGTGTGAAGTCAGGCCGGGGGCGCGGCTGCGCCCCCGGAACAGATCAGCCAACGTTGACGCCGTAATTGGTGGCAAGCGGACCCAGGCCGCCCTTGAAGCCCTGGCCGACGGCGCGGAATTTCCAGTCGGTGCCGTGACGATAGACTTCGCCGAGGATCATCGCGGTTTCGACCGAGGCGTCTTCCGACAGGTCGTAGCGGACAACTTCGTTGTTCGACTTCTGGTTGACCAGGCGGATGAACGCGTTCGAGACCTGGCCGAAGCTCTGCCCCTTGGCCTCGCCTTCGTGGATGGTGACGACGATCGCGACCTTGTCGACGTCGGCCGGCAGCTTCGACAGCGTGACCTTGATCTGCTCGTCGTCACCTTCGCCGGCACCGGTGCGGTTGTCGCCCTGATGCTCAACGCCGGCCACGACCTTGTTGTTGTAGAAGACGAAGTCGCTGTCGCTGCGGACCTTGCCGCTGGCGGCCAGCAGGAAGGCCGAGGCGTCGAGGTCGAAGTCCGAGCCGTCGGTGGCGCGCGCGTCCCAGCCCAGGCCGATCATGATTTCGTCGAGAGTTGGATCTTCCTTCGACAGGCTGACATTGCCACCCTTGGAAAGCGAAATTGCCATGTTTCAAACGTCCTTTCATTTTGGCGTTGGTGGTTCCGCGCGGCGCCCGCCCAGCAGCACGCGAGAGATGATCAAGCTACTTGCGCTTGAATTCGATTGCCCCCTTGCTGATGTCCCAGGTGCCATCCGCATGAAGGCGGGGCGCCCGTTCAGCAGCAACAAAGGCGCGGCCGCTCTTCCCATATGTCTCGACATGCTGGATCACGATCTCGCGATCGATATCGAGATGGGTGATGGCGACCCAGTAGGAGGTCCGGTTCGGATTGAGCAGTGGCACGGTGACCTCGCTGCCATCCTGGCCGTAGAAGATGAGCTTGGGACGATAGCTCTCGAAAGAGCCGGCGCCGTTGCTGACGGCGCTGTAAGCACCAAACAGGGCGTAGCGAAGCTCGTCCGGGCGATGCAGGACTATTTCTTCTTCACCAGCTACCTGAGAATCTCCCGACAGGCTGATGTAGGGCAGCGCGTGAGAGCGCCCCATGTCCTTCCAATACACCTTGCCGCAGGCCCCGTCCTTGAGGACGTAGAAGCAATAGAGGTCGAGGTCGCCCTCTCCCTTTCCACGTCCTTCCCATTTGAGCTTGGCGCGAATGCTGCCCGTGGCTTTCGACAGGCTCACACGCTCATTTTTGGCGAGCGTGACCTTCTTGAGGGAGACAGCGCTCACTGGTGTTGACGGGGCGGAGACTGGCGTTGGCGCTTGTTCATTGGCGCCTTCGACGTCGACGCCGAAATTGATAGCAAGCGGGGCCAAACCGCCGTTGAAGCCCTGACCGACGGCCCGCACCTTGAGGGTGCCGTTGCGCTTATAGACTTCACAGATGATGAGAGCCTGCTCGGACATGCCGGCTAGTGGGATCTCGAAGCTGTTCGATCCCATCTGCATTTTGAGAGCACCAACGTCGGCGAGGCGGCGCGACTGATCGTGGCTTGTGTCCAGTGCCACGCAGAAAGCGATGGTCTCGATGGTCGCAGGCAGTGTGGCTGGGTTGATCTCGAAAACCGCTGCGCGCTGTTCCTGATAGATCGTGAGGTTTGCACCCGGGACGCTGCGCTGGCCATAGAAAACCATGCCAGCATCACCTTCGACCTTGCGCTCGCCGGTCAAAAGATAGGCTGAGACGTCCACCTCGGCTTTGCCGGGCGTGGCGTGCCAGCTGATTTCCACGATATTGCTATCGATCTCGGCGTTTGCGCCTTTTTGAAGCTGCATGGCTCTTGCGTATGTCTGATGGTGATATGAAGGGGCGCCGTCGGGCGCCCCGTTGCTCGATCAGGCCGTCTGCGGACCAGGATTGCCGGTCGGCGAAGCAGCCGGGCTGGTCGGTTCGACCGTGTCGGCGCCTGCCGTATGCGCACCGACGATGACCTGGCCGGTGGGCAGGATCGCTTCGGCTTCACCACCCTCTTCATATTCATGCGGAAAGCGCTTGCGGTGGCGGACCGATGCCCAGAGCGAGAGCGCTAGAATGGCCGCGCCCAGCAGGCCGGTGACGACTTCCGGGGTTTCGATCCGGATGCTCAGAAGCATGATCATGCCCAAGGCGATGATCGCATAGAAGGCACCAGGCTCGAGGAAGCGGAATTCCGCCAGGTGGCCACCCTTCACCAGCGCGATGGTCATCGAGCGGACGAAGAAGGCGCCGATGCCGAGGCCCAGAGCAATCAGGATGATGTTGTTGGTGATGGCAAAGGCGCCGATCACGCCGTCGAAGGAGAAGGAAGCGTCCAGAACCTCAAGGTAGAGGAACGCGCCTGCGCCTGAACGAACGACCGCACCGGTCGCATCTTCTTCGCCGCCGACCAGGTCCCCGAACCATTGCACGAGGAAGTAGACCACAACACCGGCGAGGCCGGCAATCAGGAAGGTCTGCTGTTCATGACCGTGGACGAGGAAGGACAGGCCAGCAACGATCGCGACGGTCGCGATGTAGGGAGAATAAGGGATCTTGGCGAAAGCCGACAGCGGGCCTTCGATGAAGCCGAGCCAGTGATGCTCGCGCTCGTCGTCGAAGAAGAAGCTGAGGCCGACCAGCATCAGGAACGCGCCGCCAAAGCCAGAAATGCCGACATGGGCACCGGTGACGATCTGCTCATAGAGTTCATGGTCGGTGACCGCGATGCGCGCGGCTTCCCACGGCCAGACGAAGGCCGAGAAGGAGACGATCAGGATCGGGAAAATGATGCGCATGCCGAAGACGGCGATGAGCATGCCCCAGGTGAGAAAGCGGCGGCGCCAAACCTCGTCCATGTCCTTGAGGACGGTCGCGTTGACAACCGCATTGTCGAGGCTGAGCGAGGTTTCCATAACGCCGAGCACCAGCGCAAGGAAAGCCATGGAAAGGGCGCCGCTGAGCAACCCGGACTCACTGTAGCCGACGAAACCGGCTGCAATGAGGGCAAAGACGGTGAACGCCAATGACCCTGTGAAATTCTTCATTTATACCCCCCTGTGGGCTGGCTGGATCAGGTCAATCCTGCCGCAAAAATGTGAAACGATGAGGTGGCCGGCTCAATCCTTCGAGCCGGCTGTCCAGCGCAGGCGGATGCCGATGTCGTCGGCGAACTGCTTCTGGTCGCGATAATATTTCATATGGCGCTTCATCTGCAGGTTCCCCCCCACGTTATCGATGAGGGCGATACCGCAGAGACGGCGGTTATCATCCCCTTCATTCATCTGAACCTCGATCTCGGGCTGCCCTGGGATGTTCATCCGGACGATACCGTCGGTCTGGCGCCAGTTGGGGACGCCGTCGTAGATCAGAGCGAACACCCCGATGCGCTTGATCTGGTCGAAGAAGCGTCCGTTGACCCGGATCGTCTCGCCGGTTGCGACCGAGCCGGTGCGGTCATCGCCGGAGAGCTCAATCCAGGGCGCATAGTCAAACGAGCCGAAGCTCTCGCCGAGAGCCTGGATGCAACCCTTGAAGCCATCATGCATCTCGAACATGACGCCGAGGTCAAGGTCGACCTTCTTGGACCCGCCGCCGAAGAAGCCGCGCTTCGCTTCGCCCTGGTTCCAGTTCAGGTTAAGGATGATCTCGCCGAACGTCGAACCGGTCTTTTTGAGGCTGACCGACGGATTGGATTTCTCCAATGTGATCTTCTTCAACGAGACAGGCGCTGCCGGAGGCGGCGGAGGTGGAGGTGGAGGTGGAGGTGGAGGTGGAGGCGGCGCTGCGGGACGCGGGGGCGGCGGAGGCGCGGCCGGCGTCGGCGTGGGGGCAGGCGAAGGGGTTTCAGCGATTTCCCCGCCGAAATGCTCGATGAGAGCGGCCAGCCCTGCTGCAAAGCCGGCCGCCATCGTGCCAACCTTCCAGCCGGAGCTGTGGCGATAAAGCTCGATCAGCATCACGGCCTTTTCGGACGAGAGATGCTCTGCGACGTTGAACATCGCCTTGGAACCGTCAATCGTGACAGTGAGCGGCCTAGATTCAGCGACCGGGCGTGTATCATGGGTCGCGGTAAATACGATCCGATCCATGGCCGCTGGCAGTTGGTCGAGGTCGATGTTGAAGACGGCACTGTCGGATGTCGGAATGAGCGTGACTGCTCCCTCCGGCGTACGCGTGTTGGAGAAGAGAACGACATAGCGGTCGTCCCCAATCTTTTTTTCCTTGTTGAGGCCGAAGGCTGCGATATCGACACCTTCGAGGCCAAAATCCACCTTGATCGTCAGACGATTGCCGACGCCAAGATCAGACAGGCCGCGCTTTTCCCCCCGCTGCAGCTGCATGCGTTACTCCAGAATGAAGGCGGGGAGCTTTTTTCTCCCCGCCAAAAGGCATTAGATGTGGCGAGCGGCTTCCGCCGTCAGGTCATGAGCCGTGCGGCCGGTTGCCCGGGCGCCGATGGCCTTGAACGTCCAATCGCCACCATTGCGCGTGACGCTCGCAAGAACCAGGCCGGTGTGCGGGCCGGAGTCGGAGATGTCGAAGCGCGCCAGTTCCGTGCCGTTCGAGTTCACGACGCGGCCATAGGCGTTCTGGATCTTATCGAAGGTCTGGCCCCGGAAGGAGTTCACGGTCAGCACCAGCGTTTCGACCAGACCTGGCAGCCGGGTCAGATCGATGGCGATCGATTCATCGTCACCGTCGCCCTCGCCGGTGAGGTTGTCGCCGCTGTGTCGGACCGAACCGTCTTTGCTGTTGAGCTGGCCGAAATAGACGATGTCGAGCGGCTTGCCGCTGCCGTCGAAGAGAATGCAGGAAGCGTCAAGATCGATGCTTTCCGGCTGGCCGCCACCGAACAGCTTGCCCATGAAACCGCTGCCGCTGGTGGCAACATCCCAGCCGACGCCCAAAGTAATACCTGTCAGGGTACTGCCGGCTTGCTTCTGAAGGCTGACGCTCGAGTTCTTCCGCAGGGTTACCGTCATCGTTATACTTTCCTCGTGCTAATTTTTGTAGAAATCGCCAATCTTTGCCGCGCAAGGCGACTGCCCTCCGTCCGAAGGGCCGCAGGATTGCCAGAACAGCTTAAAAATTCACGAATTCCCCCTTGCAATGCATCTTAATCTTTAAATGAACATGGGGAAGCCCCTATGAAAATTTCGATGGTCTCGCTCTCTCAGTCGAATGCATGGTGCAATCCGGAAAATTTCCGGGATGAAAATGCCGGTTAGCTGGTTCTTGGCTGAAAGTGATTACCGCCATAGGCAGAGCAGACTTCATCGGGAGGGCAAATGAAAAAGCTACACTCAACTGCTATTTTGCTGGTGTGCATGGGCGGGCTTCCCGCGTGCGGATCCTCGTCAGACGAGCGAGAGGCCGTGCGTGCAGCGAATGAGACAGTGCTCGCGGAAGCTGCGGCTGATGAGGCGCTGAATCATGCAGACGCCGCGCTTGGCAAAATGGACAAGCCGGGAGCCGTTGCCCCCAGAGAGCCAACTACGCTGTCACGTAAGGATCAAGTCCGTGCCTGCAAAGCTGGGATCGCTATTCTGATGGGGAAAAGCCCGTCCATTATGAAGGCTTCTGCGGACGGAGATATTGTACACAATCAGTATAAGCGTCCGGATGACGGGAAGCTGTGGAAGCAGGACTGTCGGATTGTAGGGAATAGGATTCACTGGCGCGGCGTGGACTCCTTTGCTGGATCAGGCACTGGAAGGTGGCGTGATGGTCCAGAGGACGAAATCCTCACATTCTCGTTTGAGGGCAACAAGGTGCGAGTGATCGAGGCATATTCAGATGGTTCAAAGACTGAAGAAGTTTACACCATCAAGAGTTAGGCCATACGTAGCACTGCAGGTCCGGTTTAGACAGGCTTGAATTGCTTTGCTAAGGCGGTGAATATCATGATCGGCTGCATAGATGATGCGGCCGATCATCCATTCGACGGGTGGCGGATATCGGCTCACTTGACCCAGTCATAGGATGCGCCTGAACATGGCTCAGCAATCGAGCAGATAGGGATCGTGACCACAACCTCGCTCGCCGGGCGTCGCCGCCGGCCGGAGCCGGATGGCGAGAGCAACGGCAACTCCAGTGTGAAGCCGTAGACCCTGCAAGATACAATGCAACCGAGTGAAGCTTCGGCCGAGGCAGATCAGCTTCGGTCCCGCCACTTTCCAGATCGCCGAACAGTTCCTCAATGACCAGTTTTGGGCGCAATACGGTGGTGATGATAAAGGTGGCGAATGTCTGCTTCCTTGGATGAACGTCCGAAAGTTGACTGTCGCGAATGTCCCAGCTTTGCCCCCCGGTCGGCTATGATGCGTTCGTGCAATACCGATTCAGCTCCTGTTCGAGCATTGGATATCCCGGGCGCGTAGACAGTGACATTCGCGTTCGCGGCGTGAATGCCTCCGATGTTACATCGATACTATCGTATGGACCTTCCTGCACCGGTGTTCTGGTGCCAATCTCGGGCCTGACTGGTTAATCCTCAATTGGTGAGCATGATCCGCTCTGGTTCCATCCTGAGAACGGATCGGATGCCATTGATTGGGTGACTGGAGGCCAATCCCATGAAACCACCCCATGTACCCGCGCAACCCGAGCCGCACGGTGCTATTGAAATGCACCATCGTATCGCGAACAATTTGGCGCTGATTGCCGCAATCGTGGAACTGGATGGACGGACTGTCGCGGACCGGCAGGCTGCCTCGGTCCTCGCGGCGACCCAGCTTCGGATTCAAGCGGTCGCAAATGTCCACCGCCGGATGTATCTTGCGCCTAATCAGGACAGCGTCAATCCGGGCATCTTCCTGAGCGAACTGGGTGAGTCGCTTCGGACTATCATCACGGATGACAGGGACTGCCGAACGATCACGGTCCGGGTAGATGACTTCGATCTACCGGACTCCCAAGCTTCTGCCTTTGCCATCTTGTAACGGAACTCGTCGGAAATGCCTGCAAGCATGCTTATCGCGTGGATGTTCCAGGCGAAGTGCGCGTCGTGTTCGACGTCCGCCCATCTGGTGACTGAGTCCTGTGCGTAGAGGACGATGGTGTCGGCATCGGGCATAATGGCGGAGGCGCGCAAGGGCTCGGCTCGCACATCATCGACGCGGTATCGCATCAGTTGGGTGGCAAGCATCGGTGGGAAACCGGCAATCCC
>JAESGL010000483.1_pt1 | contig 17011 bp, 9 predicted proteins | sample 9269711 | NCBI WGS metagenome assembly JAESGL01 (sample SAMN14515918, study PRJNA621676) | algae metagenome | isolation source: Kastovskya adunca ATA6-11-RM4 and co-occurring heterotrophs from soil and... | place: Chile: Atacama Desert | collected 2011-06-27
CGCCGCGATCGCCGCGGCGGTCAGCGGATTGTCGCCGGTGATCATCACGGTGCGGATGCCCATGGTGCGCAATTCGCCGAAGCGTTCGCGGATGCCGGCCTTCACCACGTCCTTGAGGAAGATCGCGCCCAGCAGCCGCCCGTCGCGCGCGACCGCCAGCGGGGTGCCGCCGGCGCGGGCGATCTCGTCGGTGATGCGGCGCAATTCGGTCGCCGCCGCGGTCAGCCCCGACCCTTCGTTCGCGCGCAGGATCGAATCGACCGCGCCCTTCTGGATCAGCGTGTCGCCGAAGCGGATGCCCGACACGCGGGTCTGCGCGGTGAAGGGGATGATCTCCGCCCCGTCGGGCATCGCGCGATCGAGATGGAAGCGGTCGCGCGCCAGGACGACGATCGAGCGGCCCTCCGGCGTTTCGTCCGCCAGGCTGGCGAGCAGCGCGGCCTCGGCCAGCTCCGCCTCGCCCGCGCCGCCGACCGCGCGGAACTCGGCCGCCTGACGGTCGCCGACCGTGATCGTGCCGGTCTTGTCGAGCAGCAGCACGTCGATATCGCCCGCCGCCTCCACCGCGCGGCCCGACTTGGCCAGGACGTTGAACCGCACCAGCCGGTCCATCCCCGCGATGCCGATCGCCGACAGCAATGCGGCGATGGTGGTGGGGATCAGCGTGATGAGCAACGCCGCCAGGATCGCGACCGGGATGCTGCCGCCGGCATAAGCGGCAAAGCCCGGGATCGTGCCGACCGCGATCAGGAAGATGATCGTCAGCCCGACCAGCAGCAGTGTCAGCGCGATCTCGTTCGGGGTCTTCTGCCGCTCCGCCCCCTCGACCAGCGCGATCATGCGGTCGAGGAAGCCGTGGCCCGGTTCCACCGTCACCTTGACGCGGATCTCGTCGGAGATGACGCGCGTGCCCGCCGTGACGGCGGAACGGTCGCCGCCCGCCTCGCGGATCACCGGCGCGCTTTCGCCGGTGATCGCCGCTTCGTTGACGGAGGCGACGCCGGACACGACGTCGCCGTCGGACGGGATCAGATCGCCGGTTTCGACCAGCACCACGTCGCCGACCTTCAGCTGGCTGGCGGGCACGGTGTCGAAGGCGCGGCCATCGCCCGTCAGCCGCTTGGCGGTCAGTTCCGCCTTGGTGGCGCGCAGCGAGGCGGCCTGCGCCTTGCCACGCCCCTCCGCCAGTGCCTCGGCAAAGGTGCCGAACAGCACGGTCAGCCACAGCCACGCCGCCAGTTGCAGCTTGAAGCCGAAGGACAGCGGATCATGTCCGATCACCAGCAGGACGGTCATCAGCGCCGCGACCGCGGCGGTGACGAACATCACCGGATTGCGTACCAGCTCCGCCGGGTTGAGTTTCACGAACGATGCCTTGACCGCCGGCATGACAAGGTCGGCGGTGAACAGGCTCTTGGTCTGGGAATGTGCCATGTCGGCCCCCGATCAGAACAGCTGGCCGCGGATCATCGCGAGATGATCGGCGATGGGACCGAGCGCGAGGCTCGGCAGGAAGGTGAGGCCGCCCAGGATCAGGATGATCCCGATCAGCAGGCCGACCCACAGCGCGCCGGTGGTCGGAAACGACCCGGCACCTTCGGGCGTGTATTTCTTCGCCGCGAGGCTGCCGGCGATCGCCAGCATCGGCACGATGATGAAGAACCGCCCGACCCACATCGCGACGCCCAGCAGGCCGTCGTAATAGGGCGTATTGGCGGTCAGCCCGGCGAAGGCGGAGCCGTTGTTGGCGACCGCGCTGGTGAAGGCGTACAGGATCTCGCTGAAACCGTGCGGCCCCTTGTTGAGCGGTCCGGCCAGCCCCTGTTGCAGCACCGACGACAGCGCGGTCAGCCCCAGGATCATCAGCGGCAGCACCGCGATCGCCAGCACCGCCAGCTTCACCTCGCGCGCCTCGATCTTCTTGCCGACATATTCGGGGGTGCGCCCGACCATCAGTCCGGCGACGAACACCGCCAGGATCGCGAACAGCAGGAAGCCGTAGATGCCCGCGCCGACGCCGCCGATCACGATTTCGCCCAGCTGCATGTTGAACAGCGGGACCAGCCCGCCCAGCGCGGTGAAGCTGTCGTGCATCGCATTGACCGCGCCGCACGACGCCGCGGTGGTGACGACCGAGAACAGCGCGGAGGCGGCGATGCCGAAGCGCACCTCCTTGCCCTCCATATTGCCGCCCGCGACGCCCAACTGGTGGAGCACCGGATTGCCCGCGGCTTCCGCCCCGTAAGCGACGGTGACGCCGGCCAGGAACAGGACCATCATCGCCGACAGGATCGCCCAGCCCTGGCGGGTGTTGCCCACCGCCTTGCCGAACGTCCAGGTCAGCCCCGCGCCGATCGCGAAGATCGACAGCATCTGGATCAGGTTGGTCAGCGCCGTCGGGTTTTCGAACGGATGCGCCGAATTGGCGTTGAAGAAGCCGCCGCCGTTGGTGCCGATCATCTTGATCGCTTCCTGTGACGCGACCGGGCCGAGCAGCAGCGACTGGCGCGCGCCCTCCAGCGTCTGCACGTCGACGACGCCGGCCAGCGTCTGCGGCACGCCGCAGGCGATATAGGCGATCGTCAGCACGGCGCAGAGCGGCAGCAGCAGGTACAGGGTGATGCGCGTCACGTCGGCCCAGAAATTGCCGACCGTCGCCGCCTCGCGCCGCGCGAACCCGCGGAACAGCGCGAAGGCGAGCGCGATCCCGGTCGCGGCGGACAGGAAATTGTGGATCGTCAGCCCCAGCATCTGGCTGAGGTTCGACATGGTGGCTTCGCCGCCATAACTCTGCCAGTTGGTGTTGGTGGTAAAGCTGACCGCGGTGTTGAACGACAGATGCTCGCCGACCGCGGCCAGCCGCTGCGGATTGCCGGGCAGCACCGCCTGAAGCCGCAGGACGGCGTAGGTGAAGGCCATCAGCACCGCGTTGAACAGCAGCATGTGCACCGCATAGCGGCGCCACCCCTGTTCCTGCGCCGGGTCGATCCCCGCCAGCCGGTAGATTCCGCGCTCCACCGGCGCGAACAGGACGTGGACGGGCGTGCGCCGCCCTTCGTACAGCGCGAACAGCCACAGGCCGATCGGCTTGGCGAGCGCCACCACGATCGCGGTGAAGCCCAGGATCAGGAACCAGCCCTGAAACGTCATGGTCCGCCTCCCTTCTAGAAGCGTTCGGGGCGGATCAGCACCGCCACCAGATAAAGGAGCAGCCCCAGCGCAGTGATCGCGGCGAGCCACAGGTCGATGGTCATCGCGGGCCTCCTCAGGCGTTGTCGCACAGCCGGACGAAGGCGAGCGTCAGCGCCACCAGCCCCAGCATCACGGCGATCCACAGCATGTCCTGCATGACGGTCCTTTCGCGTCAGAAAGCGGCGGTCAGCGACGCGACCACCGCGCCGCCGGCGATGTTGCCGGTGCCGTCCTGGCCCCGGCTGAAGCTGGGCCGCAGATAGGCGGCGTCGCGATCCGAAATGTCGGTGCCGACATAATTGAGGCTGGCCGTCAGGTTCCGCGCCACGGCGGCGTCGGCGCCCAGCGACCAGTCCCAGTAGCGGCCGGTCGGTGCGACGGCGGTGGCGTTGGGGCCAAGCCCGTCCTGTCCGCGGCTGTGCCCGATATGCGCCTTTGCGGTGATCGGCGAACCCGCGATCGCCACCGCAGCGTCGCCCCACAGGTACAGATTGTCGGCGCTGGCGCCGGGATGGTCGTACACCCCCGCCGCGGCTGCGGCGCCGGTGTCGTACCATTTGCCGATCGCCTGCTGTTTCGGGGCATAGGCGACGCCCGCGGTCAGCGTGGCGGGGCCGGCGGTGCCGGTCAGTTTCGCATAGGGTTCGGCAAAGTCGGTCTTCGCCGCGCCGCCGGGATACATGTACCACGTCAGCCCGACGTCGAGCGTCGCATCGTCGGCCAGCTGCACCTTGTATCCGGCGATCAGGTCCAGCTCCATGTTGGCGCCGCCGAACGTGCCCCAGCCGGCGAGGTTCGACGCCCAGGTGCCGACATACAGCCCGCTGTCGTGCGCGATGGTGATCCCGCCCTGCACCGCCATGTGCCGGTCGGATTGCGATACGCCGCGGAAGCGATAGTCCGATGCGATCGTCGCGGCGCCGCTGACCGTTACGGCGTGGTGCGGCGCGGGCGCGGCGTCGTCCGGCGGTGCGCTTTGCGCATAAGCGGCGACGGGACATGCGACCGCTGCGATGACCGCGGCCGCCAGACGAAACGACATAAAGCACCCCAATTTGCGTGGTGCCGGCCATGTCGCGGCACCTTCAGGGGCGAGCGATTAGGCGCATGTCGCGTAGCAATTCGAGAGCGATTCCCGGCGATCGCATATAGCCGGCGTATAGTTCGCCGTTTTTTCCTGCGGCGGGGCGGGCGGGTCAGCCCGACGCGCGGGTCACCAGCCGCGGGGCCAGCAATTCGCCCGACACCGGCCGGCCGGACAGCTGCGCGATCAGCGCATCGACCAGCAATTCGCCCGCGCGGCCGTAATCCTGCGCGATCGTGGTCAGCGGCGGATTGGCACTGGCGGCGGCGGGCAGGTTGTCGAACCCGACGATCGCGACGTCGCCGGGGATCGACAGCCCCGCCTCCGCCAGCGCGCGCATCGCGCCGATCGCGATCAGATCGGATCCGGCGAAGATCGCATCGAACGGAATGCCGCGCGCGATCAGCCGCTGCGCCGCTTCCTGGCCCGCTTCCTCGAACGCGATCACGTCGACCTGCAACCCGGGATCGACGGGCAGCCCGGCATCGCGCAGCGCGGCGGCATAGCCGCGATAGCGGTTGGCGAATTCGGGATAATGTTCGGATGCGTCGCCCAGGAAGGCGATGCGGCGGCGGCCCTGGTCGATCAGGTGCTGCGCGGCCATCCGCCCGCCCTCGACATTGTCGCAGCCGATCGTCGTGCCCGGCCGCCCGGGCTGCACCACGCCCCAGCACACGAAATGCGTCCCCTGCGCGACCAGCTGGTCGAGGCGTGCGCGATACACCTCGTAATCGCCATAGCCGAGGAGGATGATGCCGTCCGCCTTGCGGCTGTCCTCGTAATCGACGTGCCAGTTAGCCGACAGCTGCTGGATCGACACCAGCAGGTCGAAGCCGCGCTTCGCGCAGGTGCGCGTGATCGACCCCAGCATCGCCAGGAAGAACGGGTTGATGAGCGAATCGTCGGGGGTCTGATCCTCGAAGAACAATAGCGCCAGCGTGTTGGTCAGGCCGCGGCGCAGCGACGAGGCGTTCTTGTCGACCTTGTAGTTCAGCTGCCGCGCGATCGCCTCGATCCGCATCCGCGTCGCCTCGCTGACCGTGCGGTCGCCGCGCAGCGCACGGCTGACCGTGGGCTGCGACACCCCCGCCAGCTCCGCGATATCGAACGACGTCGGCTTGTCCTGCGACATGCGATCCCCTTCTCCCAAGGCCACCGTAACGGGAATGTCACAGCGAGAATATGGTCGCCGTGAATACGTATGCCGTTTCCTTCCCGAATGCCCGCGGCTGCGTCACATCGCGGGGACAGCCAGCCCGTGGGGTGGCGCCCGACAGCGTGCCGAAGACGCGACGCGGGTAACAGGGAGGGGATTTTCATGAGCTATTCCAGCACCATTGCCATGCGCCGCCGCAGCGCGCTGATCCTTGGCGCCAGCATCGCGGCGCTGACCGTCGCCGCCACGCCGGCGTGCGCGCAGGACGCGCCGGCCGCGCAGAACGCGCCGGTCGAGAACCCCGCCAGCGGCCCGGTCGCCCCCGGCGCGACCGCCCCGGAGGAGGTCGATGCCGGCGCGATCGTCATCACCGGCATCCGCGGGTCGCTGGAGGCATCGGCGCGGACCAAGCGCAATGCGACGGTAATCGTCGATTCGGTGTCCGCGGAGGACATCGGCAAGCTGCCCGACGTGTCGATCGCCGATTCGCTGGCGCGCATCCCCGGCGTCACCGCGCAGCGTCTGGAAGGGCGCGACCAGCGGCTGTCGATCCGCGGGCTGGGGCCGGACTTCTCCACCACCTTGCTCAACGGGCGCGAACAGGTGACGGTGGGCGACAACCGCGGGGTCGAGTTCGACCAGTATCCGTCGGAATTCTTCCAGAACGTCAACGTCTACAAGGGCGCTGACCCGGCGCTGATCGCGGCGGGCATTTCGGGCACCGTCGACCTGCGGATGCTGCGCCCGCTGGCGCAGGGCAAGCAGACGATCGTCGTGTCCGGCCGCGGCCAGATGAACGACAGGAAGGCGTTGAACCCCGACGGCACCCGCTACGGCTATCGCGCGTCGGCGACCTATGTCGACCAGTTCGCCAACGACACGCTGGGCATCGCGATCGGCGCATCGGCGACGCAGACCCCGACGCAGATCGAACGCTATGCCGCCTGGGGCTTCCCCGCGGCGCCGGAAGTCGGCAACAACCTGATCCTGGGCGGGGCCAAGCCCTATGTGCAGTCGAACCTGCTGAAGCGGTACGGCGGCGTCGCCACGATCGAGTGGCAGCCGTCCGACCGGTTCCATTCGACGTTCGATGCGCTCTATTCCCACTTCGAGGAAACGCAGCGGTTGCGCGGCATCGAATTCCCGATCAACCCCGGCTGGGGCGCGGGCACGACGATCTCCCCCGGCTATACGGTGACCGACGGGCTGGTGACGGCGGCGACGATCAACAATGTCGTCGCGGTGCAGCGCAACGACTATAACCGGCGCACCGCCGAGAACCTGTCGCTGGGCTGGAACAACGACCTGCTGATCGGCGAGACGACGCACCTGAAGGTCGACGCCAGCTGGAGCCGCGCGACGCGCACCGACTTCCTGCTCGAAACCTATTCGGGCACCGGATACAACACCACCGGCGCGAAGGACGTGATCCGCATAACGCAGAACGGCAACGGCACGTTCGGGATCGTGCCGACGCTGGATTACAGCAACACCGGCATCATCCGGCTGACCGATCCGCGCGGCTGGGGCTTTAACGGCACCAGCGCGGTGGTGCAGGCCGGCTTCCTCAACCGGCCCGATTTCGTCGACGACCTGAAATCGCTGCGCGCCAGCCTGGACGGCGAGTTCGGCGACCTGGGCGTCATCAAGGGGTGGGAAGCCGGCGGCAATTTCAGCCGCCGGCAGAAGGACAGCCGCTACACCTCCTACTTCCTGTGCCCGCAGGGTGGCGGCACCAACTGCACCGTCGCCAGCGGCACGCCGACCAGCATCGCGGTGCCGGCCGACGTGCTGCTCGACCGGCAGGTGAGCCTGGACTATCTGGGCGTGCCGCGGATGCTGACCTACGATCCGCTCAAGGTCTACGGCCTGCTCAACCAGTCGTTCGATGCGCGGCCGTCGTCGCTGGTGCGCGACAATGTCGTCAGCGAGGACGTGTGGACCGGCTATGCCAAGATCGTCATCGACGGCGTGGCGGGCGGCAAGCCGCTGAAGGGGACGATCGGCGTCCAGGTCGTCCATACCGAACAAAGCTCCGACGGGCGGATCGCCAGCCTGCTGAACGGCACGGTTACCACCGCGCCGGTCAGCGGCACGGTGCGCTACACCAACGTCCTGCCGTCCGCGACGATGTCGGTCGAGCTGGACCCGGGCTTCTACGTCAAGCTGAACGGCGCGCAGACGATGGTGCGCCCGCGGCTGGACCAGGAGCGGATCACGCAGGACGTGGCGATCGACGTGTCGAAGATCGGGCGCGGCAGCCTGCCGCAGAACAGCCCGTTCAGCTCGACCGGCGGCAACGTCAACCTGCGCCCATACAAGTCGACCAACATCGACGTCAGCCTGGAAAAGTATTTCGGTGCCGGCGGCTATGTCGCGATGACCGGTTTCTACAAGCACCTGACCGATTTCGTCGATCCGGCCAGCTCGACGCTGTTCGACTTCTCCGGACTGCTGCCGGCGCTGAGCGCGGCGCAGCAGGCGACGATCCGCGGCCAGAACGCGCAGTTCGGCCTGGTGTCGCAGCCCGCCAATTCGGGCGGCGGCGATGTGCTGGGCGTGGAGGCGACCGCGTCGCTGCCGTTCAAGCTGTTCACCGACGCGCTGGATGGGTTCGGCGTGTTCGTGACCGGCACCTATGTCGACAGCGCAATCAAGTACGGATCGAACCCGACCACCGCGATCACGCTGCCCGGCCAGTCGCGCTGGGTCGGCACCGGCACCGCCTACTACGAGAAGGGCGGGTTCCAGGCGCGTGCCACCTATCGTTATCGCTCCAGCTTCCTGGCCGAGCTGGCGGGCCTGTCGGCCAACCCGGAATTCCGCCAGGGCAAGGCCGAAGGCGTGCTGGACGCGCAGATCGGCTACGAGTTCAAGTCCGGACCGTTCACCGGCCTGTCGATCCTGTTGCAGGGCAAGAACCTGACCGACACCCCGTTCGTCACCAGCGAGGCGAACGACCCGCGGCTGGTGCGCGAATATCAGCGGTACACGCGCGATTATTATGTGGGCGTGACGTACAAGTTCTGATCGGCGGCGCGCGCAGCGGCGTGAAGGGGGAGCGAGCGGGATGAGCGATCGGCCGATGCGCATCGTGATCGCCGGCGGCGGATCGGCGGGGTGGATGTGCGCGGCGGCGCTCGTCCACCTGCTGGGCGACGGCTTCGCGGTCACGCTGGTGGAATCGGACGACATTCCCACGGTGGGGGTCGGCGAGGCGACGATCCCGCAGATCCGCCTGTTCAACCAGGCATTGGGCATCGACGAGGACGAACTGATCCGCGCGACCGGCGCGACGTTCAAGCTGGGGATCGAATTCGCCGGCTGGGGCGCGCCGGACGATCGCTACATGCACGCGTTCGGCGACGTCGGGCGCGATTCGGGGATGCTGGCGTTCCATCACCTGTGGCTGCGCGGCCACCGCGCGGGCGTCGCGCGGCCGCTGGGCGATTATGCGCTGAACGCGGTCGCCGCGAAGGCGGACCGGATGCGGCGCGGGGCGCCGCGGACGGCGTCGATGCTGCCGGACATGCCCTATGCGCTGCATTTCGACGCCGCGCTATATGCCGCCTTCCTGCGCCGCCGCGCGCAGGCGGGCGGGGTGACGCGCGTCGAGGGGCGGATCGTCGATGTCGTGCGCGACGGCGGGAGCGGCGACGTCGCCGCGCTGACGCTGGCGGGCGACCGCCGGGTGGACGGCGACCTGTTCGTCGACTGCACCGGGTTTCGCGCGCTGCTGATCGGCGGCGCGCTGGGCGTCGGTTATGAGGAATGGACCCGCTGGCTGCCGTGCGACCGCGCGATGGCGGTCGCGAGCGCGCCGATCGTGCAGGCCGGCCCCTATACCCGCGCGATCGCGCATGACGCGGGTTGGCAATGGCGCATCCCGTTGCAGCACCGCACCGGCAACGGCATCGTCTACAGCTCGCACCATCTCGACGATGCGGCGGCGGCGGAGCGGCTGCTGGCCAACCTCGACAGCGCGCCGCTCGGCGATCCGCGCCCGCTGCGCTTCACCACCGGGCGGCGCCAGGTGGCGTGGCACGCAAACGTCGTCGCGATGGGGCTGTCGTCGGGGTTCCTGGAGCCGCTGGAATCGACCAGCATCCACATGATCCAGTCGGCGATCGAGCGCCTCGTCACCTTGCTGCCCGGCCGCGCGACGGCGCCCGCGCTGCGCGACGAATACAATCGCCGTACCGCGTTCGAGGCGGAGCGGATCCGCGACTTCATCATCCTTCATTACGTCGCCAACCGGCGCGACGCGCCCTTCTGGCGCGAGCGGCGCGACGGCGACATCCCCGACACGCTGCGCGCGAAGCTGGAGCTGTGGCGCGGTGTCGCACGCATCCTGCGCGACCGTGACGAGCTATTCACCGAGGCGGGGTGGTTGCAGGTGCTGGTCGGGCAGGGGGTGATCCCCGCCGCGCATCACCCGATGGCCGATGCGCCGTCGCCCGCTCAACTGGCCGAATTCCTCGACATCCTGCCCCGGCTCAACCTTCGGGAGGTGGCCCAGATGCCCCGTCACGACGATATCATCGCCCGGCATTGCGCCGCCCCCGCGGGACTGGCGGCATGACGCCGCTGTTCGTCGCGCTGGCGCTGGCCGGCCAGGCTCCCGCCGTCGCGCCGGCGCCCGTCCCGCCGGCGGAGGCGGTTGCGACCTATCGCGATCGCCTGCCCGAGGATGAGGTGATCTATTTCGTGCTGCCGGACCGGTTCGACAACGCCGATCCGGCGAACGACCGCGGCGGCCTGTCGGGCGGGCCGCTGGTCACCGGGTTCGACCCGACGCACAAAGGTTTCTACCACGGCGGCGACCTGAAGGGGCTGGTGCGGCGGCTGGACTATATCCAGGCGCTGGGTGCGACGGCCCTGTGGGTCGGGCCGGTGTTCCGCAACAAGCCGGTGCAGGGCGCGCCGGGACAGGAAAGCGCCGGCTATCACGGTTACTGGATCACCGATTTCACCCGCGTCGACCCGCATCTGGGCAGCGACGACGATTTCCGCGCGCTGGTCGATGCCGCGCATGCGCGCGGGATGAAGGTGTATATGGACATCATCGTCAACCACACCGCCGACGTGATCCGAATGCGCGAATGTGAAGGGCAGGGCGCGTGCCCGTATCGCAGTCGTGCCGACTACCCCTATCAGCGGCGCGGCGGGGTGACCGGGCCGGCGATCAATGCCGGGTTCGCGGGGGACGGCGAGCGGAGCGCGGCGAATTTCGCCCGGCTGACCGATCCCTCCTATGCCTATACGCCTTACGTCCCCGCCGCCGAGCGCAACGTGAAGGTGCCGGCGTGGCTGAACGACGTCACGCTGTACCACAATCGCGGCGACAGCACCTATCATGGCGAAAGCGCGACGATGGGCGACTTCGTCGGGCTGGACGATCTGATGACCGAAAACCCGCGCGTGGTGGCGGGGATGATCGACATCTTCGGCGGGTGGATCGACCGGTACGGCATCGACGGGTTCCGCATCGACACCGCGCGGCACGTCAACCCGGCATTCTGGCAGGCGTTCGTCCCCGCGATGCAGCGCCGCGCCGCCGCGCGCGGCATCGCGCATTTCCACATCTTTGGCGAGGTATCCGACCACGAGGTACGCCCGGCGGTACTGGCGGAATGGACGCACACCGGCGGGCTGCCCGCGGTGCTCGATTTCTCGTTCCGGCAGGCGGTGGCGGACACCGTCGCGGGGACGCGCGGTACCGATGCGTTCGCGGCGCTGTTCGACGGCGACGCGCTTTACGCTGGCGGCGTCGCGACCGGGCGGACCCTGCCGACCTTCACCGGCAATCACGACGACGGCCGCTTCGCGACGTTCGTGCGCCGCGCCTTTCCGAACGCGGGCGAGGCCGAGGTGCTGGACCGGGTGAAGCTGTCGAACGCGATGCTGCTGGCGCTGCGCGGCGTGCCGACGATCTATTCGGGCGACGAACAGGGCTTTTCCGGCGACGGCGGCGATCAGGACGCGCGCGAGGACATGTTCGCCAGCCGCGTCGCCAGCTATAACGACAACCGGCTGGTCGGATCGGACCGCACCACTGCGACGGCCAGCTTCGCCACCGACGGCGCGCTGTTCCGCCAGATCGCGCAGTTGGCGCGCATCCGCCGCGCGACCCCCGCGTTGCGCCGCGGCAGCACCGTCCTGCGCTATCGCCAGGACACGCCCGGCTTGCTGGCGGTGTCGCGGATCGACCCGGCGACGCGGCAGGAAGTGCTGCTCGTCTTCAACACCGCCACCGCGCCGGTGACGCGGCAGGTCGAGGTGGAGGTGGCATCGCGCCGCTTCACCGCGCTGGCCGGCCCGTGCGCCGCGACCGCCACGGCCCCCGCCAGTGTCACCGTGACGCTGCCGCCGCTGGGCTATGCGATCTGCGCGGCGACCCCCGAATGACGACCGTGCCCCCGATGACCGCGCAACGCTCCCCCCGCATCGCCGCCGATACCTCCGCCACCGCCGAATGGTGGCGCGGGGCGGCGATCTACCAGATCTATCCGCGCAGCTTCGCCGATGCGAACGGCGACGGGATCGGCGATCTGGCGGGTATCACCGCGCACCTGGACCATGTCGCGTCGCTGGGCGTCGATGCGATCTGGCTGTCGCCCTTCTACACCTCGCCGATGGCGGATTTCGGCTATGACATCGCCGATTATTGCGACGTCGATCCGATCTTCGGCACGCTCGCCGACTTCGACGCGCTGGTCGCGCGCGCGCACCAGCTGGGGCTGAAGGTGATCGTCGACCAGGTCTATGCCCACACCTCCGACCGGCATCCGTGGTTCGCCCAGAGCCGGTCGAGCCGCGACAATCCGCGCGCCGACTGGTATGTCTGGGCCGACGCCAAGCCGGAAGGATCGCCGCCCAACAACTGGCAATCGGTGTTCGGCGGCCCGGCGTGGACGTGGGACGCGCGGCGCGGGCAATATTACCTGCACAATTTCCTGAGCAGCCAGCCGCAGCTCAACGGCCACCACCCCGACGTGCAGGAGGCGCTGCTGGACGTCGCGCGCTTCTGGCTGGAGCGTGGGGTGGACGGGTTCCGCGTCGATGCGATCAACTTTTCGATGCATCACCCGTCGCTGACCGACAATCCGCCCGCGCCGACCGGCAACGGCGTGCCGACCCGCCCGTTCGATTTCCAGCTGCACCTGTACAATCAGTCGCACCCGGACATTCCGCTGTTCCTGGAGCGGTTGCGCGGCGTGCTGGACCAATATGGCGCGACCTTCACCGTGGCGGAGGTGGGCGGCGCGGACAGCGAGCGCGAGATGAAGGCGTTCACCGCGCCGGGCCGGCTCGACAGCGCCTATGGCTTCGACTTCCTCTACGCCCCGCAATTGACCCCCCGGGTGGTGGCGGAGGCGGTTCAGGGCTGGCCCGATACGCCGGGCACCGGCTGGCCGAGCTGGGCGTTCGAGAACCACGACGCGCCGCGCGCGGTGTCGCGCTGGGCCAGGGCGGGCGAGGAAGGCGCGTTCGCGGCGATGAAGATGCTGCTGCTGGCGACGTTGCGCGGCACGATCATCCTGTATTTCGGCGAGGAACTGGGGCTGACGCAAGTCGCCGTCCCGTTCGAGAAGCTGCAGGATCCCGAGGCGATCGCCAACTGGCCGCTGACGCTGTCGCGCGACGGCGCGCGTACGCCGATGCCGTGGCGGGGCGATGCGCCGCACCTGGGCTTTTCCACCGCCGAGCCGTGGCTGCCGACCGGCAGCGATCACCCCGCGCTGGCGGTCGACCGGCAGGACGGGGACGCGGGGTCGCTGCTGAACCTGACGCGGCGGCTGCTGGCGTTCCGGCGCGCTCATGCGGCGCTGACGCTGGGCACGATGACCGTGGTGGACGCGACCGACGACCTGATGGTGTTCGAGCGCCGGCACGATGGCGAGGTGCTGCGCTGCATCTTCCACTTCGGTGCGGGGCAGCTGGACGTCGCACCGGCGGACAAGGCGCGCTGGCGCGTCGTGGAGCGTGTCGGCGCGGGCGCGGAATGGATTCTGGCCGGCCCCGCGGGGCTGGTCGCACGGGAGATCGGATGATGAAGCGCATGTTCGCAAGCCTGCTGGCGCTGGTCGCCGCGCAACCCGCGCTGGCCGAGGTGGTGGCGACCGCCGCATCGCCCGACAAGGCGATCACCGTCGCGGTGTCGATCGACAATGACGGGCGCGCCACCTACGCGGTCACCCGCAAGGGCAAGCCGGTGATCGCCGACAGCGCGCTGGGTTTCCTGTTCACCGATGCGCCCAAGCTGGACCGGCATTTCACGCTGGCCGATGCGCGGACCACCAGTGCCGACACCAGCTGGACCCAGCCGTTCGGCGAATGGCAGACGATCCGCGACCGCCACACCCAGCTGGTCGTGCGGCTGAAGGAAAAGGACCACGACCGGCGCGAGATGCAGGTGACGTTCCGCATCTTCGACGACGGCGTCGGCTTTCGCTACACGCTGCCCGACCAGCCGGGGCTGCACCACGCCAACATTGCCGACGAGCTGACCGAATTCGCGCTGGCCGAGGACGGGACCGCGTGGTGGAAGCCGGCCTATGGCTGGAACCGCGAGGAATATCTGTACGAGGCGACGCCGATCTCCGCCGTCGGCACGGCGCAGACGGTCGCGACGTTCAGGCTGGCGGGAGGCACGCATGTCGCGATCCACGAAGCCGCGCTGGTCGATTATGCGGCGATGAACCTGCAACGCTTCCAGGGCACTCGGTTCAAGGCGAACCTGACCCCCGGATCGGGCGTGCCGAAGGTGAGCCGCGACGCGGGCTTTTCGACGCCGTGGCGCACGATCGCGATCGCCGACGACGCGCCGGGGCTGTATCATGCCAGCCGCATGACGCTGAACCTCAACGAGCCGAACCGGTTGGGTGACACCTCGTCATGGATCCGCCCCGGCAAGTTCGTCGGCGTGTGGTGGAACATGATCAACGGCACCTGGACCTGGGCACGCGGGCCCAGGCACGGCGCGACCACCGCCAACGTCAAGCGCTACATCGACTTCGCCGCCGCCAACGGCATCCCCGGCGTGCTGGTGGAGGGGTGGAACGTCGGCTGGGACGGCGACTGGTTCGGTAATGGCAAGGACATGCAGTTCGACCAGCCGACCGAGGATTTCGACGCCGCCGAGCTGCAACGCTATGCCAGGGCGAAGGGCGTCTACCTGATCGGCCATAACGAAACCGGCGGCTCCGCCAGCCATTACGACGCGCAGCTGGACCGCGCGTTCAAATATGCGCAGGACCACGGCATCCCGGTGGTGAAGACCGGCTATGTCACCGACGCCGGCCAGATCGAGCGCACCGACCCCGATGGATCGACGCACCGCGAATGGCATGAGGGGCAGTGGATGGTGAACCACTATACCCGCGTTGTGCAGACCGCCGCAAAGTACCACGTGTCGATCGACAGCCACGAACCGGTCAAGGACACCGGCCTGCGCCGTACCTGGCCCAATTGGGTCGCGCGCGAGGGCGGTCGGGGCATGGAATATATGAGCTGGGCGGGGAAGAATCCGCCCAACCACGAAGCGAACATGGTGTTCACCCAGCTGCTGGGCGGCCCGATGGATTTCACCCCCGGCATCGTCAGCCTGAAGGGCAATGCCGGCAGCGACATTCCGTCGACGCTGGCCAAGCAGCTGGCCAATTACGTCGTCATCTATTCGCCGGTCGTGATGGTCGCCGACACGCCGGAGGCCTATGCCCGCTATCCGGGCGCGTTCCGCTTCATCCGCGACGTGCCGACCGACTGGAGCGAGACGCGCGTGCTGAACGGCGAAGTCGGCCACTATGTGACGATCGTGCGCAAGGCCAGGGGATCGGACGACTGGTTCCTGGGGTCGGTGGGCGACGAACAGGCGCGTACCACGACCGTCCGGCTCGACTTCCTCGATCCCGGCAAAACCTATACCGCGCAAATCTATCGCGACGGCCCGAACGCCGATTATCGCACCGCCGATCGCCACGCGATCACGATCGAGAGCAAGCCCGTGCGGCGTGGCGACACGCTGACGCTGGCGCTGGCGCCGGGGGGCGGACAGGCGATCCGCTTCGTCGCGCCGGGCAGCGGCACGCGGGCGAAGTGACCGGCATGGCCACCGCCCCGGGGGCGACCGACCGGCGCCCGCGGCAAAGCACGGCGGGGCTGTGGAACATCAGCTTCGGCTTCTTCGGCATCCAGATCGGCTTTGCGTTGCAGAACGCGAACATGAGCCGCATCTTCCAGTCGCTGGGCGAAAGCGTCGACGATCTGGCGCTGCTGTGGATCGCCGCACCGCTGACGGGATTGCTGGTGCAGCCGGTGATCGGCCATTATTCCGACCGCACCTGGGGCCGTTTCGGGCGGCGGCGGCCGTATTTCTTCGCCGGGGCGGCGGTGGCGGCGCTGGCGCTGTTCGGGATGCCCAACGCCCCCGCGCTGTGGGCCGCGGCGGTGATGCTGTGGATGCTGGACGCGTCGCTGAACGTGTCGATGGAGCCGTTTCGCGCCTTCGTCGGCGACATGCTGGACCGCGACCAGCATACCGCCGGCTATGCGGTGCAGACGGCGCTGATCGGCGCGGGCGCGGTAGTGGGATCGGTGACGCCCTATGTCCTGGACCAGATGGGGATCGCCAATGTCGCCGCGCCGGGCGGGGTGCCCGATACGGTGCGCTACGGCTTCTACATCGGCGGCGCGGCGCTGTTCCTGGCGGTATTGTGGACGGTGCTGACGACCCGTGAATATGCGCCGGAGGACATGGCGCGGTTCGACGGGCATGAGGCGCAGACGGCCGAGACACCCGCGCCGCCGCAGTCGGTGGCGGGCGCGGCGGGCTGGATCGCGTGCGGCGGGGCGACCGCGGCGCTGGTCGCGGCGGCGGGGCTGGCGAAGGAATTGTACCTGCTGGCCGCGTTGCTCGCCGCGTACGGCATCGCGCGGCTGGTGGCGGCGCGGCTGTACCTGAGCGGGCGGCGCGACCATCTGCTGACGCATATCGTCGGCGATTTCGCGGGAATGCCGCCGGTGATGAAGCGGCTGGCGCTGGTGCAGTTCTTCACCTGGTCCGCGCTGTTCATCATGTGGATCTACACCACGCCGGTCGTCGCCCAATATGTGTTCGGGGCGACCGACCCGGCGAGCGCGGCGTACAATGCGGGCGGCAATTGGGTCGGTATCCTGTTCGCGGTCTATAACGGCGTCGCGGCGCTGGCGGCGCTGTTCGTGCTGCGCCCGCTGGCGCGCGCGGTGGGCAAGGTGCGCGCCCATGCGTTGTGCCTGGCGATCGGGGCGCTCGGCTTCCTGTCGTTCCTGCTCGTGCGCGACGCGCACATGCTGCTGCTGAGCGAGGTGGCGATCGGCATCGCCTGGGCCTCGATCCTGGCGATGCCCTATGCCATCCTCGCCTCCAGCCTGCCGCAGGCGAAGCTGGGCATCTACATGGGGCTGTTCAACGTCTTCGTCGTGGTGCCGCAACTACTGGTGGCGACGGTGATGGGGACGATCGTCCGCATCGCCTTCCCGACCGAGCCGGTGTGGACGATTGCGTGCGCGGCGGGGGTGATGGCGCTGGCGGCGCTGGC
>JAESGL010000485.1_pt1 | contig 16968 bp, 23 predicted proteins | sample 9269711 | NCBI WGS metagenome assembly JAESGL01 (sample SAMN14515918, study PRJNA621676) | algae metagenome | isolation source: Kastovskya adunca ATA6-11-RM4 and co-occurring heterotrophs from soil and... | place: Chile: Atacama Desert | collected 2011-06-27
TGGCGACGGGTGCTTGACGCGCCCAGCGATATCCCGCATCTATCATGCCGTTGCGGGTGTAGCTCAATGGTAGAGCAGAAGCTTCCCAAGCTTACGACGAGGGTTCGATTCCCTTCACCCGCTCCAGCGACCCTTCCCAGAACGTCCAGCAAAGTCCGATAGCCGCTGAGTTTCGGCGGTTTTTTGCTCGCGCGCGCGTAAGAGCGTTCAACGACATCCGGTGACATCCAGCAAATTTGACGGTATTTTCGACGGTATCGCAGCTGCTCACAGTAGGACAATACCGTCATTGCCACTCACCGACGTACAGATTCGAAACGCCAAACCCACTGAAAAGCCGCGAAAACTCCCCGACATGGAGGGGCTGTATCTATTTTTGTCAACTGCGGGTGGGAAATCCTGGAGACTGGACTACCGGTTTTCGGGCAAGCGCAAGACCCTGACGTTTGGCACCTACCCCACCCTCTCGCTTGCAGAGGCCCGAGCCAAACGAGACGAGGCCAAAAAGTTGCTGGCGGAAGGCGCGGATCCATCGCTTGCTAAGAAGCGCGCTCACTTGGACGCAATGGCCGCGGCTGGCAACACGTTCGGAGTGATTGCGCAGGAGTTCATCGACAAGATGCGTCGAGACAAACGGGCTGAACCCACTATTACCAAGAACGAGTGGATGCTTCAAAACTTAGCTTCCAAACTTGCTCCCTACCCAATCACTCAAGTCACCGCGAAGGATGTTTTGGCTGTGTTAACCGCCATTGAGCGCAGCGGTCGCGTTGAAAGCGCATTGGCTACCCGTGCGGCGGTTGGCAGGGTCTTTCGATTTGCGATTGCAACAGCCCGGGCGGATAATGACCCAACGTCTGCTCTCCGGGGTGCCCTGCAACGTCATGCCCCAATCAGCCATCCTGCGCTCACCGATCCGCGCGAGATCGGCAAGCTCCTAAGGGCAGTCTATGGCTATCAAGGATGGCCATCACTCGTTGGCGTTCTAAAGATACAGGCTCTTTGCTTCGCCAGACCCGGCGAAACGCGCTCGATGCAATGGACTGAGCTTGACCTCGATAAGGCTGTTTGGACCATTCCCGCAAGCAAGACCAAGATGCGAAGGGAACACACAGTGCCGCTCTCTCGCCAAGCGATATCTGTCATCATGGAAATGCAGGAGCTCTTTGGCGACAAGCCACAGGTGTTCCCTTCGATGATGTCAGGTAAAACGCTGCTATCTGAGAATTCAATGAACTCCGCACTGCGGCGCATGGGGGTGAGCACTACAGAGCACACCGCTCATGGCTTTCGATCATCGGCCAGTACGATCCTCAACGGGTCGGGCCAATTCTCTGCCGACGCTATCGAGGCACAGTTGGCACACCTCGACGCTAGAGAGGTGCGACGGATCTACAACCGCTCCACATACTGGGAGGAACGAGTAGCGATGATGCAGTGGTGGGCAGATCGCCTTGACCACTTGCGTGAAGGCCAGAGTGACTGACTACTCAAGAACGTTGCTGCATTTGCGGTTCGGAGGAGACGACGAGCAGAAGACACACACAGAAATGCTACCTGATGGCAATCGACCGGTCGCACGAAGAATTTTGCTGCCTGCAAAAACGGCCTTCGGCCTGAGAGTTTAGTTCAAGAGCGTGCAGAGTTTTGACAATCCTTGGCTCGTACAGCGTGCCGCACCGGAGATTTAACGTCCAAGAAGCTGCTGATGGTATTTGCAAGAAGAACGTGATCGCCAACCTCGCACTCCCATACTATCAGAACTCGCCAACCGGCGGCACGGAGGTCATCGACCTGTTTGTGGCCCCTTTCGACATTCCGAGTCAGCTTGGGGAGCCAGTACTCAGGTCGAGATTTTGGAATGCTGGCACGTCGGCAGGTGTGCTGGTGCCAGAAACACCCGTGGACAAAGATCACCGCCTTCCGGCTTGGGAAAACAAGATCTGGTTTGCCGGGCAGTCGAGGGTCGTGCAGCCGAAATCTGTAGCCGAGCCGATGGGCCACCTTACGCACCACCAGCTCCGGCTTAGTGTTTTTCCCCAGGATGAGCGCCATGTTCGCGCTTCTTAGTTCTGGCGGCAAGTGGTCTACCATGGCACCTACTTGTTGGGGCTCCGGCCTATATAGCAGCTCCCAGCAGAGCAGCCACTACACCTCGAAGTGCCTGCTCTTCCACGTCAAGGTCCCCAGCAAGATCGAAGTAGTACTCATAAACCTCAACCTTTGAGAGACCGTCACCGGTCATACCCAGTCGGAAGAGCCCCTGCTTCGAGGTACTATTTGACCGGGGATAGATCAGAATGGCGCGCGCAGTTTTGTGGCTCAATGCGTGACTGATGATCTGGTAGCGGTCTTCCTCACTAGCTTTCGGCTTGTATTTCGCATCGCCGATTAGCCCGGTCCCTTTAGTCCCCCTAAAAATTAAATCCGGCTTGGTCTTGTACACTGAGTTGTCGGCGAAAAGTGGGCGCTGGTGCCTCTTCTGGTTCCCATCGACGCACCTAATAGTCCCATCGGCGGGATGCTCGAACCTGCCTAATACAACCCGCAAATATCTCTCAAAGGCGTCGTCAAGCGACACCAAGAAGGACTCGAGACGAAGACCGGAAGATGCAACGTTTAGTGACACGTCGGTGTGTCGAAGAATTTCTAAGCCGTGTCCAAGAGCATCTGCATAGTCAGCGCGAAACGACGGCACGGTTCCCCGGACAAAGGCAAGTTCAGCTTTAAGCTGGAAGAGATCCCTGACGCTTACGCGCTCTAGAGCCCTCAAAGATCGGCCTAGCGCGGAGATGCAAGTTGACAGTTGCGGAGTAGTACGGGCAATTCCGAGCGCCTTGAGGGCGGCAAGCTTGAGGCACTGATTGGCTATGTTGTCGGGCGAGTGATTGTGAAGTTCTACGACGGCCTTTGTCGGTATCAGCTTAGACCAAAAGCGTTGATCACTTTGGCGAAAATTAATCTTGGGCCTAGGGCCGCTAACCAGTACTTCCCTGAGATACTCGCGGTGCAAGCCGCTAGAAATTGCGTGATCTAGTGAGGTGCTGAATGTTCTTACGAGCGGCACCGGCAGGTAGTGCGATGTCGAAGTCCGGTGGTACGGCCGGTCTATGAAGAAGGGGTTTTCCAGTGCCGCACCTGACGCATAGACTACCCTGTTCAGATTGCTGATTGGGAACTTGGGTTCAATGTCGAGCGCCAAATCACTCGTGATTGGCAATCTTCCCACCACTCCATTGATCTTTAGCTGGAGCTTGAACTTATTCTGGCGAAGCTCAACAAGACCCCGGTCAATCAGCTCAGGTCTAATGATTAGGTCTCCACCGGACAGAATATCAGACATGGGAATGTCTACAGGAGCCCTCTCTCGTGCGGGAAGGATCTTCACGATGCTTCCTCAGCCGCATCAGCCTCCTCAACAGGCTTGGCATCGTCTTCTGGTTCAACGCTGACGGCCGGAGACGGAAAGACAGCTTCGATCTCCTGACGCAACTGAGTCAGAGCTTCATCCTCAAACATGAGGGCGCGCTTAACTAGGAATTCGACCCGCGAAGTCCAGAGGGTCCGAAAGTCTTCCTCTGTGCGGATCTTCCAGAAATGGGCGTGACCAAAGCCATTTGGCAACCGGGAATTTATCAATCCGAACACGTGCAGCAATCGGGCGACCAGACCGGCGTCCACCTTTTCGGCTGTCAGATGACTTTTGAGAAGCTCGGGGCTGGGCGGAAACTCCCGCATGACGAACCGCCGCAACAAGGCATCGTCAAGCTCGCCAACTGACCTGTCGTAAGGGTTAGCAGTTGCTATGATCACCACGTTGTCCGGAATGTGCGCGGACCTTCGGGAATATGAGAGTGAGAACGGTTTATCTCGGTAACTGCCTTCAATATACGTGAGCAGATCGCCAAAGACTCGGCTGGGATCACCACGCGACAGCTCATCGATAACGATAACATACAAGTTTCCGCCATCACCACGCGCTGCCTCGCAAAGCAGAAGGAAATGCTTGCTCTCCACGGTATATTCGACGATCGAGGATGACTTTCCCAGCCTCGGAGTGTAGCCCTCCACAAAATCGTCGTACGACAAGGATGGGTGGAACTGCACGTAGGCTTGTCGTGCAGCGCCCGACCCGGTGAGCTGTGCGGCGATCTCGTGGGCGTACCAAGTCTTGCCTGTACCGGGCGCACCAAGAAAGAGAAAGTTCCTTTCTCCTTTGTGAAATATCTCGTGTGAAATCCACTGCCAAACAGGGTCGTGTTTCAGATCAACCTTTGCTGCATGACTTCCGGAACCCAACGGGGAGACCGGAGAGAAGGTCAGGAGCGGCAGTAGGCCGGGCAAACCAGCTGCCAGTTGATCTCTTACCTGAGGAAATAGTCCGACAATAGATGTGAGTAGCGCAGAGGTATTCCGACGGGGGTCACTGTCGTGAACCTTCTGTATCGCGTTGTTTCGAGAGGACTTAAGGCCAATCACCGGGTATTTGGAGAAGTACTTAAAAAAAGTGGCAGCGTTTTCTAATAAGTCGTATTGATCCACGCTTTCAGGCAGTATTGCGTGGATCGTGAGGGCGATCGTGCTTTGATCGTTGAAACCCTTACCTCGAGCAAGGCTATCTATCACTCCGATCGCACGAAGACCTTGCTTCCAAGTGGTCGGCGTCCCTTGGCTGTTGTCCGACCCGAACCAAATGAAAGCAATGTCACCCGCCTCAATACCCTCTTCGACCTGTGTGCAGACGAAGTCAAAAGACATCGGAAGGCTCGCGGCATCAGCCTTGTCTAGATCATGTATGTTGGCTTTGCTGTCTTTACCCAGACGAATGACGACAAACTGCATCTTAAACCTCGAGAATCACTCATCACGAGGCTAGCAACCAGCTTTGGAATAGGCGAATCCTGACTGTACTAGGCGAGCTCCAGATTGCTGGTAGGCCGCTTAGATTGGCTAACCATCAGACGCAATGCTGCGTCCATCGGCCCAAACAATGTTCGGTTTTGGCTATCGACCCTGCGCAAAATGCCTTCTGCCGCGTTGGCACTAAGATAATAATGTTTTGCCGGACGCACCTTCTCGATCACCTCGATAAGCGGTGTTTCGATGATCTGGCTTGGAGCCTCGGGCGCTCTGATATCGAGACACATGCCGCGCCTCGCGTAGCCACCCGATTGCCACCGTAGCTTCCGGGTAGCACCGTCAACATCAAAGTGAAGTCCACTAAGTTCGAGCGTGCGCTCGCTGCCATTGCGAAAATCGGCATAACAGCTCGTCGCCTCTTCAACGGTGAAGCCGTTATGTAGTCGCGTTTTGGAGCTCAGTCCCTTCCGAAGGTTTCTTGCAATCCACTGGATAACAGGCACTGCAACAGCGTTGCCCAACGAGTGATATCTTGGAGTATCTCGATCTGATAGTGATTTCCCGCTAGTTTTGACCACGTCGGTCCAGCCCTTGGGAAATCCTTGGAGCCCCTCGCATTCAGTGGGGGTGAGACGCCTCACCTCTGCTTCATACGAGATGTAAGTACGGCTCCAGTCGGTCCCCGTGTGGCGGCCTGATGTAGCCGCTAAGCAATAGGCCACCCTAGGAACTCTTGCGCCGGACTCGTGACAATCGTCGATCGATAGGAACCCTGCTCGCGCTGACAATCCGGAGGTGCCGCTCTTCTCCTCATACAGCGCACGCAGAGGCAATTCGGGATCAATCTTAGAAGCGCAGATAAATACCCGTGGACGCGACTGGGGTGCGCCATAGTACCGACTGTTCATTATGCGCCAAGCCACGGCATAACCAAGCGCAGTCAGCTCTTCCAGAACAATGCGGAAATCCTGCCCGTTGTGAGAACTAAGCAAGCCGACCACGTTCTCTAGTAGCAACACCGGAGGGAGACGCACCTTTATAAGTTCAAGAAACTCATAAAAGAGCCCGCTGTTTTGCCCTTTTAGCCCAGCACGCCCCTTTGCACCGCGAGCCACAGACACATCCTGGCAAGGGAACCCTCCGCACCAAACCTCGGAATCAGGAATATCTTCTGGGGACAAGGCACGTATGTCCTTGTGCCGGGTGACATTTGGCCAATGTTGCGACAGCACATCATTGCAAAATGAATTCAGCTCGCACTGAAAGACTGACGAAAACCCTTCTCGTTCAAAGCCTAAGTCGAAACCGCCGATCCCGGCGAAAAACGAGCTAACCTTAGCCGCCTTTCGTGCCATCAACATCCCTCTTTGTAGAAATGCGAGGAAACAGGTCCCGCTGATACCGAAAATCGGAGTTCTCTATATGTTCTCGAATCAGCCGACAAATCAATGTGGATTTTTTGTAGCCCTTCGCTTCGCAGTACGCCTCGAATGTCTCGGCTTCTGCGTCATCTAGAATAACTGTCACCCGCATAGAAGCTCCACGCGACTCCGAATACGTGTGCTCACTTCTACACACTTCTGCGCACTTTGTAAGGACCGCCGTGGACTGATGGGCAAAGCATCGCCGGACTTAATGATGGTCAAGATACCGCTGCGGGCGCACAGTCAGGCGCGGAACACATGAGCCACACGAGCGTCACTCGGCTGCGGCGACAATGCGATACACTTGCATGCGAGAGCACCCCAGTTGCTTCGCTATCTCCGACGCTCCCATGCCCTCTGATCTGAGGATTCGCACCTGCTCCCGATCGAGTCTTCGCTTGCCCCCTGTGTAGCGGCCAGCCGCTTTCGCCTGCTGTATGCCTTCCCGCTGCCGCTCCTTTATAAAGCGCCGCTCCATCTGAGCGACCATACCGAGCACCGTTAGCACCAAGTGTCCCATTTCCCCCTTTGTAGTCACGTGGGGGTCGAGCACAGTGACGAACGCCTGCCTCAGCTCGCACTCGTGGATTAGGTTTAACACGTCGCGGGTATCACGGCCGAGCCGGTCGAGCCGCGCAACCACAAGCTCATCACCGGGCCGCAGGAATTGAATGACTGTATCAAGTTCCACCCGACCTTCGCGGCTACCCCCAGAGACCTTTTCGGACCTGATGATCTCACAGCCTTCGGACTTAAGCTTGTTCAGTTGGATTTCTAAATCTTGGTCAGTGCTGCTGACGCGTGCGTAGCCAATGCGGGCCATGTGTCACCTCAAGGTTTATGCCCGAAGCTCGCACGTCACAAATAGTCGGTGTCAACCCGGAGGTTACAGGTTTGTAGTTGACGAGGTGACGCCACCCCACGGCATACCCTCGCGTGACGCTGCCCGACACGATGGCGACGACCAACAGCCGCCCTGCGCCCCCGAATTTTCCCTCGACAAGTTGAAGCGGAAGAAGCAACTTCTACTTACCGAAACGTGGAAGCTTCCGATGCGCAGACTGACTGTTGCCTTGATGCTGTTGATGACCTTTGCCCTTCCCACGGCGGCGGATGATTGGGACGACCTTAGAGCTGCGATTTACTATCAGCGCGATGTTGAAGTCGTTGAGTTGCTCGATAGTGGCGTTGACGTGAACATGATCGGCCCTGACGGGTGGACGCCGCTCATGATCGCCGCCGAGCAGGATGATGTGCACGCGGTCAAATACCTCCTCGATCGGGGCGCTGACCCATCTATTAAGAACGACTACGGTCGCACTGCCTTTGACATCACCACCTCAAGCCAAGTTAAGCGGTTAGTCAGAGTCCCGGTTGAAGACCCGTTCGGGCGCAACCGCCCGCTCACTCAAGAAGACTTTCCAGCAAGCCAGCAGGGTAGCGCCACCACTGAGCCGTGGACGACCGGGCTTCCCCCCGTGAACAGCGGCTCCGGAGACCAGCAACTCTGGAACGATGCGCGCTGGAACATTGAATACAATCAGATGGACGAGCTCGCCCGCGTACTGGATCAGGAAGGTCTCGATATCAACATGCGAGGGCCAGACGGTTGGACCCTGCTAATGACCGCTGCATGGAAGGATAAGGCTGATTTTGTAGAGTTTCTACTTTCCCGTGGCGCTGACCCACACCTCTCGAACGATAAGGGTGAAACCGCCGCAGACCTTAGCACTTCAGACGGCGTGTTATACGCGCTCGACGAAGCCGGGGCCGCACCCACACCCTCGCCGGAGCCTGTATCGGATGGCGTCGATCTCGCCTACTGCAAACAGCTGGGCGGGCAGGCATACCTCCTCTGTGACTCAGACGACCTGACCTGCCGCATGTCGGCGCTCAATGACCAACAGCAGTGTGAGGCTACAGGTGTGTGGCCCTGATGTTGATTCCGAGGCACTGCTATTGAGGAGATTATTGTGGAGCCAATTGATCTCGGAATGCGACTGCTAGCGTTAGCCGCTCTCTCCGCTGCTACCTACCGTATCTGGCGAATGGTCAAAAGCCCGGTCGTGGTAGACGGAAAGCGCTACTATCATCAGCCGGATGGCACCTATCGCACCCTCTGGGGCAAGCGTATTACTGACGGCGAACTGATCTCCCGCGTCCGAGCTCTTGAACAGGATGCTACCTAGTCCTGTTTCTGATCGCTTCGGAGGTCAGTCTGCCGCCTCACGCGCCCCCGCTAATCCATGTCAGGCACGTCACCATCCTGAAAGATGATCACCGGTTCGCCGAACTCGCCATTGACCAAATCGGCGGAGCGCGACCATGTAATCACGCCAGCATAGGTGCCAAGTGCAGCCATGCGTCGAGCATCCAATTTCGCTTTGTGCTCTGATTGCACTTCCCGTGGCTCGAAAGCGGGTTGCAAGTTGCCTTCTTCGTCACGAATGAACGCCATCAGCACGATGAGGTTTGTTGGTTTGATGACCGGCGGCTGCCCGGTGCTCTGAGCTTGCGGGTACATCAGTGAACTGCCCAATGCGGTAACGGGGCACGAAGCGGAGGTGCCTTACATCTGGCAAGCGCGCCACCGAATAGATCAGCCAGCATTGATAGATGGTTGGCGAGGGAGGGAGAGATAATACTGAACTCGTCAGCGTCATCCACAGCATCCCAATCCGCCACCTCTGCCAGCATGGTGGCGAGCTTGGTGGCTTCCTCTTGATCCAAGCCCACGATTGTACCGATAAGCGCTCCACTCGTGAGATGTGTCACATCCCAGTCAGTGTGCCACACGCCACCATCCTCGTCGGCCACCGGCTCTATGCCGATCCCTCGATAAACGAAGCCCCGTACAGGCAGGTATCCCGCTCGTGTTGCGGTGCGGTACTGAGTTTCCTTCCAATGGTCCACGGTCGCATACCTCCTCTCAGGAGAACGAACCATGAACACGCATTCGAGCAGAGTCAAGTTACTGGTTTGCATCGAGGTCTATTTCAGAGGCAATCGCCACATTTAGCGCGAGGCGGCTGCTGTGGTCAGGGTGCTCGATCTCGGTAAACCACCACCGCACGCAACCATACTCTGTGTCTACGGTTCCAGAACTGGCATCTGGATTGTCTGGTGCACACGTGGCCACAGCGCGCAGCACGTCTTCCAATGCTCGACTTCCCTGCGCCGTAAGCGCGAGGGAGACTAAGATCGCTCCACCTCGACCCCAACACCGCAGTTGATGCCGACGGCCAGTACCGTTCTCCACCCATGTAACTCCAGAGTCTGATGCATCTACATACGCTGAAACGCCGAGTCGCCGAAGGACTGGCCTCACACGGGCCGTTGATCGAGGCTCATATAAGAGCAGTCACGGGGGCAGGCGGTTTTGGAGGCATAGAAGGTGTCTTCGCCGAGGCGGTATTGAACGCTCACAAGCTTCACGGTGAGGGTCCAGAGACTGAGCGCCCCCTGAACGCCGTCGGCCTAAGTCAGGAGTACGAGGGCAGAGAAGCGGGACGTCTGGACTGCTTTCTTCCAAGCTCACGCACGGGTATCGAGTATAAAGCTGTGCGGATGCCCCGGTCCAAGCCGAGCCCGGAGTACGATGCAGGCCAACTGCTTGCCGACTATAGAAGGCTGAATAATCCCGAAGTACTCAGGCACGCATACATGGTGGTTTTTGTCTGGGGTCCACTTGCTGACGATACGAAATCCGCTGGTGGTCTATACCGCGCTTTCCACAATCAGATGTTTGTTGACTGCCGCCTCGCGCGCCCGTTGAAGTCGAACGGTATCTATGAAGGACCAGAGGTTCAGAGATTAGGCTGGCAGGAGGCTTGGGCACTTGCCACACCTCCCTCTCATGCAGCTGCTGTGAGAAAAGGGAGCGTAGGTGCCGTGATTTTCTCAGTCGTGTAGAGTTCTGCGCCTCGACCGCTTATGTGCAAGCTTGACTTTCGATGGCGGAAACCACGGCCCGTTCGTGACAAGTGGTTCACCCATTCTGACGACAACTGTTGCCCGCTGATTATTCGCTGCCGCCTGCTTCGAAGGCTTTGATACCCGCTTGTGTGATCTGCCACGAAACAGTGAGATCTTTGTGCTTGTTTAGAGTTACATATCCGCGCGCTTCGAGCCGGTCCTCGGTAGTCCAACCAGCGCCTTTTATCTCGCCGTGCATGAACACTCGGTCCCGCTCCTGATATAGCCGGGGAAGTGCTGCCTTTTCCAGTTTGTTCAGTGGGGAAGCTATAACTTTTTGCTTCCAGCGCTTTTGCCACTGCTCCTCGAGCTTATCAATCTGGGCCTCACTCATTCCCTCCGTGGACTGGCCATACCTATCCATGTCCGTCCTTAAGCGCACGGCAGCGATCTGCTCTTTGGTAGGCGGAGGAACCTGAATCGGAAAGTGTTGCTTCTCGCCAGCTGTGGTGGTCGAGGGTGCCGAGTATGTGGGAACGGGCAGCTCCTGGGGCAGGTTTTCGAAAGCAGCGTCGAGCTCATGACGATCCCAGATCTTTATTGTGCCTATGAGCTTCGGTGCGGGCATCTTCCGCATGTTCACCAGTGAGACAAACAGCGAGGGGCCAAGGCCCACGTAGCGTGCCGACTCGAGAAGCGAGAGACCACGGGGTGCAATCGGTGAAGATGCATATAGCCTTCCCATCGTTTAACCCTCAGCGTAACGTAGCGGCAGTTTCGATCTCGGAAGCCAGCCGTCATCCAGTTCAACGGCGGCTCAATACAGCGATGGCATGATGAGAGTGGTCTGCCTGCCGCTGGTCAACAGTGAACGTTGCCAGCGATTCCTGACAGGCGAGGCCAAGCGGCTCCTCCGCCTCAGAGGCAATTGACTTCTTACGAGGTTTCGAGTGCCTTTCCGTACCAGTCTGCCCTCAAACGGGAAACGAAGGTGAGCGCTCGCCTAACGACAGCTATTCGGGTTGCAGATACAGCAAAGGCAATTCTGCGGAAGACCCGAAGCTTCCCTGAGCAGGGATCTGCAAAGTCAGTCGATACGCATGACTTGAAAGACATCGGCGTTGAGCCAATGCTTCTGGCACTTTCGATGGAACTGGCGCTCAAAGCGTGGTTCATTTTTGACTTCAATGATCCGAAGCACTCCAGAACACATGACCTTGCGAAGCTGTTCGACGCGCTCAAGCCGGAAAGCAGGGAAAGGCTTGACGCGGAGTTCAAAAGATCAGTGGCCCCGTATCATCCCAATTTCTTCCATGTTGATTACAGCATCCATCACGTGATGTATCAGCACAAGGATGCTTTCACCGACTGGCGCTATATCCACGAGCCGAAATCGACGATGTTCGAGCAGGGCGTCTTCGAGGCCACGCTTGAAATGGTTCTGAAGGAGTTTGACAAGAGATATCGCACCGTGCCGGTGCAGCCGCTCTGGTCATCCTGACAATGCTCGTGGGGCAGCCACTGACACGTGGCAGGTGGCCGCCCGTGGCTGGCAGCACCCTCACAGCAGCTCTAGGCTGAGGTTTCGAGAGGCACTTTGCAGCCGCAGCCACTGAGCCGGAGTTCGGTTGCACTCAGGGTTGGGCCCGATGGTGCCGCTCGCTCTGCCCCACGCCCCTGTACGATGAACTGCTGAACCTTGTCAGTACTCGTTCGACAGCATGATGGTGAGCACGCGAGTGGTGATCGCTGGGTTAGCCGGGTCGTCGCTGTGGCGGGTTAGCTCAGGGTCATAGTAGTCGATCTTCCACATGACCCTACGCCCCTGCACTTCAAGGCTGGCGCAGTCGTGCTCGCCATAGGGATCGTTGTCGGCGGTGAAGGCGTCGAAAGCGGCGACCGCTCGCAGTGCCACGTCGAGTGTCTCAGTGGGCAGGTGTGCCACGCCTCGGGTCAGCACGGTGCGGCCACCTACGCCTGTCCGCCGCAGCAGGTCGTTCAACTGGCGCACGGTATCGGCTTGCGTGTTGCTGGTCATGTCGATCATCGGGAGTGTCTCCTGGAAAGGAAAAGGCCGGTCAGAAGACCGGCCCTTGGGGTTATTTGGCGTTGGATTTCGACTGCGGCAGCAAACCGATCTGGTCACGAGTGCGCACGAACTTCGGAAACTCGTCGGGCCAGTCGCGCCACAGCAGCGTGAACATCTCGCCGGTGACCGCCTGCACGACGGCTTCCCACCATCCCTCACCGGGGCCGTCGCTGGCGAGCACGAGGTCACCAACTGCGATGACACCCCAGTCCTTTGGCTGGTTGTAGACCTTGGCAACAGGCTCGCTGGCTGCCTCAGCAGCATTGGCCGCAGCCCGCAACGACGGCAGCACCGAAGGGTCGGGCAGGTGCGCCGCCAGCCGCTCGAACAGTGCCTCGCCGACAAACGGCACAAAGGCTTTGCCGCTGCCGAAGATCTTGCCCTTGGGCAGCTTCGTGGCAAGCGCTGATAGCTCGTCATCGGTGACCGGCAACGCCGCCATGCCCATCTTAGTGGCGGCGTGCACGGCCTCCTCAGCTTGATCGGCGGTGAAGAACGATGCGTGCCGTTTATCCTTGTCGTCGAGCCCCAGCAGGATGGTGGCCGAGGGTATGGTGCCGGTCGCAGGTGGGAGGGAAAATGGCTGGGGCTTGATCATGGTACACTTCCAAAAAGAAGAGGGGCCACGAAAGCCCCTCGAAGTGATGCTCGGCACCGCAATGTCGCCGTACTTGGACGTGTACGGCGAAGTTCATTCGACCACCTGCACCGCGCGGCAACAGCACCGGGCAGCGTCAGTGTATAGGATTATTTTCCTAAATTCAAGTTGATGCACAGCTGCGACCTTCTAATGGAGGCCACCGGCCCCTCATCGCCCTTGAGCTGCCAACGTGGTTCACGTCTTCGGGGACTGGCACCACAGCGCCAAGGAGCACCGCACCTGAAAGGGTTATGCGGCTTGGTGGTAAGGAGCCGCGCTGTAAGGCGCTGACGCGATTTCCTCCGTCCCGTGTTCCGGCCCGTAAAGGGTAGCGTTGGCTAATGCCAATTCATCAGCAGCAACATCGCAACCGCGTGGAGATGGCCCGCGGAGTAGCGAACTGCTCTCATCGGAAGTGGAATGTCTGTGGCTGCAAAGCCTCAGCATATGGTGCCGGATTGCCGAATGGCTCCTCCAAAACGCAACACCACAGCTTTCGCAATCACAACGCAACCCAGAGCGCATCGGCGGGTGAAGCCATCACCATGGGCACGAAGAAGAAGAACCCATCAGGAGTAGCATCAATGGTCAATGAACTAGTCAAAGCCTACGGTGAGTGGGTGGAAGATCGTCTAAGCATGGGGTACGAAGCCTACCTGCTCACGTTCATGTTTAATCCGATGTCAGGCTCACCAGAGCAAAGGCAACGCGAAATGCATCGGGTGATCGGGAGGACCTTCGATAAGGTCTTAACGCGGACGAACCGGCGACCGCGTAAGGAACATGTGTATCAATTACCACTCTGGATAGGCTGCACGGATTGGCCGGTCATGAAGTGGGCAAAGGACCACATCGCAAATATCGCGGTCAATGATGGTCAGCACGCCCATATGCTCGCTCTGGAATCACCGCATTCCCGCCTTAGGAAACGCGGAGTCCGACTCAGCGATCACATCTTCTTTGATGAACAGCGGCTGTACTTCGGCTCAGAGCCCCAACTGCATCGCATCCACGCGCTGGAGGTACATGAGACGCCGCGGCGGGTCGCAGACTACGTGTTCAAGGCCGTGAAAACGGGAAGAACAACTAGCGACGGCGTTCTCGTACTTCCGAGGGCCGTGAGCGAACTGGTCTGACCAGCAAAAAAACCGCGGAGCTGTCGGGGTTAGGTATAGCACCCGACAGCTCCATCCAGCAGGAAGCGCTAAGACTCTTTCTCCGCCAAACTGATGGCTTCAAATTTGCGCCATTCTCCGGGTTCGCCAGTGATAATGGCGTCGAACGAGACGATCGTGCCGTCAGGGTACGAAGTGGCGCGTGCCAGACGCTTCGTACCCATGTCCACGAGGGCTTGCCGCGTCCAATCCGGCTGCGGCGGATGTGCCGAGCGCCCCCGGCGTTGAGTAGCCGGATCGTCCATGGGGGCGGAACCTTGCCTCTCTGAGCTGCCGTTCGGAAGATCATCATCACTGTCGTCGGAGAGTTCACGATGTACGTCGCGATCAACCCTCGCATCGCTATCCAGCACCACAGCTCTAGCGGCACTTGTTGGACGTTTTTTCCCTCGAGGGTCGGGAGCATCGGGATCGCCATTCTGCCGCGCGAGTTTGTCCAGACCGCCAGCATCTTCAATCAGCTTCGGGATTTTCTCCATCGGAACATCTTGGTCGAAAAAGCTCGACAGTGCCCGAGCGTACGTGCACGCTCGCCCATACATGGTGCTATCGTTCGGAGCACTCAAGCAATACTGCATCGCAAGTTGCAGGACGCCAGAGTTGACCGTGTACTTCCGGTGCTCCCAAAATGGCTTCTCCTTGAAGGCGCTCAAAGTAGCGGGATCGTCTCGAGCAATGAGGGCGAAGCCATACACGAGGGCTACCATTTCATAGCGCTGGCGGCGGAAGCTTGTCTCCAGTCGAGTAAAAGCGGTCTGGCAACGATCCACCATTTCCAAGGGATGGCGTTTCATCTCTGGGAATTGCTCTTTGTAGCTCATCGATGCAAAACCTGACATTTCCGGGAATTTAGGTGTCTTGCGCTTGGTTGTGCGCTCATGCTCCGAAGCGACTTTTCGGTTACCGAACGATTCCTCTGCGTCCTCGTTCGATGCGGTGGTGCTCGGTTTGTTCGGAAGACCGAGTGTCCCGCGGATTCGACGCGTACTTTGACTGGTCACTGGCCTAGCCCCCCATCTGTTCAATGAGCGCAATGACGTCCGAAACACGCCATGCCGTGATCCGAGGCCCGAGCTTTATAGGACGTGGATAGCGCCCTTCGCTGACCCCTTTCCACCATGTGCTCCGGCTGATCGGCAAAGGCCCATCAGGCTGGACGATAGCAGCAAGTCGGACATACCCGTTGAGCGGTAGGCCGAGATGCGGTCGAAGATGGGGAGGCTGCGCCTCCCCGGCGAGGTGCGCCATACAGCACTGGTAGTCGGCTTTCTCTTTCATGTTTAAGTCCTCTATGCGTTGCAGAGGACTGAGCAATAGGACGGCAGTGGTCGTCGAAACATTTGACTAGGATTCTAAGGCAAGCCTTTCGAGGTTGATGCCGGACAGAATTTCGACCTAGTCCCTTCTGTTACCGCGCCCGCCTCGATGCTGTTTGAAGTGCTTACGAATTATCTCTTCGACTTCGCTCGAGAACGCTGGCTCCATGCCGAAGGCAATTGCCTCAACTTTCGGCATGGTATTCCGATTCATCTGCTGCGGGTCGTACTGCCTTCGGCTCGTCTGCTCGACCACCTTCGTAACGTGCTCGAAGATTTCCTCCGTAACGAAACGTGCGCGACCGATCCAAAGACCTAGAACGGGCTACAACAGAGTGAATGTGAGTTCATGACGGCGCATTGCTTCAAGCAAGGTCTGCCCCTCTGAAATTTGCAGTGTTGAGGCGGCGTAGAGTAGCGACGCCCGTTCCATGTATCTGCGCAGGTCACTCCTGAGCTTACTGATGCTATAAGCAGGATGATTACCCCACTTCTTCACATCGTCAATCAAGCCCACTCCCTTGTTCAGGCTAGGTTTCGCAAACTTATCCGAGGCCGCGAGATCTGTGTGCCAAAAATGGAAGATCCTCATCAATTCTATAAAAGCTTCAATATCATGAGAACGTTCGACCAGCACTTCTTTGTGCTTCTTGGTTGAAGACATGCTGGTCAGGGTGCTCATCCCGCCGATCGGATAGTACGCGAGGTCGAAGAACTCCGGCTTTAGATAAGTGACTCGCGCTACGAAGTCGCTCAAGACACGCTTTTCGAGCTCCTTATGCGCGATGCGCTCCATTCTGCCTATCGTGCGCGCCATCTGCAAAGCTATGGCATTCTTGCACATCTTCCGGCCACCAGAGATCACCCAAGTGGTGAGGGCTCGAGTGACCATTTCCTTCTGATCCACGAACTGCTCCTCCCCGAAGAGGAGAAAATCAATGTTGCGGCGCGGGGAGAACCGAGACCAAGTGTGCTTAAAAAAGAATTCGGGTGAAGTCATGCGGCTACGATGGAATGCTTCATTCAGCTACATGAGCCGAGTTCTACCTAATCTCAAATCACCTCCTCGCCAGAAGGTTGTGAAGCCGGGCCATAATCGAACGTAATTCAAGGTCACGAGGCGGCGATGCTCCGACTACATCCGAAAGGCGTTACGGTAGGGCGCACGGTATTGGGTGGCATCGCAAACAGAAATTCGTTTTTTCTCAGACGGATGCTTCTCTAAATAGATTCCCTTCACCCGCTCCAGTTCCTACACATCAGCCGTTGACGGACGCCGCAGCAGAATAGACCTTGGTGGGCTCCCGAAGCTGCCCGTGCGAGCGATTGTAGGAACGTCACCCACTCTACCTGGCACGCATAGCAGCTTCGCCGCACAGCAAGTGGGCCATGCTGCGCTTTGGGAGTGCTGTCTGGAACAAGGTAAGCATCCGGTGAGGGCCGCAATTGTTACGGTCGCCTGTGCTCGCGGATGAGGTCGCGCAGGCACTCGACTCCGTATGGAGTGAAGGCCATGACACCGTCCTTGTCTTGGAGGCTAAAGACCCAG
>JAESGL010000486.1_pt1 | contig 16944 bp, 14 predicted proteins | sample 9269711 | NCBI WGS metagenome assembly JAESGL01 (sample SAMN14515918, study PRJNA621676) | algae metagenome | isolation source: Kastovskya adunca ATA6-11-RM4 and co-occurring heterotrophs from soil and... | place: Chile: Atacama Desert | collected 2011-06-27
CATCATCGTGACGGCGCAGAAGCGCGAACAGAATGTGCAGGATGTGCCCTTGTCAGTGCAGGTGCTGGGCGAGGCCCAGTTGCAGGCCAATGCGGTGCAGGATTTCAACGATCTGAGCCGCGTGTCGCCGTCGCTGAGCATCCGGCCGGCGGAAAATCCGGCGAGCGCCAATGTCGCGATCCGTGGTGTCGGCACCCTGGCCTTCAGCCCCGGCGTCGAGCCGAGCGTCGCGGTCATCCTGGACGATGTGGCGCTGGCCTTCCAGTCGCGCGCCTTCACCGATCTTTCCGATATCGAGCGGATCGAGGTGCTGCGCGGGCCGCAGACCACCCTCTATGGCAAGTCGGCCTCGGCGGGCCTCATCAATATCGTGTCCAAGGCGCCGACAAAGACGCTGACCGCGTCGGTGCGCGGCATGATCACCACCGATGACGAGCAGCAGGTCGGTGCGGTTCTTTCCGGGCCGCTGACCGACACGCTGGGGTTCCGCACCAGCGTCAACTATGATGATTTCAAGGGCAATTCGCGCAACCTGGCCGATGGCAAGACGCTGAACGGGCGCCGCTATTTCTCCACCCGCAACAAGCTGCGCTGGAACCCGACGGCTGAGTTGCAGGCTGATCTGGCGATCGATTATGCCGATGGACGGACGACAGCGACGCGGCCCTTCATCGAACTGGGCGACAATGCGATCCTGCGCGGCAACCCCGCCTTCACCCAGGATGTGTTCGCGCCGGGCATTACGGTCGACAAGGACAATACAGACGTGTCGATCGATTTCCCGACCGGCAACACCTATAATGACTTCGCCCAGTCGCTACGGCTGAGCTATGATACGGGCGGGCCGACGATCATGTCGATCACCGCGCATGACCGCTACAAGTCGCATGACTGGTTCGACAGCGACGATTCCGCGATCACCAGCTTCCAGAATTTCCAATATGGCCATTTCGACAGCGAACAGTTCAGCCAGGAACTGCGGTTGATTTCGCCCGGCAAGGACCGGTTCCGCTATACGCTGGGCGCCTATTACAGCAATGTCGACATTGGCCGGGACTTCTATCGCGGGCCGCTCTTTTCCAACGCCAATTGGGATGCGACCAACGGCAGCGACCTGATCGCGGGCTTTGGCCAGCTGGAATATGATCCGCTGCCCGGCACGACGCTGATCGCCGGCGGCCGCTACAGCCGGGAAAAGATCGATTATATGTTCACGGATCTGGCGGCCAGCCGGGTCTATGCGGGGCGCAGCAGCGACAGTTTCGGCACCTACAAGCTGGGCATCAAGCAGGATGTCGCGCGCGACATGAACCTCTATCTCACCTATGCGACCGGGCATAAGGGGCAGGCCTATGACATCTCGTCGGGCTTCAACCAGGCGCGCGCCGACGCCGGTCCGGTGAACCCGGAAAAATCCGACAGCCTGGAGCTTGGCTTCCGATCGCAATTGCTGGATCGCAAGGTGACGCTGAACGTCACCGTCTTCAATTCCAACTTCCGCGATTTCCAGACCCAGGCGGTGGAAAATCTGGCCGACGGGACACAGAATTTCCGCCTGACCAATGTCGGCAAGGTGCGCATCCGGGGCCTGGAAATGGAAACCAGCGTCCGCCCGGTGGTCGGGCTGACCATCAATGGGGCGCTGACCTATCTGGACGCCAAGTTCAAGGAATTTGCCGGCGCGGCCTGCTATGTGAACCAGACCGCGGCGCAGGGATGCGTCGGCACGCCGCCGCGCCAGGATCTGAGCGGCAAGGCGATGCTGATCTCGCCCAAGTGGAAGCTGGCGGGCAATATCGATTATGCCCAGCCGTTGGGGCAGGGGCCGCTGGAACTGGTCGCGCAGGGCGCCGTCACCTGGCAGAGCAAGGTCGTGCCGCTGGACCAGAATCCGCGTACCATCCAGCCGGAATATGCGATGGTGAACATCGCGCTCGGCCTGCGCAGCGCCGACAAGTCCTGGCAGGTGATGGGCTTCATCAACAATCTGTTCGACCAGCATTATCGCTATCTGATCAACGATGTGTCGAACCGCTACGGGACGACGGCGATCCAGGGCTATGTGCCGCGTGATTTCCATCGTTATGGCGGCATCCGCCTGAGCTACAGCTATTGAGCTGGCGGATTGCCGGGCTGGGCCTGACCGCGCTGATCGGCGCGGCTGGCTCGGCCGGCGGCGCGGCGCCCTTGCCGGACATATATGTGCTGGCCGGCCAGTCCAACATGTCGGGGCGGGGCGCCTTGGCGGACCTGACCGAGGCGGAAAGGGCGCCGGTGCCGGGCGTGATGATGCTGGGCAATGACGGTATCGTGCGACCGGCGGTGGAACCGATCGACAGTGCGCAGGGGCAGCAGGACATGGTGTCGGCGGACCGGCTGGCGGCGGTTGGACCGGGCCTGTTCTTTGCCCGCGCGCTGATTGCGCGGCAGCGGCGGCCGATCATTCTGATCCCCTGTGCCAAGGGCGGCAGCGCGATCGCGCGCTGGCGGCCCGGCGGGGATCGGACGACGCTCTATGGATCGTGCCTGGCGCGGGTGCGATCGGTCCGCGGACGGTTGGCCGGCATCCTCTGGTATCAGGGCGAGAGCGATACGGAGAATGAGACGGTTGCAACGGGCTATGGCGCTGCGCTGGCCGATCTGGCCGGACATTTTCGGCGGGATCTGGGACGCGCAGACGTGCCGTTCATCTTTGCGCAGATTGCCGATCGGCCGGCCGCGCCGGAGCATGTTGCGCGCTATCCGGGATGGGCGATGGTGCAGGCAGCGCAGCGCGACATCGCCCTGCGCTGCGCCTATGTGGTGCCGACCGGCGGCCTTGTGCGGCAGGCGGACGAACTGCATCTGGTGACCGATGCCCAGCGCCGGCTGGGCATGGCGATGGCGCGGGCGATGATGGCTTTGCAGGCGGATGGATGCGGGCGCTGAGGCGCGCCCGCCGCCTTACAGCGTCTTTTCGTAGACCTGATAGATCTTGTTGACCCTGGATTCGATGGCGTCGGCGATCGCGTTCATGCCCTGATTGTCGTCTAGCACCCAGCCGATCTCGCCCCGCGTCGCGCTGTAATGGGCCAGGGCGTTGCGGCGGATATATTCGATCATCATGAAGGCGAGCTGGCTGGCCATGCGGGTCGATTGCAGTCGCTGGACCACGCCCATCAGCGGCACGCGCATGGTGCGGACCTGCGGCTTGCGCAGCCAGCGCAGCAGCTTGATCCAGCCGAACGGGAAGAGCGAACCGTTGAGCGGCTTCAACGCCTCGTTGAGGTCGGGCAGGGTCATCATGAAGGCGACCGGTTCGCCCTCCAGCTCCGCGATCATGATCAGATCCTCGAACACCAGCGGCTTCAATTTCTTGCCGGTGAAGGCGACTTCGGCGTCGGTGATCGGTACGAAGCCCCAATTCTTGCCCCAGGCGTCGTTGAGGATGCCCAGGATGATCGCGGCTTCCTGATCGAATTTCGACTTGTCGACCTTGCGGATGGTGATGCGCGCACTCTTCTCGCCGGAGGCGACGATGCGCTCGATCAGCGGCGGGAAATTCTTGGTGATGTCCAGCTCATAGGTCTTGAGCTGCTTGACCGGCTGATAGCCGGCACCTTCGACCATCGGCTGATAGGCGGCGCTGTTATGGCCCATCATCACCGTCGGCGGATGATCATGGCCTTGGATCAGCAGGCCGGGCTCTTCCCAGATCGACAGCGAGATCGGGCCGAGCACGCGGGTCATGCCCTTGGCCTTGAGCCAGCCTTCGGCCGCGGCGATCAGGGCGGCGCCGGTTTCGGCATCTTCCGCCTCGAACAGGCCGAAATTGCCGGTGCCCGGCCCCATGCCCTGTTCGACCGGCTGAGCCAGCGCCAGCTTGTCGAAATGCGCGGAAATGCGGCCGACCACCTTGTTTCCGCGCCGGGCGAGGAAATATTGGGCCTCGGCATGGTCGAAGAAGGGATTTTTGCCCGGCGTCAGCAGGCCGTAGACTTCGGACTTGAGCGGCGGCACCCAATTGGGATCATTGGCGTAGAGCCGCCAGGGCAGGTCGACAAAGGCCTTGAGATCGGCCTTGGAGGAAACGGGGGTGATGAGGAGATCGGTTGATGCCACGGCGCAGGCCCTTGAAGAAATGTGTCGAGCAGTTCGGCGCTTGTTTGCGGAATGTCAATCTCGGGCCGGTGTCGGGGCGCTAAGAGTCGGTCTGGAAATGCGCGTCTGGCGCATCTGTACCGGCCCACACCCCCAACCGGGGTGAATATGTCACGTTGCTGCCACGATTGCAGCGCATTTGGAGTGTAGGGAAGGCAGCATGACTGTGCATGATCCCATTTTGGCCGCCGCGTCGCGCACGCGGTCGGCTATACCCGACGATACGAAGATGCTGCGCGCTGCCGCGGATCTGACGCGCACCCTGTCGACCGCGAACCCGGCCATCTACTGGCCGGATATGCTGGCGTCGGCGCTGATCGGCTATGGCGCGCTGGCCGGCGCGATTCTGGCCCAGAATGTGGCGATCGCGATCGGCTGTGCCCTGTTGTCGATGATGGCGCTCTATCGCGCGGCCAGCTTCATCCATGAGCTGACCCATATCCGCAAGGGCGCGCTGCCCGGCTTCCGCTTCGGCTGGAATCTGCTGGTCGGCATTCCGCTGATGATCCCGTCCTTCCTCTATGAAGGCGTGCATACCCAGCATCATGCCCGCACCCGCTATGGCACGGCGGAAGACCCCGAATATCTGCCGCTGGCGCTGATGAAGCCCTGGTCGCTGCCCCTGTTCATCGTCGTCGCCGCGCTGGCGCCGATCGGCCTGATCCTGCGCTTTGGCGTGCTGACGCCGCTCAGCCTCCTCATCCCGCCGCTGCGGCGCAAGGTGGTGGCGGAGTTTTCGGCGCTGTCGATCAATCCCGCCTATCGCCGCCGTGCGCCCGAGGGCGATTTCGCCCGCATGTGGCATTGGCAGGAAGCGGGCGCCTGCCTGTTCGCGCTGGCGCTGGTCGGCAGCGTGTTCGCCTTCGGCTGGAAGCCCTTACTGGTCTATATGGCGATCCATTCGGCGATGACCGTCATCAACCAGTTGCGCACCCTGGTCGCCCATCTGTGGGAGAATGAGGGGGAGGCGATGACCGTGACGGCGCAATATCTGGATTCGGTCAATGTGCCGCCGCCCGGCACGCTGCCTGAACTGTGGGCGCCGGTCGGCCTGCGCTATCATGCGTTGCATCATCTGCTGCCGAGCGTGCCCTATCATAATCTGGCGGCCGCGCATCGGCAACTGATGGCGACGCTCGACATCGACTCGCCCTATCGCCAGGGCAATTATACCGGCATGTTCCCGCTGGTCGCCAAGATCGCCCGGAGCACGATGCACGCGCGCTGATCGCGGTGGATCGGGACAGGACAGAAGGCCGGTGGAAACGCCGGCCTTTTTTTGTTGGCGGATGGGGGAGGCGGGGTGCGCGGCGACGCAGAAGGGCACCATGAGGTTGGTGCACTGGTCGCGATGCGGCACCATCAGTTCGAAGGGCAGCGGCGAGCGTTGATATTTGCCGCCGGCGGGCAGCATGAAATGGCCTTCATTGACGATGCCCCATTGCCCCCGTTCGTCCCGGACCGCGATGCGGCTGGCGGCGTGGCTGTCCTGCCAGTAGGAGGCCATGGCGACGATCGAGGGGAGGCGCGGGGGCACACCATCGATATCCGACACGTCCCGGCCCGACCAGGCAAGGCCATTGTCCAGCCGCCGCGCCTCGCGCACATAGAGCTGGGGCGACCAGCCGGGCGTGTCGGCGGGATGGCAATCGGTGTGGCGGCCGCGCACCAGGCCCCAGTTGCGCACATCGCGTTGCAGCCCGGCGGGAATGCGGGGATCGCGGCTATGGGCCATGGCGTGGAACCAGCCGCGAATATAATTTTCATGCGCCTTCCATATGCGTTCGCGCGCATCATAGTCGGCCGCCGGATAGGCGCGGTTGAGGCCGACCGCGTCGAGCGACATGGTGCCGCGATTGTTGATGTCGTAGATGCCCGGCGCGACCTCGTCCGCCTTCACCAGATCGCGGGCGAAATGCCAGTCGCGGCCATAGAGCTGGCCGGCGCGCCGGCGCCGGTCGAAATCGCGAAACAGCAGTTCATAGTCGGCCTCGCGATAGCCATCGGGCGCGGTGGCGGGCAGGTCGAGCCGCAGTTCGGGCCGATCGGTCATGGTCAGGCGGAAGCAATAGGCCTGCACGCCGTCGTCGGCAGCGCCGACCGGCCGGTTCGGCGCGGGATCGACCCCGGCGATCAGGCGGCCCGACGGCTGGTCGACGAAAGGGTCGATCGGCAGGATATTGTCCTTCTGCGGCGGATCGGTCCGGGTCAGCAGCTCATAGCGTGACCCGCGATAGCCATTATAGGGATTGGCCCGGTCGGCGGCTTCGCGCCCGACCCTGGTGCTGATGCCGGCGCGGGCCATCAGGTCGCCTTCATAGGAGGCGTCGATGAAGATGCGGCCATGGGCGCGGACGCCCGAACGGGTGATGATCTCGCGGATGGCGCGATCGGTCCGGTCGACGGTCTCGACCCCGTCCGACCAGAGGACCGGCACCCCGGCGGCGTCGAGCAGGTCGCGGAAATAGGGGGCGGCAACGGCCGGGTCGAAGGCGTAGCGATTGCCCGGCATGCCGCCCGCCGCCGCCAGTGTGGCCATGGTGGTGCGGGCATAGCCGCCGACCGCATCGATATCGCGTATGTCGGTCCAGCTGAGCCCGCCGGCCAGCATGCCGCCGGGCTGGATTTCGCGCCAGCCGCCGATCAGCACCGCCGACGCGCCCAGATTGGCGGCGCTGACCGCGGCGATGACGCCGGCGGGGGTGGCGCCATAGACGACGACATCGGCATCGGCCCAGGCTTCCCCGGCGAGCGCGGTGCGGCGCGGATGGATGAGGGCGGCCGGCTTGCCGCTGGCCTGATGGCAGCTGACCAGGCCGGCTGCACCCGCTGCGCCCGCCATCGTCGCCAGAAACGCGCGTCTGTCCATGACCGCCCCCATCCCGGATTGCCCCTGCAAAGGCTTTCCGATTTGCGGGGGCGTGGAAATTCCGGTCGAACACCTAATGGATTGCGCGGTCAGGGCGGGGCAGGATAGGAGTAGACAGTTGCAATATGCGACTGGTCTGGCAGGGTCGGCGCTCCACCACCAGAACAACAGGAGTGGGTGCATGATCATCTATGGCGCGCGGCCGTCGCCCTTTGTGCGCAAGGTCATTGTCTTTGCAGCGGAAAAGGGGATCGCGGTCGAGGTGCGGCCGGCCGGGTTCGGCAAGGGCGGGGCGGAGTTCGAGCGGGCGTCCCCCTTTGGCAAGATCCCGGCACTGGTCGATGGCGATTTCGCGATCAGCGATTCGACCGCGATCATAACCTATATGGATGCGCTGCATCCCGAACCGAACCTGATCCCGACCGAGGCGAAGGCGCGGGCGCGGACGATATGGTATGAGGAATTTGCCGACACCATCGCCCAGCCGGTGGGGGTCGACATCTTCTTCAACCGGGTGGTCGGCAAGCTGCTCGACATGCCGCACGACCCGGCCCGTGCCGACCGGGCGGAGGCGGAGAAGATGCCGGGCATCTATGACTATCTGGAGGCGGTTCTGCCCGACAGCGGCTGGCTGGTGGAGGATCGCTTCACTTTGGCCGACATTGCGGTGGCCTGTCCGCTGATCAATGTCTGCTATTGCAGCAGCGGGTTGAAGGACGGCCGCTGGCCCAGGGTGAAGGCCTGGCTCGACGGGCTGCGGGCGCGGCCGAGCTTTGCCGGGGCGATGGCGCAGGAGGCGCGGATGCTGGGCAAGGCGGCATAACCCATATGGAACATTTCGCTTGACATCGTCACTCTGATCGGGCAGAGAAGAAGAAAGTCGGTAATTGCGACTCGCCGGCGTCGGTCGGTGGTGGCGCGACGGATCGGCTGCGCTGTGGAAGGCGGGGTCTTCGAGGGCGGCCTTTGGGGCTGTGCCTTGGGCTGCGCCTTGGGCTGCGCCTTGGGCTGCGCCTTGGGCTGCGCCTTCCAGGTCGGGATCTGGAGTCGGTCTTTGCGGGCTGGTGCCTGAAGGCGCGGGGCTTTTGGGAAGCCGGCGCCGTGATGCGATGCTGACAGATATTGCCTTCAGGTGAGGCGAAAGGGGCTGGTCCGGTTGGGCCGGCCCCTTTTGCGTTGGGCCTTCAGGCGGGGCTGAAGCTGAGGCTGAAGCTGAAGCTGAAGCTGGCGCTGTCGGGGCGGTGTGCGGGGAGCCGTCGAGCGGCGGGGTGGCGCGGGGCTGCTGCCGATGGCGGCGTGCGGCGCGTGGTCGCGCGGCGGGGCGATGGTTCGGGACAATCGGGGGAGAGGGTGATGGCGGCGCGAAAGGGGACGGCTGGACGGCCGGAGCGCGTGGCGCAGCGGCAGGCGGCGGGCGACGGGGTGCGGACGCAGCTGCGCCAGGTGCGCAGGGATGGCTGGGCGCAAAAGGACCGTGCCCTGTTCCTGGCGGAGCTGGCCGAGACCTGCAATGTCAGCGAGGCGGCGCGGACCGTGGGGAAGAGCCGGCAGGCGGCCTATGGCCTGAAGCAGCGCGACGCGGAGTTCGCGCGCGACTGGGATGCGGCGATCGAGCAGGGCTATGGCGAGATCGAGGCGATGCTGATCCGGCTGGCGCTGCATGGCTGCGAGAGCGAGGAAATCATCGAGGATGGCGAGGGCGCGGTGAAGACCCGCAAGGTCAAGCGCGCGCCCAATCCGTCGCTGGGGCTGCAATTGCTGAAGCTGCATGCCGCCCAGGTCGCGGCGCGCCGGGCGGCGCGGGGCGATGCGACCGGACCGGGCAGCCCCGCAGCGATCGCCAGCGTCGAGCGGGTGCTGGCGGAGATACGCCGGCGCCGCGCGGCGGCGGGGACGTGAGGGGGAGGGCCTGTGCGCGGCGCCGGCTTTCCGTGCGGGGATCTTCGATGGATGGCGCGCTGGGGCAGCGCTTTCGCGGCACTGCCGCAAAAATGGGCATGTATTACTACGTGTAGACGGGGGTCGGGATAATATTGATGATGTATTGAAGATGATTCGGTGAATATCCATGTGCTGATCGAGGTGTTGTCGTGAACGATCAAGACCGATTGGCGCGATCCAAGATCGCCATTGATGCGCGATTGAAGCGGCGAGATCAGCAACTGGCGCGCGAGCAGCTGGAACTTCAGAAGGCCGATTTTGAACTGCGGAAAAGAACCGCGACAGCTGATGGATTTCATTTCCTGCTGACGCCGACCGGCGTGGTGTTGATGGGGGCTGCGCTGGGGCTGATCGGGACGGCACTGGGCAAGGCCGCCGACTACGCCATAAAAAGACGCGAGCTGGAAACGAATATCATTCTGAAATCGAGTGATGTTCCGTCAAATGCGGATGTGAATGTGCAAGCCCGCCAGCGTGCGCTCAACCTCCTGTGGTTTGCCCAGGCCGGCTATATCGCGCTGTCCGATGACTATCTGTCCAAATTGCGCGCGACGGCCAATGTCGATGAGGGGCAGGCGGTCCCCCCGCCGGTCATCGCCAGCACGGCGAGTGCGACCAATTATACGGCAGAGGATGCCTCTTTGGTCGAGGCCGCGACGAAGACGAAGGCTGCCGCCTGGATGCGCGTGGCCCAGGGCGAGATAGGGCAGCGGGAAATTCCGGGGCCGGAAAGCAATCCGCGCATCGTCGCTTATAACAAGGCCGCGGGCCTGCCTGCCGATGACGCGGTTCCATGGGTCGGATCCTTCATGTGCTGGACGTTCAAGCAGGTGGGCAAGCCTTGCCCGGCCGCGCCCGGCCGCGCGTTGAGCTGGGAGAATTGGGGGCAGGAGATCGAGGATCCTGTGTTGGGCGCAATCGTGATAATGCAGCGCGACACACGCCTTGGCGCCGGATCGGGTGCGGTGGGCTTCTATCTTTCGGAAAAGCCGCAATCGGTTCGCGTGCTGATGGGCAACGCCTATGATCAGGTGACAGCCATCAATTTTCCGAGAGCCCAGGTGAGATCCTATCGGCTGCCACCTGATTGAGAACAGCTTTTGATCCGGGGGCGGGAAGGGGGATTGCGGACCACCCCCTTCCGGTCATGCCAGCGAAGGCTGGCATTTCAGGCAGGCGCACGCGACATAAACGGATAGCGCTTGAGCAGATTCCGATCCGACCGCGTCGGCTCGACTGCTCTATGCTCCTGTTTCGACGCGTTTTTCGAGTCATCAGGTGATTCCATCTGATTGGAAAACGCTCTAATGTTCCCCCATGGGCGATCAGGCGATGCTGACGAAAATCGATGGATTGATGTTGGCGGAGGTATTTGCGCCGGCGCATCGCTCCATGGCTCTGTCGGCCGGGGAAGCGGTGGTTCGGGCGCTGACAAGTCGACAATGGACGGAGCGATTTGCGGTCCAGGCTGAAGGACAGGCTGTGCTGATTCCGGCGCGCCTCTATTTTGCGACTGACCGGCTGCGATTGAGCAAGGGCGATCCGGCCTGGGGTTTGGCGCGCGCGTTGCAGACGCGCAGCAGCGATGGCTTCCTGCGCCAGGCCGCCGCGCGCGATCTGATCGGCGATTTCCAGCCCTGGGCCGCCCCGTTCATCGTCGCGCTGATCGGCGAATATATCGTGGAGATACTGGAAGACATAGCGGCCGGTCTCACGCCGGAAATGACGCTGGCGCTGGCCGCCTTCATTGCTGAAAATCCAGCCTATTGGCGGACCACAAAGTGCCGCGTGATGAGCTATTGGGACGCCTATTATCGACATGGCGGCTATGACATGCCCGTCACGCATGTGCCCCCTATGGAAGAACCAAGCTGCTGGAGCCGGGTGAAGCGCCACATGCTGCGCTATTGGAATGTCGGCTATCGATATGATCGCGGCAATGGGATGCGCCGCAGCTATCGACGGGACGAATATATCGGTTTCAAGCTGATCGATCGCCTCGACCTGGCCGTGACTGGCCAGGCCTGACGAAGGAGGCGATTGGTGTTCTGGCGGTGAGGCCCTCTGCGGGCTTTCGTGAGGAGAATGAAGCGCCCCGGCGCAAGCCTGTCCGAAGCCTGCGGAAAGGGAGGCAAGAAGGTTGCGCGACAATGCGCGAACGGGGGCGCCGATAGCCCGTGGATCGGGCGGCCTCGGTCAGTTGGCCGGCTCGTCCGCTGCCATAGCGGGTGTCGTCGGCGCGGCGGGTTGATCCATGAGCAGATGGTCGGGCGTGGGCGCCGGTGCGGGGCGGTCGTAGCGCTCGACCGTGTCCCAGACTTCATAGAGCGACCGTTGATCGGTGTCGGCAACCGCGCGATTGCGTGGCAAATCAAGATGATACTTCATATCAAGGCGCTTAGGTCGTCGATGCGGCAGGTCGATGACATTAAGGTGAACAGAGAGTTTTCGGCGATGAACAGAGTGGTTGGGCAATGGTGGATTGTCGGACGACGATCGTGCCGGGTGCATGGCGGCAAGGGATTGTTTCTTCCTGGAAGTGTAAGGCTGCTTCCGGTCGCTTCGCGCCGGGCAGCTATCGGGAAGCCTGGCGCCATTTGATCCCGCGAGCGACGGTCATGGGTGGAAACAAGGCATAGCCCCTCCCTTCCAGGGAGGGGTTGGGGTGGGTTGCGAGCGCAGCGAGCTTCTGCCCTATCGACCGTAGACCGCCGCTACGCGGCGCACCCACCCCCGGCCCCTCCCTGGAAGGGAGGGGAGTAGGAAACGTCCGCTGCTGGTCGTCAGCCGTCAAAGCCCGACATCGTCATTGCGGTCGTAGCGAAGCAAGGGCGGGAGATCGTCGAGGCCCGTCCTTTGCGCGGCGGGCTTTTGCCGGTGCGCGGTTCTTCTGGTAGGATCGGCGCGAGGCTTTGGAGATCGGGCTTTGGAGATCGGGCGATGCTGGTTGGGCTGATCCTGTTGGCGGCGGTGGGGGCGATGATCGCGCTGTCTGTGCGCGCCGATCGGCGGTTACGGGCGATCGACCGGCTGCCGATGCAATGGACGCTGACCGGGGCGGTGAGCTGGCATGCGCCGCGGACCGTGGCGCTGGCCTTCACGCCGATACTGGGGACGATCCTGATCCTGGCCGTGGGCGCCATGGCTTTGTGGGTGCCGCCGCGCGCCGGGCAGGAGGGGCTGGTGATTCCTGTGCTGCTGGCGATCGCGGCGGGCATGGTGGCGATCCATGCGCTGCATATCTGGATGATCGGGCGCTGGGCGAGGGCGCGGCGCTGAACGGACATTGGGGCTGAGGAGGCGAGGATGCGGCGTGTGGCCCGGAGCAGGATGGCGCTGATGCTGGTGGCGCCGATGGTGATGATGCTGCCCGCTGGCGCGCGCGGCGCCCCGCCAACGAGTTGGGCCAAGGCGGGCGTGTCGCTGGCCGACTATGCCGGCGATGCGGGGGCCTGCGCGGAGGCGACGCGGGACAGAGCGGTGACGGTGCGACCGGAGACGGCGCAGGCGCTGGATGCGCTGAGCATGGTCGACCTGACGATGATCCTGCGGACCTATGGTGGCGATAGCGATGCCAGCCCGCTGATGGCGGCGGCGAATATCGGCATGCATCATGACGATGCCAATGTGGCGCGGCGAACGGCGAATTTCGGCGCGAAATATCAGGCGATAACGCGCAGCGACGTGCGCGCGCAGTTGCAGGCGGCGCTGGACCAGTGCCTGGTTGATCGCGGCTATGTGCGGATCATGCTGACGCAGGACCAGGTGCGCGGGCTGGCGAAGCTGAAGCGCGGGACCGCCGAGCGCACCGCCTATCTGCACGCGATCGACAGCGATCCGGCGGTGATCGCTGCGCAGCGGGTGGTGGAAGAATGACGATGCGGATCGGGATCGTCCTGGCCAGCCTGGCCTTGTGCGGGGCCTTGTTTTGGAGCGGATCGGTGCTGGTCGCGCTGATGATGGAATGGCTGGTCGCGTATCCGTGGGTGGCGAAGGCGATGGCGGCGTTGCCGATGCTGGTGCTGTCGCTGATGGCGGTGACGATCGTGCATTGGCGCCGCGATGCGGCGGACGCCGGCTGAACGGAAGGCGGCGGGCTGGTAAAGCGCCAATGTGGGACGGCGGAACGCACCGCCTATCTGCATGTGATCAACAACGATCCGGCGGTGATGTCGGCGCATCGGATGATGGAGGAATGAAGGCGCGCGGTGTGCCGCTCACTATATTATGCGGTGGACAATATAGAATGTGCAGTTTTCAATGATGACAATATTTGTTTCTTAATGTTTCATACATGGATTGGCTATAGCCGCCTCTGCGGGGTAAAGATCTGTGGGGGTTTTGGTGATCGGCAATATTGTCGTTCGCGTGCGCAGCGTGTGTGCGGGATGTCTCCACGATTTTCGGCATTCATGGCCGGTCATTCTGCTCGCGATGCTGATGACGATCCTGCTGGCGGCTGCCGCGACGGTGCAGTCCTTCCATGTCGACATCGTGGATCTGGCGCCGCTCTATGTTGCAATCATCATATTCTTGGCCAGCGGACTTTATATTCTTCGCCGCACGCCATCCGGGAATGCTGCCATGGCAGCGCGGGAAGGGAGCGGTCAGCGGCTGGGCCATATATTGGTGCTTACCGGGCTGTTCTACTTCATGGCAGCGACAGCTGCGCTGGGCTGTGCGGCGCTGGCGCGAACGGCATTGCCCTATGCGGATACGATGCTGGCCGCAGCGGACCGTGCGCTATATTTCGACTGGCTGGCGATGATGGCGTGGTTTCAGGCCAGTCCGCGGATCGCGACCTTGTTGATCCACGCCTATGCCGCGATCAACTGGCAACCGCAGTTGGCGATATTGCTGCTTTGCGGGCTGGGGCATCCAGCGCTGGCCTATCGGTTCATGACCGCCTGGGGCATGTGTTTGTTGCTGACGATAGTGATGTTCCCCTTCTTTCCGGCGGTGGCTGCATTCCATCATTATAATGTCGATCCGGCGCAGATGCCGGGCGCGACCGCCTGGGCTTCCTGGCATTTGGAGGCGTTGATGGAGGAACTGCGGTCCGGGGCCAAGGCCACGCTGGACAGCGATGCGCTGACGGGGATCATCACCATGCCGAGTTTTCATGCGGCATCGGCGATCCTTCTGATATTTGCCTTCTGGCCCTTCCCCTGGCTGCGCTGGCCGTTTGTGCTGCTGAACATGGTGATGTTCGCATCGGCCGTGCCGGTCGGCGGCCATTATCTGGTGGATACGCTGGGCGGTCTGATGCTGGCCCTCATCGCCATTGGGACGGCGATTGCCGTGCATGGAAGAGGCGAGGATATCCGTCTGGACTGGAAAACGATCGGGCATCAGGTCCGGCGACGGGAAGCGGGGCTGGCATCTGCCTGACGATGGCGGGCCGGCCTGTCGAGGATGAACGATCAGATGATTTTACCTGATGGGAAAAGCCTCTAAGAGACTGGTCAGATGAAGAAACTGATCCTGCTCGCTGCCGCTTCGGCCCTTGCAACCCCAGTGCTGGCGGCACCCGCCGCGCCGTCCGCGCCCGATGCGGCGCGGTTGAAGGCGACGGTGGAGAGGCTGGTGAGCTTCGGCACGCGTCATACGCTGTCGAGCGCGACCGACCCCAGGCGCGGGATCGGTGCGGCGCGGGCCTGGGGCAAGGCCGAGTTCGAGAGGATCGGCAAGGGCTGTGGCGGCTGTCTGACCGTCGAGACGGTGGCGGATCGCTTCACCGGGCCGCGTGCGCCCGACGGCGTCGAGGTGGTCGATGTGCTGGCGATCCAGAAGGGTAGCGGTGATCCCAATGAGGTGGTGATCGTCGCCGGGCATATCGACAGCCGCGTGACCGATGTGATGAACATCAGCAGCGATGCGCCGGGCGCCAATGACAATGCGTCGGGCACGGCGCTGGTGATCGAGGCGGCGCGGGTGCTGGCCGGGCAGAAATTCAACGGCACGATCGTCTATGCGCTGCTGTCGGGCGAGGAGCAGGGGCTGTGGGGCGGCAAGCTGCTTGCCAGCACGGCCAAGGCGCGCGGCTGGCATGTGCGGGCGATGCTGAACAATGATATTGTCGGCAATACGGTGGGCCAGAATGGGCAAGTGGTTGCCGATCGCGTGCGGGTGTTTTCCGAAGGGATTCGCGCGGGGGACGATGCCAAGGCAAACCTGACGCGCCGGGCGATCGGCGGCGAGGATGACGGCCCGTCGCGGGCGCTGGCCAAGGCGATCGACGGCATTGCGCAGGCGGACCCGAAGATCGGGCTGGAAGTGCTGGCGGTGCGGCGGTTCGACCGGTTCGGGCGCGGCGGCGACCATTCGCCCTTCCTGGACCTGGGCTTCCCGGCGGTGCGCTTTTCGGTGGGGATCGAGAATTATGACCGGCAGCATCAGGACCTGCGCACCGAAAATGGCCGGGTCTATGGCGACACGGTCGAGGGCATGGACTTTCCCTATCTGGCGAAGGTGACGGCGCTCAATGTCGCGACCTTGCGGCGACTGGCCGATGCGCCGGCGGCGCCGGCGACGGTGTCGCTCGATGGTGCGCTGTCGATGGACACGCGGGTCTTCTGGGACGCGGTGCCGGGGGCGACGGCTTACAAGGTCTATTGGCGGCGCGCGGACAAGCAGGACTGGAGCGACAGCCGGGTCGTGACCGGCGCGACGCAGACGGTGCTGAAGGACATCGTGGTCGACGATCATTTCATCGGCGTTGCGGCGGTGGCCAAGGACGGGGCGGAGAGCCTGGTGACGTTCGGCGGGATGGCGCCGCGTAAGTAGGATTTTGGTTCGCGCGGAGACGCGGAGACGCGGAGATTTTTTGGAGAGGCCGCCTGCGGGCGGCCTTTTTTTGCGCGTGGTTTGGGGTGGGCGGATCCATCTCTTCAGACTGGTGCTGGAGGCACGGTCAGGAGATGGGTTCCCGCTTTCGCGGGAATGACGAAGAAGGGCGCATTCCCTCTCTCCGCGTCTCCGCGCCTCCGCGTGAACCGGGGCGACGCGCGTTCATGGTAATGGGAGGGGCGGGGATGCAGATGGCCGATTGCGACTGGGTCGAGCAGGCGGCGGCCTGGCCCGAACTGGGGCGCTGGCTGAGCGATGATGCCGCCGAGCGGCTGGGGCAGGACTGGGATTTCCTGGCGCGGCCGGCGCAACTCGCCCCGGCGGGGGACTGGCGCATCTGGTTGATGATGGCGGGGCGCGGTTTCGGCAAGACGCGGGCCGGGGCGGAATGGGTGCGCGCCATTGCCGAGCGCGATCCCGAGGCGCGGATCGCGCTGGTCGGCGCGACCCTGGGCGAGGCGCGCAGCGTGATGGTGGAGGGGGCAAGCGGGGTGCTGGCGGTGGCGCCCTGGTGGGCGAGGCCGGCCTATGCCCCGGCGCTGCGCACGCTGACCTGGCCCAATGGCGCGCAGGCGCGGCTGTTCGGCGCGGCCGAGCCCGAAAGCCTGCGCGGGCCGCAGTTCAGCCATGGCTGGGCCGACGAGATCGGCAAATGGCCGGGCGGGCAGGCGGCCTGGGACAATATGATGATGGCGATGCGGCTGGGGCGTGATCCGCGCGTGGTGGCGACGACGACGCCGCGCCCGGTGCCGCTGGTGCGGGCGCTGGTGGCAAGAGATGGCGCCGATGTGGTGCTGACGCGGGGGCGGACGGCGGACAATGCAGCGCATCTGGCGGCGGGCTTCGTCGATGATGTGACGCGGCTTTATGGTGGCACGCGGCTGGGGCGGCAGGAACTGGATGGCGAACTGATCGAGGAGGCGGAAGGGGCGCTGTGGACCCGCGCGCGGCTGGAGGCGTGCCGGGTGCGGCATGTGCCGGGCGCGCTGGCGCGGGTGGTGGTGGCGGTCGATCCGCCGGCGACGGCTGGCGGCGATGCGTGCGGCATCGTCGTGGTCGGACTGGGCGGGGACGGGCGCGGCTATGTGATCGCGGACGCGAGCGTGGCGGGCTGCTCGCCCGAAGGCTGGGCGCGGGCGGTGCGG
>JAESGL010000487.1_pt1 | contig 16757 bp, 11 predicted proteins | sample 9269711 | NCBI WGS metagenome assembly JAESGL01 (sample SAMN14515918, study PRJNA621676) | algae metagenome | isolation source: Kastovskya adunca ATA6-11-RM4 and co-occurring heterotrophs from soil and... | place: Chile: Atacama Desert | collected 2011-06-27
CGCCTCCTGCTCACGCAGGATCCCGATGATCTGCTCTTCCGTGAACCGTGATCGCTTCATTCTGTCCGTCCTTTCAAGGGGCGGACTCTAGCTATTCCTGGAGGAGTTTCAGGGGGTCACGTCACTGAGGCAAGCGGTGCCCTGCCCTCTTTAGCTCCGATGTGGCTGTAACCCGGCAAGATTGTTCATTCGCCGTTGGTCTGAACTCGACCTTCAGAAGAAGGCGCCGGGCATCTTAACCTTCGAGCTTCGCTAAGAAGTCTTTTCCAAGGAAGCCCCAGAACATACGGTAGCGTCCTGAAGATGCGCGTCTACCGATCGCTTTTAGGACCTACCGATGAGATTTGTAATCTGCCTTCCCCTTCTCGCGTTGACCGCGATTGCCACGCCGGCTCTGGCGGCGGCTGAGGAAGCTAACGACAAGGGTCTGTGGATCGCGCTGGGCGTCGTCTTCATGGGCTCCTTCACGGCTATTTTAGGCGGCGTCATGGCCGCGCTCGCTAGAAAGAAGCAGTCTGAAAAGAACGACCTGTCCGACTGACTGACGCTCCAGAAGGCGACTTGGCCCAAGAAACATGCGTGCCAGCGACTTTCCGTCGGGCCGGGTAATTCTCGCGCTCTGGAAATGACCAGCCTCATTGCGGAAAGCAGACTTTCCCCGCGTCAGAGGTGAGTCACTTACAGCAGTTGGAAGCGAATTGCTGAGATGCGCCAATAGCGGACATGCACTGACCGCCAGAAAGGCGACGTTCGGCTGTGCCTTTTTGGCTAGGGAACATCGGCTTTTCGGTCGAAAGCATTTGGCCACTCTCGAGCCATTCAGGACTTCCGGCCTCCCAGGAAGTTTAACCAAACGACGACGGTCACGGGTGGGAGCGGGAAAGATGGGAAGGCCCGATGCGCGGATGAAATCGACGTCATGACATAAGCTTAAGCTTAAAGTTGTTGTCGGTTGTGCGACATGACGTGGCGGGTCGGTGCAGAGTTCGATCCTGTTAAAAGCGCCTCATGAAATTCCTCGCCCTTACCCATCGACCCACGCCTGCTGGAGGGTTGGAGCAGCATGTCGTTTGACGAAACGAGCTGGATAGTACGGGCGCCGGGTGATTTTGAGCGGTTTGAAGCGTCCCTCAACGGGGCAGCCTACGGTCCACACCGGCACGACACATACGCCATCGCCATAACCGTCGCGGGGGTGCAGAGCTTCTCCTACCGCGGATCACAGCGTCATTCGGTGCCCGGTCAGATCGTCGTTCTCCATCCGGATGAGCTTCACGACGGTCACGCCGGGGACGGGGGACACTTTCGGTACCGGAGCGCGAGTGTCGCTCCTTCCGCGCTTCAGGAGGCTCTCGGCGGTCGCCCCCTTCCGTTCCTTGCCGAGGGTGTATCTGACGACGCGCGGCTGCACGCGGCCGCCACGGCCCTCATTGGTGATCTCAACCAGGACCTTTGTGGATTGGAGTATGATCAGGCCCTGCTCGACCTCGCGGAGGCGCTGTCGGAGCTTGGGAGTGAACAGACGTATCACCGGCGCGTGGATCTCCAGGCGGTGGCGCTGGCGCGCGCGTTCATAGACGCCCACCCGGACAGCAATATCCGACTTGATGATCTCGAACGCGTCAGCGGGCAGGATCGTTGGCAGCTCTCGCGCGGATTCCGGGCGCTGCTGGGCGTCAGTCCATACCGCTATCTGATCTTCCGCCGCCTCGACACAGCGCGAGCCATGATGAGCCGCAGGACTCCGCTTGCAGAAATCGCCGCCGCCAGCGGATTCTCTGATCAGAGCCACCTGACGCGACACTTTCGGAACGCCTACGGCCTGACGCCGGCGCAATGGCAACGGCTCAATCGTCCTGGACCTGTATGAGGCGCGCCCGAGCCTTCGGGCACACCTAACAGCGGCGACCCCGAAACCGCCGCCCTGCGTCAGTGGGAGTGAACGCACACGATCGTTCTAGAACTGGACTGCGATCCGCTTCAGTCTGCAGGTATGAACCTCAAAACCATTTTCAGCACCTCACCGGCGCGCGGCTGGCTTCCATGGGCGCTTCTCGCTCCCGTCCTCTGCATCGCCCTCGGGATCGCCACCGAGATTCCGTCCGCGCTTTTTCTTGAACGGTTCGGCTTTCAGGATGCAAAAGGCGAATTCGTCGGCGCCCAGGACCTCACGGCGATGCTGGTTGTATCCTTCATCACCTGGCTGCTCGCAGTCGCCGCCTGGATAGCCGTCGTCGAACGGCGGAATGCCGGCACGATCGGTCTCACGAGGGCCGGCGCCGCGCGAGGATTCTATGGCGGCCTGGTTGTCGGCGTCGTCATGCCGTCGGCAGTGATAGCCTGTATCTGGTTGGCTGGCGCCTACGACCCTGGGGCACTGTTTCCGGCCGCTCAGGTCTCTGGTGCAATCATCGCAATGGTTGGCCTCTTCGTAGGCTTCCTCGTTCAAGCCAGCATCGAAGAAATCATTTTCCGTGGATGGCTCATCTCGGTCATCACACGCCGCACGAACCTCATCGTTGCCGTCCTGTTATCGTCGCTCACCTTTACGCTGATGCATTTCTCACGCGGTCAGCCCTGGCTCGTCACCGGCAATATTCTGCTTTTCGCTCTCTTCGCGAGCGCGTGGTCGATCTCGTCCAACAACATCTGGGGCGTGATGGGGTGGCACGTGGGATGGAACTGGATAATAGCCACCGGCTTCGACGTGCCTGTCACCGGCCTCGACGCAGGGGTGCCCGCGCTCATCGTCTCGCTGATCCCAGCCGGGTCGGATTTTATGACCGGTGGCGCGGCTGGCCCGGAGGGAAGCATCTTCTGCACGCTGGTCCTTGTGTGCGGGATCATCTTCTTTCTGTGGCGCATCGCACGAGAACGCAGAGACTTTGGACCGGATCACAACAAACCTGCGGGCGCCCAGCCCTAACGATGCGGCTAGTCGCATTCCCGACACTCGCTCCCGCCCTGTGATCCTCGATTAGAATATGTCTCGCCTCAGGGGTTCGGCGCTTTCAAACACCCTGATCGCCCCCATGATGGTGCTGACAGTTCGCGATCAGGCCAGCGGCCCCGATCGCTTTCATCTAGCGCCAGAGTTCCGTGGAAGCGCTGGGCGTCAAAACCCCAGCGTCAGCTTGTCACCCTTCCCCCCGCAGTCGGTCGCTGCGACATCAGCACCTACGTCAAAACTTAAGCCACCTTCAAGACCCGACGTCATCTCATCGGCTGACCGAGCCTCCACCGTTTCGTTGCCGGGGCGCATGCGGCATGGCCGAAACAAAAGAACGCCGCCTCATCGCTGAGGCGGCGCCAAGCGCGGGTGGGAGGAAGCGCCCGCTTAGAAGGTGTAGCGAAGTCCAACGACGAACTGCCGACCCGTATGGGTGTAGGCGTTCAGGCGGTTGTCAGAGTCCACGTACAGATCGGCATACTCGTCCGTGAGGTTCAGGCCTTCGAGGCTCACCCGGACTTGATCCGTGATGTTGTAGGACACCTGTGCATCAACATTGGTTGTGGCGTTGGTGCCCATCACATCGTTGAAGTCGCTGCCTGGTACGCCGGTCAGATACTGGTCGCGATAGGCGACCGACACACGAGCGCTGAACTTCTCATTTTCATAATACACGGTGGCATTATAGGCGTTCTTGGAAAGCCCGGTCAGGGTTGCGTCAAGCGTGCTGGCGCCCGGCGTCGTCGCCGTCAGATATTCGATCTGCGAGTCGACATAGGTATAGTTCGCCAGGAAGCCGAAATCGGACCAAAAGCCGGGCAGGAAGCTCAACGATTGCTGCCAGTTGATCTCGAAGCCCTTCAGTTCACCGCCAGGCGAGTTCACCGGCTGAGTGACGGCGAACACCATATCGGGGGTCGCAACAGTGCCGTCGAGCAGCGAATTCGGCAGGCCAAGCGTGCTGTACACGGCCTCACGACGCAGCGTCTGAACGAAGGTGTCGATATCCTTGTAGAAGACGCCCATGGCCAGGATCGACCCGGCTTGCGGATACCACTCAAGCGACAGGTCCAGATTCTTGGACTTGGTCGGATCAAGGAAGGGGTTGCCCGAGGAATAGGAACGGTTGGCGCCTTGCACCGATACCGAGCCGCCCGGCGACAGGCTGCCGATGCCCGGACGGGCGATCGTCTCGGCGGCGCTGACGCGCGCGATCAGATTGTCGCGCAACTCGACCGACAGATTGGCCGAGGGCAGCCACATGTCATAGCTGTTGTCGACGGTGACGTACGACACGCCCCCGCTGACGATGGCGTTGCCGCTCGACTGCAGATCGGTCTGGAACCAGCGGTAGCCGACATCGCCGCGCCAGGGCAGACCGAACGCATTGAAGTTGAAGTCGAGCTGGGCGTAGGCGCCCGTGGTTTCTTCCTTGATTGCAGCGGTGGTGCCGGTGTTCTCGCGAAGCGCCCAGATGCCGGTGTTGCTGTAGATGTCGTACTGGGCGATGAACTTGTCGAGGTCAGGCGCCAACCAGCTTCTGACCGCCGTGTCGGGCAGCCCCAAACCTTGGTCGAAGTTGAACGTGCGCGACAGCGCAGCGATCGCGGCGCCAGACGCGATGGCCGGTACATTTGACGTGCTGGTCCGTTGACGAGCGCCCGTCGAATAGTCGAACCGCTTGTAGTCCGCCCCCACCTTCAAGGTCAGGTTTTCGTTGATGTCGTATTCGCTCGTCAGCTTGTAGGTGGTGAAAGCATTGTCGACCCACTCCGGCGTCAACCGCACTTCTGACGTGCCATTGACCATAGACCATGCGTTGGGGTCGGTGGCGTCGAATCCAAGTCCCATCACCATCATCCGCGGACGGAAATCGTACGAGAAGTTGTTGGAGTTCAGACGCTCAAACGTCACCGTCGTCGCGATGGGATCTTCATAGGTCGATTCCGATCGGCCGACCGTTCCCTTGACACGGAAACGATCGCTGAACTCGTGGTCGATGACGGCCGTCACCTGTTTGAACTCGGTGTTCAACTGGTTCAGGCTGGACTGAGTGCGCAGATCGACCCGATCGATGTTGGCCTGGATCAGATTGTTGCCGTCAAGAATGCCGGTCCGAATGATCGATTCGGGCTTCCCCGTGCCGGGCCGGCTCAGCCCCAGAGCCTGGATCTGCGACTCGGCGCGTTCGCCCTCGAATTTTGAATACAGGGCCTCAACGGTGATCAGCGTCGACTCGATCGGGCGAAATTGCACGGCTGCTGATAGACCCAGGCGTTTCGACGAAGTGTCATAGCTGGCGTAGGCCGGAATGCGCGGCGCGTAGATGCCGCGCTCAGCGTCCGCGCCATAGCTGGTGACGACATAGTTGAGCTGGCCGGGCAGATTCCCGGTCACAAGACCTGGGACTGTCGAGGCCGCGTTCCAACCTCCGTTGGACCCGCCAAAGGTCCAGCGCGTGATGTTGGCGCCTTCTTCGATCAGATGCCGTTCGTCATAGGACGCCGAAAGCAGCACGCCCAGTTTCCCGTCCAGAAAGCGGTCGCTGGCCAGGAAGGACAAGCCCGGCGTGACGTCGCCGGCCAGTTCGTTATAGCTGCCTTGCGCCGACAGGACGACTCGGCGTCCCGGGCTATCAAACGGTTTGGACGCATTCAGATCGACCGTGGCGCCCAGCGACCCTTCATCGACTTCAGCCGAAGCCGTCTTGCGCACGATGAGATTGGAAAACAGGTCAGACGAGAAGATGTTGAAGTCGAAGCCACGACCGCGGTTCGTCCCCCCCGAGTTGGACGTGCCCGACGAGGTGGCGATGGCTTCCATGCCATTGACCCTCACGCGGGTGTAGTCGGAACCCAGACCACGAACCGAAATCTGACGGCCTTCGCCCGAACGACGCGTGATTGCGACCCCGGGGATACGTTGAAGCGATTCCGCCAGGTTCAAGTCGGGAAAGTCGGCGATGTCTTCGGCCGAGATGGCGTCGACGATGCCGTTCTCGTTCTTCTTGATGTTGAGCGCACTCGCCAGCGAGGCCCGGAAACCGGTGACGACGATCTCGTCCACGTCGGTCGCGCCGTCGGACGTCCCGGCGGTCTGGCCAGCGGTCTTTTCGGCGGGCGTCGAGGCGTCCTGAGCAGCGGCCGCACTGGCGCCGAGCATCATCGAAACTGCCAGGGCGGACACGCCGACCTTGAGCGCAAAATGGGATCCATGCGTCGAGCGCATCATCTTGGTCTCCTCCCCTTGCCCACGTTTCGCGGGTCTCTCGTTGGGTGGCGTCCCGGTGGCCCGTTCCGCCAGCGGCCGACCTTCGCCGGTTCGCTTCAAGCCGACATTGGATCGGTAGATCGATACAGGCCAATCCGAAGAAGGCATGGACCGATACAAAAACTGAACCGATATCCGAAAACGTATCAATACCGCTTATGGATCGATCCATAGGGTTTTTGGCTTAGACGCCCGGTGTCATCCTACCTATCGTCACATCCAATGCGCTCAAAAGAAGCGTGCCCATAGGGATGAGGCGGCCCGTGGCAGTGCGACCCCGGTCTGGTCTCCACAGATTGAGGAACGCGTCCAAATGACCGCTCAGGAAGCCCGCCCCACCGGCGACAGCAACGCGCCGACGGGCCGCCGAACCCGCGTCCGGTTCATGATCCTGCTGCTGATCTTCCTGCTGACCACGATCAACTATGCGGACCGTTCGACATTCTCAATCGCTGGCGATGCGGCGTCCGAGGACCTGGGCCTGAATCCGGTCCAGATGGGCTACATCTTGTCCGCCTTCGCCTGGGCCTATGTGCTGGGCCAGATTCCCGGCGGCGCGCTGCTCGACCGGTTCGGCACCAAACTGATCTACACCCTGGCGATTGCCCTGTGGTCGTTGTTCACGCTGTTCCAAGGCTTCTCCGGCTTCCTGGCCGGAAGCATGATCTTCATCGGCCTGTTCGCCATGCGCTTCATGGTCGGTCTGGCCGAGAGCCCCTCCTTCCCCGGCAACGCCCGACTGGTCGCCGCCTGGTTCCCCGGCAACGAGCGCGGCACCGCCTCGGCCATCTTCAACTCGGCCCAGTATTTCTCGCTGGTCGTCTTCGCTCCCTTCATGGGCTGGCTGGTTCACAGCTTCGACTGGCACTCGGTCTTCTTCGTCATGGGCGGCCTGGGGATCGTCGCAGCCTTCGTCTTCTGGAAGCTGGTTCACAGCCCGGATCGCCACCCCAACGTCAACCAGGCCGAACTGGACTACATCGCGGCCGGCGGCGGTTTGGTGAACATGGAGAACAAGGCCCTGACCAAGACGGCCGGCTTCACCTGGAACAACGTCAAACAGGTGCTGGGCAGCCGGATGTTGTTGGGCGTCTTCATCGGCCAGTACGGGATCAACGTCCTGACCTATTTCTTTGTGACCTGGTTCCCGATCTATCTGGTCAAGGAGCGCGGGCTGAACATCCTAGAGGCCGGCTTTGCGGCCGCCGCCCCGGCCCTGTTCGGCTTCGTCGGCGGGGTGCTGGGCGGGGTGATCTCCGACGCCCTGCTGAAGAAGACCGGCTCGCTGACCGTCGCGCGCAAGACCCCGCTGCTGATCGGCATGGTCTTGTCGGCCCTGATCATCGCCTGCGCCTATATCGACAACTCGGGCCTGATCGTGGTCGTGATGGCCGTGGCCTTCTTCGGCAAGGGGATCGCCTCACTGGGCTGGGCGGTCGTGTCCGACACCTCGCCGCGTGAGTTCGTCGGCGTCACCGGCGGCATCTTCAACACCTTCGGCAATACGGCCGGCATCGTGACGCCCATCGTCATCGGCTATATCGTCGCCGCGACCGGCTCGTTCGACGGCGCCCTGTGGTTCGTCGGCCTGCACTGCCTTCTGGTCGTCGCCGCCTATTTCCTGATCACCGGCAAGATCGAACGCCTGACCCTGAAGTCGGAAGAGGCCAAGGCCTGATGCGTGCGACCCGCAGGAGCATTCTGGCTGGCGCCTCGCTGGCGGCGCTGGGTCTGGGGCTGACGCCGGCCTCGGCCTTCGCATGGTCCGGGGCAGCCTCGCTGGAGGTCGCCTCGCCGATGGCCCCGCCGACCTGGGCCCTTATGCAGCGCGAGTTGATCCAGGCCCAGGCCGAGGCCTGCGCGGTCTTCTACGCCCGCTATTTCGACGAGCGGGGCTATTTCCTGCATTTCGAGCGCTGGGGCGCCAACGACGGTCCCGACGACACGATCGAAAACGTCAACGATTGGCCCTTGCTGCACGCCATCGGCGGGCCGGACATCGTCAAGACGATGTACACCCAGGCCTGGGAAGGCCACCTGCGCCAGTTTACGGCGGCTAAGACCACCGACGTCGAAATCGCGCGCGGCGGCATCTTCTACAAGGAGTTCAACGTCCAACTCGACTGGCAGCACCATGCCGAAGAGATGACGATGTTCAACGTCCAGGGTCTGTCCGCGCCGGACGATCCACGCCTGAACGCCCGCGCCCGCCGGTTCGCCGGCCTCTATATGGGCGAGGATCCGACCGCCCCGAACTACGACCCCGAACACAGGGTGATCCGCAGCCTGATGAACGGCTCGCGCGGTCCGATGCTGCGCAAGGCCACCGCCCTGGACTGGGCCGGCGACCCGTTCGACACCACCGGCTTCCACATGGAGCACGGTGAGGATACCTACGAAGAGACGCTGCAGCACTACGAAGAATATACCGACGTCGTCGGCGACCATCCGCTGAACCTGTTCTCGACCACCCTGGCCTTGAACGCCTTCATGCTGGGACATGAAGCCAAGTATCGCGACTGGCTGCTGACCTATGTGGACGCCTGGGCTGAACGGGCCAAGGCCAACGATGACATCCTGCCGTCCAACGTCGGGCTGGACGGGGTGATCGGTTCGGCCGCCGACGGCAAGTGGTGGGGCGGGACTTATGGCTGGGGCTTCAGCCCGGTCAATCCGGTCAATGGCGAGCGCGAGAACCGCAACCGCGTGCCGCGCACCGCCATCGGCTTCTTCAACGCCTATCTGCTGACCGGCGACGACAAATATCTTCAGACCTGGCGCGCCCAGGCCGACCGCATCAACGCCCAGCAACGCACGGTCGACGGCAAGGTCCAGACCCCGACCATGTACGGCGCGGACGGCTGGTACGGCTGGAAGGACGGCCTGCACCAGGCCAACGCCCACGACATCTGGTGGTTTTCGATGACCGAGGCCGACCGCCGTCGCGCGCCGGACCATCCGTGGATCGCTTATCTGGAAGGTCGCGACGCCGCCTGGCCGGAAAAGGCGCTGGCCGCCGACCGGGCGAAAGTCTCAGAACGCGCCAAGGCCCAGCGCGAGGATACGACCACGCCCGACACGCGTCTGGCCGACGCCGTGCTGGACCAGAACCCGGCCGCCGTCACCGCCCTGATGCAACAGACGATGGGCGCCCTGCATATCGCCCGCCCGACCTGGTCGCCGACCAGCGCCAACGCCGGCGGTTCGCCGCTGTACGCCCGCTTGCGTTATTTCGACGCCGACGTCCGCCGCGCCGGCCTGCCCGAGGACACGGCCGCCCTGATCGACAAGATGACCGCAACCGAGACCGCCGTCACTTTGGTCAACCTCAGCCCGACCAAGGCGCGCACCGTCGTCGTCCAGGGCGGCGGCTACGGCGAGCACCAGATCCGCTCAGTCGCGGTCGGCGATGTGCGGCGCGAGGTCAACGACGCGACCTTCACCCTACGCCTCGCACCGGGGGCCGGCGCGAGACTGGTTCTGACGATGGATCGCTACGCCAATACGCCGACGCTGAAATTCCCCTGGGATCGGTGAGCGCTGGGCATGTGTCCATGAAGATCGCCGCCGCCCTCGCCCTGTCCCTGCTGACCTCGCCCGGCCTGGTGCAGGCCGGCGCCCCGCGATGGGTCGCGGCCTACGCCTATGCGCCGTCGAACGATGCGGGACCGCGCTGCCCGGCGTCAGCGCCCAACCCCAACGATCCGCGCGGCCCGCTGGGACCGACGCAGGTCGAGGCCGTCACCCTGACCCAGACGGCGCTCGTCACCGTCTCCGGCGACCGCATTCGGTTGCGCCTGTCGAACGCCTATGGCGACCAGCCCATCGTGGTCGGCGGCGTCACGGTCAGCCATGACGGCCAGACGGTCGCCGCGACCTTCGACGGCGCGACCGGCGTCACCCTAGCGCCCGGCGTCGCCTGGTTGTCCGATCCCGTCGCCCTGCCCGTCTCGGCCCTCGACAGGGTTGCTGTCGCCATCGCCTATCCGCAATCGACGACCCTGCCGACCCACCGCGTCCGCCAGACGATACGCGGCGCCGAAGGGATCGAGAGCGCGCCCCTTCGCCTCGGCGCCCTTCTGTCCGGCATCGAGGTCGAGACCGCCGCCCCGCCCGGCGTCATCGTCGCCTTCGGGGACTCGATCACCGAGGGCACGGGCAGCCTGCCCTCCGGCCCCGGCGGTTGGCCCGAGCGGCTGGCGGCGCGACTGGTCGAGGCGGGTCGCCCCCGGGCCGTCGTCAACGCCGGCATCGGCGGCAATCGGCTGCTGAACGAGGGCTCGGGTCCGTCCGGCCTGGAACGTCTGGACGAAGACGCCCTAGTCGCCTCGGGTGGGCGATGCCTAATCCTGCTGGAGGGGATCAACGACATCGGCCGTCCCGCGCGTCCGGCCTACGCCCATCAGGCGATCACGGCCGAGGACCTGATCGTCGGCTATCGCCAGGTCATCGCCCGCGCCCATGCCGCCGGCTTCAAGGTCGTGCTGGCGACCATCCCGCCGTTCGAAGGCGCGAACTATTTCACGGCCGATGGCGAGGCGATCCGGCAGTCGGTCAACGCCTGGCTGCGCGTCCAGACCGAGACGGACCGCATCGTCGATTTCGACGCCGTGCTGCGTGATCCGTCCGCGCCGTCGAAACTGCTGCCCGCCTATCACAGCGGCGACTGGCTGCACCCGTCCGACGCCGGTTACCAGATCATGGCCGAGGCCGTGCCTCTGGACGCCTGCGACTGAGTTACCGCGAAATCTGAGCCGCGTCGGACGGCGTCCAATGTGACGGGTTTCGCCCTAGGTCCCCTGCTTCAGGAACGGCGCGGTCTGGAACAGGCGGCGCTCGTCGGCGCGGGGGTCGTTTTCGATCCGGCTGTCCACGTCGAAGATCATCGTCGCCCGTTCCGGCAGGGTGTATCGCCCCCAGGCCGGAATGGCGGCGTTGTTTGGATCGCCCGTCCGCGCGAAGGCGATGAAGGTCTCGCTCATCGCAGCCGCCACCTGGCGCGCCTCGACGCCCATGCCCGTCTTCGATCCCGGCTTGTCGCAGTTGTCGAACGCCAGGGCGATGTCGAACCCATGATAGGCGCCCAGGCGCGGCTCGACCGGCGAGCCGAAGTCCAGTTGATACATCCATGTCGGTCCGTCGAGCTTGGCCCGCTCCTCGGCCTGGATCAGATGCCCCGGCCGTGACCGACCGCACGTCGCGGCCGCGAAGAAGATGTCGCTCGGCGACATCTGCGGGAACCGCCGACGATACCAGTCGATCACATATTGCGCATTCATATCGACCACGAACTCGGGCGCCAGCTTGGCCGCCACCGTGTCCCAGGTCAGGTGGAAGTTGCGCTCGTCCCCCGCCGTAAAGGCTCGCGCCTCGTCGTGCGTGTTGCCGATGATCATCGGGACATGGCCGCTCTCGCGAGGCGCGTCCGGCACGAACGGATGACGCGGCAAGGTTTCGTGATCCATCACCGAATGAAAATAGATGCCGCCCTTCTCGATCGGATCGGCCATCTTCAGCGCCTCAACCAACCGCCCGACCGGCAAGGTCGCCAGTTCGCCCGCCCGATCCGCCGTCAGCCCCAGATGATCCAGCACCGCCCGCATCCGCAGCTCCGCGTGCTGCGGTCCCATCGCCGTCACGTGCTGGCCGCTCATGGTGATCAGCCGGTGATACAGGCCCGCCGCCCTGGGCATGGCCATCAGCGTCACCAGCTTGCCGCCGCCGCCCGACTGGCCGAAGACGGTCACATTGGCCGGGTCGCCGCCGAAGTTCGCGATATTGTCCCGCACCCATTCCAGCGCTTGGATGAGGTCCAGATTGCCGATGCTGCCCGACGCCGCAAAGGCCCCGCCCAGGATCTGGCCCAGGCCGTTGTAGCCGAAGATGTTCAGCCGGTGGTTCAGCGTCACCACCACCACATCGCCTCGCCGGCACAGGGCAACGCCGTCATACAGCGGACTCGAGCCCGAGCCGTTGGCGTGCGCACCGCCGTGGACATAGACCATCACCGGCCGCGCCCCGCCATCGGTTAGGGCCGGCGTCCAGACGTTCAGGAACAGGCAGTCCTCGCTCTGATCCGCCTCGTCGCTCTTCTGCGGGGACGCATGACCATAGGCGGTCGCCTCGGCGACGCCGTCCCAGGGGTGTGGAGCAACAGCAGGCTGGAACCGCCGCGCCGATGTGTCCGCCCCGTATCGCACACCCTTGAAGACCTTGATTTCCCGGTCGACGTAACCCCTCACCCGGCCATGTCGCGTCGTCGCGACCGGCGCCGCGCTGTCGGCCCGCACTCCGCCCGCCAGGGCCGTCAGCGCCAGCCCGCCTGCAAAGGCACAGACCGTCCGTCGCGAGGCATCGATCATGGCGCAGTCTCCGTCAGGACGCGGCGGCTCCGACCTGGGCCTCAATCAAGGCCAGGAAGGGTTTCAGGCTGGGATTGTCGTTGTCGCGTCGCCAGGCGACGAACAGCTCGACCGGCTGGGCTGGAGTGATGTTCAGCGGCCGGAACTCCACCCCGTCGAAATGCAGTCGGGTCGCCGCCTCGGGCACCACAGCCGCCCCGATCCGCGCATGGACCAGAGCCAGAATCGAATGGATCTGGCTCATATGCTGCACGAACTGCGGCGCCACGCCCGCCTCGTCGAACAGGCCGCTCAACATGCCGTAGAAATAGCCGGCGCCCTCGGGCGCATACATGACCATCGGCAGGCCGTCGAAATCCGACAGTTCGATCACAGACTTGGCCAGACGTGCGTCTCCCGTTGGCAGGGCCGCCACTAGCGGCTCCGTCATGACCCTCAGCTTGTCGAACTCGGGCCGGTTCAGCGGCGGCCGGATAAGGCCGAGGTCGATCCGCCCGGTCAGCAAGGCCTCGATCTGCTCGCCCGTCACCATCTCGCGCAACGCCAGATCGACGTTGGGCAGTTTGGTGCGCCCCAGCTCGACCAGTCTGGGCAGGAAGCTGTAACCCGACGCCGCCGTGAAGCCGATCGCCACCCGCCCAGCGTCGCCGCTAGCGATCCGCCGCGTCGCCAGGGCCGCCGTCTCGGCCAGCCGCAGAATGCGTCGCGCCTCGATCAGGAAGGTCCGCCCCGCCGGCGTCAGCCGCACCGAACGGCTGGTCCGGTCGAGCAGCACGACGCCCAGGATGCGCTCCAGCAGTTGAACCTGCCGGCTCAGCGGCGGCTGGGTCATGTTCAGACGCGTCGCCGCCCGACCGAAGTGCAGTTCCTCGGCCACGGCGACGAAGCATCGGAGTTGGCTCAGTTCGAACATGGTCACGCCTCCCTCGAACCGACGAACCTAGAGCCTGATCGGCTGAAGTGGAATCGCTTCGCGATTCCGCTGATGCCGTGAATCAGGCTCCAGATCATGCTGGAGCGAAATCGGTTGAGTTGGACTGCGTCCAACTCAACCGATTTCGCTTCAGTTGTTTCGATCCGAGGGGGACAGGTCACGGATCAGCCGTTCGCCGCCAGCTTGATCGGCGCGGGCTGGACGCGAGCGATCAACGCCTTCAGCTCCTCGAACTCGGCGGGTTTCAGGTCGGTCAGCGGCGTGCGGACCGGACCGGCGCTGCGGCCGATGGCGGTCATGCCCGCCTTGACGATGGAGACGGCGTATCCCTTGCCCTTGTTGCGCAGGGCCACATAGGGCAGCACGAAGTCGCGCAGGCCTGCCATGATCGTCTCGTGATCGCGCTCGCGCACCGCCTTGTAGAAGCTTAAGGCGAAGTCCGGCACGAAGTTGAACACGGCCGACGAATAGGTTGTCACGCCCATCTCCAGATAGGCAGGCGCGAAGGTCTCGGCCGTTGGCAGGCCGCCGACATAGGTCAGACGGTCGCCCATCCGGGCATAGACCTGCATCATCAGTTCGATGTCGCCCACGCCGTCCTTGAAGCCGACTAGGTTTGGATTGCGGTCGCACAGCCGGGCAAGCGTCTCGGCGTTCAGCACGGCGTTGTCGCGGTTATAGACGATGACGCCCAGGCTGGTCGCCTTGCACACCGCCTCGACGTGGGCCGCCAGGCCATCCTGGCCGGGGAACATCAGATAGGGCGGCAGCAGCAGGATGCCGTCGGCGCCGGCCGCCTCGGCCGATTTCGCCATCTCGACCGCGATGGCCGTGCCGTATCCCGCGCCGGCCACAACCGGGGTCTTGCCGGCCGTTTCCGCCACCGCCGCTTTGACCACGGTCTCGACCTCGCCCGGCGTCAGTGAGAAGAACTCGCCCGTTCCCCCGGCGGCGAACAGGCCCGCCAGCTCTTGCTGCAGCATCCAGCCGCAATGCTCGCGATAACCCGCCTCGTCGAAACGCCCTTCGGCGTCGAAATGCGTCACCGGGAAGGACAGCAGGCCGCCGCCGATCGTGCCGGCCATTTCGGTCGGAGTCATTCTGGACATAGGAATTCCTGTCGTCTCACGGCGATGGCCGCCCCTGCGGCGTTTTGTCTGCTCGCCTTGATCGAACGGTATCCAGCCGCCCGCGCGGGGTCTAAGCCAAAGCCGCTATCGACCAATGCGGCTTTTGTCTGGATTGGCCGGATCGTCCCGCAAAATGGGATCGATGCAATCAGCGCACCGATCCATGCCAGATCAGCAATTCTTGTCTTGGGCCGAACTTCCTAACTCCAACGCATCATCGCAGGACCCATCCCATGACCGACACGCTTGAACTTTCGCACTGGATCGGCGGCGAGAAGGTCGCGGGTGCGTTTGCGGGCGAGAGCCTGAACCCGTCGGATACCCGCGACGTCGTGGCCCGCACGCCCAAGGGCGGCGCCGCCGAGGTGGATCAGGCCGTCGCCGCCGCCCGCGCCGCCTTCCCCGGCTGGTCCGACGCCTCGCCCGAGGTCCGCTTCGACGTGCTGGACAAGGCCGGTTCGCTGATCATGGAACGGGCCGCCGTGATCGGTCGCCTGCTGGCCCGCGAAGAGGGCAAGACCCTGCCCGAGGGCATCGGCGAGACGATGCGCGCCGCCCGCATCCTGAAATATTTCGCCGGCGAGGCCTTGCGCGTCCACGGCCAGAACCTGGCCTCGACCCGTCCGGGCGTCGAGATTCAGACCTATCGCCAGGCCGTCGGCGTCTTCGGCCTGATCACGCCGTGGAACTTCCCCATCGCCATTCCGGCGTGGAAGATCGCCCCGGCTATCGCTTTCGGCAACACGGTCGTCATCAAGCCCGCCGGCCCGACCCCGGCGACGGCCGAGGCGCTGATCGCTGTCTTGCATGAGGCCGGCCTGCCCAAGGGCGTGGTCAATATGGTCATTGGCGACGGCGACGTCGGCCGCGCCATCGTCGCCCACCCCGGCATCGACGGCATCTCCTTCACCGGCTCGCAGGCCGTCGGCGCGGGCGTCGCCGAGGGCGCGGTCAAGCGCCAGGCGCGGGTCCAGCTTGAGATGGGCGGCAAGAACCCGCTGATCGTTCTGGACGACGCCGATCTGGACCGGGCCGTCAACATCGCCCTGGACGGCAGCTTCTTCGCCACCGGCCAGCGCTGCACCGCCTCCAGCCGCCTGATCGTTCAGGACGGCATCCACGACCGTTTCGTCGCCGCCCTAGCCGAGAAGGTCGCGGCGCTTCGCGTCGGCAACGCCCTGGATGCCAACACCCAGATGGGTCCGGCCGTGACCGAGGCCCAGCGGGAGGTCTCCTACAAATACATAGACATCGCCCGCGAGGCCGGCGGCCGCATCGTCACCGGCGGCGAGCGTCTGACGTTCGACGCCCCGGGCTGGTACGTCCAACCGACCCTGATCGCCGACACCGCCGCCGACGCGCGCATCAACAACGAAGAGGTCTTCGGCCCCGTCGCCTCGACCATCCGCGTCGCCACCTACGAAGAGGCGCTCGCCGTCGCCAACGGCGTCGAGTTCGGCTTGTCGGCGGGCATCGTCACCCAGTCGCTGAAACACGCCCGCGACTTCCAGAAGAACGCCAAGGCCGGCATGACCATGGTCAATCTGGCCACCGCCGGCGTGGACTATCACGTCCCGTTCGGCGGCTCGAAGAAGTCCAGCTACGGTTCGCGCGAGCAGGGCTTTGCGGCGGTGGAGTTCTACACCCAGATCAAGACCTCCTATTCGGCGGGCTGATCCATGAGCCACTAGGATTCGAGTAGTCGCGTGGTTTCGATAATGGCCGCTTAGACGCAAAGCGCCCTATCCTTCATTGCTCACCGAGGTCGGCAATGCGCTAGCAGCGAACATTGACCTCGCTTCGGAAAAGCGACTTTCAGCGAGTGAAGCGCTCGCTGTCGCCCACCTGCGTCGGAACCACGGCGATCAGGCCTCTCGAAATCACCTCAAGGTCCTCGCCCTAAGCGGAGTCAGATACTCCAATCGGGAGCATCGGCCCGGCGAGCGCAAAGACCAAGCTGTTGGTCGGCGACCCGTCAATAGCAATGGTCGGGCGGAGCTCGCTTTCGGTGGAGGTGCAGCTGTGGGCTGAACGGCTCCTGACGGGAGAACGGCGGCGTTCGACCACGGCCGAGTTCGTCATGGTGGCCGTCGATGACGCGGGAAGGCCGA
>JAESGL010000488.1_pt1 | contig 16718 bp, 12 predicted proteins | sample 9269711 | NCBI WGS metagenome assembly JAESGL01 (sample SAMN14515918, study PRJNA621676) | algae metagenome | isolation source: Kastovskya adunca ATA6-11-RM4 and co-occurring heterotrophs from soil and... | place: Chile: Atacama Desert | collected 2011-06-27
GTCATGGAGGAACGCCGACAGGTCGTAGAATCCAGGCCCGAGGGCGTGCTGGCCGAGGAGTTCGCGGCAACCCAGTTCCAGAACCATCCCTATGGCTCTCCGGTGATTGGCTGGGCCCATGAGATCGCCGCGTTGAGCCGTGAAGATGCCCTGAGCTTTTACAACCAGTACTATGCGCCCAACAACGCGTTGGTAGTGATTGCCGGCGATGTCGAGCTCGACACCGTGCGCGAGCTGGCCGAAAGTACCTATGGCGCGGTTCCCCCCGTACCCAATCTGCCGGAGCGCGTTCGTCCCGAAGAACCGCCCCAGGAGACGAGCCGCACCGTCACCTTGAGCGATTCACGCGTGGCGCTTCCCAGTTTCACGCGCGGATGGGTGGTTCCGAGCTATCGGACAGCCGAGACGGGCGAAGCAGAGGCGCTCGACGTCCTTGCGGCGCTCTTGAGCGATGGTACCCGTAGCCGGCTCTATCAGGAAGTGGTGGTGGAACAGGGTATCGCGGCGCGCGCCGGCGCCAGCTATGGCGGCTCTGCCTATGACGTGGGCACCTTCACCCTATCGGGTGCGCCGCGGCCAGGCACGAGCATCGAGGACCTCGAAGCGGCCATTTATGCCGAGATTGACGACATCATCACCAACGGCGTCACGCAGGAAGAACTCGACCGGGTGACAGCCCGATTTGTTCGCGACACCGTGTTCCTGCGCGACGATCCCGCCCACATGGCGCGAAGCTATGGCTTATGGCTGGCAAACGGCCGCACGATTGAAGAGTTGGCCGCCTGGCCCGAAACCATTGCCGCCGTTACGCCGCAAGCGGTCCAGGACGTTGCCGCCCGCTATCTGCGTGAAGAAAACGCCGTCACCGGCTACCTGCTGCCCCAAGCAGAGGAACAAGCACAATGATTGCCTTTCCCCGATGTGTGCGCCAGGCACCAACGCTGCTCCTGGCCGCCCTGGCGTTTGCCGCCCTGGCCCTGCCCGTGCAGGCGCAAATCAAGTTCCGCGAGATCACCTCACCTGGGGGAATCACCGCCTGGATGGTGGAGGATTATATGGTTCCTATCGTTACCCTGGCTTTTGCTTTCGAGGGCGGTGCAGCGCAGGACCCTGATAATCAGTTGGGACGAGCCAATCTGATGTCCTCATTGCTCGATGAAGGGGCTGGTGATCTCGACAGCGAAGCCTTTCAGATCCGGCTCGATGAGGTGGGTCTCGAGCTGGGCTTCTCGGCGGACCAGGACACTTTCTCAGGCTCAGCTCGCATGCTGGCCGATCAACGTGAAGAAGCGGCACCTCTCCTGACACTGGCAATCAACGCGCCACGCTTCGATCAACCGGCGGTCGATCGCATGCGCGCCCAGATCATGGCAGGGCTCGTCGCGCGATCGGAGGACCCCGGCTATGCGGCACGGCTGATGTGGAACAAGGCGTTGTTTGGCGACCATCCCTATGGTCGCCCCGAGGAGGGCACGCTCGAGACACTGCCCGACATCTCCCCTGAAGATCTAATCGCCTACCACGATGCGGTGTTCGCCCGCGCCATTCTCAAGGTGGGGATCGTGGGCGCGATTAGTCCTGATGAGGCGGGCGAGCTGATCGACCAGGTGTTCGGTGGTTTGGCAGAGACGCCCGCGCTGAAACCTGTTCTGGAAGCAGAGCTGAGCTTTGGGCAGGAACTTGCGGTCGATTACCCCCTTCCCCAGACGACCATCAACATGGCGTTTCCTGGTGTGGCTGAAGACCATCCCGACTTCTTCCCCGCCCGTGTGCTGACTGAGCTGGTGGCGGGCAGAGGTCTCTTGTCAACGCTCAATGTGGAGGTGCGCGAAAAGCGCGGCCTCAGCTATGGCGTCTCGGGGTCGATGGTCAACCTCGAGCATGCCGAGGCCATCACCATCGGCACATCCACCAGTCCCGCGCAGGCCGAGGAAGCGATCGAGGTCATCCGGGCGACATTGTCGGGGGTAGCCGAGAACGGTCCGCAGGAAGAGGACCTGGAGCGCATCAAGCGCTATCTGATCGGCGCCTATCCGATCAATCAGCTTCGCTCGTCAGTGTCGATGGCGCGGGCCATGGTGGGCCAGCAATTGCGTGATCTGCCGATCGACTACATCGAGGAACGCACCGAACGGATCGAAGCGGTAACCGCCGAGGACGTGCAATCAGTGGCGCAGGAGATATTCACCGCCGAACCCAGCCTGATGCTTGTCGGTCCCGATCCAGATCCGGAAGAAGATTAACTTCCGGGCATGGAGAGTGGCGAACACGGTCCGGGTTGTGGGCATATGAGCGATAACGCTGATTGTCGGACAACGGCCGTTTTGCCGGGGAATGTCCGATAACACAGATCGTCGAACAACGGCTTCTTTGCCGGGGGATGTTCGATAAGTGGGAACGTCAGTCCTGCGGCCGCTGGGCCGCGGCAGCTTCAACATCGTTGTCCGTGATGCCCGAATGGCCATTCCCGACCACGGGCTCCATTGAAGTTGAGCAAGCGAGCAGAGCTACTCAAGGTGCCTATCGTAGCTCATCAAGAGCGCCCTTCATCATCTCGTCAGCCGCGGATATCACCCTGGTGCTTGCCGAATAGGCCTGCTGTGTCAGAATCAGCATTGAGAACTCATGTGGCAGGTCGATATTGGACCCCTCCACCGCCCCGGTAACAAGTTGGTTGGCTGAAATTTCCATTGAAGCGCCTGCCTCGTCTCGCCACCGCAATTCCCCACCGCTCCCCCGCTCCAGCGCATCGGGGTTCGCGAAATTGTAGAGTTGCACTCGGGCAATTTCTTCGCTCCTGCCATTCGTAAACAATTGCATGACCTGCCCCTCAGGCCCGATACTGACTTCCTGATGGACACCCGGAGGATAGCCATTCTGGCTGAGGGCTGTCGGCACAGGGGTGCCGCGCGCGTCAGCGAACTGGGTCACGCCGCCATTTCCATGGACCAGGCGAACAGGACCAATCGCTTCCCCCGCGACCGTGAGCTCTCCGATTTGCAGGCCCGTCAGTGGGCTCTGCGCTCCAGTGCGGTCTTTTACCCCTGACAATTGATTGTCGGTGAATTCGTATTCGCCCGCCTTGCTCCAAATGGGTTGGCCATCCGTGGCGCCTTTGTCACTGAGATAAAACAATGCCCATTTGTCACCATCTGGAGCTCCTGAAAGCTTGCCCCACCTGAACTCAAGATCAAGCTGGTCACCACCATTGTTGTGGATGGGCAGCGTTCCTCCAACCACTGTCTGCTGGAGAAAGGCGCCTAAATCTGCGCCTGTGATATCACGTGAGAGCTCGGGAGCCAGGAGCTCACTTCCCGGTACCGCCGGATCGTAAAGAGCGGTTTTGGGCACGGAGGGAAGATTGAGCTTGTAGGTTATTTCGCTGGTCGCTGTACCTCTTTGCGTGTTGTTGCGGTTAATCGTGATCGGGGGAGTATTCACGCCTTCATCCGGCTTCAATGCCAGGCCCGACCCATTAACCAACTGGAGCAGATCGTCGCCGGCATTGGCCACAGCGAAGTCTCCTCGGCGCGTGTATGCAGCAGAGCCATCGCCCGCTCGCACGGGAAAAAAACCCTCCCCGTTGAGAGCCATCGCCGTCTTGCTACCGGTGTTTTGGATCTCACCGACGATAAGCGAGTTGGCCCGCGTTCTGGTGGTCACGCCGCCGGGGGCGGGCTGAGTTGTACTGCTGAGGGCAGACACCATTTCTGCAAAGCTGGTGTCGAAGCGCTTGAAGGCGGTAGTGCGGACATTGGCGATGTTGCCCGAAATGTCCTCCATGGCCCGCGATTGCGCACGGATCCCGGACAAAGCCATCTGCATGGTGGTGAAGGTGGACACCCGAGCATCTCCTATTGGCACACGTTTGTCGGCTTCGATGCAAGCAGCGTGCCATGCTGCAGAGAGGCCTCGCTTGCAGCCACTACGCTGCCGATCAAAGACGGCTTGTCGCGGGGCAGAGGGCATGGAACCAATCCATCAGCGGTTCTTAGTGTGACGCTCCCAAAGGGGCACCGACAATGAGACGCTCATCTCGCGACAGCGCCGATCAAGCAGTGAGCGCCAGCAGCAAGGCAAATCCTGCCGGGCAGCTGCCGTCGCTGGGAAGCTTGTGCCGACCACTAGCGCTACGGCAGAACAAAGATGATTGAGCCTAGCCTTCCACTGCCCGCCCCTTGATGAGCTCGCAGGCGGAGACTATCAAGTTGCGCAGCCAACGTCACGGCTAACAACGTAAATACGCGGCGACCAGTTGTCACCTTTGCGCCCCTGCTCGTCAGTGGCCACCGCCCCAACGCGTAGGCGCCGCATCGGCTGTTGTCGCCACCTGCTGCAACATCGCCGGCCTGCCCGTTGTTGCCGCCGTGCCGATGGTCGCTGCCATGCCCAGGCGGACATCATCCAAGATGCGTACCCGTCAATCCAGCCCGGCCGTTTCGTCATGAGCTGGTTCGGTGGCTAGTTGAGGTGCACCGGCCTGGCGCTGGGTACAATCCATAGCAGAGCATATCTCGGCAGTGCGGCTGGCACGCGGGCTCCGCAACACGGGCGTTCCAATTATTTCAGCACACCCGTTTCACACCGACTGCCATTTAACCCGAGCGGATCACGCCCAATTAAACTTGGTTTAACCGGACTGCTTCATGGTGCGTTAACTATGACAGCTGGAAGCTCGCACATGAAAGCCCGCGTTTATAGAGCACTTCTATGCTCCACCCTCCTTGCTTCACCAGCACTGGCGCAGGAGGGGCTCTCCAACAAAAGTTACGGGCTTACAATCGGAGCTAGCCGTTTTACGCTGCCTGAGGTCCAGACCGGCGTGGCATCACAGGGGACAGGCTCTTTCTCACCTGAGGCCGGAACCGCTGGCCTGCGCGGGTCGCTGGGCCTGAGCGGCGGCGTAGCGCTTGGCAGCGTCGGGGGGTATCGCGCCGGAGTCGGCATGTCTGCTTTTTTAGATATCGGGAACGCCAATTCCACTGCAGTGGATAGCTTCTCGGGGCCAGGTGTGGTGGCGATCGCCGGTTACGCTACGCCTGGCAACACCACTCTTGCCCTCGTCACCGCCAGCGCCCCGGGTAGCTCAACGGCAAGCGCGAACATCACTCACGACACTCCAAGCGGAGGAACGCAAACGACCAACATTTCCGCTGCCATTTCAAACGGGATTTCCGAGACGGCGGCGAAAACATCCAGTGGCCGCGACAGCTTCAGCTTTGGAGCAGTAAGCCTTCAAGATGCCGTCCAAGCCGCTGCCGCCTTTGGCGCTGTCGGAACTTCCCAAGGCGGCCTGTTTATGGGAGCAGGCGATCTCACAGGTCTGCAAATCACCACCGAGATTTCACGCAACGTAGTCTTCACCGGTGCGGATGTGACTTATGCGTTGGCCGCGTCGGAAGCTGATCTCGCCTTCCAAGGCTACGCAGGTCCGAGCTACCGAATGCTCTCACAGGACCTCGAGACGACAACAACCGTGGACATTGCGGAGGCGAACAGCTCCGGCGTAGATCTGCCCCAGTTCGCGATGATCAGAGATGAAGACCTGGACTCGCACTATCTCGGCGGCGTGGTCGGTCTGAACGTGACCAAACCCTTGTCCGACCGGATCACCTTTTCCATGGGGCTCGAAGGCGGCCTCTACTACACAATGGACAGCCTCGATGGCCAGGAAAGCTACGCCATCGGTGGCGCGGCACCTCAGAAAGTCAACAGCAACAAAGATCTGCGGCTTGCTGCCAACGGCATCGCCTGGTCAGCTCGGCTAGCGCCGTCCGTAACCTTTGCACTAGCGCCAAACCGTCAGCTCACTTTGGGTGGCACCTTTGACTACCTGTCGCGGGCGGCCACCGTTTCTCGCGCTGGGGCCGCTGCGACTGCCAGCAACTCCTATGCCGGAACTGACGAGGGGGCGATGAACTATAATGGTGCATCGACCACCTCGCATGCGCTGGCGTTTGGTCCTATGTGGAGCTTCGGGCCCACGGTGTCGCTGACGGGGCAGTTCTAGTCTCTGCCACGAAATGGCGACAGAGGCATGGAATTCCCACACCTCTGTCTTGCTCGCTTAGTAGGCGTACTGCTCGATCGTCGAGACGTGGCCGAAGCCTTCTTGCACCGTGATGCTGTCATTGATGCCGCCATTGTCAGCGAACTGGTCGGTGGTCGAGGAGTTGAAGACGCCGCTCTGAATGGTCTCGGAGATGTTGGCACCGCCGGTAGATAGCTGATTGGTGCGGGCGCGGTTGAATTCACCATCCTGCACGGTTGCGCCAAGATTCACCCCACCATAGGTCTCCTGCCGGGTAGTGGCGCTATTGCGATAGCCGTGCTGGAACACCACAGCTTCCTGATGGCCAAACTCGTTCCACTGACCGGTTTCGGAAGTCTGCTCAACCCCGGACTGCTCCGTATACGAGTGGTTATCTCCGCCAACGGAAAGCTGCCCCACATAATTGTCGTGGAAAGCCCCCGATTGAACCTGCAGCGCGATATTGCCGGCCTGGGCGCCAGAGATGGTGAAAGCGAACGCCGCGGCGACGCCAAGAATGATACGCATGGAAAACTCCGATTCAATGTCAGTCTCGTTGTCCGACGGATGCGCCGGTTGGTACACAAAGACATCAAGGGGTGAATTAGGAAATGATTAACTCAGCTATTCTCGCAGCCCGCTTCAGGTAACCCTAATCAGCATCCTTAATACTGGGGTATGCAGAAGCGCATTGGGGGTGTGACAGGCGCATCAGTGCCTGAATACTGGATGGTTTTGAACAAATTTAATCATATTCTGAGGCCCTGCTGACGGCGTCTTCTGCTTGCACCAGTTCAAAGGCGGCCACCATCGGGCCGGCGGGAACGTCGGATGATCTCACATGGCGTAGAACTGCTGCGGGGGATGAGAGCTCCAACCTCTGGCGCGCGCCGCGCCCATGCAAAACACCTGGCGCTACCACCGATGTGACAGGTGCGCTTTTTTGGCCCTTTGGCCCAGCTGGAGATCGACAGTGTTCCTCGTAGCATCTTTGCACGTCGCGGTTTGATATCTGAATGGCACAAAGAGCTTTGGTCCCGCGTATCTTAACCAAGCCGCTGGTCCAAGCTTGCATCGGGACACCTTGCCCGCCAAATTCCCGCGCGGCCCGGTGGGGGAAGATTACTCGCAGCACGTGCAAGTGCTGACATCCTGGTTCAAGTCCAGGCCGGGCCTCCAACCCCCTTTGGTGGCATCATCGGCTTGGTCGCCCCACCCGTGATACACTCCCCGATCGAGGTATTTACTGCAGGCGTGTCACCCCGAACGGCGTTCGAATGCAGAACTGCGGTCAACACTCCACCTAGTCACCAAGGTCATATCCCTGCGCTGACCTCGACCATTCGATAGTGTTACCGGACCTACATCCTCGAAGCGGCCATGGACGTCGGTAGCGGCGCAGGTCTTGCTGACGAGATCAAACTGGTGGGATGGGCTGCACGAAGATAAATCTTAGCACATTGACTGAGCTTCAACGCCGCCGGCAGCTAGATCTGATCCGGCGTCAGCACCAGTTCCATGTAATTGCCTCGGCCGGGTTGGCTCACCTCGCCAGGGAGTTGCCTTGCCGCTCCAGAATTCAGCAGATCGACAGCAGACCGCCAAGCTGGTCCACCCTCACGCATTGACACTTGGCGCCTGCCCCCTACAAGGTGCAGCCGTCAGTTCCGGGTGATTGAGATGGTACGACAGACGCTTGCTGCCGCAGTTCTTATTGCCCTCGTGGGGTCCGGGTGTTCGTTTCAACCCGTTTATCAAACCAATGCCGCAGGTTTGGACGCCACGAGCCTTGCGTTCGACATGGCCGAACCGAATTCTCGGCTCGAGCAGATCATCTATCAGGAGTTGTCGCTGCGCTTTGTCGGCTCCGGGCAGCCGGACCTGCCGGACTTGCAGGTGGTCGCCTCTAGCAGCGAACGTGTCGCATCCCTTTCCGCCACACCCCAGACCCGGCGCAGCGGCGTGTCGATCGGCAGCGCTGAAGCTATCGAAGTAACGGTCACCGCTACGGCCGTGGTCACACACCCGGATATGGAAGCCTTCACCGTGACCCGCATCGCCACGGCGCTTTATGACTCCGACAAGCCCAACTCGGTTTTGGCCACGAGCGTCGCCCAGGAGAGGGCACAGGAGGATGCGGCAAAGGCTGCCGCCGAGTCCTTAGGGCTTGCGCTGCTGGCCCGATTTGCCCGAACCGGGCCGTTGTAGGGCGAGTTCATCTTCGCGCGCAAGACTGCCTCCACCGCTGCAGCTCTTCTGGCGGAAAGCCACATCCATGGAGAGGCTGTCGGGGCCTTGTCGAGGCGTATTTTTTCGCGCGAGACTCCTGCAACAGCGCTCATGGCAGGAAATGTTCGATAACGGCATTTCTCGAGCAACGGCGTCTTCGCCGGGGAATGCTCGATAAATTCGAGTGCTGGACAACGGCTTGCTCCCAAAGGTAGCCCACAGATGCCCTTTGCCGATCACCAGAACTCTGGAACGGCACCTCAGTTGCGGGCGGCAAAACCACAGCTTCGCTGCGCGCAGCCTGCCACGTGCCGGGGAGCTCGGCTTCGCCACACGCCCCCCCAGCCACCATCACGGCGAACAACGTGAAAACGCGGCGACTACCTGTCACCTTTGGTCCGGCTTGTCAGTGGCCGCCGCGCCAGTTGTCACCGCCTGTTGTAGCATCGGCGTCCTGCCCTTTGTTGTACACCAATCGCTGCCCTTTCAGGCGGGCAACATTTTCTGCAGGTAACCCAATCCGCATCCTTGATACTGAGCTATGCGGAATCTCACTCAGGCGCGGATGGGCGCAGATGAGCCGGACTGCATAAACTTCGAAACAGTTTACTGCAGCCTAGTGCCCTGTGAATAGCTTCTTCTACCTGCAATTGTCAGCGGCGGCCGCCGAGAAGCCTAGGCGGCGGCGCAATTGGCACTCTGCTGATTAACCAAAAGTAAACGGGAGGTTCGACAGCCCACACGCGGGGCCCTAAGACTCTGTCACAGTCTTTCCAGGAATCGCAGAAAAACTCAAGCTAACCTCTACTTTGCTCAGCAACTTCCATTTGGCAGGCTGCTCGGTCTCATCGAAGGATTATTTGAATGAGCACGCGTTCTGGAACGTTCGGTTCAACAGTCAGCGTAATTATGCCCGTGCTGAATGGCGAGCAGTACATAGCCGAGGCGATTGCTAGTGCTCTCGGGCAGGGCGCAAACGTCTCAGAGGTGATCGTCATCAATGACGGCTCGACCGACAGGACCGCTGACATCGTAAGCTCCTTCTCCGACAGGCGAGTGAGGCTGATCGATACTCCTGGATCGGTGAGGGGAGTCGCTGCAGCTCGGAACCTCGGCATTTCTGCTGCCGTTGGCGAGTGGCTGTATTTTCTTGACGCCGATGATCGGCTACGAAAAGACGCCCTTGCCCGGTTGATCAATGTAGCTAGGGAAAATCCCGAAGCTGTGGGGGTATATGGTGACTACTGCCGGATGCGTGCAGATGGGCTCCCACTGAGGAAGCGAAGTCTTTTCAGCGGCCGCAAAAAGCCCAGCGGTGACATTCGTACTGCTTTGTTGTCTCGCAACTTCATCGCAACTGGTGTCATCCTCCTGCGAAGCGATGTGATGCGCCGGGTTGGGGGGTTCTCTGCCGGACTATACTATGCTGAAGACTGGCATGCGTGGTGTCGCCTCGCAGCTTTGGGGTCCATCATATACGCGCCCGGCGTCCAAGTTTTTGACTACCGGATGCATGAAGCAAGCGCGACCATGCAGACTAAACTCGATCTAAATCAGTTTCAGCCCGCTTTAGAAGCCATCTTCGGAGATGCACTGCTGATGGAGCGGCTCGACCCCAACACACAATCCCACCTGCGGAGGAAAGCGGAGACATTCCTCCGCACGTATGTGGGCTGCCAGAAACTGCGATCAGGTCGTGTCAGCGAGTGCTTGGCGTTGGCCATTGACACTATAGTGCGGCATCCAAGCCAAACTCCTTACGTGCTCAGCCGGACTGCAGCTGCAGCACTCGGACTCTAGAGGAGCCTTCACATGGTCGGAGAACAAGACGGTGGTGTGCGGGTCGTGGTCTGTCTGCCGACTTTTCGGCGACCCGCTGAACTGGGGCTTACGCTGGCGTCTCTTGCTGCACAAAAAGCGTCGTTCGCCATCGCTGTCATCGTCGCGGATAATGATTTCGATCGGGGCGAGGGCAAAGCTGTTGCCGAGCAGTGGTTCGCCGAGGGGCAATTAACCGGACAAGCAGTGCTAGAGCCCAAACAAGGGCATTGTCATGCCGTCAATGCGGCTTTTGACCTCGCGCGCAAGGCATACCCGCTAGCCGATTTCTTTTTGATGATCGACGACGACGAGATCGCGGAGCCTCAATGGGCGGAACGCCTCGTCAACCGGGCCGTGACGTCAGGGGCCGATCTAGTCGGCGGACCAGTTCTGCGAAAGTTCGAGAGGAGTGTCTCGGATAGCCTCCGGTTCCATCCTGTCTTCACATCCCTAGCAGGCGAGAGCGGGCCAGTACCGGTGATTTATGGGTCAGGGAATTTCCTGGTGCGGCGGCGTGTATTCGATGGACTTGACTCACCTCATTTCGACACACGCTTCAACCATATGGGTGGGGGCGACATGGAGTTCTTCCGACGCTGCCGCAACCAAGGTTTCAGTTTCCAGTGGGACGCCGATGCTATCGCGCACGAAACAGTTCCGAGTTCGCGGATGCGAAATCAGTGGGTGTTGCGCAGAAGCTTACATATCGGGGCAATCAACTACACTGCAGACCTTAAGCACGCCAGAGGCGTAGCAGGGCTGATTAAGCTTCAATTGAAGAACATCGGCAGCTTCGGCCTTGGCGTGCTGCGATCAGTCGGCGTCCTTTGGAGAACGCGCAGGCCGCTTCTCGCCAGCTATCCAATATTAGTTGCAATGGGACGGGTACTTGCCAGCTACGGCTTCACCCCCAAGCCATACAAGGCGCCGCCCTTTGGTTCCGGCAAACAAAATGGCACTCTCTAGGAGAGAGCGCCCACTGATCTCTAACATTAACAGAGTAGCGGAGTTATCATGAGAACCGCCGTAGTTGATACGCCGACCGTCTCTCCTAAGGAACGAACGACGCTGGCGCGAATCCGGGACAAGATCACCGACCGACTTAGGACCGGAGTTTACGCGAAGCACCTGTCGTATGGTCTTCGTCGTGACCTTGCAGCGGAGTTCCCCACTCCCAACGCGCGTATTCCAGTGAGTATCCGCCCGTTACGGGAAGAAGACGTGCAGGTGCTGTTCCCAGCCGACCAGTCTCACCTCGCTGAGACCGAGCGTCAGGAACTCGGCTGGCGCTTGTCGTTTCTCCGGAGCGGTATCAGCCGCTGTTTCGTCGCCGTGGATGAGCGCAATGGCGAGCCCTGCTATTTCCAGTGGCTGATTGGTCCTGAGGAAAATGCCCGCCTCGAACCACTCAAGCAGTTTCATCGTCTGGCGCCAGATGAGGCACTGCTCGAAAACGCTTACACGCCGGTACATTACCGATCGAAGGGCATAATGCCAGCTGCCATGGCTCGTATCGCTGAGTTCGCTCGGGAATCAGGTTTGCGATATGTCACCACTTTCGTGGGTGTCGAGAACACCCCCTCGCTCAAAGGGTGTATGAAGGCCGGGTTTCACCCCTGCCTAGTGCGTAAACAAACCGTGCTCGGCTTTAATACAATCCGATTTGTCGATGTAAGTGAAATGAGGGCGGACGACGCGCGGCGCCAGCTTGTGCCCTGACCAGGCTGCGTCTCACCCGCGCAGCCAGTTCTTCAAAGACCATTTCAAGCGTTTCAGTTTCTGCCACTGGTCGGTGCTGCGCAGACGCTCGCGGAAGCGGGCAGCGCTCAGGTAGAGGGTTCCCCTTGCATTTACAGGCTGTAAGACCCGCATCAATGGAAACGTCGTTTCGCACTGCTGCAGCTTATAGGGCTCGTCTCCATGACCCATATCATAATAGGCGAAGCTGGTTTCGAGCAGTTGATCCAGCAGCAGATAGTTCAGGATGCGACTAGGACCGATACGCTCCCAATCCTGATCGTCATGGGTCAGCATCATGGCTAAAAACCTGTCGCCATGGACAAGGTTCCAAGAGGTGGCAACGATGTTGTCGTCGATGGTGAGCGCACAAAAACGCAGAACACCCGCGGCCGTCAGAGTTTCAGTGCCGAGCTCGAAGAAAAGCTTCTTTTCGGGTTGAGCGTGGAAGCCTTCCAAGTGGGTCTGGTCGAAACGACGCTGTTTCTGTTTCAGCGCTTCCGCGATGAAATGACCGCGTTCCGACTCTGTTTGAGCGAACCGCAACTCGACCCGGTGCTCTCGCTTGAGCTTCCTGATGTTGCGTAGAGTTGTCTTGAGCTGATTTTGCCGAGCCATAACAAGGTCCCGACCCAGCTTGAGGTCGTTTCCATGCCCGGATTCAAGCTCTGGTTCGCTGCCAAGCAGGGATAGCGGATTTACCAGCTCGCCTACTTTCGCGGGCATCTTGTTTAATTCCACAAGGTCATGACGCGGCAACGCAGCTCTGACCTGCGCCCATAGCTTCAGGGCAAGCGGGGTCGTCCATTGCAGGACAGTTGGAAAAAGGACCGGCATATTGTAATCAGCTACACCGAAATCGGCAAAGCACAGAACGCGAAAAGGGCCCCTGCTCTCTATAGCCAAGGCAAGAAGCAGTAGAGGGACACCGGTTTGGTCACGTACGTCGGCAAACAACATTTCTCGTCCGTGAACGGAACCGACCGTTTTGGCTACGAGCTCAAGATACTCTCGAAGCTGAAAAACCGTACATATGCTAGTCCCTGACGCATTGGCTTCCGGCCAGTGTTCTGGAAGGCTTTCGACCGTTCGGTGGAGGCGGATATCGAATTCAAGCTCCCTCCCCGAATCCGCTCCAACGCATTGCCGACTGCTCACTACGCCACCCCAACATTGGAAGGAGCGATGGTCCGGTCCCTGCGCATCTGGGCAGTCAAGGCAATCCAGGCCAGGACGACCATCGCGAATTCAGTGAAATAGAACGCCGCGAAGGTGCCATTAACACCGGCCATCCAGGTAGCGAGCCCTATGACCACAGCCCCAACCCCATTGACGCTATTGAGTACGAACGAGCGCGAACCCTGGCGCCCTGAAGCTCCGAGAGCATCCAACGCTACAGCATAGGCGGCGAAGGGTATGACCGCCCAACACAGTATACGAGCGAAATCCAGAACGACTGAATATTGCTGCCCAAAGATCAGTGGCAGCAGTGGAGCTGCGAGGAACATGGCGAAGGCTGCGAGTGTGCCGACTGCGACAGCAGCGTAGAGCACACCTTGGATTCGGTCGCGGATATTATGGAGCCCCGCAGCGCTGGCTGCCGCCGATCCGGGATAGACCAGCCGATTGATCGCCTCGATAGAAATATAACTGCTGTCCAGCATCCGACGTGCAATCCCGTAGCTACCGATAGTCTCAGGAGTAGCGACGACGCCGATTACCAGTAAGTCTACATTCTGACGGAGTGTGCGGACGACAAACTGACTACAGTACAGCAGCCCTAAGGACACTTCCTCGCGGACGATGCCAAACTTAGGGGCACCTAGAGGGCGCAGAAGCACTGCTGCCGTCAGCGCCACCAATGAGTGGCTGTAGAAAAGCCATACCGCCCATTCCGCTACGCTCTGGACACCGAATGCCAGGCAAGCGAGTACGGCGGAGACGAGACGTACGACAGCATACCAAACTTCCAATAGATTTGCGGTTTTGAAGTCAGAGAGAGCCACGAAGCACTGCCCTGCCACCACAATATATCGATAGAGCACAAGATTGGCGCCAAGTACCAAGGCATAACCAACCACATTTCTCAGAGGATCTTCAGCAAGTGGCAATAACGCTGGCAGAGTTAGCAGTCCAAGCACTACAAGGAAGGTTCCGCTAACAGCCAGCAGCACCAAGACGTGCCCGAGCATCACGGGACAGCTGGCAGGATTTCGGGCTACCCGCCGGACCAGAGAGTCCTGCCCGCCAAGCCCGCACACCGTAACAGCGATGGTGGTGATGGCGCTGATGGTCACATAGAGACTGAACTGCTCGGGGCCTAAGGCTCGCGCCAGGATCGCAAAGGTCACAAGCTGAGTGGCTGCCGCAAAGAGCAGACTGCCCCCAGAGGCGGAGTACGCTATCGCCATATGCAGAAGTTGCTTGGAGTTGTTGGACTTCGCTTCTGACACGCAGTGCTCGCTTGTCGAACAGAATGGCCGCTTGCAGCTGGCGGCAGACTGGTTTTCTGCCATGCAGTACGGACGGGGACACGGCTCAACTTGAAACGCGGTTAATGGACTGCACCCTTAACCATGCAGAGGGTTCGTCCGAGGAATGCCGGCAAGTTGCGTGTAAAGAGGAGGCTCGGACCGGAAGCGAACAAGGCCAAGCAGGAAGTTTATTGCGTCCATGGCGGACATGCATTTCTCCCACAGTCGAGGCATGCCGAGAGCGGACGATGCTAACTTTTTTGGCGCCTTGCTGTTCTTTCTGGTCTTCGCCTACTACTGGATAACCCTTGAACCTTTTGTAAGCCGCGGCGATCTAAGCTTCAGCGCCCCGTCAGCCGCTGCCTCAAACACGTTCAATCAGATCGTCGGCCTCGCCCTTTTCGGTATCGTGCTGCTGAAAGCTTTGATGTCTCCCGCCCGCGCCAACATCGCGCAACCATGGGGCTTACTGGTCTTACTCCTACTCTGGTTGCTCTTCACTTCAGCGATAGCCGACTTTCCATCGCTAGCGCTTCGGCGCCTCGTACTGGTGATAGTCACAGTTGTATGTGCCAGTTCACTACTGATGATGCCGCGGTCGCACCATCAGTTCGCACGCGTGTTGGCGTGGTCGATTGTAGTGGTGGTGGGCCTTTCGTATTTCGGCGTCCTTGCTCTCCCTGCCCTCTCCGTACATCAGACGACCGACGTTTCCGAGCAAGCGCTTGCCGGCGCTTGGCGTGGACATTTCTTGCACAAGAACGACGCGTCCAGTGGGATGATCGTTGCGATCTTTGTGGGCCTTTATGGACAGAAGAGCTGGTGGCGCCTCGGCGGATTGTTACTGACCGTACTTGCCGCCATCTTCCTCATCAAAGCCGGCTCCAAGAACACGCTCGGCCTCCTGCCGGTCGTCCTCGTCCTTGCTTGGCTGCTGGAGCGAGCGCCGCGCCTTGGCACCATGACGGCAGTTCTAGGCGTGCTGGCCTTCAATTTCGTAGCCATTGGGTCAAGTTTGTGGCCGGCTATGAACAATGCCCTCGCAGCATTCGGGTTTGACGCGAGCTTTACGGACCGTGTGGATATCTGGAAGCTGGCTATCGATGCCATTGCGGAGCGGCCTTGGACTGGCTATGGCCTACAAAGTTTCTGGCAGACAGAAAACTTGGTTTATAGCGGTGGGCAGATCGAAACTTGGGCGATCAATGCTTCTCACGCCCATAATGGTTATCTCGAAATCTGGCTCGCTGCTGGCATTCCCGCATTGTTGCTTACTTTGATGTGGCTGCTTGTACTTCCGCCGCTGCACGCTGCGAAGGCATTTAACAGCGGGAACGACACCAGCCTCACACGACTATTCACTCGCATCTGGCTCTATGTTATGTTTGCCAATGCGCTCGAGAGCACCTTCTTTTCGAATTCAGGTCCCCTTTGGTTCACCCTATTGCTAGCCGTGTTCGGCTTGCGCAATCAGGCAAAAGCCAACCTAATCGTGGCATCAAACCGCTAGATTTCCCCCATGTTCAACTCAGCTTCGCTCCTCGACATCGCCGCCCGCAAAGTCACGCAACGCGTGATCAGACACTTTCCCGGACCACGCGTCATCATCAGGGCTGCTCGGCCAATCGTGACGTTTACGTTCGACGATGTCCCCGACACCGCGCTCACGTCGGGGGCAACGGTATTAGAGGCCAACGCAGTCAAGGGAACTTTCTACATAGCGGGCGGCCTTGCTGGAACGCACGAAGCAAATCGCGATCTGATTACACCAGAGCAGATCAGCGAACTTGCGGCACGTGGACACGAGATCGGCTGCCATACCTTCTCTCACCCATGGGTGCGCCACTTGACGACCTCAGATCTGCAGAAAGATCTGGACCGCAATCGCGCTTTCCACGCCATTCACGCGCCTGGCGCTGAGCTCAAAAACTTTGCATATCCCTACAATGCTCCCAAGGTAGGTATTCGCAAGCAAATGATGGGGCGCTATCGTAGTTGTCGTGGTGGCGTCGAGGCAATTAACCGCGGTCTTACAGACATGGGTTTTCTCCGATCGGTGGAAATCAGGCCGCCGGATCAGTATGCCCGTACCCTTACGCGCTGGATCGACGAAGCCGTTGAGTACCCTGGCTGGCTGATCTATTTTACGCATGACGTTCAGCCGGCACCAACGCCTTTCGGCTGCACCCCCGAGACGCTCGACCTACTCGTTCGTTACGCCATTGAAAAGGGCTGTGAAGTACTGACGGTCGATGCAGCACTTGATCGACTAGGCGTACCGCAGGTCAACGTCTAACATTGTTGATTGTCACCGAGATCTGACCCGTTAGGGGCAGAAGTTTTCACTGAGATTTGACCCATGTTTTGATCGTCCCCTGGCTGCAGGCTGGGGGGCATTGGAGTGATCGACATGGCGTTATTGAGCA
>JAESGL010000489.1_pt1 | contig 16644 bp, 17 predicted proteins | sample 9269711 | NCBI WGS metagenome assembly JAESGL01 (sample SAMN14515918, study PRJNA621676) | algae metagenome | isolation source: Kastovskya adunca ATA6-11-RM4 and co-occurring heterotrophs from soil and... | place: Chile: Atacama Desert | collected 2011-06-27
ATGCGGGAGAAAGGTGAAGCCTTCATCTAACGTGTTCGTGGCCTAGGCGCCCGGTTGCACGACCACCCGCCCTCGCACTTGGCCCTGGAGTATCTCGGCTGCCCGATCGGGTAGGTCTTCCAGCCGCGCTTCCTCGGTCATCGCGCTGTACGCGCCAAAATCGAAAGTCTCGGCAATCCTCTGCCAGGCGGCGACGCGAGCGGCATAGGGCTGCATCACGCTATCGATGCCCAAGAGCGACACCCCCCGAAGGATAAAGGGCAGCACATTGGTTTCGAGCGCTATGCCAGCCGCATTGCCGATGCTCGCCACCGCTCCGCCATAGGTAATTTGCTTGAGGAGCTTGCCCAAGACTGCTCCGCCAACATTGTCCACCGCTGCCGCCCATTGCGCTGACTCGAGCGGCTTGTCGGGAGCTGCGAGGAACTCGCCGCGATCGACCACCCGAGCTGCTCCCAGTTGCTTGAGCGCTTCGGCATGTTCGGGCCGCCCCGAAAGCGCTGCAACCGAATAGCCCAACCGCGCCAGGAGCGACGTCGCAATCGAACCCACACCTCCCGCCGCCCCGGTGACCAATACTTCTCCCGCAGAAGGCGTTAGCCCCGCCTGCTCCAGCCGCTCGATGGCGAGCATTGCGGTCAGTCCGGCCGTACCCACAACCATCGCCTCACGGGTGGAAAGCCCCTCTGGCAGCGGCACCAGCCAATCGGCCTTGACCCGCGCCCGTTCGGCAAAGCCCCCCCAATGGGTCTCGCCCACTCGCCACCCGGTGAGAATGACAGCCTGCCCCGGCGCATAGCGCCTGTCGGCGCTCTCCCGCACGCGCCCGGCCAAATCGATGCCTGCGACATGGGGGTAGTTGCGCACCAGCCCACCTGCACCGGTGAGGCAAAGGCCGTCCTTGTAGTTGAGTCCGGCCCACTCCACGTCGACCGTCACATCGCCCTTGGGCAGCCGCTCCTCGGCGAGTCCCTCCACGGCCGAACTCACCTGGCCTGCCGCGTCCTTGTTGGTCACCAGCGCGCGGAAACTCATGGGCTTCACCTCTCTGCTTTGCGCTGAAGCTTGGCACGGTACACGCCGCATCGCCACCCTGCGCCGGAAAGCGATGATGAAAAAGGCCCCGAACACCAGGAGGTGCTGGGGCCGAGGGTCAGATCGCGGTTGTGCGGCTAGCTCTTGTCGCGCGGATCGTGCGTATGCTTGCTGTCGCGCACGCCGCCACCACCGGAAACATCGGAGTCGCGCGTGTTGGTGGGAGCACCGGGCTCAGGCCCGCGCCCTTGGGTGGGATCGGGCAGGTCGGATCGCTGGTGGCTGCTGCCCGGTCCGCCGTGGTGGCGATTGGCGGCGTCGTTCTTGTCGGAAGTAGACATGGATCACCTATCCTGCTGGTAGCCCTGATGGGTGGTGTTCTGCTTGCTGTTGCCCTGACGGCCCTGCTGATCGAAGTTGCGATCGGCGCGGCTGGCCTTCTTATCGGCCACGTCGTGGAGGTTTTTGTCTCCACCGGGACCGGCTGGGCTCTGGTTCTCGGGAGGGATGGGCGGCAAGTGCTTGCTCATGGTCAGTCTCCTTTGCTCAGGGACTAAACCCGCGGCGCATCGTGCCTGTTCCAAATCGTGACTCACGTTTTGGTTGGCTGGCCAGCCCCACCTACTCCTAAAGCGCTGTCGCAATTAGCTTAGGTGAGTGACGGAACAAGAGGTTGGGTTCGGCGCTACTGGTGGACCCAACCATCAGGATACTCCTCATGTTGATCAGATCCCTTCTCCTTGGCACCGCCCTAATCATGTCCGCACCGGCCGTTGCGCAGGATGCAGCCGCGCCGATGGCTGCCACCGCCATGCCGGCCGCCGAAATCACCGATCCAGCGCAGTTCGCCACCATGGCCGCCAGCAGCAACATGCTCGAGATCGAGTCCAGCACCCTGGCACTCGAGCAGTCGCAGAATGCAGATGTGCGCGCGTTCGCCGAGCAGATGATCGCCGACCACACCGCCGCCAGCGAACAGATGGCGACCGCCGCAGCCGAAGAAGGCGTCACCCCGCCCGTGGGCCTGCAGCCACACCACCAGGAAATGCTCGACAGCCTGACCGGCCTTGAAGGCGAGCAGTTCGACGCAGCCTATATGCAGCTGCAGGTGCAGGCGCATGATGAAGCCGTCGCCCTGTTCGAAACCTACTCGACTCGAGGCGAAGACGGTGCGCTGAAGGAATTTGCGGTCGCCACCCTGCCAGTGCTCGAAGAGCACCAGGAACATGCCCATAGCATGACCGGCCACTAAGCCCATAGGAGCCACAGGATGGCTATCATCTCCACGCGCGCTCATGGCGTGCTGGATTATCTAAGCGGAGCGGCGCTGATTGCAGCGCCGTTCCTGCTTGGCTTCGCCAATGGCGGCCCTGCGCAATGGGTGCCCATCATCGTTGGCGTGCTCACGATCCTCTCCAGCTTGGCCACCAAATACGAGTTGGGGGCAGTCCACCTGATACCTTTCCGGGTGCATCTGGTCTTGGATGTGCTGATGGGCGTCGTGCTCTTGGCCTCGCCGCTGGTTTTTGGCTTCACCGACCAGATTTGGTGGCCACATGTGCTGTTCGGGGTGATCTATATTCTGGTTCCGGCATTGACCCGCAAGGTCGAGCCGGACGGAGGCTATTCATGACCGACAAGCCAAAAAGCCAAGACAAGAAGCAGCCCAAGGACAACCCACCGCCTGCGGGACCGCATGCGCGGCCCGATCTCGTGGACGAGAGCAAGACGCCCGGGACCGGTGCCCTGCCCGACAAGAAGGGTGGCGAGGCCGATGTCGGCAGCGAATAGTCGCTGCCCTCCAACCTACTTGCACCCTCCTCGTGCAACCGAGCCGCGGCGATCGGGTTTACCGAACGGAATAATTGCGAGGACCCGATGAAGCCCAAGAGCATTGCCGCCATTGTTGCCATCATAGTTGTGCTCGGCATCGTCGCCGCCGTCGTTGGCGTTTGGCAGAGCACAGGGGTGGATCGCGATGTGACGACACCTGCATCGCTCGAGAGCCAATCGGTCGATCCCTAGCGCTGGTCGAGCGGCTCGCAAGTCTCGTCCGCGGCTGGCCAGATCTCTATGGGCTTCGATGCGGCCGCGCCCAGTTCCAGGCATTCCCCTTGGGCGCAGAAGGTCCATCCGGTGCCCGTAGCCCCGGAGGCACCGAGGACCAGTTTTGGGATGAGCGGCAGGTCGGGCCGGTAATGCCAGGCGTTCCCCACGCGGCGGGCATTGTCGGGCAGGTCCATGCCGGCACCACTCCCCTCGATGCTCGCCCCCACCAGCTCCAGCCCTTTCTCTTGCACCACCCACTGCTCCCACCACTGGGTCTTTTCCACCGAGTGCGTCCAGGACAAGGTGAAGCTCGCGGCGGCAAGGGTCAGCACCTTGCCAGCGGCCAGAACGCAAAGCGGGTCACTCACCCCCGGCGACCGCCGCACGCGCTTGCCGACTCGCCAGCAGGTGCCAGGCGATAACGATAGTGGCGCCGACCAGCCCCAATCCATCCGATACAGGCAACGCGACGATCAGCAGGAAGGCGGACACCATGGCCAGCGCCCGCTCGAGCAAGCCCATGCGATGCTGAAAGAAACCGATCACGGCCGCACCCCAAAGGCCGATGCCGAGCGCCGTCTTCCCCGCAGCGTAGGCAACGGCGGGGTAGAACCCGATCTGCTCCGCCAAAGCTCCGCTCTGGAACATCAATTCGGGGGTAAAGACCGCAATAAAGGGAATGATGAACCCCGCCAGAGCGATCTTGATGGCTTCCAGCGAAATCTTGAGCCCGCTTTCGCGCGCAATCGGCGCCGCTGCGAAACAAGCCAGCGCCACGGGCGGCGTCAGATCGGCGAGAATGCCGAAATAGAACACGAACATGTGGCTGACGATCAGCGGCACGCCCAAAGCCAGAAGAGCCGGACCGGCAATTGTGGCGGTGATGATGTAGTTCGGCACCGTTGGGATGCCCATGCCCAGCAGCAGGCAAGTGACCATGGTCATCACCAGCGACAGGAGCAAATTGCTCTCGCCGACCTGGACGATAAACTGACCAAAGGTGTTAGCCATGCCCGTCAGTGTCATTGTGCCAATGATGATGCCGACGATGGCGCAGGCGATACCCACCGGCAGGGCGGTCCGGGCGCCCTCGGCCAACGAGTCCCGGCACAGCGCCAGGGTTTCGCGCCCGCCCCGGCTCAGGGCATTGACCAAGATCAGGAGTGCAACCGCCGAGAGCAGCACGTTGGTCCCAAAGCGCAGGAAGGCAGCGGCGACCAGCGCAAGCCCAATCCAGAAGATGTAGCGGATCACCGTCCCCGGCAGCTTCAGCGCCACCGAACCGCCTAGGATCAGCAGCACAGTCAGCGCCAGGCCGATGGTACCGGCATAGAGCGGAGTATAGCCCGAAAACAGCAGATAGATGAGCCCGATCAACGGCAGCAGCAAAAACCACTGCCGCCGGATAGCGGCCCAAGGCGAAGGCAGTTCGCTCGCAGGAAGGCCATGGAGCCCACGCTTGCCGGCTTCAAGATGCACCATCCAGAACGCCGAAGCGAAATAGAGCAGCGCCGGGATCAGCGCGGCTTTGACGATCTCGATATATTCGACCCCGATGGTCTCGGCCATGATGAAGGCGACGGCGCCCATGACCGGCGGCATCAATTGTGCGCCCATGGAGGAAGTGGACTCGACGCCGCCCGCGAAGGCAGGGCGATAGCCGAAACGCTTCATCAGCGGGATGGTGAACTGGCCGGTCGTCACGACATTGGCGACGCCGGAGCCGGAAATGGTGCCCATCAGCCCCGAAGAGATCACCGCGACCTTGCCCGCGCCACCTTGCGAATGGCCGACAAGGCCGAGCGAAACGTCGGTGAACAGCCTGATCATGCCGGCGCGTTCGAGAAAGGACCCAAACAGGATGAACAGGAAGATGTAGGTCGACGAGACCAGGATCGGGATGCCATAAATGCCTTCGGTGCCATAGGCCATGTGATCGATCACTTGGTCGAAGCCATAGCCACGATGGTTGAGGGGCGAGGGCAGATATTGTCCCAGAAAGCAGTAGGCGAGGAAGGCGCCGCAGATGATCGGCAGGGCTGGCCCCATGACCAGCCAGGTGGCCGCAAACAGCGTTGCCAGGGCGAGCACGCCCATGGCGAGATCGATGTCGCTGGGATTGCCTGCCCGCGTAATCAGCGGCCGATACTGGAAATACTGATACAGTGCCACGCTGAAGGACGCAGCTGCCAAGGCCCAGGCGACAGCCTTCCAAACTGGCTTGGCGTCCCGGCTGGCAGCAATCAGGGGGAAGCAAAGGGCCAACAGGAAGCCGACGTGGAAAGCCCGGACCACTTGGCTCGGTAGTGTAAGCAGATGCGCCGCGGTCGCGATCTGGAACAGCGAGAACACCACCGCAAACCAGAACAGCACGCGCCCCTCGAGCGAAAGGGGGAAGCCGCGCGCCAGAGGGTCGCGAAAATGCGGATCGGCCGCTTCGGCCTCAAGCGCGCTCTGCGCCATAGATCTCGCCTCCAGGATGGACGGATGGAAGGAGAGGCCGCGCCCGGCTAGGACGCGGCCTCGATCCTTATTGGACGCCAGCTTCCTTATAGTAGCGCTCGGCGCCCGGATGGAGCGGGATGGCGAGGCCATCCAGTGCCGTGTCGAGCGAGATGTCGCGTGCCGCAGCGTGAGCGGCCACCATCTGGTCGAGGTTCTCGAACATGAGCTTGGTCATCTGATAGGCGGTTTCGTCGCTGACCCCGGCATGGGTGACGAGCTGATTGCCCACTGCGGCCGTGCTCACATCCTCGTCCTGCCCCTCATAGGTGCCGGCCGGAATGACGGTCGCCACATAGGGTGCGCCGATCGACTCCACGACGTCAGCGGGAACTTCCACGATGGTGATCGGCATGGTCGCGGCAAGATCCTTGATGAAAGCCACGCCCAGCCCCGAGGACTGCAGGGTGGCGTCGAGCTGCCGGTTCTTGATGAGTTCGGCCGATTCCGCATAGGGGAGATATTCCACCAGCGCTAGATCGTCATAGCTCATCCCGGCGGCTTCCAGGATGGCGCGGGCGTTGAGTTCGGTCCCCGAAGCCGGTGCGCCCACTGACACGCGCTTGCCGGCCAAATCCGCAACGGTCTCGATGCCGGACTCTTCGGAGGCCACGATCTGGATGTAGTTGGGATAGATCGCGGCGATGGCGCGAATGTCGGTCAGCGGTTCGCTGAAGCCCACCTCTTCATTACCCTCCCAGGCGAAGGCTACGGAATCGCCCAGCGCGAAAGCGATTTCGCCGCGTTGATCCTGCAGCAGGTTGAGGTTTTCGACGGAAGCCTTGGTGGACTGCACCTGGGTGCGAACACCATCCATGTTGGCGCCATACATCTCCGAAAGGGCAACGCCGAGCGGGTAATAGACGCCCGAAGTGCCGCCGGTCAGCACGTTGATGAATTCCTGCGCCTTGCTGGCGACCGTCGCCCCACCAAGGAGCGAGAGGGCGAGCGTGGTGCCGGCGAGTAGCCGAAGGGGCTGGCGGATCATGCAAATTCCTCCTGTTGCATGTCTGGTTCTTGCCGGCCGCCTCCTCAGATGGCCGGAACGAACGGCAATCCTTCCTTGTAGCTGCACGCTTGGCAAGACCTAATAGCCAGAGACGCATAAAGCCCAGCGTTTAGCCAGCAATCTCCAACGGCTATTTTTTAGCCGTTTTGGCGCCTGCTTGGTCAAAAGCCGCCCCGAGGCGCAACGCCGCTCAACCCCCTCCTCCGAACTTAGACCATTGAAGCAACTCTCCTTTCCAGTTTCACCGCGGTTTGGCACGCTTCCTGCAACAGTGTTCGCAGCATCGCTGAGATGTACCGAATTAGGCGTCCAAGGCTGGGCGCTCCAGGCACCGCCGCCAATCGTCCTCCGCTACCGGTCTCATCCGGGGCCTAGGCTCGATTGGCGGCTTTTTGTTTTCTGGCCACGCAAACGGCCAAGCCAGACGGAGCGGAGACAATGTTGAGCAGGTCTTCAAACAGAAAGTGGGGACGCCCATGAACGAGAAACTCGTCATCATCGGCAATGGCATGGCGCCCGGTCGCATGCTGGAAAACCTCTTTGAGCACGCCCCGGGGCGGTTCGACATCACCATCTTCAACGCCGAGCCGCGGGTGAACTATAACCGCCTGATGCTCTCGCCGGTCCTTTCGGGCGAAAAGACCTACCAAGAGATCATCACCCATGACGAGGCCTGGTACGCCCACCATGGCGTGACCCTCCACAAATCCGCGCCCGTGGTCGAAATCGACCGCACCGCCAAGCGCGTCGTGTCCAGCAACGGCATCACGGCCGATTACGACAAGCTGGTCATCGCCACCGGCTCCTCCCCGTTCACCCCGCCCCTGCCCGGCCGCGATCTTGCCGGCGTCCTCACCTATCGCGATCTCGACGACGTCGAAAAAATGCTGGCGGTCGGCCCTGGCGCCCGCGCCGTGGTCATCGGCGGGGGCCTGCTTGGCCTTGAAGCAGCGGCCGGCCTCCGGCTGCGCGGCATGGAGGTCACCGTCCTCCATCTGGCGCCCAGCCTCATGGAGCGCCAGCTCGATCCTGCCGCGGGCTACCTCCTCGAAAAAGCCTTTGTTGAGCGGGGAGTCCGCGTCATAACCCGCGCCAACACCAAATCCATCCAGGGAAGCGACAAGGTCGAAGCGGTCGAGCTCGAAGACGGCACGATCTTGCCCTGCGACATGGTGGTGATGGCCGTGGGCATCCGTCCGGCCACCGCGCTCGCCAAGACCGCAGGCCTTGCGGTCAATCGCGGCATCGTGGTCGACGACCAGATGCGCACCGATGACCCCGCCATCTTTGCGCTGGGCGAATGCGTGGAGCATCGCGGCGCCTGCTATGGCCTCGTCGCGCCGCTCTATGAAATGGGCGCGGTGCTCGCCAAGACGCTGGTGGGGGAACCCGCCTCCTATCAGGGTTCGGTCACCTCCACCAAACTCAAGGTCACCGGCATTGACCTCTTTTCAGCCGGCGACTTCGCGGAAGCAGAGGATCGCGAGGAGATCGTCCTGCGCGATGCCAGCGCCGGCATCTACAAGCGCCTGGTGCTCAAGGACAACCGCATCATTGGCGCGGTGCTCTATGGCGATACCGCCGATGGGCCCTGGTTCTTCGACATGCTCAAGCGCGGCACCGACACCCGCGAGCTGCGGGAAACACTGATCTTCGGTCAGTCCTACCAGGGCGGCTCGCCGCTCGATCCGGCCGCTGCCGTCGCCGCCCTGCCCGACGAAGCCGAGATCTGCGGCTGCAATGGCGTGTGCAAGGGCAAGATCACCGGCGCCATCACCGGCAAGGGCCTCCAGTCCCTCGATGATGTGCGCGCCCACACCAAGGCATCAGCCTCCTGCGGCTCCTGCACCCACCTCGTCGAACAACTCCTGCAGGTCACGCTCGGGGACAGCTACAACCCCGCCGCCGTCCAGCCCATGTGTGGCTGCACCGATCTCGGCCATGACGATGTGCGCCGGCTGATTGTCGCCAAATCGCTCAAATCCATTCCCGCCGTGATGCAGGAACTCGAATGGAAGACCTCGTGCGGCTGCGCCAAGTGCCGGCCGGCGCTCAACTACTATCTCGTCGCCGATTGGCCCGGCGAATACGAGGACGATGGGCAGTCCCGCTACATCAATGAGCGCGTCCACGCCAATATACAAAAGGATGGCACCTATTCGGTGGTACCGCGCATGTGGGGCGGCATGACCAATCCGCGCGAATTGCGCGCCATTGCCGATGTCGCCGACAAGTTCGCCATTCCCGCTGTCAAGGTGACCGGTGGCCAGCGCATCGATCTCCTCGGCGTCAAAAAGGAAGATCTTCCCGCCGTCTGGGCCGATCTTAACGCCGCTGGCATGGTCTCGGGCGCGGCCTACGCCAAGGGTCTGCGCACGGTCAAAACCTGCGTTGGTTCGGACTGGTGCCGCTTCGGCACCCAGGATTCCACTGGTCTGGGCATCCGCATCGAGAAGTTCATGTGGGGCGCCTGGACGCCCGCCAAGCTCAAGCTCGCCGTCTCGGGCTGCCCCCGCAACTGCGCCGAAGCGACCTGCAAGGATATCGGCGTCATCTGCGTCGACAGCGGTTTCGATATCCATTTCGCCGGCGCCGCGGGCCTTGAGATCAAGGGCACCGAACTCCTCTGCCACGCCGATACCGAGGACGAAGCGCTCGAGATCATCGTGGCGCTCACCCAGCTCTATCGCGAGCAGGGGCGCTATCTCGAGCGCATCTACAAATGGGCCAAGCGCGTCGGCACCCCCTCGATCCTGGCCAATGTGGTCGAGGACCGGGCCAAGCGCCAACACTATTTCGAGCGCTTCGTCTACGCTCAGAGCTTTGCCCAGGTCGACCCCTGGGAGGAACGCGTCAACGGCAAGGATGCCCATGAATTCTCCGCCCTGGCTGAATTCGGCATGCCGGTCGCAGCGGAATAGGAGCGGAGAAAACACCATGAGCGAATGGATTGAAATCGGCACCCTTGATGCCATCCCCCGCCGCGGCGCCCGCTGCGTCACGACGCCGGGCGGCAAAATCGCGGTCTTCCGCACCCAGGATGACCAGATCTACGCCGTCGAGAACCGCTGTCCCCACCGCAACGGCCCCTTGAGCGAGGGCATCGTCCATGGCGCCGCGGTCACCTGCCCGCTCCACAATTGGGTCTTCGACCTCGCGAGCGGTCGGGCCATCGGCGCCGACGAGGGCCAGGTCCGCACCTTCCCGGTGCAGGTCATGGACGGCCGCATCTTTCTTGCGCCCGACGTCGTCGAAATCGCCGCCGAATAGCCCGTACGCACTCCAGTTTAACCCTTGCCCATTGGGAGACCCAGGCAATGTCCTATGTAGCACCTACCGATTTCGTCACCCGCATGATCGATGCCGGCGAATCCAAGATCTTCATGTCCACCCGCGACACGCTGATCCGCGCCTTCATGGCTGGCGCCATCCTGGCGCTGGCAGCCGCCTTTGCCATCACCGTCAATGTGCAGACCGGCCAGCCGCTCGCCGGCGCCATCCTGTTCCCGGTCGGTTTTTGCCTGCTTTACCTCCTTGGCTTTGACCTTCTCACCGGCGTGATGACGCTGGCGCCCCTCGCCCTTATCGACAAGCGACCAGGCGTCACGCTCAATGGCGTGCTGCGCAATTGGGGTTTGGTCTTTGTCGGCAATTTCGGCGGCGCCTTTGCCGTGGCGGTGATGATGGCGGTGATCTTCACTTTCGGTTTCACCGAAGCGCCCAACGCGGTGGGCCAGGCCATCGGCCATATCGGCGAAGGCCGTACCGTGGGTTATGCCGATCATGGCGGCGCCGGCATGCTCACCCTCTTTATCCGCGGCGTGCTGTGCAATTGGATGGTTTCAACCGGCGTCGTCGCGGCCATGATGTCGACCAGCGTTTCAGGCAAGGTCATCGGCATGTGGATGCCCATCATGCTCTTCTTCTACATGGGCTTTGAGCATTCCATCGTGAACATGTTCCTCTTCCCCTCGGGCCTGCTCCTGGGTGCCCAGTTCTCCTTCATGGACTACATGATCTGGAACGAGATCCCGACCGTGGTCGGCAACCTCGTGGGTGGCCTCGCCTTTGTGGGCCTCACCCTTTACGCCACTCATGCCCGCACTGGCGCCAAGCGCCAGCCAGCCAAGGCCGCCGTGCGTATGGCGCCTGCCGAATGAATGAGATGACGGGGAGCCTGCACCGGCAGGCTCCCGCCTTAGCGGAGCTGGCGGTCTCGATCGGCCAGCACTCAGACAAGGGGCTGAAGCAAGCCAATCAGGATTTCCATGGGGCGCTCATTCCCGAGCGCCCCCTTTTGGCGCTCAAGGGTATCGCCGTCGCGATTGCCGATGGCATCTCCACCAGCGCGGTGAGCCGCGTCGCTGCCGAGACCGCCGTCAAATCCTTTCTCACCGACTATTACTGCACGGCCGAGACGTTGCCGGTGAAGACCGCAGCCCGCCGGGTGATCGCCGCCACCAATTCCTGGCTCCATGCGCAGACCCGCCGCGGTCTCCACCCCGAAGATCCCGATCGCGGCTATGTCTGCACGCTGAGTGTCCTCGTGCTCAAGTCCCGGTCCGCCCATATCTTCCACATGGGCGATAGCCGCATTGCGCGTCTGGTGGGGCGGAGCCTCGAGCCGCTGACGGTCGATCACCGCATCACCACGGCCGAACACTCCTACCTCGCCCGCGCACTGGGTATCGGCCCCAATATCGAGATCGACTATCGTGTCGTGCCGACCCAGCCTGGCGACATGTTCGTGCTCTCGACCGATGGGGTGCATGAGCACGTCGGCGGATCTGACATTGCGGATGCGGTTTTGCGGTGCGCAGGGGACCTCGACGCGGCCGCCCGGCAGATCTGCGCGTTGGCGCTTGATCGCGGCAGCACGGACAATGTCACGCTGCAACTGGTGCGCGTCGACAACCTGCCAGCTGGCGAAGTCAGCGATTTCCTCGAGCCCACAGCTGGTTTGCCCCTCCCCCCAGCTCTGGGGCTGGGCGACACCATCGATGGCATGACCGTGCTTGCGCAACTGCATGGCAATGCCCGCAGCGCCGTCTATCTGGTGGAAGACCAAGCTGGAACGAAGCTGGTGCTCAAGGCACCCGCGCCCGAGATGGCTGGCAACAGCGCCTATCTTCGGCGTTTCGCCATGGAAGAGTGGATCGGCAGGCGCATCGACAATCCCCATGTCGTCCATACTCCGCCCCAGATCGGCCACCGCAGCGCACTCTACCTTCTCGTCGGGCATGTGGACGGGCAGACCCTGACCCGATGGATGGCGCAGAACCCGCAGCCCGCCCTGGCGCAGGTCAGAGATATCGTCGAGCAAATTGCCAAGGGCCTGATGGCCTTTCATCGCCTCGCCATGGTTCACCAGGATCTGCGGCCCGAAAACATCATGATCGGCAGAGACGGCAGGGTGACAATCATCGACCTGGGCTCGGCCAGCGTGGCAGGCGTAGCCGAACTCGCCATCGGTTGGGATGAAGGCCTTTTGCCCGGTGCCATTCAGTACACCGCGCCCGAGTGTTTTCTTGGCGAACCCGCCTCCGAGCGATCGGACCAATTCGCCCTCGGCGTGACGGCCTACCAACTGCTGTCGGGCCGCCTGCCCTATGGCGCCGAGGCCGCGCGCGTGCAGCGCCGGAGGGACCTCCACCGCCTTCGCTACCAGCCCGTCGGCGAAACCATACCTGCCTGGGTAGATCGCGCCCTGGAAAAGGCCGTCCACCCCGATTCGGAGCAGCGCTACGAGGCTCTCTCCGTATTCCTCTATGACCTCCTCCACCCCAACCCGGAGTTTCTCCAAGCGCCAACTCGCCAACGCAGCGTAGAGCAGCAACTCGTAATCTGGCAGCTGGTCAGTGCCGTGCTGGGTCTGGCGACTTTGGTGCTCTTTGCCATGGTAACCCTGAACTGATGCAAGACTTCATCGGAGCCATGCGCAATGGATGGTTGTGCTCCTCTCCCGCCCCCTTGATAAAAGCTGGTAATGTCGAGCTCTGACCTTTCCGTCCTCATCATCGACGAGAACCGCCTCCGCGCCTCCATCATCGAGGAGGGGCTGCGCGAGGCCGGACATGAGTGCGTTGCCGTGATCCATGACGTCAACGAGGTGGCACGCACCATCCAGGCCACCATGCCGGACGTGATCGTCATCGATCTCGAAAATCCCAAGCGCGACACGCTGGAACACTTCTTCTCGCTCTCGCGGGCAGTGCAGCGACCAATCGCAATGTTCGTCGACCGCTCCGACGGCAGCATGATCGAGCAGGCGGTGGAAGCGGGGGTCTCCGCCTATGTGGTGGACGGGCTCAAGAAGGAACGGGTCAAGCCCATTCTCGATATGGCCATTTCCCGCTTCAACGCCTTCTCGCGTCTGCGCCGTGAGCTCGACGAGGCGCGCACCCAGCTCGAAGACCGCAAGCTCATCGATCAGGCCAAGGGCATTTTGATGAAGACGCGCGGCATGAGCGAAAGCGAGGCCTATGGCCTGCTGCGCAGCACCGCCATGAATCAGAACCGCAAGATCGTCGAAATCGCCCAGAGCCTCGTCACGGCAGCCAATCTGCTCGGATAACCCCATGCACACCACTCATCTCACCGCCGGCCTCCTGCCCCTGCTCGATAGCGTGCTGTTGGTGCTGGCGCATGAGAAGGGCTTTGCCGCCGAAGAAGGGATCGAACTCCATCTCACGCGCGAGACCAGCTGGGCCAACATTCGCGACCGCGCGGCGCTTGGCCATTTCGACATTGCCCAGATGCTGGCACCCATGCCGATCGCGGCCAGCCTGGGGCTGACGCCGCTCGCCACTCCCATGGTGGCACCCATTGTGTTGGGCCTGGGTAATAATGGCATCACCGTTAGCGCCGAGCTTTGGCAGGCCATGGAGGCGAGGGGCGCCTCCGCCGATCTCTCCGCCGGCCCCACCGGTTCTGCCTTAGCCAAAGTGGTAACAACCAGTTCCCGCAAGCTGCGCTTCGGCGTCGTGCACCAGACCTCTTCCCACAACTACGAGCTGCGCTACTGGCTCGCGGCGAGCGGGATCCGCCCTGACCACGACGTGGAGATCGTGGTACTGCCGCCGCCCCTTTTGCCCGAGGCCTTAGGTAGTGGCGGCATCGATGGCTATTGCGTCGGCGAACCCTGGAACAGCGTCGGCGTCGCAACGCAGGGCGCCCGCATCGCCACGGTCAAGGCGGCCATCTGGCAGGCGAGCCCCGATAAGGTGATCGGCATGCGCAGCGACTGGGCGCTAGCCCATCCTGAACTCGTCAGCGCTGTCGTCCGCGCCATCTATCGCGCCGGTCTCTGGTGCGCCGATCCGGCTAACCATCACGAGACCGCCGAGATCATGGCCCGTCCAGCCTACCTTGATCAGCCGGCAGCTATCGTCAGTCGTGCGCTGACTGGACGCCTCGATCAGGGCGGCGGCAATATGGTCGAAATCGAGAACTTCTTCCTGCCCCACCAGAGCGCGGCCAATTTTCCCTGGAAAAGCCATGCTCTCTGGTACTACTCGCAAATGGTGCGCTGGGGCGAAGCCTCCGAGAGCGCGGAGAACGCCACTGCCGCCGCAGCGACTTTCCGCCCCGATCTCTACCGCGCGGCCCTTGCCCCCCTCGGCGCCAATGTCCCGGCTGCTGACAGCAAGACCGATGGCGAGCGCCACACTGCCGGTGACATCGCTGGGCACCCCGGACCGCTTACCCTCCAACCAGACCGGTTCTTTGACGGCGGCGTCTTCGACCCGAAAGACCTCTCGGCATATATCGCCCGCCAACGCCTGCCTCCTTCTTAGGCAATCGCGCCACCAGATGCGCCATTAAGTCTTGGGTCATCTCAGACCGCGCTTCTAAACCGTTGTTTTTCAACTAGACGCCGTTTGGCACGCAACCTGCATAGCTCTAGCCAACAGGTGTCCAGTGTTGGGCACCTCAAGGCAAAGCCGCCAGCCGTTTCGCGCACCTCCTCCCGCGCGACTACGACTGGCGGTTTTCTTTTGCTGGAGAGCAGTGATGGATCACCCACCGACCCTGGTTCCCGCCCCCGAGCCGCAGCACCATGCTCGCGTCGAGCCGCTCGCCGTGCTCCCCGTCTTTTTCAATCTGCAGGGCAAGCGCGTCGTCGCCATCGGCGGCAGCGAGGCAGCGTATTGGAAAATCGAGCTGCTTGCCGCCACTGGCGCCGATGTGCAGGTTTATGCCCCCCAAGACGAGCGCTGTAGCGAATTGGGGGCGCTTGCGCGCAACAGTTCGATAACAGTTTTCAACCGTATGTGGCGTCCAGCGGACCTGCATGGGGCCGCCTTTGCGGTCGCCGATCTCGACACCGACGCAGAAGCGGAAGCCTTCGTCGCCGCCGCTAAGACTGCCGCCGTGCCCTACAATGTCATTGATAAACCTCACTTTTGTCAGGTCCAGTTCGGCACGATCGTCAACCGCTCACCCGTTGTCGTCGGCATCTCGACCAACGGGGCCGCCCCCATTCTCGGCCAGGCCGTCCGCCGGCGCATCGAGACCCTTCTTCCCCGCACTCTGGCCGCGTGGGCCGGCTATGCCGAGGCCATAAGGGCCCGCGTGATGGACGTATTGCCGCCCGGCCAAAGGCGCCGGGCGTTCTGGGAAGGCCTTGCAGATCGGGCGTTTGGGCCCACTCACCCGCCAACGACATCCGAGGAACCCGCCCATTGGGCTGCCCCGCCCGAGGGCCGCGTGACCCTGGTTGGCGCCGGCCCCGGTGAAGCGGACCTCCTCACCATCAAGGCGGTCCGCGCGCTACAATCGGCCGACGTCATCCTCTTCGATGACCTTGTTTCTGCTGAGGTCTTGGAGCTGGCTCGTCGAGAAGCCAAGCGCCTCTTGGTCGGCAAACGCGCCGGTCGTGACAGTTGCAAGCAAGAAGATATCAACCAGATGATGCTGACGCTAGCGCAGCAGGGCAAGCACGTGGTGCGGCTGAAGTCTGGCGACCCCATGATATTCGGCCGCGCTGGCGAAGAAATTTCCATGCTGGAGCAACATGGTATCGCCGTCAGCGTGGTACCCGGCATCACCGCGGCGCTGGCCCTCGCCAGCCGCCTCGGCGTCTCTCTCACCCACCGCGACCATGCCCAATCGGTCCGTTTCGTCACCGGCCATTCCCGGCGCGGCAGTCTGCCGGACAACCTCGACTGGCGCTCGCTGGCCGACGCCGCGACCACCAGCGTCTACTACATGTCGCGCCGCACTTTGCCGCAGATCGTCGCATGTTTAGCCCAACAAGGCATGAGCCTCACCACGCCAGCCGTTATCGCCAGCAATGTTGGGAGGGCGGAGGAAAGCATCTGGCGCGGCACACTGGAGGACGCCGTTTCAGCCGCGAGCGACTTCTCCCCGTCAGCCCCCACCATATTCGCGGTGGGCTCTGCACTCGGCAGGTCGATGAGACGCCAACATTCCGACAATTGGACCGAGCTTGCTGCCTTGGCCATATAGCCCAAATAGGTGACGAGGGGCCGGAGCCCCTCGCGCTTCTTAGCTCGACACCGGCGGCATCGGCTTTTTGGGTGTACCGTGTAGGCGCGGATCGGCTTCTGGCAGTTCGGTGACGGTTTCGCCCAGCGGCTTGGGGTTCGAAAGATACTCAAACTGACCCTTGCCATCAGGGGTCGGACCCTTGGCCCAGCGGCCCTCTGCACTCTCGGTGCCTTCCGAGCAGTTCCAGAACTGATAGGCGACCTCGGACATCTCCTTGTCCTGTGGAAAGCTCATCGGCGCCGGGGTCTTGTCGAGCCCGTCTTCCTCGAGTTCCTTGATGGCTGCCAGCCACTGGTTCTGGTGCATGGTGTCGCGCGCGATCAGGAAGGACAGCATATCCCGGATGCCCGGGTCATCGGTCATTTCGTAGAGGCGGGTGACTTGGAGGCGACCCTGGGATTCTGCTGTCACGTTGAAGCGGAAGTCCGCGAGCAGATTGCCCGAAGCAACGGTGTAGCGAGACGTCCACGGAAAACCGACGCTGTCGGTGGGGGTGGCGCCGCCGCCAGTAACGATTGCATGCTGAGGGTTCATGC
>JAESGL010000491.1_pt1 | contig 16619 bp, 11 predicted proteins | sample 9269711 | NCBI WGS metagenome assembly JAESGL01 (sample SAMN14515918, study PRJNA621676) | algae metagenome | isolation source: Kastovskya adunca ATA6-11-RM4 and co-occurring heterotrophs from soil and... | place: Chile: Atacama Desert | collected 2011-06-27
CAAATGCAGCGTTTTGTAGTGAGCTCTCCTGCCAACAGGCAATTCTCAAGAAAACGAAAAGTCAAATACAAAAGCACCATTAACAGGCGTAGACCTACTTGATTGCCTTAAGTTGACAGCATTGGATGCTGAATGAGGGGCTGTGCCGGATGGGCTACAATGTTTCTGATCCCGTTAATGCCGCGGGAGATCTCTTTCCAGTGCTGTACATTATATTTCAGGGGCCTGTCGAACAAGCCTTTGTCCTCAATCAGGTAAAAGTAGTGGGAGAGGTAGAGGTATTCCGTAATATGAATCCGCATATCATCTTCGGCATCGCGATAGTAGCGGCTTAACACTTCAGAACCTTTACGTCGTTTATGGTCGGAGCCAGCAGATGCGGCTTCTTCCAGGTAATCCACCACATCCTGCTCAGGTATGCTCTTTTTTACAAACAGGCTGATGTCTGTCTCCAGATCACATAACAGGCCGTAGAGATAGGTTTTTACCTGCCTGTTATTAAGGTCTGCCAGGGTAATAATGCCACAAACCTCACCACGGTTTCTTAGAAAATAAAAGCTTCTGTTGTTGAGAATAAACGACCTGATTACCTCTTTGATATGTGTGTTGGAGGGCAGGGTATCTTTATAGCTGATGGCGTTTTTACGCGCATGTGTATATTGCCCTGGCTGAAGGGTGCTGTAGTACTCATAGGCATGGCCATCCGGAGCTACAATGGGAATTATATCCAGCTGGTTCTGCCGCATCAGCTGCAGGCTTGCTTCGGTGCTGGCAGTTTCAGTTTCCAGGCTCACCCATTCCTGCAGGCCAACACCAACGGTGGCAGCCGTTATGAGGGTGTGTCCATCGTCTATGTGCAGAAAATCATCAAGCATGTGGCGAGTAGTTTTTTAGGGTGAACTGCAAATCTAACATCATTCGCCTGGAATCAAAGAGGAGCTGCCTGCAATTTATAGGAGGTAGAAATAGGTGGGGCTGTATGAGCAGGCGAAAGAAATTATTTGAAGGCTGGATACAGAATTGCCAATTTTGTTCAGCTTTATTGACTGTTTCCTTATTAAAATTTACACCAGATCAACCCACAACTAAACAATGTACAGGCAAGGCAATGTTAAATGTTAGTAAACCAAACAACAGGATAAGATGAGCCTATTTAATGCCTTACTGGGAACCAGCAGTAAAATGAACCCTGATGAGATCATGCGCAAATTTGGGCATATGCTCATTCAGGGAGAAACCCTGCAGTATGCTTACCAAAGTGTACGTGATTTTTTCGTCTTCACCGATAAAAGGCTGATTGTGGTAGACCAGCAGGGTTTTACAGGCAGAAAGGCCGAATATCTCTGCATTCCCTACCGTAGCATAGCTTTTTACTCTATTGAAACAGCCGGTACTTTTGAAGTAGACTCAGAACTAAAAATCTGGATCAGAGGCATGGATCAGCCCCTTGTAAAGGAGTTCAGGAAAGACAATGATCTGAAGGAAGTATACCAGGTGTTAAGCAGGCATGTGCTATAGGCGTAGATCATTGGTTTGTAAGGTAGGGCTTTTATCAGGGCCGGTAGCTATTTGGGTATTTATTTGAAAAAGCAGCTAAATTTTAGCAAATTTATGTACCGGGTTTACCCCTTTGCTGCATGAAACCACTGATAGAAAAACTACCCTTCACTGAAGATACCTCCTTTGTCACCAAAACTTTTCAGACTCCTAATTTTGAGGTGCCCTGGCACCAGCACGTAGAGCTTGAGCTCATTCTGTTTACCCGCGGCGATGGTTTGAGCTTTATTGGAAATTATGCAGGTGAGTTTCAGTCCGATGATATTTTTTTTATCGGTAAAAATGTGCCGCATACCTTTCAGAAAAGGCGTGAAAATATGATCACCAGTGCGGTGGTGGTGCAGTTTAGGGAAGATCTTTGGGGCCAGGAGTTTATTAATCTGCCCGAGTTCAGGGAAATTAAAGAGCTGTTTGAAATTTCTTTGCAGGGGCTGCAGCTGTATGGAGAAACCAAATACCTGCTGAAGCAGCGGATCAAGGACCTGGAGCACCTGAAGGGATTTCAGCGATTCATTAAGTTATTCGAATGCCTGCACCTGATCAATGAAAAAAAAGAGTATATAACCCTTTCTACCCAGGAGGTTAAGCTGGCCAATCCAAAGGACAAGGAGCGGATTGATAATGTATTTCGCTATACCATTGATTCTTTCCGGCAGCGGGTAACCCTGGCAGAGGTGGCAGGCATTGCAGGCATGAGTGTGCAGGCCTTTTGCAGTTACTTTAAAAAGAGCACCAAGAAAACCTATATCGATTTTCTGAATGAGGTAAGGGTAGGCTATGCCTGTAAACTACTGATCGATACAGATATGAGTGTGATCAACATCTGCTACGAAAGTGGTTATAATACGCTTGCTAATTTCAACAAGCAGTTTCGCAAAGTAAAGCAGACTACACCTTCTACCTACCGTAAAATTTTCGCTGCCAGAAATGTAGCCTCATAAAATAAGTTTCAGGTATGCCATCAGGCTATGGGGCATCGGTTTAGTGGCTAATTCTGGCTTTAATTAACAAAGTAAAAACGCCAGGATTAAGCGTGTATATGCATAAAATAACAGCCTTCTTTAATACTTTTGTAGAGTTGTAGGATCATTACAACTGCTATAATGTCAGCTACTAGGTTGCCACCTTTACCTGGCCAGCTTTTGGCTTTGCAAACCCGCTTTGGCAGTTAATTTCAGATCTGAATATATTTTTCGTAATAGCATTTTTAATAATATAGCTTATGAGTTTAGAGCAAACCTGGCGGTGGTATGGCCCGCACGATTCTGTAAGTTTATGGGACTGCAAGCAGGCCGGCGCTACGGGAATTGTAACAGCCCTGCACCACCTGGCCCCCGGTGTGGTGTGGACGGTAGAAGAAATCCTTGCCAGAAAGCAGGATATTGAGCACGTAGGCATGAGCTGGTCGGTGGCGGAAAGTGTGCCTGTGCATGAGGATATTAAAACCAGAACCGGCCGCTACCAGGAGTACATCGAAAACTACAAGCAAAGCCTGCGTAACCTGGGCCAGTGTGGTATTGATACCGTTTGCTATAACTTTATGCCAGGCCTGGATGCCACCAGAACCGATCAGGCTTATGTAATGCCCGACAGAGCTACGGCTTTGCGTTTCGATATAAATGAATTTGCTGCTTTTGAACTCTACATTCTGCAGAGAGCGGGAGCAGAAGCCAGTTATACGCCTGCACAGCAGCAGAAAGCAAAGCAGATTGTAGACAAGCTGTCGAAGGAACAAATCCAGCGTTTAACAACTACCATCGTTGCCGGTTTTCCGGGGGTAGGGGTAGATTATTCTAACCTGGATCAGTTGCGGGCAGTGCTGGATACCTATAAAGGTCTGGATGCAGCAGGGCTGAAAGAAAACCTGGTGCATTTCCTGTCTCAGATTATACCTGTAGCAGAAGAGGCAGGTATCCGAATGGCTATACACCCCGATGACCCCCCATTCCCTATCCTGGGCCTGCCCCGTGTGGTATCTACCGAAGCAGATGCGCAGTATATTTTGCAGGCAGTAAACAGCCCCGGTAACGGACTTTGCTTTTGTACCGGCTCATTTGGTGTACGGGCAGACAATGACCTGCCGGGAATGGCCGAGCGACTGGGCGATCGCATTAACTTTATTCACTTAAGGGCTACCCGCAGAGAAGAAGATGGCAGCTTTGTAGAATCAGAGCACCTGGCTGGCGATGTAGACATGTTTGCGGTAATGAAGGCTCTGCTGGAAGAGCAGCAAAAGCGTAAAAAAGCTGGCAGAAAGGATCTGCGCATGCCCATGCGTCCCGACCATGGCCACCAGATGCTGCACGACCTGCGCAGAAAAAGTATTCCGGGCTATTCTGCCATCGGCAGGCTACGTGGTTTGGCAGAACTGCGGGGTCTGGAACTGGGCATCAGAAAGGCATTTGGTTTAGAATAGAATAATTTGAATATATGGTACAAAGTATATGGTATATGGACGAAAGGCAGAAGCTAGCCGTTCGTCCATATACCATATACTTTATACAAGCTGCTATTGCACTGCCTCTACTATTGCCTGGAAGGCTGGCTTTGGCTGGTAGTTGCGGTCAAACACCATGGGGTAGCTGGTGCGGCCGGGCATAGGCCAGTTGTTCAGCCACGAATGATGATCTGCAACTCCCCAGAAGGTAACCCGGCTGATCTTGTCGCGGTGCTTGTGGAAAAGGGCGAAAATATCAGCATAGCGCTTGCTAAATTTCTGCTGCACAGAATCAGGTAAACCCTCTGCATAAGGATTGAAGCCTTCCCGGGCTTCAACAGTGTTTACAATATCGGCACCCTGTCTGCCGGTTGGGTTAGGTAGCAGGTCAATATCAAGCTCTGTAACCATAACTTTTACCCCTAAGGCAGCAAAAGCTTCTATACTGGCTTCAATCTGATCGATGGAAGGATAATCAATACCGTAATGGCCCTGCATGCCAATGCCATCTACCTTGATGCCTTTGTCCAGCAGGCCTTTTACCAGGCGAACGGCACCATCGCGTTTTTCAGGTTTCCAGAGGCTGTAGTCATTATAATAGAGTTCCGCTTCCGGATCGGCTACCCTGGCATATTGAAAGGCTTTTTCAATAAAGTCTTCGCCTACAATGGTAAACCACTTGCTCTTGCGCATGCTGCCGTCATCTTCCAGGGCCTCATTTACTACATCCCATCCGTCAATCCGGCCTTTGTAACGGCCTGCAACAGTTTTAATATGATTTTCCATTCGCTGCAGTAGGGTATCTCTGCTGGCCGGCTGTCCGCCAGTGCCTTCAAAGATCCAGTCTGGTGCCTGCGAATGCCATACCAGCGTATGGCCTACTGTAAACATATTATTCTTTTCGCCAAACGCAACATAGGCATCGGCGGGCTCAAAATTATAGACACCTTGCCGGGGATTAATAGGGCCCCACTTCAGTACATTTTCCGGGCTGATGGTATTGAACTGCGCTTTCACCAAATCGGCGGCCTGCGCATCACGGCCCATTACCTGGCCGGCATTCAGGGCTGCACCTATATAAAAATCGTCCCTGAAGACCTCTTTAAGCGTAGTGGTCTGTGCATTGGTGTTATTCTGATCAGGTGCTTTTTCCGATCCGGAACCGGCACAGGAGGCTGCCAGCAGGGCCACTGCCAGTGCAGGCAACAAGCTTTTTTTGTGCTTTATTTTCATGGTGTTTCAGTAGATTAAAAACCAATTGCATTACCGCCGTCAACGCGCAGCACAGTGCCTGTTACATAGCTGGCGGCATCGCTGGAGAGGTAGTAAACGGCCTCTGCCACATCGGCGGGTACACCCAGCTTGCCCATGGGAGTTCTGGAAAGTACTTTGTTTTTACGTTCAGGGTCACTGTCTAAAGCCTTGGCCGACATATCTGTTGCAATAAAGCCAGGCGCCACACAGTTAACCCGGATGCCTGCCGGAGACAGATCTACAGCCATGGATCTGGTGATGCCCTCAATGGCCGACTTTGAGGCGGTATAGGCCACAACTTTAGGAATGCCGTACTGCGAGGCCATTGAGCTGATGTTTACAATAGCACCACTCTTTTGCGCCAGCATTACCTTTGCTACCTCTCTGCTCAGGCTGAAAACAGCGGTGAGGTTTGTGAGGATGATGCGCTCAAATTCCTGATCGGTAACTTCTGTGAAAGGTTTCTTTTGATTGATGCCAGCGTTGTTCACCAGGATATCAATCTTACCATAGCGGTTGTGAATGCGCTCCACAAAAGCAGGTATTTGTTCCAGCTTGGTGAGGTCGAAGCTTTCAAAAGCACAGTTTTCGCCAAATTGTGCTTTAGCTTCCTCCAGTTTTTGTTCGTTACGGCCTACTATAATCGTGCGGATGTTACTCTTAACAAACTTTTCGGCTATGGCATATCCCAAACCAGAGGCACCTCCGGTTACTATGGCTACTTTTTGATCGGAATTCAAGTCTTTACGCGTTAGATTGATAAATTATCAGATGCCAGGTACAAACTTCGCATCCTGTTTCATGTAAAACTCCAGTGTGTGCTCCGGCTTTTCAACGCCTGCTGGCAGAGGTCTTTTTGAAAAAGTCTGGAAGTACAGCAGGCAGGCATCGCGCCACCACCTGGCTTCTTTTTCCTGTATGGCCAGGAAAGATTTTACATGGGCAAATCGCTCCGGGTCTATCTTTCCTTCAAGAGAATTCCAGGTTTTCTGCATCTCGCGCACACTTTCTACACCACTCTGGTATTTCAACGCAAGTTCATCCCAAAGGATTCTGCCAGACTGCAGGCGGTAGTTCCAGGGTACATGGTGGAACCAGAGCAGGAATTTTTCAGGAGATTTCTCGAGCGATCCGAATTTTTCCGATACCGGAGGAAAGTATTGTGCTACGGCATTGCTGCCGCTGGCGGTTCGGTCAAAGCCAATTCCCTGCGCATCGGCGCGGTGGTAGTATACGGAGGTCCAGTCGGCACGATGCTTGTCTTTGATCCAGGGCGCAGGGCCCCAGTGATGGCTCCAGCCCATAATGTGGTGCAGTCCCAGGGGCGTCATGTAATTCACCACGGCCTCGCGTGAATCCATCATCACCTCCTTAACAGGCCCAACAACCTGCGGCTGATTGGAGAAGGTCATGCGTGCCCATTCATCCAGTATTTTTTCTGAAGACAGGCTGTGGTCCCAGGCCATGCGGCCAAAGGCATACCAGTTGGCCTGGCCAAGGGGGTGGCCGGTCCAGTTGCGGTCGGTGCCAATGTTAGATACACCCGCCATGCCTGTTAGCTGGTGGTTGTGCAGGCTCCCGTCTACTACCTTGGCTACGGTAGATCCTTCGCCTTTGGCATAGGTATCAGAATCCAGTGTTTCCTTGAAGAGCGGAGCCAGGTAAGCCAGGTTGGTGGCCAGCCCCAGGTATTCCTGGGTAATCTGAAACTCCATCATCAGTGGAGTTTTGGGCATGGCGCCAAACAAGGGATGAAAGGGCTCACGGGGCTGAAAATCAATAGCCCCGTTTTTTACCTGCACCAGTACATTTTTACGAAAGGTGCCATCCAGTGGCTTGAATTCATTGTAGGCCTGCTTGTGGCGGTCGTCGGGCACCTCGTTGTCGTATACAAAAGCACGCCACATTACAATACCACCATGTGGCGCCAGTGCATCGGCCATCATATTGGCACCATCGGCATGCGTTCTGCCATAGTTTTGCGGGCCGGGCTGGCCTTCTGAATTTGCTTTTACCAGAAAGCCGCCAAAATCAGGAACGTGGCGGTAAATCTCACTTACCTTTTCTGTCCACCAGGCCTGTACTTTAGGGTCCAGCGGATCGGCAGTTTCAAGGCCGCCAATTTCTACAGGGGCGCTAAAGCGGGCAGTAAGGTAAACCTTTAAGCCCCATGGCCTGAATACTTCTGCAAGCGCAGCTACTTTCTTCAGGTAGTCTTCGGTAAGCACCAGCGCATTGGCATTTACATTGGTAAGTACAGTGCCGTTGATGCCAATGGAGGCATTTGCGCGGGCGTAATCCACATAACGGGGATCTTTATAATCTGGTAATTTGTGCCAGTCCCAGAGCGAAAAGCCTGCATAACCACGTTCTACGGTACGATCCAGGTTATCCCAGTGGTTAAGGATGCGGTGCTGCACTTTAGGGGCACTGCTGAGCGAAAGGTTTTTAATATCCTGCTGGGTCTGCAGTAGTCGCAGAAAGTGAAAAGCACCATACAGCACACCGGCATCGGTGTTGGCAGCTATTACCGTAACATTTTTTCCCTGCAGCCTGGTGCTAAGCAGCAGGTATCCTTCATTTCCCAGGCTGGTTAATTTATCGCCAAGCTTAAGTGAGGCAATCAGCGGAGAGTTTGCAGGAGTGCCTGCAACAATTGCTCCCTGCTGGCTAAGTGTTTGCTTTAGCGGAATAGCAGTTCCTAATAGCCCCCCGAGCCCTCGGCTTAGCTCCTGACCTGCAGCCTCTGTTATTGGAGTGCCGCCCTCTAATACAATCTCTTTGACAGTTTGCCGGTAGTTCTTTAAGCTGCCAGCATCCTGTATAGGATCATAACGCAGCCAGAGCCTGTACCCATCTTCGGCCACTGCAGGAAAGCTTGTTGCCAATAAAAGCAGTAGGAGAGGTGCAAAGAAGAGTCTGCTTAGCTTTATCATAAATTACATGTTTATACAGATCAGGATCTGTGAACGCAGCATTTCTGCTGTGCCTGTGGTTATATCATAATATTGGCATACTGCTTTATCAGGAGGCAGAGAGCAGCCGCTCCGGTTTTGCAGCTCCTTTCAGGGACGATTCCCGAATGATCAGCTCTGCCCGCAGGGTAATGGTGTTGGTAGAAACTATATCAGATACCTGGTCCAGGCAGTTGATCAGGTTTCTAACGGCCACCTCACCCATTTCATATCCCGGGTAGTGAATGGTGGTTAGGTTGGGCTCAATTACCCTTGAAATAGGATCATTGTTAAAGCCAATAACGGCAATATCATGGGGTATCGATACACCAGCCTGTTTAAGTGTTTTTGTGCAGCTCACCGCACAGGTATCGTTGGCTACGAAAATACCATCTGGCATGGGGTCCATTTTCAGGATCTTTTTTGCAGCTTCAATACCGGCTTCTTCTGTAAGGCTGCCCGTCATTACGGAGCTTTCCATAAAAGGTAAGTTGCTGTCGATGAGGGCGTACTTAAAACCTTTTAGCCTGTCGGAATATACGTTTCTCTTAAGGTTACCGGTTATGTGCACTATATGCTTACAACCCTGCTCAATCAGGTGTGTAGTAGCCTTATGTGCGGCCTGCATATTATCTATTACAATGCCTATACACTTTTTATGCTCGGCAGTACGGTCAAAAAACAGCACCGGTATACCTCTGTCTATAAAAGGAGTAAAGTGGTCTATGTTGTCGGTATCGTAGGCCAGTGAAACCAGCAGACCGTCTACACGGCTGTTGAACATTGCTTTGGCGTTCGATATTTCCTTCTGCATGGTTTCCAGCGACTGGCTTATGATCAGGTTATAGCCTGCTTCATTAGCAATCTTTTCCATGCCTGCAATTACCGACGACATAAAAGGGCTGTTGAGCCGCGGTACAATAACGCCAATGGTATTGGTGCGCTGTGTGCGCAGGTTGCTTGCAAACATATTGAAGCGGTAGCCCATCTGCGTGGCGGCCTCAAAGACTTTCTTCTTGGTATTTTTATTTACAGCAGGATGGTCGTTCAAAGCCCTGCTAACGGTTGCAGGCGATAGGCCAACTCCTTTCGCTATATCATAAATTGTTACTTCTTTATCCATAGCAGGTCTTTATTCCAACAAATTAATGCAATCGGTTTCAATAAAAAAAACGGTTTCTGGTATTTGCATGATTAAAATTATCTTCTTTGCCCTTAATTCGCTGTAGGCGTAAATTATTTTTTAGTTATGAAAATTTTCGAAATATTATAAATACTGCTGCTTATCCACTTTATTCAATATAAATATTTCAAAATATTGCTAATTCTTCAATTAATATCATAATTAATGTTAAAACTTAGAATGAGCTGTTCTTGTCAAATGTTGTTGCAATCGGTTGCAATTCTTAAAATTTATTTTGATGTTTATAGAGTCAACAGAGGCAGAAAGCTACACTGACCATTGTACCTGGGTGCTTTAGTCTTTAAACCTGTTTCCGCCTGGCGCCATTGCCAGTTCCCTTTTGCTGATGACTTTTTGCCAATATCAGGCTGGAGCAAATACTTACTCCAACTTTTAGGCCGGATACTGAACATTTAAAATATCAAATATAGTATAGAGTGACTTAAACATTTGCGCAGAAGATTTAAATAGACGAGAACAAACGTTTGCAAGTGATGAAAATATATTCTCTGGCCTGTCTTTTTCTAGTATCGCTGAGCAGTGTACAGGCGCAGGAGCTACCGGTTTACCTGGATGCCATCATCACCAACATCGGCAAAATAGCCGGAGAAGAAGTGGTACAGCTCTATCTCACCGATAGGGAGTCAAGCGTAAGGGTGCCGCTTTATTCGCTGGTGGGCTTCAAACGTTTGCATCTCGCCCCCGGCGTATCAGAAAAAGTAAGCTTTACCATTACACCCGACATAATGTCGGTTTACAACGAAACGGGCGAAAAGCTACTGGAGCGGGGCAGCTTCAGGGTAGATGTTGGCGGTTCGTCGCCTGGAAGTAGAAGTGAGCAGCTAGGCATGTCGAAGCCGGCCGCAGGAGTCTTTGTATTACGCTGATGCAAGAGAGACAATACTATTACCAAACCATATCTCGTGATAAGCAGAATTACCAATGCTATGAAAATCAACCACACAACAAGTCTTAAACTCTCAAAAACAAACATTTATGAATTGTAAATCTACACAAACCTCCAGGTCAGTGATTGATCGGAGATACGTTCCCGATGCCATGAGAGGATTGATGGCCATACTGGTCATAGTGCTGATGAGCAGCCAGGTTTTTGGACAAGGGGGTAACGTAACCGTAAGCGGTAAGGTAACCTCTACACTGGATGGCGAGCCGTTGCCAGGTGTTAACGTGCGTGTAAAAAATACAAGCACAGGTACCGTAACCGATTTTGATGGTGTTTACAGGCTGCAGGGCCTTACGCCAAGCAGTGTACTGGTGTTTTCCTTTATTGGGTATAATTCAGAAGAGGTAACGGTTGGTAACCAAACCACTATCAATGTAAGTCTTGCAGAAGATATAGAAAGCTTAAGCGAGGTTGTGGTAGTAGGGTATGGTACCCAGCGGGAAGAATCTGTAACAGGTTCAGTTGCTTCGATCGGTGGAGAAGCCATCCGTGAGGTACCTGCGGCCAACATCTCTCAGGCCCTGCAGGGACGTTTGCCAGGTGTCGAGTTTGCACAAACCTCATCCCAGCCAGGCGCTGCAACCCAGATCAGGATTCGTGGTGCGCGCTCGCTCACTGCCGGCAACGATCCGCTGGTAGTGCTTGATGGTATTCCTTTTCCAGGATCTATCAGCGAAATAAACCCCAATGATATCAAGAGCATTGACATCCTGAAGGATGCCTCGGCAACCGCCATTTACGGCTCCAGAGGCGCCAATGGCGTTATACTGGTAACTACCAAGGGTGGTCAGATTGGGCAAAAGCCGGTAGTAAGCTACAACAGTTTTTACGGCACCAAAGAGGTGTTTGCTAAATACCCCATGATGAGCGGCCCTGAATTTGTGAAGCTCCGCCAGGAAGCCGGTATATATAACAACGCCTTAGATGAATCTGATGATGTAAATACCGACTGGCAGGACCTGTTATACAGGAACGGTATGATTACGAGTCACGATTTGGGTGTTTCGGGCGGTACTGAAAAAGGCCGTTACAACTTTAACATAGGCTATTTTGAGGATGAAGGCGTAATTCCGACACAGCAATATACCCGTTATTCAATTCGTGGTTCTCTGGATCAGGGAGTAGGCGAGTATTTCCGCTTTGGCTTCAGTACATACAACAACTTTAGTATTACCGAAGGCTCCAATGTAGGCTTGTACGGAATCTTAAGCATGTCGCCTATTGCCAGCCCTTATAACGAGGATGGCACCTGGAAAAGAACGATCAGAATGCCGTTAGATGAAACATGGGTATATTCAAGAGATATCGTAAATCGTTTAAGTGACGAATGGCTAAGCCAGACCAAGACCTTTGGTACCTACAACACCCTGTATGGCGAAGTGAAAATTCCTGGCGTAGAGGGCTTAAAGTATCGTGTTAACCTTGGCTTGAATTACCGCCAGAGTAATGGTGGAGGCTTCACAGGTCAGGGGATCAACAGCGCCAATCCGCTAACCCAATCTATCGCTACTGTCAGTAATCAGCTTACTACCGACTGGACCATTGAAAACCTGGTGACCTACGACCGCCTTTTTGGCCAAAAGCATTTGGTGAATGTAGTAGCCTTGTACTCGGCTTCAGAAAACCAGATGAACAGATCACGCATCGAGGGACGTGATATTCCCACCAGCGATTTTCAGTTCTATAACCTGGGTAATGCTGCCGGTGACATTATAATCAGACCAGATGACCAATGGTATAATAGAAGCGGTCTGATGTCGTACATGGGTCGCGTGATGTACGCATACGACGACCGCTACATGATCTCCGCTACTTTGCGCTCCGATGGCTCCTCCAGGCTGGCACCAGGGTATAAATGGCATACTTATCCTGCCGTTTCTGCCGGATGGAACATCAGCGAAGAATCGTTCATGGAGAACATTAACCTGTTTGACATGATGAAACTGCGTGTAGGCTACGGACAAACCTCTAACCAGGCTGTTGATCCTTACCAGACACTTGGACTTCTAAGCACCAGGCCTTATAATTTCGGTCCTGATGATTACCAGACCGGGTTCTATGTTTCCCAGCTGGCCAATCCTAATTTAGGATGGGAGTTCTCTAAAACCTGGAACTACGGATTAGATTTTAGTTTGCTGAACCACCGTCTGAAAGGTACTGTAGAGTATTATATAACTAATACCGAAGATCTGCTGCTAAGTGTTGGTCTGCCAGCAACATCAGGTGTAGGCAGCGTAGTGCAAAACGTTGGAGAAACCCAGAACAAAGGTGTGGAGCTTTCACTGAACGGCCTGATCCTGGACGACGTAAATGGCTGGACGCTGGAAGCCGGTCTTAATTTTTACGCCAATCGCAACGAGCTAATAGCACTTTCTTCCGGAGAAGACAGAAATGTAAACAACTGGTGGTTTGTAGGTCATCCTATCAATGTAATCTACGACTATGAGAAAATAGGACTCTGGCAGGAGGGCGATCCGTACCGCGAAATTCTGGAGCCAGGCGAAGCTGATCAGATCATAGGTTCGATCAAAGTTAGATATACCGGAGAATACGATGCTGAAGGCAAGCCGGTTAGAGCAATTGGACCTGATGATCGCCAGATTATGAATGTTAACCCTGACTTTCAGGGTGGCTTTAACATGCGCCTGGGATATAAAGGGTTCGATCTGACTACTGTTGGTGCCTTTCAAAGAGGTGGTATTCTCATCAGCACCCTTTACTCGGCCTCTGGTTATCTGAACATGCTAAGCGGCCGCCGGAATAACGTAAGTGTAGACTACTGGACACCAGAGAATACCGATGCTGATTTCCCAAGACCAGGCCGTAACATAAGCGGCGACAATCCAAAGTATGGCAATACACTGGGTTACTTCGATGCATCGTACCTGAAGATACGTACCATCTCATTGGGGTATAACTTCAATGAAAGCAACTGGCTGAAAAAAGCCGGAGTTGGCAACCTTAGGCTCTATGTCACTGCACAAAATCCTTTTGTGATGTTCTCGCCCTATAAAGATGTGTCAGGGATGGATCCGGAAACTAACTCATTTGGTGACGAAAATGCGGCAGTTACCACTGCTTACCAGAGGCGTTTGCTGACGCTGGGTACTAACGCGCCAGCTACTCGTAATTACCTGGTTGGTCTGAATGTTACATTCTAAGAAGAAACAACAATGAAATTTATCAATATAAAAGCTTTTACAGCAACAGCCTTGCTCACGTTGTCCCTGGGGGCCTGCGAGGATATCCTGGAGGAACAGCCACGCAGTATTTATGAGCCTGGTTTTTTCAAAACTGAAAGGGGAGTACAGGGTGGTCTGACGTCAATGTATGCTCACCTGCGCTATATATACGGACAAGCCTATTACTATAACACCACCCTCACCGGTACCGATGAAGCAACCTATGCACAGAGTGCAGACGAAAACTTCAAAGTCATGGACCTTTCTGGCCAGGGAGAAATAACGCCCACCAACAGTCGTGCCGATGCATTGTGGGGAATCGCTTTCTCTAACATCAACACCGCCAGTGGTGTTATACAAAACGCTGCTGAAGTAGGGGTTTCGGATGCGCTTATTGCCGAGGCCAGGTTCTTCCGCGCTTTCGATTACTTTCTGCTGGTACAAACATTTGGCGGAGTACCTTTGGATTTGGGCGCCGGAGAACTGGAGTTCAACACGAACCCTGTGAGAACTTCTGTACGGAACACGGTTCCGGAGGTATATACTAAAGCCATCTTCCCGGATTTACAGCTAGCAGTTGAAAATTTACCGGCAAGCCCTCGTGTAACCGGGGGTGCAACCCAAACCCTGGCGCGCCTATACCTGGCAAAAGCCTACCTTACCTATGGATGGTGGCTTTTAAACCCAAATAATATTCCTACTTATCCGGAGGCTCCCCGCACCGACCCCGACGGGCATGATGCCCAGTGGTATTTTCAGCAGGCATACGATGTGGCAATCAACGCCATTGAAAGTCCGGGGCCTTTCGGTTTAGAGGAAACATTCTATGACCTTCATGTAGGCTCTAACGACCGTAATGAGGAAATTCTGCTGTACGCAGATCATACTGAGACGAGCGAGTTTTATAATGGATCGAGCCTTACTTATAGCAATGGCGGCGCTCCTGAAAACTTTGCCGTTTGGATGATGACCTGGAACTACACAAACATCAGAAGCGCTAAAGATCCAGACTGGAGTAATCCTATAAGTTCTGTGCAGCGTGAAGCAGCACAAGCTTTAGGTCGTCCTTGGACACGTATGGCTCCTCCAATCGGCGTGGTTGAGAACACCTTTAACAACAAAACGGAAGATTCACGTTACGACGGCACCTTTACAACTGTTTACCGTGGCAACTGGCCTAAGGGTGGCGGTACGGACATTCCACCGGTTGTGTATAACGCAAACAGCCTGCCGGTAGAGCCGGGTGGTGCCATACTTACTTTCCTGGATGAAGAACCGGCAACGCCAATTGCTTACCCCAATGGGCCAGGCAAAAGCAATATCGGTGCAGGAGAATTACCCGGCAGATCTGATTTTGTGATAGCACCAAACGGCATCAGCAGGATCGTATATCCGGGATTGTGGAAGCTTGGCACCTTCCGTACCGATAATGGTAATGGATTGGGTCAGCCGAATGCTGCCAGCACGCGTCCTTTCAACATAGCTAAATTCTCAGAGCTTTACTTTATAGCGGCCGAAGCAGCTGTGATGGGCGCAAATACACAGGCAGGTTACAGCGCCAGAGAATTGATTAATGTTATTCGTGCACGTGCCGGAAATTGGCGCTGGGACAACAACGGAAATACAGCCAAAGTGGAAGACAATAGCGCCGCCTTAGTTGCAGCCACCCCAGAGGTTATTGACATTGATTATATTCTGGCAGAACGTTCGCGCGAATATTTTGGCGAAGGCTACCGCTGGTATGATTTGATCCGGACCCAAAAATGGGAAGATCTCGCTTCCACATACAGGATTGCCGGCAGCAACTATGGAGACCATACGCCTGCAACGGTAAACCGCGATATTCAACCATATCACTATCTGCGTCCCATTCCGCAAGGACAAATTGATGCTATGGATATGACACCGGAAGAAAGAGCAGCTTATCAAAACCCTGGCTACAGGCAATAATTAGTCTGGCATAAGTCATTTTCTTTTTTTGATTTTGTTGGTTGGTTTGACAGAGCCTGTTCTTTCATCATTGTGGTTGTTTTGTTGATTGCCCGAACAAAACAAACAGCTGCAACGGAAGAACGGGCTTCTGTTTTTAGCTATTTCTCAATTGGCTGTTGTATAAAGCAGGGTGGAGCAGCTGCTTCAAGGCAGAACTTAAAATAGTTTATATCTTTTGTGATAAAGTAGTGGAAAGCTTTCTGCTGAAGGGCTAACTTGAAGACTAAAACTATTTTAAGAATTTTTAAACCTGAAAGCATTCTTTAATATGAGTATAGAAGAGTTAGAAGGCATTAGCAAGCAGGTACGCAGGGACATTGTGCGGATGGTGCACAGCTGCCAGTCTGGTCATCCGGGAGGATCCTTAGGTTGTACAGATTTTTTTGTAGCCCTTTACTTCCGCGAGCTTAAGCACAACCCGCAGTTCAACATGGATGGCGTAGGAGAGGACTTGTTCTTTCTCTCCAACGGCCACATCTCCCCTGTCTGGTACAGCGTTTTGGCGCGCTCTGGTTATTTTCCTATAGAAGAGCTTGCCACTTTCCGCAAGATCAACTCCCGCCTGCAGGGCCATCCTACCACCCATGAGGGGCTGCCGGGCATCCGCATTGCCTCTGGTTCACTGGGCCAGGGTATGTCTGTAGCCATAGGGGCAGCATTGAGCAAGAAGCTCAACAGCGACAGGAGCCTTGTTTTCTCCCTGCATGGCGATGGAGAGCTGCAGGAGGGACAGATCTGGGAAGCAGCCATGTTTGCTCCCCACAACAAGGTAGACAACCTGATCTCCACCATCGATGTAAATGGGCAGCAGATAGACGGACCTGTAGACCAGGTGCTGGCCTTGGGCAACCTTAGAGCCAAGTGGGAAGCCTTTGGCTGGGGGGTACTGGAGATGAACGGCAACGATATGGCTGATGTAGTACGGGTGCTGGACCTGGCCAAGAGCAAAGCCCACAAAGGAAAGCCTAGCATGATCCTGATGCAGACCAGCATGGGCCATGGCGTAGACTTCATGACCGGCTCCCACAAGTGGCATGGCGTGGCTCCTAACGATGAGCAGCTGCAAAAAGCACTGGATCAGCTCGATAGCCAGCTG
>JAESGL010000492.1_pt1 | contig 16572 bp, 11 predicted proteins | sample 9269711 | NCBI WGS metagenome assembly JAESGL01 (sample SAMN14515918, study PRJNA621676) | algae metagenome | isolation source: Kastovskya adunca ATA6-11-RM4 and co-occurring heterotrophs from soil and... | place: Chile: Atacama Desert | collected 2011-06-27
ACCACCGCGCTGCTGCTGCGTCACCCGCGCGGCGACGATCTGGAGGCGATCGTCGCGCACGGCACGCTGGCCGGCCGCGCGGTCGGCGGGCGCTTCCCGATCGAGGAAGGGCTGATGGCGGAACGGATCCGCAGCGAAACGCTGCGCAACCGCTGTGCCGGCGGCTTCGTGGGCCAGATGGCGGCGATCGTCGCCGACGGCGACCGCACCGCCCGCCTGCGCACCATCACCACGCCGACGCTGGTGATCCACGGCACCGACGATCCATTGGTCCCCTGCACCGGCGGCCGCCAGACGGCGCAGGCAATCCCCGGCGCGCGGCTGATGGAGATCGACGGCATGGGCCACACCCTGCCCCCGCCCCTGATCGCACCGATCGTCGACGCGATCGACACCCACGCACGCACCGCGCCGTCCGCCCCGGTCGCGCGGGCGGCGTGACCGCGCCGGCAATCCGGCTCGATATCGTCTCCGACATCGTCTGCCCGTGGTGCGCGATCGGGCTGGCCGCGGTGGAACAGGCGATCGCGCGGCTGGACGGCGCGGCCGACGTGACGCTCGCCTTCCACCCGCTGGAGCTGAACCCCGGCCTGCCGCCGGAGGGGGAGAAGATCGCCGACAATCTCGCGCGCAAATACGGCGCCGGCCCCGATCAGGCGCGCGCCGCCGGCGACCGCATCCGCGCCGCCGCCGCCGAACTGGGCGTCGACATGCGGGGCCGGTCGGATTGGCTGTACGATACGTTCGACGCGCACCGCCTGCTCCATTGGGCGGGGACGATCGGCGACCAGCTGCCGCTCAAGAAGGCGCTGCTCGCGCGCTATTTCACGCACGGACAGAATGTTGCCGACCCCGATGTGCTGGTCGGCGCCGCCGCCGATGCGGGCCTCGACCCTGACGAAGCGCGCGCGGTGCTGGCGGAGGGGCGCTTCGCCGGGGACGTGCGCGCGGCCGAGAACTATTGGCGCGGCGAAGGCGTGTTGTCGGTGCCGACGCTGACCCTCGACGGTCGCTACGCCATTCCCGGCGCGCAAAGCGTCGAACGGCTGGAACGCGCGCTGCGCCGTCGCCTGACGGACGCCTGATCCCCCTTGCGGCGTCGCCGCGCGGCGCGCCATGATCGGCCCGCCGCACCGACAGGATGGTGCGTCCGGGGGGACCACATGACCATCAGCCGCTTCCTGCTCGCCGCGCTGTGCGCGACCTGCCTCGTCCCCGCGACGGCCGCCCCGGCACGTCAGGCGGAGGACGAACGCCCGGCCCAGCTGCGCCCGGTGCCCGCCCCGGACGCCGACTTCACCCGCCGCACCGTCGAGATTCCGATGCGCGACGGCGTGACGCTCCATACCGTCATCCTCATCCCCAACGGCGCGAAGGGCGCCGGCATCCTCCTCACCCGCACGCCCTATGATGCGGAGGGGCTGACCCGCCACGCCGACAGCGGGCGGATGGCCAGCGTGCTGCAGGGCTATGACAATGCCGCCGACGTGATCGCGGCGGGCGGCTATATCCGCGTGGTGCAGGACGTGCGCGGCAAATACGGCTCGGGCGGCACGTATATGATGAACCGCGCGCTCGCCGGTACGGATGCCAATCCCACGGCGGTCGATCACGCCACCGACACCTGGGACACGATCGACTGGCTGGTGAAGAACCTGCCGCAGTCGAACGGGCGCGTCGGGATGATCGGCATCAGCTACGACGGGTTCACGACGCTGATGGGGCTGGTCGGCGCGCATCCCGCGCTGAAGGTGGCGGTGCCGATGAACCCGATGGTCGACGGCTGGCGCGGCGACGACTGGTTCCACAACGGCGCCTTCCGCCTCAACAGCCTGCCCTATTTCTTCAACCAGGAGGCATCGCGCGACGGCAGCGCGAAATGGCAATCCTCCACCTATGACGATTACGACGTGCAGATGCGCGCCGGATCGGCCGGCGCGCTGGCACAGGCGCACGGGCTGGATCAGGTCGGCATCTGGCGGAAGGTCGCAGACCACCCGGCCTATGACGCCTATTGGCAGGATCAGGCGATGGACCGGGTGCTCGCCCGGCGCGGCTCGGACGTGCCGACTATGCTGGCCCACAGCCTGTGGGATCAGGAGGATATCTACGGCGCGATGGCCGTCTATCGCGCACTGCGCGCGAAACCGGCGATGCGCGGCAAGCTGTTCCTGTCGATCGGGCCGTGGTTCCACGGGCAGGCGATCGGCAACGGCAGCCGACTGGGCGCGATCGACTGGGACGCGGACACCGCCAGGCAATGGCGCCGCGACGTGCTGGCCCCATTCCTGGCGCATTATCTGAAGGATGCGGCGATGGACGTGGCGCCCGTCACCGCCTTTCAAAGCGGCACCAACCGCTGGCAGCGGCTGGCCAGCTGGCCGTCCGGCGAAGGACGCACGCGGCTGTACCTGCGCCCCGGCATGACGCTGGGCTTCGAGGCCGCACCCGGGAAGGACGTGGCCGATTACGTCTCCGATCCCGCGGTGCCGGTCACCTACCAGCCGCGCCCCGTCCCCGCGCTCGGCTATGGCGACAACAATCCGTGGCCGACGTGGCTGACCGGCGACCAGCGCGCGGTGTCGGGGCGCCCCGACGTCCTCACCTTCACCGGCCCGGTCCTGACGAAGCCGCTGGCGATCGCGGGGGAGCCGGTCGTCCACCTCACCGCCGCGACCACCGGCACCGACAGCGACTGGGTGGTCAAGCTGATCGACGTCTATCCCGACGAAGTGCCCGAAACGCCCGCGATGGGCGGCTATCAACTGGCGGTGGCGATGGACATCTTCCGCGGCCGCTATCGCGAATCGCTGGCACAGGCGCGCGCGATCACCCCGGGGCGCGCCCTGCCCTATACCTTCGCCTTGCCCACCGCGAACCACGTCTTCCTGCCCGGTCACCGCATCATGGTGCAGGTCCAGTCCAGCTGGTTCCCGCTCTATGACCGCAACCCGCAGACGTTCGTGCCGAACATCTTCTTCGCGCGCCCCGGCGACTATCGAGCGGCGAATCAGTCGATCACCATCGCCGGCGCGCAGGCCAGCTACATCAGCCTGCCGGCGGAAAAAGACTGATTTCCGGTTAACCTGAGTATTTCGCCTCCGGAACATTTTTTTCTTTGTTTTCTGTATCTTACAGGTTGGTCTAATCGTACCGCAGCGTAACACCGATGGTTAGATCGCGTTAACCGCGCCGCGGCTTTCTCGCTCGTGCACGACAATCCCGTCGTCCGGACGAATGCCTTGCGGTTCTATTCCCCCCTTACCCTGGCGCTCTCCGGCGCGCTTGTCGTGTCGCCCGCGGTGCGTGCGCAAACCGCCACGCCCGCGGGCACCATCATCACCAATGTTGCGCGGCTGAACGTCGCCGCGCCGGACGGCAGCACGGCGCCCGCCATCGACAGCAACCGCGTGTCGCTGACGCTGGCGCAGCTGGTCGACGTCGCCGTCACCGCCGCGCTGGCAACGCAGCCGGTCGTCGCCGACAGCGCGACCGCGGTCGCCTTCGACGTCACCAACACCGGCAATGCCGACGACGATTTCGCCCTGTCGATCGCGGTCGACGGCGCGCGCGTCGCCTATCGCGGCATCTCCGTCGACGGCGCGGACGGCGCCCCGCTCGCCACCCCGGTCGTGCGGCTGCGCGCGGGTGAGCGGCGGCGGGTGCACGTCCTGCTCGGCCCGGTCGCGGCGGGCGATCCGTTGCCGGTGCGGCTTGCCGCCATCGCACAAAGCGCCAGCGGCACGCCCGGCACGGTGACGCCGGGGGCCGGGCCGAACGGTGCCGATCTGATCGTCGGTAGCGGCGGCGCGCGCGCGGAGGCGGTGACGCTGCTGACCTTCGATGCCGCCGCCGGCACCGACGCTGCGATGCTGGAAAAATCGCAGTCGGTGCGCGCGCCCGACGGGTCGACCCGCGCGGTGTCCGGCGCGGTCGTCACCTATCGCCTGGTCGCCCGCTTCACCGCGCCGGCGGTCGCCGCGCTGGTGGAGGACGCGGTGCCCACCGGCACGCGGTACGTCGCCGGCAGCCTCAGCGTCGATGCCCGCGCGGTCTCCGACGCGGACGACGACGATGCCGGCCGGTTCGACGGCGCGGCGATCCGCGTCGCGCTGGGCGACGTGCCCGCCGCCGCCACCCGCACCATCCAGTTCCAGGTCATCATCCAGTGAGGAGTTGCGTCATGTCCCGTTCCCCCGTTCCGCTCGCTGCGGTCGCGCTTGCCGCGATCGCGCTGCCCGCTGCCGTCGCCGCGGCGCCCGGCCCGCTCCAGATCAGTTCGCGCGTGATGGTCGAAACCAGGGCGCGCGCCGCCGACGGCACCACCCGTGTCGCGCTGGCGCCGGCCCGCCGCGTGGTGCCGGGCGACCGCATCACCGTCGTGCTGGCGTATCGCAACACCGGCACGCAGCCGCTGGCGGGCGTCACGCTCGACAATCCGCTGCCGCGCGGGCTGACCTATCGCGCGCCCGCACCCGGATCGGCCGCCCCGGCGGTGTCGCTCGACGGGCGTCGCTATGCCGCGCTCGACCAGCTGCGGGTCGCGCTGCCCGGCGGCGGCACACGCGCCGCCCTTCCCGATGATGTCACCCACGTACGGTGGCGCCTCGACCGCCCGTTGACGGCCGGCGGTGGGGGCGAGTTCGCGTTCCAGGCCGTCCTCCACTGATCCCCCCGACTTCGTCACGTATCGCAACAGGAAGGATACTTACGTCATGTTCGTAAAAAGGGCGCTCGCCGTCATGCTGGCGGGCACCGGTACGCTCGCGCTCGCCACGGGCGCGCAGGCGCAAAGCGCCGCGTCCGAAACCACCGCCGGCACGTCGATCAGCAACACCGCATCGGCGACCTACACCGTCAACGGCACGCCGCAGACCGCGACGTCGACCACCGCGACGTTCGTGGTCGACCGGAAAGTGAACTTCACCGTCGTCACCACGCAGACCGGCTTCACGCAGGTCAACCTGGGGCAGCAGGACGCGGTCACCACGTTCCGCGTCACCAACCTGACCAACGGGGTACAGGATTTCCTGCTCGATCCCGATCAGCAGAACATCTCGCTCGGGATCCTGCCGGGGACCGACAATTTCGACCTGACGAACCTGCGCGCGTTCGTCGATTCGAACAACAACGGCATCTACGATCCGGGCGTCGATACCGCGACCTGGATCGACGAACTGGCCCCCGATGCCAGCGTGACGGTCTTCATCGTCGGCAACGTCCCCAACCAGGCGGGGGCGCAGCTGGCGTTCGATTCCCTCCACGTCATCGCCGCCGCCGGCGGTTCGACTGGGGTGAAGGGCACCGCGCTGGTGCCTACCGACCTCAACCTCGCCAATGCCGACAACACGGTCGACATCGTCTTCGCCGACGATGACAGCGACGGACTGCTGTACCTGGGCGATATCGCGCGCAACGGGCAGGGCCGCGCCTATGCCGGCTATCAGGTCGCGACCACCAACGTCGCGCTCAGCGTGATGAAGTCAGTGCGCGTCCTCGAAGACGGCGTCAACACGCTCAATCCGAAGGCGATACCCGGCGCCACGCTGGAATATTGCCTGCGCGTCGCCAATGCCACGCTGACCACCCCGGCCGATGCGGTCACGCTGACCGATATCGTGCCGACGCACACCACCTACGTCCCCGGTTCGATCTCGATCGGCGCGCCGGGCGTGCTGGGCGTCGCCTGCGTCGCCAGCGGCTCGGCCGAGGATGACGACGCCGACGACAGCGGTGAAACCGACGGTGCCACCGCCAACTACAATGCCGGAACGAAGACGCTCACCGCGCGGCTCGATCGCGTGTCCGGCGGCGGGACCACCGCGGTCTCGTTCAAGGTGAAGATCGACTAGTCCCACCCACTACACCCGGGAGCAACGCCCCTCCGGCGCGCGGGTTCGCCCGCGCGCCGGGGATCGACCCGTCATGCCCATCGCCCGCCACCTTCCGCTGGCGCTCGCCGCCGCCTCCGCGATGCTGGTCGTCGCCCCCGCCCGCGCGGACGATGTCGCGCGCGTCACCAACATCGCCACGCTGTCGCTCGGCGCGCCCGACGCGCGCGTGCAGGTGCGCTCGAATGCGGTCGCCCTCGACGTCGACCGGACGAAGCGCCCGACGACGCTCGGCTTCCGACTGCTGCCGCCCGGCTACGCCTTGTCGGGCGAACGCTGCGACACGGCGCCTGCGCTGCGCTACACACCCGCGCCGATCGACGCCGATACGCTGTCGCGCGCCGCCCCGGTCGCGACGCTCGACGGGCGCACGCCGGTGATCGTGGTGCTCGACAACGCCGGCGGCAACCGCGACCCCGCGGTGCGCGAAAGCGCGACGATCCACATCACCACCGATGGCTATGACGGCCCGGCGACGCTGCTCGAAACCGGTCCCGATACCGGCGTGTTCGCCGGCGGGATATCGCTGGGCGGCGGCGATCCCGCGGCCGTGGCGTGCGACGTGTCCCTCGAACGCGGCGGGCGGATGCGCCTGTCCTTCACCGAAGATCAGTACAGCTTCGGCTCGGTCGCCGAACTGCTGATCGACCCGGCGGGCGTGATATTCGATTCGCTCACCGGCGCGCCGGTCGAGGGCGCGCAGGTGACATTGCTGGACGAGGCCGATCGCCCCGCCACGGTCTTCGGCGACGACGGTATCAGTCGTTACCCCGCCACCGTCACCAGCGGCGGAACGGTGCGCGACGCCTCTGGCCGTACCTACATCCTGCCCCCCGGCCGCTATCGCTTCCCGCTGGTGGCGCCGGGGCGCTACCATCTGCGCGTCGAGCCGCCCGCCGGCTATACCGCGCCGTCCACCCGGTCCCGCGACGACCTGGCGCAACTGCGCGACCCCGCGGGGCGGCCGTTCATCCTCAACGATGCCTCCTTCGGTGCCGATTTCACGCTGTCGAAGCCGGATCCCTTCTACGCCGACGTGCCGGTCGACCGCGCCGGCCCGACCGCGCTGCTGCTCACCAAGACCGCGTCGGTGCGCGAGGCATCGCCCGGCGACATCGTGCGATATCGCGTCACGCTGGCCAATCGCACCGTGACCGACGCGCGCGACGTGCGCGTCACCGATCTCCTGCCCCCCGGCCTGCGCTATCAGCCCGGCTCGACGCGCGGGGCGGACGAACCGCGCGTCGCCGCCGACGGGCGCACGCTGTCGTTCGCAATCCCGCTGCTGCGCGCCCGCGCCACCATCGACCTGCGCTACGTCGTCACCGTCACCCCCGGTGCGCCGCCGGGCGAAGCGGTCAACCGCGTGCTGGCATCGGGCAGCGCCGGCGCGACGGGTAACGAGGCGGCGGCCTCCGTCCGGCTGCGCCCGCTGCTGTTCAGCGACGGCTTCACCGTGATCGGCCGCGTGACCGAGGGCGCGTGCGGCGATCCCGCGCGCCGCCGCACGGGCGTGGCGGGCGTCCGCATCCTGCTGGAGGACGGCACCTTCGTCGTCACCGACCGCGACGGCCTGTACCATCTGGAGGGGATCCGCCCCGGCCGCCACGTCGTCCAGCTCGACCGCCACAGCATTCCGGGGACGCATCGCGCGGTCGCGTGCGACGCCGATACCCGCGCGGCGGGCGATGCGCTGTCGCGCTTCGTGGACAGCGACGGCGGGCTGCTGAAGCGCGTCGATTTCCAGTTGGCGCCGACCGGCCGCACCCCGGATGCCGCCGCCGCGCTGCCGATCGCCGTCGCGCCCGATGCGATCGCCGCGGGCAATCGCGACTGGTTCGACGGCCAGGCGCCGGGCGTCGCGATGCTGTTCCCGCTGGCCGATCACAATCCCCGCGCGCCCGCGGTGCGCGTCGTCGTCAAGCATCTGCCCGAACAGCGCGTCGCGCTGATCGTGAACGGCGTGCAGAGCGATCCGCTCGCGTTCGACGGGACGGAAGCGCGCGCTACCGGCGTCGCCATCTCGCGCTGGAGCGGCATCGCGCTGGCCGACGGCGACAACCGGATCGAGGCGCGCGTGCTCGCCCCCGACGGCGCGGTCGTCACCGTCATCACGCGCATCGTCCATTCGTCGGGCACGCCGGCCCATGCCGTCGCGCTGCCGCAGGCCAGCCGCCTCGTCGCCGACGGCATCACCCGCCCGCTGGTGGCGGTGCGGCTGACCGACCGTGCCGGCCGTCCGGTGCGTGCGGGCACCAGCGTCCCCGTGCGGGTGGAGGCGCCCTACGCCCCCGCGCTCGACGTCGCGCTCGACCAGCGCCGCCGCGCCACCGCCGCGACGCCGGCATCGCCCGCCGCCGCCGCCCCGATCGCCCGCGTCGTCGGCGACGACGGCATCGCCTTCATCGAACTGCAACCCACGACGCAGGCGGGCGCGGTGCGCGCCACCGTCACGCTGGCGGATGCGCAGACGACGCATGACGAACCGGTCCGCGAATGGCTGGCACCCGGCACGGCGGGCTGGACGGTCGTCGGCTTCGGCGCCGGCACGATCGGGCACGACATCCTGTCGCGGCGCGGCTCCGCGCTGCCTGCCGATCGCGACGGGACGATCCTGGACGGCCAGCTGGCGCTCTATGCCAAGGGGCGGATCAAGGGATCGTGGCTCGCCACCATCGCCTATGACAGCAAGCAGACGCGCGATCGAACGCGCGGGCTGCTCGGCACCATCGACCCGGATCGCTATTACACCGTCTACGGCGATGCCACGCGCCAGGGCTATGACGCCGCCACCGCGGGCAAGCTGTACCTGCGGCTGGAACGTCGCGAGGTCGTGGCGCTGCTGGGCGATTACGAAACCGGGCTGCGCGACACGCAGCTGGGCCGCTACAGCCGCACGCTGACCGGCGCGAAGATCGCCTATGAAGGCGACCGCGTCACCGTCACCGCCTTCGCCGCGCATACCGACGAACTGTACGGCCGCGACGAAATCCAGGGCAACGGCCTGTCCGGCCCGTATCGCCTGTCGGCGCGCGACATCGTGCCCAACACCGACCGGCTGCGGATCGAGGTGCGCGACCGGCTGCGTCCCGAACTGATCGTCTCGTCCACGCCGATGACGCGGCATATCGACTATGACATCGATCCGCTCGCCGGGACGATCCGCTTCCGCCAGCCGGTGCTGGGCCGCGATGCGGCACGCAATCCGATCCTCATCGTGGTCGATTACGAAACCTGGGGCAGCGGCCGCAAATCGGTGGGCGGCGCACGCGCAGCGGTGCGGGTCGCCCGCGGTGCGGTCGAACTGGGCGCCACCGCGCTGCGCGACCGGACGGTCGGCGATGCGGCGCTGCTGGCGGTCGACGCCCGCGCGCGCCTGTCGGCCGACACGCAGCTGCGCGCGGAGGCCGCGACCGGCGGCGCGCACGGGCTGCGCGGCGGCGCCGCCTGGCTGGCGGAGGCGGAGCATCACGGCCCCGCGCTCGACCTCACGGCCTATGCGCGCCAGCAGGACGCCGGGTTCGGGCTGGGCCAGCAGAATGCGGTCGAACGCGGCACGCGCAAGATCGGGCTGGACGGACGGCTGGCGCTCACCGACCGGCTGTCGCTGACCGGCACCGCCTGGCACCAGCAACAATTGCTGGACGGCGCGTCGCGCGTCGCGGGCGATGCGCGGCTCGAATGGCGGCGTGCGCACGGCACGCTGTTCGCGGGCGCGCAGGTGGCGCAGGATCGCGGACTGGCGGGGGGGCAGGATCGCGCCTCGCGCCTGCTCACGCTGGGCGGGACGCAGGCGCTGGCCGGCGACCGCATCACGCTGGAGGCGCAGACGCAGGTCGCACCGGACGGCGCAAAGGCGAGTGTGGATTTCCCGATCCGCCATCAACTGACGGCGGGCTGGCGCGTGCGCCCGGGCATCCGGCTGATCGGCGGCTATGAGATCGCGGAAGGTCGCGGCTTCACCGCGCAGACCGCGCAGGTCGGCTTCGACGTCGCGCCCTGGGCAGGGGCGAAATGGACCAGCACGCTGAACCGCCAGGCGGCGATGCGGCCGGTCGGCGGGGAAAACGGCCAGCGCACCTATGCGCAATACGGCCTGAACCAGTCGCTGCCGATCGGCCCCCGCTGGACCGTCGACGCGACGCTCGACGCCAGCAGCACGCTGCGCGGGCAGTTGCCGGTCGGGGCGGCGATCAACGCCTTCCACCCGATCGCGGCGGGCGGCTCGCTGGCGCAGGACGGCGCGAACGACGATTATGCGGCGGTGACGCTGGGCGCGGCCTATCGCGCGGATCGCTGGTCGTGGAACGGGCGCGCCGAATATCGCACCAGCGACAGTAACACCCGCTACGGCCTGACCACCAACGTCCTGCGCGCGCTGGGCGAAGGGCGCACGCTGGCGTCCGCGCTGCGCGGCTATGCGGTGCGCGATCGCGACGGCGCGCTCGCCCTGTCGCTCAGTGCCGACGTCGCGCTGGCGTGGCGTCCGCTCGACAGCGACTGGTCCGTGCTGGAACGGCTGCAATTGCGCCACGAACGCGCCGACCGGGGCTTCACCGATCGCAACGTGTTGGGCGTGCCCGCCTTCGCCGGCGGCGATCAGGCGACGCTGCGCGCGATCAACAATCTGGCGCTGCACTATCGCTCAGGGCCGGAGGGTGAAGGCCACGGCTGGGACGCGACGCTGTACCACGGGCTGAAATGGGTGCGCGGCCGCTTCGACGCGGACGATTGCACCGGGCTGACCGATGCGATCGGCATCGACGTGCGCCGCGACCTGGGGCGGCGCGTCGACATCGGGGTGCAGGCGTCGGTGCAGCACGGCTGGACCAGCCGGACCGTCGCGTTCAGCGCGGGGCCGACGCTGGGCCTGTCGCCGGCGCGCGACGTATGGATCACCGCCGGCTACAACATCGCCGGCTATCGCGACCGCGATTTCACGCAGGATCGCTACACGCGAAAGGGGGCGTTCGTGACGCTGCGGATGAAATTCGATCCCGATACGCTGGCGGGCGCCGGGCGGATGCTGGGGATCGGGCGATGATCGGCGCCCGGACGCTTCCTGCCGCGCTGGCGGCGATGCTGGCCGTCGCGCCCGCCGCTGCCGATCCGCTGGTCCTGACGAAAAGCGTGACGACCGTGTCCGATCCGCTGGGCAACACCGTGCCGCGCGCGCTGCCCGGTTCGGTCACCGATTATCGCACGCTCGTCAACAATCCGCTCGCCAATCTGGCGCGGCCCGTGCGCAGCGTCGTGCTGGTCGAACCGCTGCCCGCGAACGTCATCCTCTACGTCCGCGATCTGGCGGGCGCGGGCAAGGGACCGGTCGAATTCGCCGACGGCAGCCTGCTGGGCACCGGACTGGCGTCGAGTGGCCTGTCGCTATCCTATTCCACCACCGCGCCCGCCGGCGACGGGGTCGAATTCTCCGACGGGGCCAGCTGGGCCTATCAGCCGGCGCCCGATGCGAACGGCTACGACGCGCGGGTGCGCGCGATCCGGCTGACGCTGTCGGGCACGTTCGCCACCAACACGTCATTCCAGCTGCGCTATCGCGTCAGGATCCGCTAGCCCCCGTCACCTCGCGGATGCGGTCGGCCAGCGTCAGCGGGTCGAACGGCTTGACGATCACCCCCGCCGCCCCCGCCGCGTGATAGCGGTCCGGGTCGGCCTGGCGCCCGCGCGCGGTCATGAACACCACCGGCACCGCCGCGGTCCCGGGCCGTTCGCGCAGCTGCGCCAGCAGCGCCAGCCCGTCCATCCCCGGCATCATCATGTCGACCAGCACGACCTGCGGCGGCGGGCAACCGTCGTCGATCGCGGCCAGCGCCTCTTCCCCCGATGCCGCGGCGCGGATCTGCAACGACGGGTCGAGCGACAGCGACAGTTCGACGATGTGGCGGATGTCGGGATCGTCGTCGACGTACAATATCCTGGTCGGCGTCATCCCACCTGCCCCCCCGCTTCTCGCTCCATGCCGCCACCCCGCGCCGCCGCGCGCGCCCGCACCAGGCGCCGGATCGTCGCTTTCAGATCGGCCAGCGATTCCCCCGACTTGACCAGTACCGCATCGACCAGCGCGGCCGCATCGTCGGTGATATCCTGCGCAGAATGGACGATCACGGGGATCGCGATGCCGCGCGCATCGACCAGATAGGGCAGCAGGTCCAGCCCCGACGCCCCCTGCAGGTGCAGGTCCAGCACCGCCACGTCGGGCGGATCGCTGGCCAAGATCGCACGCGCCTGCTCGATCGTGGCGGCGCGGCAGATGCGCACCTCCGGTTCCAGCGTGTCCGCCATGACCTGCAGCATGTCCGCATCGTCGTCCAGGCATAGGATCACCGGCACCGGCCGCGCCGCCCGCGCGATCGCGGTCCGCAGCGCCACGGTCAGCCGCCGGTTCGCGCCCGGCCGATCGATCCAGTCGACGACGTCGAGCGACGCCGGCAGCGGCTCGTCCCCGCGTGCCTCGGGCGCGACCAGGATCGCGGACGGTGCGGCCAGCGTCGCGTCGGCGCGCGCCTGCCGCACCAGTTCGATGCCGCCCCCGCCCGGCAGCGCCAGCGAGACCAGCGCCGCGTCGTAGCGGCGCCGGCGGATCGCCGCGAGCGCATCGCCCAGCGTGGCGGCGCGGTCGTGCGCGCAATCCTCCGCCGCGATCACCTGCGCCAGTGCCGCCGCGGCCGCATCGTCCGCCTCGCACAGCAGGATGCGCGGCGCGTCGTGATCGGCCGGGACGTCGTCCGCCGGCGCGGCGGGCAACTCGACCACGAACCGCGTGCCGCCGCCGTCGCGATCCTCGAACCGGATCTCGCCGCCGTGCCGCCGCACGATCTCGCGCGAGATCGCCAGACCCAGCCCCGCGCCGGTCGCGGTATCGCGCGCATCGGCACGCTCGAACCGACCGAAGATGCGCTCGCGGAATGCCGGTGCAATCCCCGGCCCGCGATCCTCGACCGTCAGGATCGCGCGCGCGCCGCCGGCGCCGTCCGTCGTCAGCGCGACCGCGATGTCGACCGCGGCGCCTTCCGGCGACACGCGCGTGGCGTTCGACAACAGGTTCGTCACCACCTGCAACAGCCGGTCGGCATCGCCGATCACCGGCACCGGTGTCGGCACGTCGGCGCAACTCAGCCGGATGTGACGCGCCCGCGCCAGCCCCTCGCTGCCGATGCACGCGCGCTGCATCACCTCGCGCAGGTCGATGCGCTCGCTCGCCAGCCGCAGCCGCTCGGTTTCGATCCGGTCGATGTCCAGCATGTCGTTGATGAGGCGGATCAGCCGGCGCGAATTGTTCTCCGCGATGTCGACCAGTCGCTGGGCCTGTGGCGGCAGCACGCCCGTCGTTCCCGCACGCAACAGCCCCAGCGATCCGATCACGGAGGTCAGCGGCGTGCGCAATTCGTGGCTGACGGTGGAGATCAGGTCGTCCTTCACCTGCTCCAGCCGCTTGCGCTCCGACACGTCGCGCAACGACACGATCACGTGCTGGCCGCGCGGCAGGTCCATCACGCCCAGCGCGACGTCGACGGCGATGCCGCGGCCGTCGCGGTGGCGCGCGGTCCGGTCGGTCAGGAACGGGCGGCGCAACGTGCCGTCGATCAGGCCCAGCCGCTTGTGGAAGCTGCCGCTTCCGGGCGCGATGTCGATCACCGTGGCGATATCGCGTCGTTCCAGCTCGCCCGGTTCGTATCCCAGCATCCGCGTCGCGGCCGGGTTCATCATCTCCACGGTGCCGCTGGGGTTCAGGATCAGCAGCGCGTCGATCGTCGCATCGAAGATGGTGGCGTTGCGCTCGGCCGCGTCGACCGCGCGGAGCAGCGCGGCGTGCCGCTGCACGCGCGCGCGCCAGATCAGCGCCAGCACCGCCAGCGCCAGCAGCGTCAACGCCGCGACGCTGCCCAGGATGGTCCGCGCAAGCCACTGACGCTGGCCCAGAAAGCGTCGCAATGCGGCGTCGGCGGCGGCGCGGTCGTCGCGCACCATTTCGGCGACGACGTTGCGCAACCGGTCCATCACGCGTTTCCCCGCGCCCTCCCGGATGATCGCGCGCGCCTGATCCTCGCGGCCGGCGCGAACCAGCGCGATCGTGCGGTCCAGTTCCTCGAACTTCCTTTCGACCAGAATGTGTATCGTATGCAGCCAAGGGTCCGCGCCGCGCTGCTCCGGCACATCCATCCGGTGCAGGTAGGTGATGATCTCGCGCCGCGACGGCTCATACGGTTCGAGGAACGTCGCGTCGCCGGTCAGGATGAAACCGCGCTGCGCGGTTTCGGCATCCTTCAGTTCCGACAGCAGCGCTACCGCCGCGATCCGGCGATCGAACGATTCCGCCGCCGCGCGGCGAAGCGATTCCGATCGCTGGAATTCGTGCCACAAGCCCAGCGTCAGCACCCCGAACACCAGCGGGATCGCCACCGCCACCACGATGAAGGCGCGGGCGCTGGGCCGGCGCACCGCGGCGCGGGCGTGTTTCACCCCCCCTGCCCCGACGCCGGGTCTTCCAGCAGCGGGCGGATCGCCAACAGCGCCTGCGTGCGGTTCGTCACCTTCAGCTTGCGGAACACCGCGGTCAGATGCGCCTTCACGGTCGCCTCCGTCACCGACAGGTCGTAGGCGATCTGCTTGTTCGATCGTCCGTCCGCCAGCGCCAGCAGCACCGCATATTGCGCGCGCGACAGGCCGGAAATGCGCTGCCGTGCGGCGGCGAGCGGCGCTGCGGGGGCGGCCGAAGCAGGGAAATGTCGCTGCCCAGCCAGCACCTCGCGCAGGACCGTCGAAATCTCGTCCAGCGGCAGCGTCTTGGGCAGGAAACCCGCCGCGCCCAGCGCCATCGCCCCTTCGGCCAGCCCGGGGCGATCCGATGCGGTGACGATCACCACCGGCACCCCGTCGGCGACGTGGAGCACGCGCATCAGGCCACGAAAACCCTCCGAATCGGGTAGGGCATAATCCAGCAGGATCAACCGGATGGTCCGGCGGGATTGCAGCGCCGCCACCGCTTCGCCGACCGTACCGACACCGATGGCCTGTGCCCCCGGCAAGGCCGCCCGCGCGGCCAGCGACAATCCTTCCCGCGTCAGCGGATGATCGTCGGCGATCAATAACCTGTCCCCGTTCAAGCCGCACCCATGCCACAGCCAAGAACTTATTGTTTTACATCGAAATCTGTTAATACCACTTCCGCGTTTCCGTTCCGTCGTCAAGTGATGGTGACATGTCCGAATTGGATAAATCGCACATTGGTGACATTGGCATCATCGCCGACCGCGAAACGGCCGCCGCCCTGACGGAGCTACTGGCGCGCGATGGCTGGCGCGTTACGCACATTCCCTTAGACACGACGCCGACATCATCGGCAGATGCACACGCGCTGTTGCTGGTCGCGCTTCCCCCCGACGCGGCGGACGCGTGGCTGGCGCGCCGGCAAGGCAACGCGGCGCAGGCCGCGCCGGCCATCGTGGTGCTGCCGCCAGACGGCGCCATCGATACTTGGACATGGATCCGGCGCGGCTGGGACGACGCGGCGACGCGCGACGATCTGGCCGCCGTCGCGGCGCGCTGGCGCCCGCCCGCGTGCAGCCTCGCCCGGCTGGAGGGGGTGTTCGGCGTGGCGGAGGTGGCGCAGCTGTCGCTGGGCCTGCGCGAACGGCTGGTCGCCGCGGTGGCGATGCTGCGCGCAAGCGACGATCGCGCCGCACTGGCGGAAACCGCGCACCGGCTGGCGGGGATATGCGGTATCCTGGGGTTCGACGATGCCGGCCGATGCTGGCGCGCGCTGGCAGAAACGCGCGACCTGCCGCTGCCGGATGTGCATCGCGCGACGCGGCTGGCGATCGCCGCGATCGACCGCCATTACGCCGGGGGATAGCCCCGCCTTACCAGCCCGCGCCCGCGACCCGCGCCTGCAGCCGGTGGACCGGCGATCCGCCTTCCGCCTGCCCCGGCGCCAGCCGGAAGCGGCGGATCTCGCGCTTCAGCGTGTCCGCCTCCTCCGCCAGGCTGCGCGCGGCGGCGGTCGCTTCCTCGACCATCGGGGCGTTCTGCTGCGTCACGCCGTCCATCTCGGCCACCGCGGTATTCACCTGCTGAAGCCCGGTCGACTGCTGTTCCGCCGATGCCGCGATGTCGGACATCAGCGCGCTGATCTCCGCGATGCGCCCGATGATCCGGGTCAGCGCCTCACCCGTCTGCGCCACCAGCGCCGCGCCCAGTTCCACCTGTTCGCCCGATGCGGTAATGCGTGACTTGACGTCCTTGGCCGCATCCGCCGACCGCTGCGCCAGCGCGCGCACTTCCGATGCGACGACGGCGAAGCCCTTGCCCGCGTCGCCCGCGCGTGCCGCCTCGACGCCGGCGTTCAGCGCCAGCAGGTTGGTCTGGAACGCGATGCCGTCGATCACCGCGATGATCTCGCTGATCTCCGCCGACGACGCCTCGATCCCGTGCATCGCATCGACTGCGCGCTTCACCACCGATCCCGATGCCTCGGCATCCTCGCGCGTGGCGCTGACCACGCCGTTGGCGCGCGCGGCGCCCTGCGCGGTTTCGCGCACCGTCTCGGTGATCTCGTGCATCGCCGCGGCGGTCTCCTCCAGGCTGGCGGCCTGCTGCTCGGTACGCTGCGACAGGTCGTCGGACGCCTGGCGGATGTCGCCCGCGCCATTGGCGATGTTGTCCG
>JAESGL010000493.1_pt1 | contig 16529 bp, 14 predicted proteins | sample 9269711 | NCBI WGS metagenome assembly JAESGL01 (sample SAMN14515918, study PRJNA621676) | algae metagenome | isolation source: Kastovskya adunca ATA6-11-RM4 and co-occurring heterotrophs from soil and... | place: Chile: Atacama Desert | collected 2011-06-27
CGTCGGCACAAGGGCGATCGCCTATGGCAGCGGCGGCGACAATGTCTTCTGCTTCCTGCGCTCGGCGACGCCGGCAAGCGACAGGATGGCAGCCCAGGGGCCGGGGGCAGGATATTGGCGCACGGTGATGGAGGTCGCCGCGGTAACCGAGTGCTCGCCCTTCCTGATCGCGCGGCGATCGCTTCAGAAGCATCTGCGCCGCCGTCGGGCCTGGACGTGGCCTCGGGACGAGCGCCTGCTCGCTCCCGCTCTGCTCGACGCACGAACAGAGCATCCGCCGCATCCCTGGATCAACGAGTTCGCAGACCTTCCCGTCGGAAAGCGCGAGCATGTCGCGGCGATCATGCGCGGCCTTGCCCTCATCGACTATCTCGATGGTGCGGACGACATGCCCGTCATCTATCCGCTCCTGTCGCAGCCGGTGATGGAGGCCTGCCTGCGGCAGCCGACATGGCTCTGGTACGAGGATGGCATGAACCGGGCGATCACGCGCCGTGCCTATGCCCCCAAGCTCCCGGCCCGAATCGTCCAGCGTGCCTCGAAGGGCGGTTTCACCAGCCTCGTGCGAAGCCTCTACCTCAGCAATCTCGCCACTATCCGCGCGATGCTGCTCGAGGGCGAACTATGTGCGCGCGGAATCCTCGACCGGCGGGCACTGGAAGCCCGCCTCGCCACGATGCCGGACGCAGGGGATCATCTCTATGTGCGGATCATGCGGTTCGTGGATGTCGAAGCCTGGCTCGCTGCCCGTCGCGGCTGACCCCGCTCAGGTTCAGGGCGCTGCCCCCTCGCTCGGCTTGAACCAGCGCTGGAACCAGGCAAGGTTGCGCTCATAGACGGCGAGCCGATGAGCCGGCTGCAGCTTGACATGGCCCTCGCCCGAAAAGACGTACATCTCGATTGGCCAGCCGGCATTCTTGACTGCCGCGTAGACCGGCAGCGCAAGGCGGAACTCCTCCTCGCCCGCCTGAATCAGCAAGGGCACCGGCGGCAGCACCCCGAGATTGGGCGCCAGCGACCCCTGTTTCCAGAAGTCGGGGCGATCCTCGTTGAACCTTGGATATCCCGACTTCGCGTACCAGTCCTCGAACCCAGGGCCAAGACTGGCCATCATCGCTGGATCCTCGCAGCAGGTGCTGAGCGCGACGGCCTTGAACAGGCGCGAATGGATCAGTGCGAAGGTCGCTGTGGAGGCGCCGTCGCTTTGCCCGGTGATGCCGATGCGGGCGGGATCGGCGATGCCCCGCGCGATCAGGCGCTCGACGACGATTTCAAGGGAGGATTGGACGCTGCGCCGATCCAGCCAGTCCTTCTGGTTCGCCTGGAGGAAGGCGAAAAGATCAAGCGGCTTTCCCTGGAGGGCGTACCAGGGCGGCCGATTGAAGCTCAGGACCGCAAAGCCATTGGCCGCGAACAGCTGGATCGGGAATTCGTCAGCGGTCCCGCCGCGCAGGAAGCCGCGCGATTCATATTGGACAACGATGAGCGGCACAGGGTGGCCGGGGCGATAAGTGGAAGGAAGGACGAGGTCGGCGAAGGTCTCGATGCCGAATGCATTGCGCCAGACAAGGCGCTCGGGGGCACGAAGCCGGAACGCGGCAAATTCCGGATTGGGATCGTAGATCGTGCGGACCTTGGCCGTGTCCACATCGACGCCGATCACATGGCGGGGCGCAGTTCCTCCCTCCGCTGTGCAGACCAGCTCCTCGGGCCCGAGCTGGCAGCCCAGCCAGGGGTCAGTCGTCCTGTGCAGGAGCCGCGGCGCGCCCTTGCCGAGGTCCCAGCGCATCAGGGCCAGTTCGCTGCGCGCCACGCCCTGTCGCTTGAGGAACAGGATCGTGCGATCATCGCGCTTCCACAGGCCGATCACGTCGCTGCAGGCCTGCTGCGGGCAAGGCAGTTCGCGGCCGTTCACCGAGACATGGAGACTATTGGGCTTGAACAAGGCATCGGGATTGGCCGGTGCCAGCCAGGCACGATCCGCGCCGCTGCCCAGCGGCAGGGCCTGGATCGCCCCAGTCGGCCAGCCCGGCGTGCCCGGCGTGCCCGCCGGCTCCAGGACGAGGCGCTGCGCATCGCTTGCCCGGCGCACCGTTCGATCCGCCAGCGTGATGACGTCGGCCCGGCTCGGGATTGGGGATGGCGGGTGCGGCCGGCCCCCGGCCAGGGGCCAGAAACGCAGGTCGTAGCGCCATCCGCCTGGCGCCTCGCTGTCGATCCGCCGCTCCGCGTCGATCAGGCCGGCGCGACTGGAATAGACGATCGCCTCGCCGCCGGGCAGCCACTGGAAATCGTCGATCGACACATTCGCATGCGTCAGTTGCGTCTCTTCCGTCCCATCGGCACGAACGAGATACAGCTGCATGATACCGCCCACCGCCTTGGTGAACGCCAGAAGCTTGCCATCGGGCGCCCAGCGCAGGACCGAGGGCACCGGCGCGCCTGCCACAAGGCCAGAAAAGCCATATTTGTCGAAGGAAAGCCGGATGACCTCGCCGCCATCGGCGACGATCCGCGGCGGCGCGGCGCTCCCGGTCTCCTTCACCAGGATGCCGGTGCAGTAGCGGTTGGACGAAGGGTCGCCGCGACGAAGCTGCAATGCCACATGCCGGCCGTCAGGCGACAGCGCCGCCGGGGGCCCCGGATAGCTATCGAACTGCATGCCCCCGAAATCGCGGAGGCGAACAAGGTCGAGCGCGTTGATCTCGCGCCGGGCCTCCGCCGGCGCCGCGGCGGGCGGCAGCAGGTCGCAGGACGGCTGGCTTGCCCGGGATGCGACCGGCACCAGCGCCATGCCAAGGGCAAGGCAGCTAAGAGCGATATGTCGCTTGCCTGGGCGTGCGCGGCAACCGGAGCGATGGACCCGCCATCGCGCTGCCATTCGCCTGGATCCAGCTGCGGGAAGATAAGGACCGGTCATCGCTCACCACTCCTTGGTCAGCGAGACGCTGATGAAGCGGCCGATCGCGGACTGGTTGGTGGAATCGTAGCTGACATAATAGTTCGCCACCGCGCGCGCATAGGCAGGCTTGTCATTGAGAAGGTTGCGGACGGCCAGCGCGAAGCCGACGCCCGGGACCAGTCCCTCCTGCGATGGGCGGTAGACAAGCGCGAGATCGAAGGTCGTCTGCGATCCCACTCGCACAGCGGGGCTATTGCGGGTGTCGTCCCCCCCGCCGGTATAGTTGGCAAAAGCGGATGCGCCCAGGGGGCCGCGCGTCCATGTCGCTCCGGCCCGGCCCCGCCAGTGCGGCGGGTTGAAGATCGTCCCGGCAAGGTCGGTATAAGGCAGCGACGGGTCGAGCCTCTGGCGTGACTGCAGCCAGGACGCCGAGCCTGTCAGAGACAGTTTGTCGCCGCTATCGAGCTCAGCATCATATCGGGCCATGAGGTCGACGCCGCGGATCTTCTGCCGCGCGACATTGAAGAATGTATTGTAGACGGCGGCGACGACTGCATCCGGGTCGTAGGCCTGCCCCGAATAGTTGAAGAGCGGGACGGGCGATGCGGCGATCAGGGCCGCTTGCTGCTCGGCATCAGGATAGGGATCGACGAAATCGTCGAGGGTCAGCCGGCCGAGCGCGTTGTAGAAGTCGGTGCCCTGGAATGGCTGCGCCACCCGGTCGCGATAGGCGATCTCGAAATAGCTGGCCTCCAGCCGGAGCCCGGAAACAGAGCGGGGATGGGCGGCCAGGGTCGCCGACCAGGAGGTCGCACGCTCGGGCTTGAGCGCGCGGTTGCCGCCATTGGTGAACAGCGCGGTCGCGCCCGCCGGGTAGCCCGAACCACCCAGGGTCGTTGCGTCGTACAGAAAGGCATATTGGGGCTGGTACTGCTGGTAGAGCGTTGCCGCCTTGAAGGATTTGCCCCAGGATGCCTTGAGGTCCAGGTCCGGGCTCGGCGCATAGATCAAGCCCAGCTTGGGTGTCAGCACGTCGTCGATACCGGGATATTTCTCGTAGCGCAGCGCGCCGGTGAGCGACAGGCGATGGATGGCGGCGACCGCCTGTCCTGGCGAGACCAGCGGGACGTAGATTTCGCCGAAGCCATAATAGCTGTCCTGGTGGACGTCGATCGGCTCGGGCAGGCTGGTGGAGCGGTTGAGATAGCCATTGTCGCGATAGCCGGCGCCGCCGGCGAACCTGACCGTGCCGGCGGGCAGGTCGAAGAGGTCACCCTGCGATGTCGCTTCGAGGGACTTGACCTTATTGCAGTAGCAATAGGGATAGGCGCTGACCGCGCCCGCCGCGGTAGTGGTGAACTGTCTGGTGTCGGTACGGTCCTCGCCATAGACGCCACTGAGGGCGAAGGAGAGCGAGGGCGTTGCCTCGAACGACAGCGACGGCGCGATCGCGAAGGACTTGTTGGTCGGCTCGGTCGTATAGCGCGAACCGCCAGGCACCTGCAGGACGGTGGGAGCGCGCCGCCAATTATAGAGGCCGTCGACACTGAAGGTGAGGTCGGGAGAGAGCGCATGGTGCAGGCTCAGCACCGCACTGTGCCGCTTCACGGCAGGCAGCAAGGTCGTATTGCCCGGCATATATTGGGTATAGCTGCGCTGCCGGGCGGTGATCGCGGTGTCGCGCTCGAAATCATAGGTCGCCATGAGGCCGCCGCCGTTCCAGGTCGTTCCCGCGACGAGGCTGTATTGCTGCTGCATATTGCCGCCGTCGGTCGCGGAACCAAGCCGCGCGGTAGCGGAGGCGCCTTCATAGCCCTTGCGCAGGATGATGTTGGCGACGCCGCCCACCGCATCCGAGCCGTAGAGCGCCGAGGCACCGTCAGCGACGACCTCGATGCGATCGACCGCGGCAAGCGGGATGGCATTGACGTCGATGGCCTGGGTGAAGGAGCCATAGGCGAGGCGATGGCCGTTGAGCAGGGTCAATGTCGCGTCTGGCCCGAGGCCGCGCAGATTGATGCTCGAGCCCGAATTCTGGTTGTTGTTGCTGCCGGGCGCGCCTGGCGCCACGCCCGGGTTCTGGCCACCACCAAAGCTCTGCGGCAGGGTGCGCACCGCCTCGCCGAGGTCGGTCTGGCCGGCCTGGGCGATCTCGCGGCTGCTCAGGACGGTGACCGGCGAGGCCGGCGGCGCTCCGCGAATGCGCGACCCTGTCACCAGGATTGCGGCATCCTCACCATGTTGGGCCGCTGCGGCTTGCGGCGCCTGCGATCGCCCCACGACGAGGACCGTCCCATCCCGCTCGATCGTAGACAGGCCGCTGCCAGCCAGCAGCGTGTCGAGTGCCTCCTTGAACGTATAGGCGCCGTCGAGCGCAGCGGCGGACTTGCCGGCGACGGCCTCGGAGGTGAAGATGATCTCGCGCCGGGCGGCGCTGCCGAGCGCTCGCAGCGCATCGCCGAGCCCCTGGGCAGGCAGGTGCAACTCCTGGCGTGGTTCCTGCGCCCCGGCCGGAACGGCCAGCGCCCACAGGCTCGCCGCCAGGAAAAATGCACTCGATCTCTTGTTGCTCATGGTTACCCCCTTGTCCCGTTGCAGGCTGTTCAGGGGCATCCATGCCGGTCAGGCGAAATTTATGAGGGCGGGCACGAATTTTTTTCGTGCGCAGCGCAGCGTCGGCCCAGCGCGATGCCTGACGGGCCCTGGACGAGGGAGAGATCGAGCAGTTCTGCAAGGTTTGCGGCAAGGCGCGTGGGTTCGCGGACGCGGAAGATGCCCGAGACGCGCAGGTCGCCGAGCCCGGGCTCGGCCAGGACCAAGGGCCTGTCGGCATAGCGGTTCGCCTCCGCCAGCAGATCGCGCAGCGGCACGTTCCTGAAGTCGCGCAGGTCGCTCGGCCAGTCGGCCTGGACCACCGGGATTGCCTGAAGCGCCACCCCCTTCCCCGCACCGATCGCGATGCCATGGCCGGCGGTGAGGCGCGTCACCTCTCCGCTGTTTCGGGGCGATCCTGCGGCCGTGCCCATGGCGGGCTGGCGGACATCGACCTGGCCTTCGATAAGCGCGACGGTAGCGCCCTGGGCACGAAGCGTCACATCGAAGATGGTGCCGCGCGCGAGGACAGAGCCCCCGCCGGCCGCGACGACGAACGGTCGGGGCTCATGCGCGACGACAAAGCGCGCCCGCCCACGCAGCAGCGACAGGTCGCGCCGCTCGGCCGAGAGCATGACGCGCACGCGGCTGTCGGCATCGAGGATCAGGCGGGATCCGTCGGCCAGCCGGAATGCCCGCACTTCCCCGGGCGACGTGGCGAGGCTCGCCTCGGCGACCGGTGCCCTGCCCGTTCCGTCCGCCTGGATGAGCGGATGGCCCGGGCCAATCGCGCGCATCGCAGCCACGGTCAGGCCGACCAGCATGGGAACGGACACAAGAAGGAGCAGCAGCATGAGGAGCGGGCTCCCCATCATCCGGGCAAGCAGCATGGGCTGTCTCGCGGGACGGCGTGCATCCGGGACCTCGACGGCGGGCTTGAGCCCTTTCCCGAGGCTGAACACCTCGCTGATATGGCTATAGGCCTGGCGATGCGCCGGATCGGCGGCAAGCCAGGTCTCGAACTCCATGCGCTGCGTCTCGGCTTCGGGACCGCGCATGAGAGCGAACCACATGGCAGCGTCCTCGCGCAGTTCGGGCGTTCGCGATCCATCCATCTGTGTCATTCGGTTTCAAGAGCCGTGGAGATTTGTGCCAGTGCCCGCCCGACATGATATTGGACGGTGGGAATGGAGATGCCGAGCCGCTCGGCGATCTCGCGATAGGTCAGTTCGTCGAGGCGGTGAAGCAGGAATGCCTCGCGGGTCCGGTCGGGAAGGCGCTGCACGGCATCCTCGTAGCGCGCCATGAGGTCGGCATGCGCGAGGGCTTCCTCCTGGGCAGGCGGCACTGCGATGTCGGCTTCCTCGCCGATGGCGACATGGGCGGCGGCCATGCGGCGCGCGCGGCGGCGGCTCCGTTCGAACAGGAGATTGCGTGCGATGCGCTGGAGATAGGGCGCCGGGTTGGCCAGGCCCTCGCGCGCCATGAAGGCGGCGAGCCGCGCGAAGGCTTCCTGCACGAGATCGGGCGCCTCGTCCGCCTCGCCGATGCGACGACGAAAGTAGCGGGTGAGGCGCGGGGCCTCTTCCCGGTAAAGCCCCTCGATCCTGCTGGCCTTGCCGCCAATCTCGTGCGCGTCCTCACCGGGGTCCGGGTCGGCGGATTGCGCAGCGATGCGGCGTTCGCCGGCAAGCGCCCGGGCATGTCGCATTGGCATGGAAACGCACGACCTCGTCGGGCCAGCAGTCGTCGCGCCTCGGGACGGTCCGGGGTTGGCGAGAGCTAGCGACGCGCGAGGTCTTTATAAAAACCCCTGCCACCCGACCGCAGGGACGGATGTAGTGATGCCTGGCAGAACAGGAGGGAGGCGGGTGCCGGCGATCAACGCCTCCGCAGCCTATGATAGCCAAAGGTGCGAAGGGCGCAAGACGCCGGCTCAAGCCTGATCGGTAACGGCCCTGCGCAATTCGGCGATGCGCGACTGGCACAGGGCATGGACGCGCTGCCCAAGGACCTCGGCATGGCCGGCGAGCCATTCCAGGTCCTCGCGGCTGATCCTGTAATGGCGCGAATAACGACCCTTGCGATAGGCGTCCTTCAATTTCTGGTAGAGCGCGCGCTCCCGCCGCGTGCCGCGCGGCCAGACATCGAAGAGGCTGCGATCGATATCCTCGGCAAGGTCCCGCAGGAACAGAATATTGTGATCGTAAGGGGTATAGAAAGTGAAAGTCAGCAACAGGCCCTGATAGAGATTTTCAACCGTTTGATGAAGGAGAAACGCCGCCTCATTACAATAGTCCTTTTCAATCGCGACCTTGGCCAGATCGAAGAACCGGGTTGCGCCACCGATGTACTTCGAAAAATATTCTTCGGCGGCCGCCAAGGCCATGTCCGGCGTCTTGGGAACCGGCGTCTTCAGCGGCCGATCGTCGGATTCGTAGAGAAGGATGCCGTCGTTGAGGATATTCATGAAAAACAGTCGGCCATGCGCCAGCCCGTCGTTCACCTCCTGAAGCGAGTGGACGATGAAATTGGCGGGCGTGCCAAGGGTCTTCTCGAAATTATAGGCGGTGACGATCCGCTGGTCCGTCTCGTCCCAATAGGCCGCACGATCCGTCAGGTCCTTCTGGTTGACGATGACCAGCAGGTCATAGTCGGACTTGTACCGGTTGGCATCGAGCGGGGCGTCCACCCAGTCGCCGCGGGCATAGGATCCGAACAATATGATCTTGAGGATCCGGCCGGACTTGCGCCGCCCCGTCGCCGCGACGGTGGCGTCGCGAAGCCCCTGGAACAGCATTTCCACGACAAGGTCCAACTCGCGCTGCTTGTGTAGCGGCAGATGATCGAGATCGCTCCGCATGGCTCAGGCCTGGCGCGCTCTGCCAAGGAAGGGGACGGCGATGCGCAAAGCGTGCGAACTCCAAATGCATGGGCGGTACCGGTTGCAATGCAAGCCCAACGAGCAAAGCGGCACAAATATAGAACGGGACAGCGTGGAAACACAAGGTTGGAGGCGACCGTTACAAAAGCGGGTCAAGATCCGTCACTGATCGACAGCGACCAGCCGATTAGAGTTCAGGCACTGCGCCGAGGTTGTCCTAGGGGCGTCACATAAAACGGGCAAAGATATACGCTCTCATGACTGCCATCCGAGATACTGACCAAGTTTACCCCTTCGCTGGCCGCAAGACCAGCGTTCGCATTGACCTTGGCGGGTGTGCCGCGGACGCCTGATCGACGACGATTGATCATGCTCTCATCCGCGGGTTGGTTACCGCACTACCCGTATCCGTCGCTGGGCCTATCCTCCGTCTAAGTTCGGGCGTCGGACGAACCTGCCCCACCGTATACCGTGGATTGCCCATCACAGTCGGGTGCCCGCGGCACGCCAGCCAAGGCTATGCAGCTGGTGCGCTGGCGCCTCCTCTCGCGATCGTTGTACGTCGATCAGCCAGCCACCGCCGGTGACACCCGACGGGCGATGTCCCAGGCATAGCCGACCAGTTCACGCGCGATTGCAGTGGTCACCTTTGGCTGTGGTTTGCCTGCGGCGGCCAGGCGCCGGTAGCGCTGACACAGGCGAACCTGTGCCTTCCACCCGATCTCTTGGATATCCTCGGGCATCTCGATGACCCGCTCACGATAGCGTCGCTCCTCGCGTGCTGGCAGTCGATACGACCAGCCAGCCTCGATCAGCATGGTTCGTGCCTGCGCGTTGCCCGCCCGCGTGATCCTGCCGCGTTTGGTCCGGGCACCGCTGGAGTGCTCGGACGGCACCAGGCCGACATACGCCATCAACTGCTTAGGATTGTCGAAGCGGGTGAGATCGCCAACCTCGGCCACCAGCGTCGCGGCGCTGACCAGCCTGATGCCGCGCAGGACCTGTAGATTGCGGACCAGCGGCGCAAAACACCATGCGTCCACCGCTTCAGCCAGCGCCGCTTCTAAGCGCCCGACCCGTGCCTGCGCCTCCAGCACCCGCTTCTGCATTTCCTCGAATGCCAGTTGCTGATGGGGAAAATCGAACCGCTGCTCGGACAGCCACCGCCAGTACATCTTTGTCCAGGCTGCCCTGCCGCCAAAACGACGATCGTGTCGCAACAGGAAGCTGCGCACCGTTTGCTTGGCCCCGATGGCATCGTCCTGCGCATTTCGTCGAGCGCGGATGAGATCGCGTACCGCCTCATGCGCTTCGTCCGGCACCCAGATCGCCGTGAGTTCGCCGGCGCGTAAAAGCCGCGCCAGCGTCATTGCGTCACGTCGGTCCGTCTTCACATGGTCGCCCGGGCGTCGCGGCATCATTGAGGGGGCGATGACGATGCAATTCTGTCCCAGCTTTGTCAGCAGTCGATGCAAACCATACCCACAGGGACCCGCTTCGTAACAGACATTCAACGTCACGCCCGGTGACGTCAGCCGCTTGACCAGTTTCCTGACCGCATCGTCCTCATTGGCGACCGTGCCGACGAAACGCACCTCGCCTCCGCGTTCCCCTTCGGCAACTGCGACCGCTATGGTCTCCTTATGAACGTCCAGACCAACATATTTCACTGCCTTCACCATGACTCGCCTCCGCTGCTGAAAAATCCATCATCAGCATCTCAGATTTGAGCCACCGAGGCTCTGCAGTCATGGGGTCTAAAGGTTGCGGGTAACCGAGAACACCCGCTTGTCGCACATTGCTGCGAAGGACGCGCTTCGGGACATTGCCGTCATTCCCAGGCCGGCATCACAAAGGCAGCTTTAAGTCGGACACCGGACATTTAAAAAGACAGCATGCAGCGGCAGGAAGCGAGCAAGACTGGCCGGTAGACGACGGTCGCGTTTGGAGCGCAGATACAGAGATAGTTGCCTCTCAGCTGCGTCGCCTGCCGACCAAAGCCAGACGTTCCCATTCGCGCCGGTAGACGTCATATTCTGCTGGAAAGCGATCGATCGCGGTGGTTGGATCTGATGGTCAGTCCTCGCCTCGAACACACCTGCCCAATCACTACGTCGATCGGCACAATGTAATTCTAATCGATTATTTGAGCGAAACCGGCAACACCCTCCGGAGATGGTGCGCGTTTTGTCAGATGTAAGGGCGGGCGCAGATCGTCGACCTCACCCAGCCCCCCGAAAATCGCTTCCATCGTTCGGACACATAAAGCGACGCCCTCGTCGGCAAGCGTATACCAGACCAACTTGGCCTCCTTGCGCGTTTGAACGAGATTGGCGCGGCGCAATTCGCCGAGCTGCTGGCTTAGTGCTGGCTGAGCGATCTGGGTTGCTTCACCGATTTCCGACACGTTGCGCTCACCGCGCAACAGACAGGAGAGGATCATGAGGCGCTGAGGTTGCGCAAAGACCTTGAGCTTGTCGCATGCGACGGTCGCAGCATCGCGGTCCTCGTAAAATGCGGCCGTCATGGCGCGTCCACGAAGCGGCAGAACCAGTCCTCGCGATCTTCATCAATGTCGGATGGGGGACTGAGTAACGGTTTCCCTTCGCGCCATCCTTCAGGAGCCAGGGTTTGGGCATTGCTCACAGCCTTCAACGCCTTCAGCATCCGTAGCATCTCATCAACCGAACGCCCCACATTATGGGGATAGCAGGTAATCGCTCTAATGACGCCTTCAGGGTCGATGAAGAAAGTCGAGCGCATCGCCATGCTGTCGGCCGATTGCTCGTCGATCATGCCATAGGCACGCCCGATCGCCATGCTCGGATCTTCAATTATGGGAAAGCGGACATCGGCGTTCAGTGTCACACGGATCGCCCGGACCCACGCCAGATGCGAGTAAAGGCTGTCGACGGATAGCCCCAACAGTGACGTCTCGAGGGCGTCAAATTCCGACTGACACCGGGCGAGTTCGGCGAATTCCGTGCTGCAGACGGGCGTGAAGTCTGCCGGATGGGAAAAAAAGATGACCCAGCGTCCGCGCAGCTTGGAAAGCTGGATCTCGCCTCCCGTCGAGCGGGCGCGGAAATCCGGCGCGATCTCTCCGATGCGCGGTGAGCGGCTCTCTGTTCTTTGTGCGATTTCCATAGCGCTTCCTTCGACACTTCCGCCCCTTGACGCAAGAGGATTAGTCAATTACACGATATGTGTAAATATGAATTTATGAGGTTTTCCGTGACCGACTCCGCACTTGCAGCAGCCTCGTCGCAAATCTCTGCCGCTCAGGTTGGCATTCCCCAGATCAAGGCGTTCTTCGACGAGCCGACCTTCACGGTGACTTACGTCGTGCACGATCCAGAGAGCCTTCGCGCCGCGATCGTCGACAGCGTTCTGGATTATGATCCGGCTTCGGGGCGCACATCTTTCTCCGCAGCCGAGGCGGTGCTCGCCTACGTCGAGGAAAAGGGGTTATCCGTCGACTGGCATCTGGAGACCCACGCCCACGCCGATCACCTCTCGGCCGCGCCCTATCTGCAGCAGAAGATCGGCGGAAAGATCGCCATCGGCGAGCACATCGTCATCGTGCAGGAGACATTCGGCAAGCTGTTCAATGCCGGTACCGACTTCGAGCGCGACAGCTCGGACTTTGATCGCCTTTGGAAAGATGGCGATCGTTTCCGCATCGGCAATCTCGATGTCACGGTGTTGCATGTCCCGGGGCACACGCCAGCTTGCATTGCTTACGTGATCGGTGACGCCGTCTTTGTCGGCGATACCATGTTCATGCCCGACTACGGCACGGCGCGCGCCGATTTTCCCGGTGGCGATGCCCGCACCCTCTATCAATCTGCGATGCGGCTTTTGTCACTGCCGCCGGAGACGCGGCTCTTCATGTGCCATGATTATCTGCCGGAGGGGCGCAAGGACTATGTCTGGGAAACGACCGTAGAGGCCGAGCGCAAGGCCAACGTCCATATCCATGAAGGGGTAAGTGAAGACGAATTCGTCGCGATGCGCGAAGCACGCGACAAGACGCTCGCGATGCCGCGCCTGATCCTGCCTTCTGTCCAAGTGAACATGCGCGCGGGGCACTTGCCGCCGGCCGAGGACAATGGCGTCATTTATCTCAAGATCCCGGTCAACGCGGTATGATGCTGCCCGGCTTCCCTAATGCCATGCCCGTTGCGGGGCTGGCAGGCGGCCTGCTGATCGGTCTTGCCGCTGCGATCATGCTCCTCGGTCTTGGTCGCATTGCTGGCGTCAGCGGCATGCTCGCCCGAGCGTCGGGCATTGCCGATAGGGGCGCGCCGCGCGCGGTCGCGCTCGCCTTTGTTATCGGGCTGCCCGTGGGAGCGCTGCTCGTCACGCTGGCTTCCAGCGGCGTCGAGCCGCGCTTTACAGCTTCAATCCCGCAACTGGTCATGGCCGGACTGCTTGTCGGTTTCGGGACCCGGCTCGGTTCAGGTTGCACGAGCGGTCACGGGGTCTGCGGTCTCTCCCGACTCTCGCGCCGATCCATGGTTGCCACCTTGACCTTCATGACGAGTGGCTTCGCCACGGTCGGACTGATGCGCGCTTTCGGTTTCATCAACGGATAATCGGGGGAGACTGGGCATGACGAGGAACATGGGAACATTCGACCGGATGCTGCGCGCGATCGTCGCGCTGGTGATCGGCTATCTCTGGTGGACCGGGACGATCAGAGGGGGTCTCGGTGTCGGCTTAACGATCCTTGCGGTCGTATTTCTTTTGACGAGTGCGATCAGCTTCTGTCCGCTGTACCGCCCGCTCGGTCTTTCGACCTGCGGCAGGGCCAAGTGAAAGCTTCCGCCGTCTCGCTGCTTGCCGGCCTCCTGTTCGGAGCTGGGCTCACCGTGTCCGGTATGGCTGATCCAATGCGGGTGCGCGCCTTCCTCGATCTGTTCGCGGCATGGGACCCTACGCTCGCCTTTGTGATGGCTGGTGCGTTGATGCCCATGGCGCTCGCTTGGCGAGTCCAGCAACGGATGCCCAAGCCGATCGCCTGCGAGGCCTTCGATCTGCCGGGCACCGGCCTACTCGACGCAAAACTGATCCTCGGTGCGATCCTGTTCGGCATCGGCTGGGGCATTGGCGGACTATGTCCCGGCCCCGCCCTTGCCGACCTCGCCATCGCACCATTCGAGGCTGGGATTTTCGTGATCGCCATGCTCGCCGGCATGACCGCACACCGCATCATCACACAATAAAAAGAGGCCCGCATTGGAGCGGGAGCGAGGAGAAGCCATGGACATCAAGCCGCTCAACCGGGATTTCGCGGTCTCCCCGCAGATCGCACTCGCCGACATTCCCGCGATCGCCGCGCAAGGCTTTAAGGCGATCATCTGCAATCGACCCGACAATGAGGAGCCAGGTCAGATCGCAGCTGCGCTGCTAGGCGAGGCTGCCGAACGACTGGGGCTTAGCTTCGCCCACATACCTGCAGTCTCGGGGGCAATCACCGATGCGAATGCCGAAGCCATGGCGGGTGCGCTTGCGGGTTTCCCTACGCCGGTTCTAGCCTTTTGCCGTTCCGGCGCACGATCCACGAAATTGTATGAACTTGTTGCATCCAGAAACCAATCGGCACCCGGCGGGCGTGTTCACGATGTTGTGATCGTCGGTGGCGGCGCAGCCGGGATATCAACGGCCTCAAGCCTCCTGAAGCGCAACCCCAAGCTTGACATCGCAGTCATCGAGCCTTCCGAGGTGCATTATTATCAACCTGGCTGGACGATGGTCGGCGCCGGTGTGTTCAACAAGGAATTTACCCGCCGCACTGAAGCGCAGGTCATGCCCAGCCGAGTGGCCTGGATTCGCGCCGCAGCCTCGGGTTTTGCTCCCGACGAAAACAAGGTCATCCTCAGTGACGGCAGCGAGGTGCGCTACCGTGTGCTCGTTGCCTGTCCCGGCATCAAACTGGACTGGGATGCGATACCGGGCCTAGCTGACGCGATCGGCAAGAACGGTGTGACGTCCAACTATGGCTATGATCTTGCGCCCTACACCGACAGACTGGTGAAGGAATTCAAGGGCGGGCGGGCTCTGTTCACCCAGCCCGCAATGCCGATCAAGTGCGCTGGCGCGCCGCAGAAGGCGATGTATCTGTCCTGTTATCGCTGGGAAAAAGCGGGCGTCCTGAACGACATCGAAGTCCAGTTCCACACTGCGGGCGCGGTGCTGTTCGGCGTTGCCGCCTATGTCCCGTCACTGATGGAATATGTCGAGCGCTACGGCGCGCACCTGAACTTTGAATCGAAGCTTGTCGCGATCGACGGCGCTGCAAAGGTGGCGACATTCGAACGTAAGGATGGCGAAGACACGCGGCGCGTCGAGGAGCGCTTCGACATGATTCACGTCGTGCCGCCCCAGGTGGCGCCCGATTTCGTGCGCACCAGCCCCCTCGCGGCAGTTTCCGGCTTCATCGAAGTCAACGAGGCAACGCTTCAGCATGTGCGCTATCCCAATGTCTTTGCATTGGGCGACGCCTGCTCCGCCTCGAACGCCAAGACTGCCGCCGCGGCGCGCAAGCAGGCGCCGGTCGTCGCGGTCAATGTTCTTGCCGCGCTCGAGGGCAAGCCGCCGGTCGCAGACTATGACGGCTACGGGTCCTGCCCGCTGACGGTCGAGGCGGGCAAGATCGTCCTCGCCGAGTTCGGCTACGGCGGGAAATTGCTGCCCAGCTTTCCCAACTGGCTGATCGACGGAACGCGGCCCTCGCGCCTGTCCTGGCTCCTCAAGGACACCATCCTGCCGCCGGTTTACTGGAATGGCATGCTCAAGGGCCGGGAATGGATGGTCGCACCGCACGCGATCGAGGCGGCGCAATGAGCCATGCTTGAGCCGCTTCAATACGCCCTCGGCGGCCTGTCGGGCGCACTTGTGGGCTTTGTCCTCGGGCTTGTCGGGGGCGGCGGGTCAATCCTCGCCGTGCCATTGCTGCTTTATCTCGTGGGGATACGCAATCCGCATGAGGCGATCGGCACCAGCGCACTGGCCGTCGCGGCCAATGCGCTCGCCGGCCTCTGGAACCATGCCCATGCCCGCACAGTGAACTGGCGATGCGGGGGGATCTATGCCGCTGCCGGCGTCGTCGGAGCGCTTGGCGGCTCGACGCTCGGCAAGAGCATCGATGGGCACAAGCTGCTGTTCCTGTTCGCGATCCTGATGATCGTTGTGGCAGTCCTGATGTTTCGCGGTCGCGGCGACCAGGGCGTCGAGGGCGCACAGTGCAATCGGGAAAATGTCGGCAAGGTCGTCGGCTATGGCCTCGGCACCGGCGCCTTTTCCGGCTTTTTCGGTATCGGCGGCGGTTTCCTTATCGTGCCGGGCCTGATTGCCTCGACCCACATGCCCATCCTGCGCGCGATCGGCACCTCGCTCGTTGCGGTCGCGGCCGTCGGCCAGACGACAGCGCTCAACTATGCGCTTTCGGGCTACGTCCTTTGGGGTCTGGCCGGCGTGTTCATCGTGGGCGGCATTGTGGGGAGCGTCATCGGCACCCGTGCATCGCAGGTGCTGGCCAACGAAAAGGGCCGGTTGAACAGCCTCTTCGCAGTCTTCGTGCTCGTCGTTGCCATCTACATGCTATTCAAGAGCTGGTCCGAGTTCGCCAGCTGAACGGGGATATTCATGGACGCCATCATTCTCGCAAGGGCGCAATTCGCCTTCACGGTGAGCTTTCACTTCCTCTTCCCGGCCTTTTCCATCGGGCTGGCAAGCTATCTGGCCGTGCTCGAAGCTCTGTGGCTGAAGACCGGCAAGGGCGTCTATGCTAATCTGTTCCGCTACTGGTTGAAAATATTCGCCGTCGTGTTCGCGATGGGTGTCGTCTCGGGTATCGTCATGTCCTATCAGTTCGGCACCAACTGGTCGATCTTCTCCGACAAGGCCGGCCCGGTTATAGGCCCGCTGATGGCCTATGAGGTGCTGACCGCCTTCTTCTTAGAAGCCGGATTCCTCGGGGTCATGTTGTTCGGGATCAACAAGGTTGGGCGCAAGCTGCACTTCGTCGCGACGCTTGCAGTCGCGCTGGGGACTTTTATTTCCGCATTCTGGATCCTGTCGGTCAACAGCTGGATGCAAACGCCCGTTGGCTATGAGGTCGGCGCCAACGGCCAGTTCCTCCCGGGG